>Ga0116227_10000155_pt1 | contig 114847 bp, 99 predicted proteins | sample S1TSphgellanicum_FD_89693 | JGI IMG/M metagenome (GOLD analysis project Ga0116227, IMG submission 89693) | Host-associated microbial communities from peat moss isolated from Minnesota, USA - S1T2_Fb - Sphagnum magellanicum MG | ecosystem: Host-associated > Plants > Peat moss > Unclassified...
ACTTGGCCGTGAAGGGCCCGTAGCTCAGGGCGCCATAGACCTCCAGCGTGTTGGCGCTCGGGTTGAGCTTGTTGCTGGGGTACAGGTACTGCAGCACCCCCACGTCCAGCGTCAGGCCCTTGGAGATCTCGGTCTTGTAGCCGCCGTACAGGTCCAGCTCGAAGTCCGCATCGCCGCCGGCGTCCTTGATCCACTTGATCGTGGAGGCCCAGGTGCCGACGTAGAAGCCGTTGGCCGCGGCGTAGTCGATGCCGCCTTGCAGCGCGGGCTTCAGGCGGGTCTGGGAAATGCCGCGGTAGCGGTAGTCGCTGACGGCGCCGATGTTGAACGACAGCGGATCGGCGGCCGGTGCCGGATCGTCGGCGAAGGCGGGAACGGTGGCGGCGAGCACCAGCAGGGAAACGAGAGATTTCATGGTCGGGATGCGGGGTTGAGTGGCGCTCAGGCGAGGCCGAGCGCAACGAGGACGAGGTCGATGGCCTTGATGCCGATGAAGGGGACGATGACGCCGCCCAGGCCGTAGACCAGCAGGTTGCGGCGCAGCAGCGCAGCGGCGCCGATGGCGCGGTAGCGCACGCCCCTGAGCGCCAGCGGGATCAGCACGACGATGATCAGCGCGTTGAAGATGACGGCGCTCAGGATGGCCGAGTTGGGGCTGGCCAGGTGCATGACGTTCAGCGCGGCCAGCTGCGGATAGGTCGACACAAAGGCCGCCGGCAGCACGGCGAAGTACTTGGCCAGATCGTTGGCGATGCTGAAGGTCGTCAGCGACCCGCGCGTCATCAGCATCTGCTTGCCGGTCTCCACCACCTCGATGAGCTTGGTGGGGTTGCTGTCCAGATCCACCATGTTGCCGGCCTCTTTCGCCGCCTGCGTGCCGGTGTTCATCGCCACGGCCACGTCGGCCTGCGCCAGCGCGGGGGCGTCGTTGGTGCCGTCGCCGGTCATGGCGACCAGCCGGCCCTGGGCCTGGTGCTCGCGGATCAGCGCGAGCTTGGCCTCGGGTGTGGCTTCGGCGAGGAAGTCGTCCACGCCGGCCTCGGCCGCGATGGCCGCAGCCGTCAAGCGGTTGTCACCCGTGACCATGATGGTCTTGATGCCCATGCGGCGCAGCTGCGCGAACCTGTCCTTGATGTCGGGCTTGACGATGTCCTTCAGCTCGACGACGCCCAGCACCTGCGTGCCGTCGGCCACGACGAGCGGCGTGCTGCCGCGGCGCGCGGCCTCGTCCACCGCCGCCTGCACGCTGGCGGGCCAGCGGCCGTGCAAGGCCTCGACATGGGCGCGCACGGCGCTGCCGGCACCCTTGCGGATCAGCCGCGAGCCGAGGTCCACGCCGCTCATGCGCGTCTGCGCCGTGAACGGCACGAAGACGCCCTGCCCGCCGGCGCCCTTCAGGCCGAACCTGCGCTCGGCCAGCGCCACGATGCTGCGGCCCTCGGGCGTCTCGTCGGCCAGCGAGGCCAGGCGCGCGGCCTCGGCGAGCTGCGCCTCGCTGGCGCCGTCCACCGGCCAGAAGGCATCGGCCTGGCGGTTGCCCAGCGTGATGGTGCCGGTCTTGTCCAGCAGCAGCACGTCCACGTCGCCGGCCGCCTCCACGGCACGGCCCGAGGTGGCGATGACATTGGCCTGCAGCATGCGGCTCATGCCCGCCACGCCCACGGCCGACAGCAGGCCGGCGATGGTCGTCGGGATCAGGCACACCAGCAGGGCGACAAGCACGACGATGCCGACCGGCTGGCCCGCGCCGGCCACCGCCACGCTGAAGGTCGAAAACGGCAGCAGCGTGGCGCACACGCCCAGGAACACCAGCGTCAGCGCGACCAGCAGGATGGTCAGCGCGATCTCGTTGGGCGTGCGCTTGCGCTGCGCGCCCTCCACCATCGCGATCATGCGGTCCACGAAGGTCTCGCCGGGGTTCACGGCCACGCGGGCCACGACCCAGTCCGACAGCACGCGGGTGCCGCCGGTCAGCGCCGAGAAGTCGCCGCCGCTCTCGCGGATGACCGGTGCGGACTCGCCGGTGATGGCGCTCTCGTCCACCGACGCCACGCCCGCCACGACCTCGGCGTCGGCCGGCACCACGTCGCCGGCCTCGATCAGCACGACCTCGCCACGGCGCAGCGTGCCGGCCTCGCGCGGGTGCCACTTCAGCGCCTCGCGCGGCGTGCCGGGCTTCCAGCCGTCGGCGACCTTGGCCCAGGTTTCCTTCTTCAGGCCGCGCAGCGACGCCGCCTGCGCCTTGCTGCGGCCCTCGGCCAGCGCCTCGGCGAAATTGGCGAACAGCACCGTGAACCACAGCCACACGGTCACGGCGATGACGAAACCATCGGGTTTAGCGACGGCCAGCGCCGTCGTCAGCGCGCTGCCGAGGTAGACGACGAACATCACCGGGTTGCGCAGCTGCGTGCGCGGGTCCAGCTTGCGCAGCGCATCGACGAGCGCGATGCGCGTCAGCGCCGGGTCCAACAGGGAAAAACCAGCGCGACTCATGGTTGCGTGCTCCACAGGATCAGGTGCTCGACGACCGGCCCCAGGGCCAGCGCCGGCACGTAGTTCAAAAGGCCGACGAGAAGGACGGCGCCGATCAGCAGCACGACGAACAGCGGGCCGTGCGTGGGCAGCGTGCCTTCGCCGGGTGCGAGGCGCTTCTTGGCCACCAGCGAGCCGGCCATGGCCAGCACCGGCACGATGACGCCGAAGCGGCCTATCCACATCACCAGGCCCAGCAGCAGGTTGTAGAACGGCGTGTTGGCGGACAGCCCTGCGAAGGCGCTGCCGTTGTTGTTGCCGGCCGACGAGAGCGCGTACAGCACCTCGCTGAAGCCGTGCGCGCCGGGTGCGGCGATGCCGGCCCTGCCGGGCTCCGCGACGACCGCCACCGCCGTGCCGACCAGCACGGCCAGCGGCGTCAGCAGGATGGCCAGCGACACCATCTTCATCTCGTGCGCCTCGATCTTCTTGCCGAGGTACTCGGGCGTGCGACCGATCATCAGGCCCGCGACGAAGACGGCCAGCACGGCGAACACCAGCATGCCGTACAGGCCCGCGCCGACACCGCCGAACACCACCTCGCCGAGCTGCATCATGACCATGGGCACCAGCCCGCCCAGCGGCGTGAAGCTGTCGTGCATGGCGTTGACCGCGCCGCAGCTCGCAGCCGTCGTGATGACGGCGAACAGCGCGGACGCGTCGATGCCGAAGCGCACTTCCTTGCCCTCCATGTTGCCGCCCGACTGCGTGGCGCTGTTGGCCGCGTCGACACCCAGCGCCGCCACGTGCGGGTTGCCGGCCTGCTCGGCGCCGGTGGCGATGACGACGGCGACGACGAACATCGCCGTCATCGCGCCCAGCAGCGCCCAGCCCTGGCGCATGTCGCCCACCTGGCGGCCCAGCACGAAGCACAGCGCCGCCGGGATCAAAAAGATGGACAGCATCTGCAGCGCGTTCGTCGCTGCGCTCGGGTTCTCGAACGGGTGGGCCGAGTTGGCGTTGAAGAAGCCGCCGCCGTTGGTGCCCAGCATCTTGATGGCGAGCTGCGACGCGACGGGGCCGACGGCGATGCTCTGGCTCTGGCCGCTCTTGTCCACCATGACGGGCTGACCGTCGGCACCCTTGAGGGGCTGGCCTTGGGCATCAAGCTGGGGCTCCTGCCAGTGCTGCACCTCCACGGTCGTCACGTCCTGGTAGGGCTTGAGCGTCTGCACGACGCCCAGGCCGGATAGCACCAGCGCGAACACCACCGACAGCGGCAGCAGCACCCACAGCGTGGCGCGGGTCAGGTCGGCCCAGACGTTGCCGATGGCCGTGCCGGCGTGGCGCGCAAAGCCGCGCACGAGGGCCACGACCACGGCGATGCCGGTGGCCGCGGACAGGAAGTTCTGCACCGTCAGCGCGAGCATCTGCGTCAGGTAGCTCATCGTCGACTCGCCGCCGTAGCCCTGCCAGTTGGTGTTGGTGACGAAGCTGACCGCGGTGTTGAAGGCCGAGTCCGGCGTGACCGCAGCCAGCCCCTGCGGGTTCAGCGGCAGCCAGACCTGCAGCCGCTGCAACGCATACACGGCGACGACGCCCAGCGCATTGAAGATCACCAGGCCGAGCGCGTAGCGCAGCCAGCCCTGCTCGCCGTCGGCATCGACGCCGGCCAGCTTCAGCAGACCCCGCTCCACGCGGCGCAGCCAGGCGATGCGGCCTTCCATGGCCGCATGGATCCAATGCGCGAGCGGCCAGGCCAGCGCGAGCAGCACGGCGAGAAAGGCGACGAGTTGAATCCAGGCCGACGTGCTCATGTCAGGTCCTCCGGAAACAGCAGCGCCCAGAACAGGTACACCACCAGAAAGGCCACCAGCGCGGCCGCCACCCACTCGAGCGCGCTCATGGGCGACCTCCGCGGCCGGCGCCGCGCAGGCGCTCGCAACCGCAGGCCGCCAGCGCGGTGACAAGAGCCAGGGCCATGCCCAGGCCCAGATAAACGATGTCCATGACACCTCCTTTGATGGAAGGCATTCTGGAAATCCGGCCGTCAAACCGCCGACAAGATCGCAGCGGGCGGTATCAAGAAAGCATCAAGATCGCAGCGCAGGCGCTTCCTAGAATGAGTGCATGGTCCCCACCACCCGCATCACCCAGGCGCGCCGCCGCCAGATGCTGGCGCTGGCCTTGGGCCCCGCGCTCGGTCTGCCCGTGCGCGCCGAGTCGCCGGTGCCGCTGTTCGTGGGCACCGGCGCACCGTCGGACCAGACGCCCAGGATGCTGGCCTGGGTGGCACGCCGGATCGACATCACCTGGGACTTTCGCCCGACGCCCTGGCTGCGGGCGCAGAAGCTGACCGCCGCGGGTGACGGCGTGATGTTCGGCCTCACGCGCACACCGCAGCGCGACAAGCTGCTGCGCTTCAGCCTGCCGGTCTGGACCAACCAAACCTGGGCCGTCGTGCGCGATGGCCAGCAGGCCGGCATCACCCGGTATGCCGACCTGGACGGCCAGGTCGTCTGCTGGGCACGCGGCTCCAGCTACGGCGAGCTGTTCACGCACGCGGGCCTGGGCCGCATGGACGCGCGCGAGGCCGGCGACGACGACGGCGCGCTGCGCATGCTGGCGGCCGGGCGCTGCCGCGCGGCGCTCATCACGCTGGAGACGGACGACGCGAAGCAGGCGGCCCGCCACCCGGCACTGGCCGAGTCGCGCCGGCGTGGCCTGGTGCTGGTGCCGGTGCCGCTGGCGGTCACGCCGCTGCACTTCGCCACCGGCCGGGGCAGCCGGTGGGTCTCGGTGATCGATCGCATCGACGGCGTCATCTCGCGCTCGCGCAGCGAGCTGGAGAAGATGCGCCAGCGCTGAGGGCTACTTCAGCGCGAGCTGCGTCAGCTCGATGCCGCGTTCCCTGGCGATGGCCTCCAGCACGGGCAGCAGCGGCCCCAGCTTCTCGTCCAGCGCGTCGCGCACGGTGTCGACGACGACCTGCGTGCTGCGCTCGATCTCGATGTGCACCGCGTCGCCGACCTGCTTGTCGCCGAAGGTCGTCATGCGCAGCGTCTCGGGGATCAGCCAGACCTCGAACCAGCCCGAGCCGTCGCGCTCGCGCCGGGCCTCGGCCACGGTCAGGCTGCAGCCGTTGACGCCGATGTAGCCCTTGGCGAAGACATAGCGCATCCAAGGCGCTGGCAGCGCGAAGCGGATGGCATGGTTGTTGTCGGGCCGCCGGATCTCGGCGATGCGCGCGGACACGTCCACATGGCCGGACAGCGGATGGCCGCCGATCTCGACGCCCTCCCTGGCGGCGCGCTCCACGTTCAGGCCCGAGCCGACGCCCAGGCCGCCCAAAGTCGTGAGGTTCAGCGTCTGCGCCATCACGTCGAACGTGGCGACGCCCGGCGCCGTGCGCTCGGTGACCGTCAGGCACACCCCATCGCACGAGACGCTGGCGCCGATGGCCAGTTCGTCGTCGAAGCCCTCGGGGAAATGCAGGTGCAACGTGTGCAGGCCCTCGCGCGCCTCGATGGCCTGCACGCGCGCCACGCCCTGGACGATGCCGGTGAACATCAGCAGGCTCCCTGCTTCGTGGCGAACGCCTCGGGCGTGAAGCCCAGCGTCAGGCTGCCGTCCGTCCACCGCACCACGGGGCGCTTGATGACGCTGGGCTCGGCCAGCATCAGTGCGGTGGCCGACGCGTCGTCGACGACGGCGGCCCTGGCCGCGTCGTCCAGCTTGCGCCAGGTCGTGCCGGCGCGGTTGACGAGCTTGTCGCGGCCGAAGGCCTGCAGCCAGGCCGGCAGTTCGGCCGCAGGCACACCCTGCTTCTTGAAGTCGTGGAACGTCGTGGCCAGGCCTTGTCCGGCCAGCCAGGCGCGGGCGCGCTTGACGGTGTCGCAGTTTGGAATGCCGTAGACGGTGATCATGGCCATGACCGTACCATGCCCCCATGATCGACTGGCTGGACGAGGCTTCCCTGGACTTCCCGCCCAGCCATCGCGCGCTGGGCGCGCAGACCGACGCACCGGGCCTGCTCGCCGCGGGCGGCACGCTGACGCCCGAGCGGCTGCAGGCGGCCTACCGCCGGGGCATCTTTCCCTGGTACGGGCCCGGCCAGCCGCCGCTGTGGTGGGCGCCTGACCCGCGCATGGTGCTGCAGACGCGGCACTTCAAGCTGTCGCGCTCGCTGCGCAAGACGGTGCAGCGCTTCGCGGCCACGCCGGGCTGCGAGATCCGCGTGGACTTTGACCGCGCCGCCGTGCTGCACGCCTGCGCCAGCGCGCCGCGCGAAGGCCAGAACGGCACCTGGATCGTGCCGGAACTGCAGGCGGCCTACCTGGCCTGGCCAGCCATGCACAGCGTCGAGACCTGGATGGACGGTGAACTGGTCGGCGGGCTGTACGGCGTGAACCTGGGACGCATGTTCTATGGCGAATCGATGTTCATGCGCCGCACCGACGCCTCCAAGATCGCCCTGTGCGCGCTGGTCTGCCTGTGCCGGACCTTCGACATCCCGTGGATCGACTGCCAGCAGAACACCGGCCACCTGGCGTCGCTGGGCGCGCATGAAGTGCCGCGAAACGTGTTCGAAGCCCACCTGGCCGCCCATGTGGGCGACGCGACGCCGGGGCCGTGGACCTATCATCCGCAGCACTGGCACCGGTTGCTGACCTCCACGTGACTCACCCCAAAGAACTGCCCCTCGCGCAGATCCAGTTCTACGCCACGGCCGCCTACCCGTGCAGCTACGTGCCGGGCCGCCAGGCGCGTTCGCAGGTCGCCACGCCCAGCCACCTGATCCACGCCGACGCCTATTCCAACCTCGTCGCCGCGGGGTTTCGCCGCAGCGGGCTGTTCACCTACCGCCCCTACTGCGACCAGTGCCGCGCCTGCATCGCGCTGCGCGTGCCGGTGGTGCGCTTCGAACCGACACGCAGCCAGAGCCGGGCGCTGCAACGCCACCGACACCTGCAGGCCAAGGTCATGCGCCTGGGCTACTCGCCCGAGCACTACGCGCTGTACCTGCGCTACCAGGCCGGCCGGCACAGCGGCGGCGGCATGGACCACGACAGCGTCGACCAGTACACGCAGTTCCTGCTGCAGTCGCGCATCAACTCCCGCCTCGTGGAGTTCCGCGAGCCCATGCCCGACGGCAGCGCGCCATTGCGCATGGTGTCCATCCTGGACATCCTCAACGACGGCCTGTCGGCGGTCTACACCTTCTACGACCCGGACGTGCCCGGCAGCCTCGGCACCTACGGCGTCATGTGGCAGATCCAGCAGGCCCGCGACCTCAAGCTGAGCCATGTCTACCTGGGCTACTGGATCGAGGAGAGCCCCAAGATGGCCTACAAGGCGGGGTTCAGGCCGCACCAGATCCTGAAGAACGGGAACTGGGAAGACGCCGCCTAGACCAGCACCTCGACGCAGGCCGGATGCCCCAGGAAGCCCTCGGGGCTGGCGCTGCGACCGTAGGCGCCGCTCTGGTAGACGACCGCCAGGTCGCCGATCTCGCCCTTGGCCATGTCCATGCGGTCGGCCAGCAGGTCCAGCGGCGTGCACAGCGGGCCGACGACGCTGGCGGCCTCCGTCTGCGGCTCGGTGCGGCCCTGCGGCTCGATGGAGGCGGGGTAGTTCTTGCGCAGCACCTGGCCGAAGTTGCCCGAGGCCGACAGGTGGTGGTGCAGCCCGCCGTCTGCGACGAGAAACACCTGGCCGCGCGAGACCTTGCGGTCCACGATGCGACTCACGTAGACGCCGGCCTCGCCGACGAAGTAGCGGCCCAGCTCGATGACCAGCTTGGTCTGCGGCAGGTCGGCCTTCGCCCGCGCCTGCAGTTCGGCCAGGTTGGCCGCGATGGGCGCCAGGTCCAGCCGTGTTTCACCGGGGAAATACGGGATGCCGAAGCCGCCGCCCAGGTTGAGGAACTTCACCGGCGCCGGCGCGGACTCGGCCAGCCGCAGCGCCAGCTCGTAGCTCTTGAGCTGAGCCTCGCAGATGGCCTCGGCCTTCAGGTTCTGCGAGCCGGCGAACAGGTGGAAGCCTTCGAAGGCGACGCCGTCACCCGCCAGCCGGCCGACCTCGGCCAGAACGCCTGGCAGCGCCTCGGCGTCGATGCCGAACTGCTTGGGGCCACCGCTCATGCGCATGCCCGAGCCCTTGAGCTCGAAGTCCGGGTTCACGCGCAGCGCCACGCGCGCCGGCAGCCCGAGGCGCTGCGACGCGCGCGCCAGCGGGGCCAGTTCTCGCGCTGATTCGACGTTGACGAGCACACCGGCCGCCACGGCCTGGGCCAGTTCGACGTCACGCTTGCCAGGGCCGGCGAAGCTGACCTCGTGCGGGTCGGCGCCCGCGTTCAGCGCGACCTGCAGCTCGCCGGCCGACGCGACGTCGATGCCGTCCACCAGGGCGGCCATCAGCTGCACCAGCGCCGGCATCGGGTTGGCCTTCATCGCGTAATGCAGCTCGATGCCGGCCGGCAGCGCGGCGCGCAGCTCGGCGACACGGGCCTTCAGCAGCGCGCGGTCATAGGCGTAGAACGGCGTCTGGCCCACGCGCTCGGCGAGCACGGACAGCCGCTGGCCGCCCACGAGCAGCTCGCCCTGGGCGTCACGCGGGAAGAGGACGGGGGCGTGCGCCGGCGCGCGCTTCGATGGGGTGATGTCGCTCATGCCGCGTGGCGCTCGTTCCAGTCGGTCGACAGCGTCTTGCGGTCGATCTTGCCGTTGGGGTTGCGCGGCAGCGGGCCCGCGCGCTCGTCGATGCCGTGGGGCACCATGTAGGCGGGCATGCGGGCCTTGCAGGCCGCCAGCAGCGCGGTCTTATCCAGCGCGGGCTGGCCTTCGGGCGGCGTGGCGATGACCTGGATCGCCTGGCCCAGCGAGTCGTGATCCACACCGAAGGCCACGCATTCGCCCACCAGGCCGGTCGCGTACAGGACCTCCTCCACCTCGGTCGGGCTGACGCGGTAGCCCGACGTCTTCATCATCTCGTCGCGGCGGCCCACGAAGTACAGGAAGCCCTCGGCGTCGCGCTTCACCGTGTCGCCCGAGAACACGGCGATCTCGGGCAGTTGCAGGCCCGCCTCGCGGCCGCCCACGCCTGAACCCACGACGGGCAGCGGCTTGTAGCGCTCGGCCGTCTTCTCGGCGTCGTTCCAGTAGCCCAGGCCCACCAGCGCGCCGCGGTGTACCAGCTCGCCCGGCTCGTCCGGGCCGCACTCGCTGCCGTCCTCGCGCAGCACGAGGATCTCGGCATTCGGGATCGCCTTGCCGATGGAGTCCGGGCGGCGGTCCACCTCGGCCGGCGGCAGGTAGGTGGAGCGGAAGGCTTCGGTCAGGCCGTACATCAGGAAGGGTTTCGCCGACGGGGCCTTGGCGCGCAGCAGGTCCAGCGTCGCGCGCGGCATGCGCCCGCCCGTGTTGGCGAAGTAGCGCAGGTGCTGGTCGATGGCAGCAGGCCATTCGAGCTGGGTGAGCTGGATGTACAGCGGCGGCACGGCGGTCAGGCCCGTGACCTGCTCGCGCTCCATCGCCTTGAGCACGTCGCGCGGCATCAGGTAGTTCAGCAGCACGACGCGCGCGCCGCTGTGGAAGGCGGTCGTGAGCTGGCTGAAGCCGGCGTCGAACGACAGCGGCAGCGCGGCCAGCAGCGTGTCGCTGGCGCGGTTCTCCAGGTAGCTGGCGACGCTCTTGCCGCCTGCCACCATGTTGCGGTGGGACAGCACGACGCCTTTGGGCCGGCCCGTCGACCCCGACGTGTACAGGATGGCCGTCATGTCGGTGTCGATGACGCGATGGCCGGCGCGGGCCGGCGCGGCCAGCAGCGCCGGCCAGTCATGCACGGGCACCGGCGCGGCGCCCTCGCCGCTGGTCAGCACCACATGGCGCAGCGCGGGGCACTGCGTCAGCACGTCGCCCAGCTGCGCCAGCCGCTCGGGCGACGTGACCAGCACGCGCACGTCGCAGTCGCGCAGGATGAAGCCCACCTGCTCGGGCTTGAGCAGCGGGTTCAGTGGCACGAACACGCCACCCGCGGCCGGCGCGCCGAAGCTGGCGACGACGGTCTCGAAGCGCTTCTCCAGGTAGATCGCCACACGCTCGCCGCGGGCCAGGCCCAACCGCATCAGGCCGCCGGCGAAGCCACGAACGGCGGCGTCCAACTCGGCATAGCTCAGCGTGGCGGCACCGGCGGTCAGTGCCGGGGCATCGGGTGTGCGCTCGGCGGCAACGGCCACCAACTCGTTCAGCAAGGTTGATTCGGGCATGGGGGCGCGAGCGAATAAGTGCGCATAAAGAGTGAAAAAAGTATCTCACGCGCCCCCGAGGAGCAGGGGTGGGAGCCCCCGGGTGCAAGGGGGCGGACCGCTAAACTGCACAGCTGCATTTTTGGACGCTAGACCGATGGACAACGCCCAAGTGCTCGGCCATGTGCTGAGGCTTCTCGACGACGTGCTGAGCCTGGACGGCCGCGCCCAGACCTTCGACCGCAACACGCAACTGCTGGGCGCCCTGCCCGAGCTGGACTCCATGGCCGTGGTCGGCCTGATCACGGCACTGGAGGAGCAACTGGGCCTGGTCGTTGATGACGACGACATCGATGGGGACACCTTCGCCACCGTGGGCTCGCTGGCGGACTTCGTCGCCGCCCGGCTGGGTTGATCGCGCACCCGCAAGTCTTTTTCCTGCCGGCTGCAAACGGCGAGCAGCGGCTGTGCATCTTCCATGCGCCGACGGGCACGCCGCGGAGCCGGGTGCTGTACGCGCACCCCTTCGCCGAGGAGATGAACAAGTCGCGCCGCATGGCCGCCCTCGCCTGCCGCGCGCTGGCCGATGCTGGGCACGCCGTGCTGCAGATCGACCTGCGCGGCTGCGGCGACTCGTCGGCCGACTTCGGCGATGCGAGCTGGACCGACTGGCAGGACGACGTGCGGCGGGGCATGGCCTGGCTGGACGGCCACGCCCCCGATGCACCGCTGTGGCTGTGGGGCCTGCGTGCCGGGTGCCTGCTGACGGCCGCCGACTGGGGTCGGCCGGTGAACCACCTGTTCTGGCAGCCGATGACCAGCGGCAAGCTGGCGCTGCAGCAGTTCCTGCGACTGAAGCTGGCCGCCGAGATGGCCAGCGGCGCCAGCAAGGGCCTGATGGAACAGATGAAGGCCGAGTTGGCCGCCGGCCGTCCGGTCGAGATCGCCGGCTACCGCCTCGGCGCCGCGCTGGCCGGCGGCCTCGACGCCGCCAGGCTGGCGCCCCTGGGCGCACCGGGCCGCGTCGAATGGCTGGAAGTCAACTCGCGTGAGGACGCAGCGCTGACGCCGGTCAGCGAGCAGGCCGTCAAGGACTGGCAGGACGCCGGCTGGGCCGTGCGCCCGCAGATCGCGCCGGGCCCGGGTTTCTGGGCCACGGGCGAGATCGAGCTCGCGCCCGCGCTGATCAGCCGCACCGTGGAGGCGCTGTCGTGAAGGAATCGGTCCTGAGCTTCACCTGCGAAGGCCAGCCGCTGGTCGGCATCCTGGCCGAGCCCGACGGCACGCCGGCCGACGTGGGCGTGCTCATCATCGTCGGCGGCCCGCAGTACCGCGCCGGCAGCCATCGCCAGTTCACGCTGCTGGCGCGCCACCTGGCCACCAACGGCTTCGCAGCGCTGCGCTTCGATTACCGCAGCATGGGTGACAGCGCGGGCGAGACGCGTGACTTCCTGGGCGTGGACGCCGACATCGCTGCCGCCATCGATGCGCTGCTGGCTGCCCGCCCGGCGCTGCGGCGCGTGGTGCTGTGGGGGCTGTGCGACGCCGCCTCGGCCGCATTGCTCTACGTTGAGTCCACCCGCGATGCCCGCGTCGCGGGCCTGACGCTGCTCAACCCTTGGGTTCGATCGGCGGCGACCCTCGCGCAGACGCATGTGAAACACTACTACGGCAAGCGGCTGCGCGAACGGGAATTCTGGCTAAAACTGCTGCGTGGTGGCATCGGTCTGGCCGCCTTGCGTGGACTCGCCTCCAACGTACGCGTGGCACGTGGCACGCGCAGGCAGGGGGCGGATTCCCGCAGTTTCCAGAACCGCATGCTGGACGGTTTGGCGGGATTCCCCGGCTCGGTCCTGCTGATCCTCAGCGGTGCAGACCTGACGGCCCGCGAGTTCCTCGAACATATCTCGCCATCGCAAGCTTGGCAGCAGGTGATGTCGCGCGCCAACCTCCGGCGCGTCGATATCTCAGATGCCGATCACACCCTCAGCCGGATTTCCGATCAAGCACTGATGCTGGACCTGAGCGTCGGCGCGGTCCGGGCCCTGGCTGGGTTCGCCAAGCAGAGGCCTTGAGTCCGGCCCATATCGAACGTAAGTCCGCACGCCCACATCATGACCAAGACATTCGAACTCCCCGGAGAGCAGGCGGACTACCACGCCATGGCGTCCGGCATCGGAAACTGGGAAGCCTTCAACGGCTCGCCGTATTCCCTCCACGACGTGTTGCGGGCGGCCCGGGACTGGTCACAGATCACCGCGCACCACAACAAGCTGTGGCTGTGTTGGAACGTCGACCCAGCTTGGTGCCTGATCCAGCAGGCGCTCGTGCAGCAAATCGGCTGGACGCCGCTGGTCGGGTTCGACCCACGGGTCGGCCCGCCGCCGCTGCTCCCGGGAGCCTTGTCCATAGACTTCAATGCGGCGTTCGGCTTCAAGACGATGTATCCGCATTTCCCGCTGGAGTTCGCGTTTGCCTTCGTGCCCGACAAGATGGCCTTCTGGCACTCCGACCTGCTGGTGCCTGTGGACAAGCTGAAGCAGTACGCCAAGGCTTTCGAGGACATGCCGGCGGGGCACATCATGGCCACGAAGGAGGATGTGTCGATGGCCGATAGGTTGCGTGGCAGGAAATTGACGCGGGCCTGGGAGCTGCTGGGCTGCGTGAGCCGGGCCGGCAGCGAGCATTCGTTCATGTCCGGCTGCGGCTGGTGGATGTGCTTCTACCTTCATCCCATGCTGCGAGGCCACGACGAGCGGCGCAAGCGCATCCAGGAATACTGGGACCACGGCACGGGCATCCTGTATTGGCACGAGCACTGCAAAGGCGCGCTGCAGTTGATCCCCAATCGCGAGATCGACGCCGGCCATTTCACCCGCATCGGCCGCCGCGACACCTATAAAGTGCATGGTCACGACGACTGGCGACGCAATCTCACGATGGAACTGTCAGCCAATTTCGAACTGGAAAAAGCTTGCGCATCCATGGGCCTTTCCGATCTCTGGACGTCTGTCAAGGAAAAGCTCCAGGAATCGGAGGTACAGCTCGCGGGCAGCGTGCGGTCCGCCTAGTCGACACCATTTTTTCGTTCAGGAGTCGCATGCGCCGCCTCGTCTCGCCTTCGTTGCATATCCTGTGCCTCGGGCTGCTCCTGGCTGCCCCGTGTGCCCGCGCCGCATCCGTCCAGAAGGCGCCAGCGCCTGACGGCTGCCCGCAATATCCGAGCAACTACTTCGGCCCGTTCGACTACAGGACCACAGCCCAGCAGAGGCGCGACATCGTCGAGGACTTCCACTTCACGCCTCAGGTTGAACAGTTGCGCGCCGGGATGACCGGCCCGATCGGGGGAGACATCAGCTACACGCTGGGCGCGTTCCCCAACCATCCGCGTGCCATCGTCGCCATGATGCGGCTGTCCGAGAGACTCAAGCAGGACCCCGTTCCCGCTGCGATGATGTCGCTGGAGTGCTATTTCCTGCGCGGCATCCGTTTTGCGCCGGACGACCTCATCTTCCGCATGCAGTACGCGCTGTTCCTGAACTCGCGCAGTCGTACGCCCGAAGCGGTCAAGGTGATGGACCAGGTGGTGAAAGACGCGGACCCGGAAAACCCCCTCACCCACTTCAACGCGGGCATGGTCTATTTCGACATGAAGGAATACGACAAGGCGCTGATCCAGGCTCACCGCGTCATCGCGTTGGGCTTCAACCGGCCCGAGCTGCGCGACCGGCTCGCCTCCATAGGCCATTGGGTCGAACCTGCTGCAGCCGCGGATGCAGCATCGGCACCCGCGCCGGCCGCTGCCGCATCGCAGTGACGCATGAACACCCTGCCCGTCGTCAGCGTCGTCATTCCCTGCTTCAACACCGAGCGTTACATCGCCGCCACGTTGCGGGCCGTGCTCGCCCAGGCTGGCGCGTCGCTTGAAATCATCGTCGTCGACGACGGTTCTACCGATGGCTCGGCAGCGCTTGTCGAGCGCGAGTTCCCTCAAGTCCGACTGATCCGGCGCGCCAATACCGGCGTAGCCGCTGCTCGCAATGCCGGCATCGCCGCTGCGACAGGTGACTGGGTGGCCTTCTGCGACGCAGACGACATCTGGCTGGCCGGCAAGCTGGCTGCTCAATTCGAGGCCATGGCTGCCGCACCCGGTTGCCGCATGAGCTACACGGCCTGGCACGTCTGGGTCAGCGAGGAACCTGACCCCGAACTAGCGTTGTTGCAGCGCCTAGCCATGGAGGCCGGCGATACGAAGAAGTGGGCGGGTGCCACCGGCTGGCTCTATCCGGAACTGCTGCTGGACTGCGTTGTCTGGACGTCCACCGTGCTGATGCAGCGCAGCTTGCTCGAAGAAGTCGGCGTGTTCGACACCAGCCTGCGCATCGGCGAAGACTACGACCTTTGGCTGCGCGCCTCGCGCGTGACCCGCATCGAGCGTGTCGCCTTGCCCTTCGCGTTGTACCGTCAGCATCCCGCCAGCATCACGCGCAGCGCCCCGCGCGACAACTACCGCGGCCGTGTCGTGCAGCGGGCGCTGGACATCTGGGGCCTGGTCGGGCCAGACGGTCGCCTGGCCAACGATGCCGCCGTGCGCGGCGAACTCGCCAGAAGTTGGAGCCAGTTCGCCTATGCCCAACTGCGGGCAGGCCAGTGTGCCGCTGCACGCCGCAGCGTGCGTGAAGCCTTGCGCATCGAGCCCGGCCACTGGCCCGGCTGGAAGTTGCTGCTGCGCTCCTGGCTGCCTGGCAGAAGGCCCGCATCATGAAGATCGGCCTGGTAGCCCGCTGCCTGAACACGCCCCATGTGCGCGGCATGGGCAAGTACGTCATGGAGCTTTTGCGCAACAGCAGCGACGACATCGCCTGGCAGTTGTTCGCCGATGACCCGCGCCACCCACTTCTTCATCCCGAGGGGAAGCGCTTTACGACAGAAATCTTCAAGTTCCGCGGCGACCGCCTGCGGCTGTGGGAGCAACTCGGCCTGCCGCTGCGCACGCGTGGCAGGCCGCTGTCGCTGCTGCATTGCACCGAAGGTGCGCTGCCGCTGTGGCAGCCGCTGCCGACCATCGTCACGCTACACGACACATTGGCATTCGAGGATCACCCCAATACGGCCGGCGAAAGGCTCTACTGGGACCACGTCATCCCCGCTGCACTCAAGCGCGCCGCTCACGTCATCACGATCAGCGAATCGTCGCGGCGAGATATCCTGGCCCGCTGGCCGGAATTGGAGCCGCGGCTGAGTGTCATCCACCACGGCATCGAGACCGCCTATTTCGAACTGCCTACGGCACCGATCCCTGCGAAGTTGCGGCAGGCCCTGGACGGCGCTGCCTATGTTGCCTACCTGGGCGGCCCGATGAAGCGCAAGCGCTTCGACTGGGCGCTGCGCGTGCTGGCCGCCCAACCCGACTCAACGCTCAAACTTGTGGCCTGCGGCTTTGGCGCCGCAGGACGCGACGCGGCCCGTGCGGCCCTGCCGAATGAACTGCAAGGCCGCGTGCTGTTCGCCGAGTTCCTGTCCGACGCCGAGCTACTGGCCCTCTACCGTGGCGCCGTTGCCGTGCTGTACCCGACGCTCTATGAGGGCTTCGGCTTCCCGGCCATCGAGGCCCAGGCCGCCGGCACGCCCGTCATCTTCAGCCCGCTCGGCAGCCTGGCGGAACTGGTCGGCCCGCTGGCCACGCTGGCGCCTGCGGATGACCTCGCGGCCTGGGCGGCTGCTTTGCACGAAGCGGCGACGTTGCCGCTCAATGCGCGCGCCGAGAAGGCCAGCGAAGCGCGATCCTGGGCACAAGGCTTCAGTTGGCAGCAGAGTTGGCAAAAGCACCAAGCCGTGTATTTGCAGGTCGCCCAAGGGTCCATGAGCCCTCGGCAGCCTGCTGCGGCGCGGTGACGAACCGATGGAACCCAAGGTCATGAGCAACCGCATCGGCGCCGACGTCGACACATACGCGCACGTGCGCGACCTGCCGGCCGATGCGCTGGCGCTGCTGAGCCGGGCCGAGCAGCAGCACATCGAGTTCGGCGCCGACTGGTACGCCAACCTCATCGACAACGTCCATGCGCGCGAGCCACAGGCGCACGAGGTGCGCTTTCACGTGCTGCGCTGCCAGGGCCGCGTGCTGGCCGTGCTGCCCACCGTCGCCCAGAACGGCGCGCTCGGGCGCGAAGTCAGCGCGCTGTCCAACTTCTACACGGCCCTCTATGCCCCGGCGCTGGCGGAAGGCATCCAGGCCGAGGACCTGCTGCCGCTGACGCGCGCCCTGCGGCGCAGCGGTGCGCGCGCGGCGGCCTACCGCTTCTCGCCCATGGACCCGGCCTCGCGCGAGTTCGCGCTGCTCAAGCGCGCGCTGGGCCTGGCGGGCCTGAGCACGCACAGCTATTTCGCCTTCGGCAACTGGCATGAGCCGGTGCAGAAGAACTGGGCCGACTACCTGAAGGAACGCAGCGGCCAGGTGCGCAGCACGATCAAGCGCAACGCCAAGAAGTTCGCCGCCGAAGGCGGCCGGCTGGAGATCGTGCAGGGTGGCGACCATCTGGAGGCCGGCCTGTCGGCCTACCAGGCCGTCTACGCCCGGAGCTGGAAGGTGCCCGAGCCGTTCATCGATTTCGTGCCGGGCCTCATCCGCCTGTGCGCCCGGCGCGGCTGGCTGCGCCTGGGCTTGGCGTGGTTGGGCGATACGCCGGTGGCCGCACAGATCTGGATCGTCGCCAACGGCCGCGCCGACATCTACAAGCTCGCCTACGACGAGGCCCAGAAGGCGCTCGCCCCCGGCACGCTGCTGACGGCGCTGATGATGGAGCACGCCATCGACGTCGACCAGGTGCGCGAGATCGACTACCTGATCGGAGATGACACCTACAAGGCCGCATGGATGAGCCAGCGGCGCGAACGCTTCGGACTGGTCGCCTACGACCCGTTGACACTGCAAGGCCTGCTGGGCCTTGCGCGCCAGGCCGCCGGAGCCGCCTGGCGCCGGCTGCGCGCCAGACCTCCCCTGCCCGCAGACAATCCTCCCGCCTGATGACGACGACACGCCCGATGCAAGCCCAAGCCCTGCCGCCCGACACGCCGTTCGCCTGTGGTGCCCCGCGCTTTGCCGCGCCCGCGACCGACGCACTGGCCGCCTGGCGACAGGCCCATGCCGCGCGCGGCCCCGCGTGCGCGGCCGACGTGGGCGGCGAGTTCGCCGTCGCGCTGGACCTGCCGGGCAACGCCACCTACCTCGCCGTCGACCGCTTCGCGGTGCACAGCGTCTGCTACGCGGTGCGCGACGGGCGCCTGCACTACGCCACGCGCGCCGACGTGCTGGCGCGCCGGCTCGGCATCACCGAGATCGACCCGCAGGCCGTCTTCGACTACCTCTTCCATCACTGCATCCCGTCGCCGCGGACGATCTACACCGGCATCCTGCGCCTGCCGCCAGCCCACTACGCGCTGTTCGAGAACGGCCGGCTGAGCGTCGCGCCCTACTGGACACCGCGCTTCGACGAGCAGCCCCGGCCGGACTTCGACGCGCTGCGCGACGAGTTCCGCAGCATCCTGCGCAGCGCCGTGCGTGATCGCCTGAGTGCTGACGGCAGGACCGCCTGCTTCCTCAGCGGCGGCACCGACAGCTCCACCGTCTGCGGCCTGCTCGGCGAGGCCACCGGCAAGGCGCCGGCGGGCTACTCCATCGGCTTCGAGGCCGAGGGCTATGACGAGATGGCCTACGCGCGCATCGCCGCCAAGGCCTATGGCGCCGAGCACCACGAGTACTACGTGACGCCCGCCGACCTCGTCGCCGCCATTCCCGACGTCGCGGCCCACTACGACCAGCCCTTCGGCAACTCCTCCGCCGTGCCGGCCTTCTACTGCGCGCGCAAGGCGCATGACGACGGCTACACCCGCCTGTTGGCCGGTGATGGCGGCGACGAGCTCTTCGGTGGCAACGTGCGCTACGCCAAGGAGCGCGTCTTCCACGTCTACAGCCAGATCCCGTCGCCGCTGCGCGCCGGCGTGGTCGACCCGCTGTTCGCCAACCCGGTCGTGGGCAACATCCCGCTGCTGAAGAAGGGCACGAGCTACATCCGCCAGGCTCGCGTGCCCATGCCGGATCGCATGCAGAGCTACAACCTGCTGGACCGCCTGGGCCTGGCCGACGTGTTGACGCCGCGCTTCCTGGCCGTCGTCGACACGGGCGCGCCGCGCGAGCACCAGCGCGCGACGTGGACCGCCGGCCCGCAGGACGCCAGCCTGGTCAACCAGATGCTGGCCTTCGACTGGCGCTACACGCTGGCCGAGAACGACCTGCCCAAGGTCGTCGGCACGACCGGCCTGGCCGGCATCGACGTCAGCTTTCCGCTGCTGGACACCCGGTTGCTGGACTTCTCGCTGAAGCTGCCGACGAGCTACAAGCTCAGGGGTCTGAAGCTGCGCTGGTTCTTCAAGGAGGCGCTGCGCGGCCTGCTGCCGGACGAAATCCTGACGAAGAAGAAGCACGGCTTCGGCCTGCCCTTCGGTCCCTGGGCCGTCAAGGACGCGGCGCTGAACGCGCTCGCCGCCGAATCGCTGCGCAGCGTGGCCGCGCGTGGCATCGTGCGCGCCGAGTTCGTCGACAGCCTGCTGAACCACCGCCTCAAGGAACACGCCGGCTATTACGGCGAGATGGTGTGGATCCTGATGATGCTGGAGCAGTGGCTGCGCAGGCACGCGCCGGACTACCGGCTGGGCTGAAGCTCCGCCAGCACCCGCGTCGCGACGCGTGCCGCGCCGTGCATGCTGAGATGGTTGTCGTCGAAGTAGAGACTGGCGTCGCCCTCGCGCACTGCGCACCGCGGCTCGGTACATAGCAGCTCGCCCACCGGCACGCGCGTCGCCTGGCCATCGGCCGTGAGCCGCTCGACGAGCGCAAGCGCCGCGACTTGACGGGCCATGTATTGCTCGCGCGTCAGCCCTTGCTCATCGAGCCCCTCGCCACGCCGCCAGCGCAACGCCAGCGCCGCCGGCACCGGGTAGCGGTAGGTCGGCACAGGGTCCAGCAGCATCACGCGCTTGCCGGCCGCGCGCAGCCGCTTCACGCTGTCTGCCATGCCGACCTCGAAGGCGGCGGCGTCAGGCCCGTCCAGGTAGAACTCGTAGCGCGCCACCAGCAACACGCTGTCGACGCTGGCATCGGCGAGCAGGCGTTCCAGCAGCTCCCGGTTTGCACTGGCGCAGCGCGGCCGGCCAGGGGGCTCGTAGCCCAGCGCAGGCGGACAGGTTGAGCCCGTCAGCTCGGCCACGCGCCGGCCGGCGGCCTGGTCGCCCAGCGCGCGCGCGATCTCGACGCCGTGGCTGTCGCCCCAGACGGCGAGCGTCACCGGCGCTGACTCGGGGCCGAACAGGCAACGCTGGTCGTAGCTCAACCAGCGGTTGCCGGAGGAATGGCAACGCTTGCGATCCGCGCTGAAGTCGTTCGCGCCGGCGCGCAGCGCGGCGCCGCGGCTCGGCTCGGCGGCGCGGTGATCCGCCGCGGCCGTCAACGCCCAGGCAGCGGCCAGGCTGAGCAGGGTGGTCGCCACGCCGGCCGCTAGCAGCACAGGCTGCGCCACCTTGGACTGCCGCACCGGCGCCTCCACCCAGCGCAGCGACGCCCAGGCCAACGCGACGGACAGCGCCACGGCCACGCCGGCCTGCCAGGGCGCGGGCTGGTCCAGCAGCAGATGCCGCGCCAGCACAAGCATGGGCCAATGCCAGAGGTAGAGCGAGAACGACTGCGCGCCTATCCAGCGCAGCGGCGCGATGGACAGCCAGCGGGTGGCGGTGGCCTGGCGTGTGCTGCCGACCCAGATCAGCGCCGCCGTCGCGAGGCAGGGCCACAGCGCCGTCGGACCGGGGAAGGCGCGGTCCGCGCGCATCAGCAGCACCGACGCGACCAGGGCCGCCAACGCCGCCCAGCCGACGAGGGCATCCAGCCAAGCGGGACGCACAGGCTGCACCTCGCTGCACCCCATCCACCAAGCCAGGCCCGAGCCGATCATCAGCTCGAACGTCCGCGCCGGCGCGGCGTAGAAGGCCAGCTCCGCGTCGTAGGGCATCAGCCGCAGGCAATAGGCCAGCGACACGAGGCCGACGAGCAGCAGCACCATGCCGACGCCCCGCCGCGCAAAGCGCCACAACAGGGCCAGCAGCGGCGGGAAGAGGATGTAGTACTGCTCCTCGACGGCCAGCGACCAGGTGTGCAGCAGCGGTTTCAGCTCGGCGGCGCCGTCGAAATAACCCGTTGTGCGGTAGAGCTCGATGTTGGAGACGAACAGGCCCGTCGCACCCAGCAGGCGCGCGAACTCGCGCAGCGCCTGCGGCTCCAGCAGCAGCCAGCAGGCCGGCGCAACGAGAGCCAGCATCGCGAACAGCGCCGGGAAGATGCGCCGGATGCGCGCCGCATAGAAGGACCCGATGCTGTACTTGCCGGCCGCCAGGCGCTGCAGCAGCAGCGTCGTGATCAGGTACCCCGAGATCACGAAGAAGATGTCGACGCCGACGAAGCCGCCGGGCATGGCCGCCGGCCAGGCGTGGAAGACCACGACCGGCACGATGGCCAGGGCCCGCAAGCCCTCGATATCGGGCCGGAATTTCATGCGCGGTGGATCAGGCCAGGGCCTGGGCCAACGCGCTGACGACGCCGTCCTGCTGTTCGTCGGTGAGATCCGCACTCATCGGCAGGCTCATCACCCGCTGCGCCGCCTTGATGCTGTGCGGGCAGTCCTCAGCGTTACCGTACTTCGCATACGCCGGCTGGTGATGCAGCGGCCTGGGGTAGTGCACCGCCGTCGGCACGCCCACAGCCTTCAGCTTGGCCTGGATGGCATCGCGGTCGTCCACGAACACCGTGTACTGGGCCCACACGCAGTCGCGGTCATCGCGCACGGCCAGCAGCTGCAGGCCAGGAACCGCGGCATTGAGCTTGCGCTTGTATGCGTCGCCCAGCGCCAGCCGGCGCTTCACTTCCCACTCGAAGCGGTCCAGCTTGCCCAGCACCACGGCGCACTGCAGCGTGTCCATGCGCCCGCCCACGCCCAGTCGCGTGTGCAGGTAGCGCTGGCTTTGGCCGTGAGTGCGAATCTCACGGCTGGCTTGAGCCAGGGCGTCGTCGTTGGTGAACAGCGCCCCGCCGTCGCCGTAGCAGCCGAGCGGCTTGCTCGGGAAGAAGCTGGTGCAGCCGAAGGTGGAGAGGTTGCAGCTCTTGCGGCCCTTGTACGTGGCGCCGAAGCTCTGCGCGGCGTCCTCAACGACAGCGATGCCGTGCCGGTCGGCGATGGCGTTGATGGCGTCCATGTCCGCGACCTGGCCGTACAGGCTGACCGGCATGATGGCCCTGGTCTTCGGCGTGATCGCGGCTTCGACGAGGCTGGCGTCGAGGTTGGCCGTGTCGGGCTCGATGTCCACGAACACCGGCACGCCGCCGGCCAGCACGATCATCTCGGCGGTGGCCGCGAAGGTGAAGGGGCTGGTGATGACTTCGTCGCCGGGTTGCAGATCCAGCGCCATCAGCGCGATGAGCAAGGCCTCTGTGCCGCTGGCTACGCTGATGCAGTGCTTGGCGCCGGTGTAGGCGCACAGCGCCGCTTCCATTTCCTTGACCTCGGGGCCGAGGATGTACTGGCCGTGGTCCAGCACCTTCTGGATGCGGGCGTTGATGTTGTCGCGCAGGGCCGCGTACTGGCTCTTGAGGTCGATGAAGTCCATTCAGCTCGTCTCGATGAGTTGGATTTGGGCGCCGCTCAGGCGGTAGCGGTCGCCGGTGTGGGGGCAGGTGGCGTCCAGGGGGGTGGCGCTTTCGAGGGGGAGCTCCAGCCGTTCGCCGAAGCGGCTCATCCAGCCGATCTGCCGGGCGGGCACGCCGACCATCAGCGCGAAGTCGGGCACGTCGCGGTTGATGACGGCGCCCGCGCCGATGAAGGCGTAGCGGCCGATGGTCGTGCCGCAGACGATGGTCGAGTTGGCGCCGAGCGTGGCGCCTTGCTTCACCAGCGTGCGGCGGTACTCGTCCTTGCGCGTGACGGCCGAGCGCGGGTTGTAGACGTTGGTGAAGACCATGCTGGGGCCGCAGAAGACGTCGTCTTCCAGCGTGACTGCGTCGTAGACGGAGACGTTGTTCTGGATCTTGACGTTGTCGCCGATGAGCACGTCGTTGCCGACATAGACGTTCTGGCCGAAGGAGCACCGCGCGCCGATGCGGGCACCGGCGCTGATGTGCACGAAGTGCCAGACGCGGCAGTCGGCACCGAGCTGTGCGCCGTCATCGACGATGGCCGAGGGGTGAATGGTGGTCGCCATCAGTAGCTCAGCGGCAGGTTGATGCGGCGGCCGTCGCGGGCGCTCATGTACAGCGCGATGAGCAGCTCCAGCGACTTCAGGCCTTCGCGGCCATCGGTTTCGGGGTGAGCTTCGCCGCGCAGCGTCTTGATGACGTTGTCGTAGTACAGCGGGTGGCCGAAGCCGTACACGGAGGTGGTCTGGTAGCTGGCGTCCTGGATGCCTTCGTCCATCTCGTGCGGTGCGTCGAATTCCCAGTGCTGGATCTCGTTGACGGCCAGGCCGCCGACGCGCACCGAACCCTTCTCGCCGAGCAGCGTGATGGAGCCTTCGAGGTTCTTCGGGTAGGTCAGCATGCTGACGTTGACGGTGCCCATGGCGCCGTTGCGCCACTTCAGCGCGGCCACGCCGCTGTCCTCGACCTCGATGTTGCGCGCCAGCGTGCCGGTGTAGGCCATGACGCTTTCCACCGGGCCGCAGATCCAGTCCAGCAGGTCGATGTAGTGGCTGGCCTGGTTCATGAACGCGCCGCCGTCGAACTCCCAGGTGCCTCGCCATTCGGCGCTGTCGTAGTAGCTCTGCGGGCGCGTCCAGAAGACGTTGACGGCGACGTTGTACAGGCGCCCGAAGCGGCCTTCGCTCATCGCACGCTTGAGCAGTTGCAGCGTGGGGTTGCGGCGGTTCTGCTTGACGACGAAGAGGCGCACGCCGGCGTCATCGCAGGCCTTGACCATCGCCAGGCCGTCCTGCCAGCGCGTGGCCATGGGCTTCTCGGTCATGACGTCCAGCCCGGCCGCAGCAGATTCGATGGTCTGGCGCGGGTGCAGGCCGCTGGGGGTGGTCAGCACGACGCAGTCGATGCCCAGCTCTGCCTTGGCGGCTAGCAGCTCGGTCAGCGACGCGAAGCCGCGCGCGCCGGTCTTGGCGACGGCGGCGGCCAGCGCGGCAGGGTCGGTGTCGCACACCGCAACCAATGTCGCCCGGTCCGCGTGCTTCTTGATCGCCTCGATGTGGTTCTGCGCAATGCGGCCGCAGCCGATCAGCGCGAAGCGGACCAGGCGGCCGGTGACGGGAGGACGGGACTGTTGCATGAGGTTCACCTGTGAGTTATCGGTCCTGCACGGCATTGTCGGCACGTCGGCGCCAGAACCGTGTCAGTCTTGCGAAGGCCGGGTCGGCGGCCAGAGGGTGGCGGCACCAGCTCAGCGCCAGCAGCCAGGAGATGATGCAGCTGACGATGGCCAATGCGAACCACGGCCAGGGCATGGTGTGGCCCGGCGCCCGCGGCTGCAGCCACAGCAGCAGGCCCGGGAGCGCCAGGGCGATCAACGCGACGGCCAGGCTGCGCGCCAGATGGCTGCGAAGCGCGCGCCAGTCGTTGGGCAGAAAGCGCCCCTTGACGGCATAGACCAACGGCAGCTGCAGCAGCATCGCCACCGCCAGCGCCGCGGCGCAAGCCCAGGGCTGGCGCCAGTAGGCGGCCGCAGCAACGATGAGGGCCGCACGCGCCGGCTGGAAGACGACCTCCATGCGCGTCAGCAGGTCCATGCGGCCCATGGCCACCATCAGATTGCCGATGAGGCTGCCAGCCGCGGCCAGCGCACCGGCCAGGCAGAACAGCGGCACCAGCGGCGCGGCGGCATCCCACTGTGGTCCGAACAGCAGGCGCAGCGTCTCGAGGCCGTACATCGCCACGAAGCCGTAGAAGGGCCAGGCGACGACGCAGACATAGGTAACGCTGGCGACGTACAGCGGCTCCATGGCCTCATGCTCGCGCACGGCCTTGGCGTAAGCCGGGTAGGCCACGTTGCGCACGGCGCCCATCAGGTCGCGGTGGAAGAGGTTCATCAGGCCTTGCGCGCGGCTGAGCAACGCGACAGGCTCGAAGCCCATCAGCTTGCCAACAGCCAGATCGTTGATGTCCATGGACACGGACGTGACGACGCCGATGACAGAGCTTTGCGCGCCAAAGCGGAAAAGGCTGCGCCATTGCGACAGGCCCGGTCTCAACAAGCGCCGCTCACCCTGCGCCCACCAGGCTGCGAAGCCTGTCGTCGCGCTGACGACCAGCGTGCCCGCTACCAGGCCGAGCGGCCCGAAGCCTGCCCAAGACAGGCCCACGCTCGTGACCGCGCCGGCCAACGTCGCGACCAGGTTCACGACGGCCAATGCCTTGAACGCCAGCCGACGGCGCAGCAGCGCCAGCGAGATCGTCGAGAACGGCAGCAGCAGGAAGTTCAGTGACGCCAGCCACAGCAGGTCGCGCATGCGCGGCTCGCGGTAGAAGTCGGCCACCCAGGGTGCCGCGCCGAAAACGACAACCCCCAGGCCGATGCCGATAACCAGCGTGACGCCCAGCGCCGTGCGGATGTGGTCGTCGGTGAGCTCCTTCTCCTGGATCAGATAACTGGCGACACCGAAGTCGCGCAGCACCTGGGCGATGCTCATCACCGCCAGCGTCACCGAATAGACACCGATCTCGGCTGGCGTCAGCAAGCGGGCAATCAGCAGATTGCTCGCCAGGTTGATGACGATCAGCGCGTAGCGCTCCGCGAAGGAGAAGAGCAGCGCACGGCGCACGCCGCTCATCGCAACGGCTCCAGGCGCCGGCCTTCGGCCGCAGCGTCGAGCACGCTCGCCAGGCGCCGCGCGGTAGCGGCGCGGCTGTAGCGCTCGATGCCGCGCGGCGGCTCGACACCGGCCTCGCCGCGCAGCCAGGCCAGCAGCGTCTGGGCCAGGCCGGCCACGTCGCCCGGCTCAACGCGCACGGCGCCGCCGGTGTCGCCCAGCACATGGGCCACCTCGCTGGCCTCGGGCACGACAGCCAAGATGGGCCGGCCGCAGCCGAGGTATTCGAAGAGCTTGCCGGGCAGCGAGGCGGTCGCGTAGTAACCGGTCGGCACCGGCAGATAGAGCAGGTCAGCCTGCTTCATCAGCGTCAGTGCCTGCGTATGCGGCACGGGGCCGAGCTCGCTGACCCAGTCGCTCACGCCAGCCTCTGCCGCCGCGCCGGGCGAGAAGCCAGCCGCCTGCACACGCAGCCGGGCCAGTTCCGGTTGGCCCTGAGACTTGAGCAGCGCAATGGCGGCGTAGAGGTCTTGCAGGCCATAGCCGGGCCGCCAGACGCCGGTGTAGGCGATGCGCAGCACGCCGTCGCCGATAGGCGTTGCTTCGCCTGCAAAGTCGGCGGGCTCGAAGCCGTTGGTGATCAGGTGCAGGTCGTTGCGACCGCAGTCACGGCCGATGCTGTCCACCAGCGCGTGGGTCACGGTGACGACCGCCGCCGCGTCCCGGGCTGCCATGCGCTCGAGCGCAGGGTTCTCGCGCGCCTGCCGTTCGGACACCTGTTCCCAGGCCATGTCGCCGCTCGGCGTCCACTGGTCACGATAGTCGAGCACATAGGGCTTGCCCGTCCGGCGTGCCACCTCACGGGCGATCAGGAAGCCGGTCCAGGGGTAGCCGCTGGCGTAGATGGCATCGAAGCCTTCGCTTTCGTGCAGCGCCACGGCGTGCTTGACAGCGGGGGCAAGCCAGCCTGCCGCTTCGTCGGGCACATCGGCCCGTGCGCGCAGCCGCCAGGCCAGGGCCTCGACAGCGCGCTGGCCCAGGCTGCCGGGCAGCCAGCCGGCCCAGCGGCGGGCCTGCAGGCGGCTTTGCAGCGGTACGCGCTCCACACGCGTACCAGGCCTGACTTCGGTCAGCAGTTCCGCATCGACGGTGGCACGCTGCTCGGGCTGCCAGGTCAACACCAGCGGCTCCCAGCCCATATCGGGCAGGTGGTTGGCAAAGGCGAGGCTGCGCCGCGTCCCGGAGTTGGCAATCGGCGGGAACAGAAAAGCGATGAAGAGGACGCGGCGCATCAGCTGAGCAGGTTGCGGGCCAGTCTCAGCCCGAACTTCAGCCGGCCACGATCCCATGGCGTAAAACGCGGGATCTGGAAGACGTCGTCGCTGCTTCGCGCCGCCGCCCAGCGCGTCGACACGGCGGCGTCGAATCCGAGCTCGCGCACGAGGGCCGGATGCACGTCGGGCAGGTAGTCGGTGCCAGGCTTGCCGTTGGGGTAGGCGAACAGACCCACGGTTGCGCCCAGCAGCGACTGCAGCATGTCCCGGCTGCGAGCGATCTCGTCGGCGGCACGGTTCGCGTCCAGCGTGGCGAGGATGGGGTGACTGACGGTGTGCGCGCCGACCTGCATGCCGGCGCGGTGCAGCGCCTTCACCTGCTCGCTGGTCATCATCAGGTCGCCCGGCGGATTCACTTCGGCACGCGCCGCGATGGCGTCCACGCAGGCCAGCCGAGGCTCGGGCGGCAGGTACTTCACCCGCTCGATGAGCCGGCTCAGCGCCGCGCGGCGGCCGGCGGTGTCGCCCAGTGCGTGCTGGCCCAGGTCGTCCGCGCGGGCGTCCTGCAGCCCGCGCAGGTCCAGCAGGGGCTTGTCGCTCAGCCGCACGGCCTCGATCAGCGTGTCGTTCCACATGCGGCCACCATCCAGGAAGCCGGTGGCGACGAAGAAACTGCAGGGCAGCCCGTGCTTTTGCAGAAGCGGCAAGGCGACGTCGTGGTTGTCGGCGTAGCCGTCATCAAAGCTCAGTGCCGCGGCGCGAGCGGGCAGGCTGCCATCCTGCAGGCGGCGGGCCGCCTCGTCCAGCGGCAGCACGTTGAACCAGGATTTGATCCAGCCCAGCAGTTCGTCAAATCGCCTGGCGTCCACCTCGTCGGGAAAGAGGGGGTCGGGCTGCCGGAGCACACGGTGGAAGATCAGCACATTCAACCGGGCGCGCACGCCAGCCGGGGACAGCACGCCGAACAGTGGCTTCATGATGCGCGCCGCTTCATGGATTTGAGCCAATGCTGCAGGAAGTTGGGCAGCACGATCACGGGCTCCGGCCGCTCCGTCAGCCAAGCCTTTCTGCTCAGCCAGCGCCGGCCCACGACGGCCAGCACCATGAGGTTGTACGGCAGGTCCCAGTAGGCCAGGCTGAGGAACGCGCCACCCACCGCGTAGCCAACCAGGCTCACCTGCAGCATGCCACCGAGGTCGGAAATCCATTGGGTCTCTGGCTTGTTGGCCGCGCGGGTCCGAAGCTGTCCTGCCGACCCCCAGACGAACCCGAAGAGCGTCAGGAACAAGAACAGGCCGATGAAGCCCTGCTCGCCGAGCACCATGAAGTAGATGCTGTGCGACGCATGCGGGTCCAGCGGGTCAGGCGCATAGATGGCGAAGATCGAGCCGGTCCAGATCATGAAGCCGCCGCCAAAGAAGTTCGCCTTGGCGAGATTCCAGGCCATCCACCATGCATTGATGCGCCCGAGGGCGGATGCATCTTCCTGGTAGGTCTTGATGGTGTTCATGCGCTCCCACCATTCGGCGGGCATCAGCGACAGCAGCGCCGCACCAATCACGAGCATGCCAATCGCCATGCCGAACTTGTTCTTGCCTCGCCACCACAGCACCAGGGCCATTGCCCCGATGGCAAGCAAAGCGCCGCGCGAGTGGCTGCCCAGCGCTGCGGCCGCCATCAACATCATGCAGACAGTCATTGCCGTCTTCGCCCACCTGGCCTGCAACTGCATCTGCAGAAAGCGCATCAACGGAATGACCATCACGATGGCCAGCGCAATCTCGTTGTTGCCGTTGACGTAAGTGTCGTCGGGGCCCCACACCCGGTAGTTGCCACCTGTGGCGAGGGTGAACGCGCCGCCCTTGACGCCATAAAAACCGATGGAGATGACCAGGATCCAGGTCAGCAGCATCATGTGGCGCTTGCTGTGCAGCAGCACGGCGGCCACGAGGATCATCAAGTCGATCTTCATGACGCGCTTCCACAGCTCGAAACTCTCGTCAAAGAGCATCGAGAAGGGCAGCGTGATGCACATCCAGATCATGAACAGGATGAGCGTCGTGTTCTCGCGATTGAGCGAGTAGTCGCGCTTGTCCTGCGTGATGAACAGCCCGATGAGCGTCGCGCCCCCGATCGCCGCCGCGAAAGGCATGGTGCGCAGCGACCAGGAGAGCTGGTGCGGATTCATGATGCTGAGCCAGGTCCAGCACATGATGCCGACCCAGGGACGGCGGAACGCCTGCAGGAAGCACCAGCCGATGATGACGAGCAGTGTGAGGTCACGCATGCTGTGTCCTGGCCTTGATGTCGTTGAACAAGGCCAGTTGCCCGTCCGTCGTCGCTTGCCATCCGAAGCCCTCGGCATAGCGGCGGGTGGCTGAGCGATCAACGCCTGCGGCGAGCAGGGCCGTCACGGCGGCGGCAAAAGCGGGGCCGTCCCGGCTGGGCACCAGGCGGCCCGCAGCCGCCCCCTGGACGACCTCGGGCGTGCCCCAGATGTCAGTCGCGACGACGGGGGTGCCGCAGGCCATGGATTCCAGCAGGACGTTGGCCCAGCCTTCGCGGCTGGAGCACAGCAGCAGCACATCGGCGGCGCTGTACCACTTCAGCAGCTCGGTGTTGGGCAGCGCGCCCGTGAAGCGAACCTGGTCGGCCACGCCCAGGCGCGCCGCCAACGCCGTCAGCGCGGCGCGCTCTTCGCCCTCGCCGACGACGACGAGGCGGGCGCCCGGCCGCTGCGCGACGAGCAGGGCCAGCGCCTCGATGGCGATGTGATGACCCTTGCGCTCAATCAGATGACCCACCGACAGCAGCAACGGCTCGCCGCCAATGCCCAGTTCGGTGCGCACCGCTGCCTGCGGCAACGGCCGGAAGCGCTCCAGATCCACGCCATTGCGCAGGGTGTGCAGCTTGGCTGGGTCGTGACCCCAGTTGCGCAGCACGCCCATCAGCGCGGCGCAGACGCCGATGGAGCCGGCGGCGCGCGCGGCGGCCCACTCGATCATGCGTCTGGGCAGCCTGTGCTGCGGGATCAGGTTCAGGTCGGTGCCTCGGGCGGTGATGGTCAGCGGCCTGTCGAACCACTGGGCCAGCAATGCGGCAGCCACGCCATCGGGATAGTAGTAATGGGCGTCGATGAGGTCGAAGTCGAAGCCCTCGTCGAGAAGTCTCTGCACGGCCGAGCGCGCGCCCAGCGCCATCGTCAACGGTGCGGAAGTCATGCCGACCTTGGGCAGCAGCAGGTAGCGCGGATGCTGCACGTCCAGGCCGTTGCGCTGCTCGCGAACCGGCGTCGCGGCGAACTTGGCGTACTCACCCCAGCGCGGCGCCGTCGACGGGAACCAGGGCACCGGCGCGACGACGCGGGACTCGACCTGGCCGCTCTTGAGCAGCTCGCGCAGCCGCGTCTCCACGAAGATGCCGTGCGTGGGCCGCACGCTGCTGGGGAACAGCGTCGAGAACGTCAGGATGCGCAACGTCACGCGGGCGCTCCGGCACGGGTCGCCAGGCCGACTGCCTTGCGGGCGTTGCCGGCCCAGGTCAGCTGCAGCCGGGCGATGGTGTCGTGGGCGCCCTGCCCCAGCCGCTGGCGCAGCGCGGGCTCGTGAGCCAGACGGGCCAGGGAGCGCTCCAGCCCCGTCACGTCGTCGGGTTCGAACAGCAGCGCATTGACGCCATCGTCCAGCACCTCGGCGATGTTGGGCTGGTTGGGCGCCACGATGGCCTTGCCCAGCGCGAGGTATTCGATGAGCTTGAGCGGCGACGCGTAGGCCACGACGGCGGGCTGCAGCGCGACATCGAAGGCGGCCACCAGGGCCGGCACGCGGTCGCGGTGGATGACCCCGGTGAAGCGCACCCGGTCGCCCAGTTGCAGCTCGGCAGCCAGTTGCTCCAGGTCGGGCCGCGCCGGGCCATCGCCAACGATGAGAAGACGGGCGTTGGCCGGCGCATCACCGCCGGCCATCCAGCGGATGACGCGATCCATGCCGTGCCAGTCACGCACGAAACCGGTGAAGCCCAGCACCAGCGCATCAGGCCAGCCCAGGCCAGCCTTGGCGGCGGCAGCGTCCGGCGCAGCGGCGAAGTGCGCCTCGTTGATGCCGTTGGGCACGACGACGATGCGCTCGTCCGGCACGCCCACGGCGCGCACGTGGTCAGCCAGCACGTCGGTGACGGGCAGCACGAAGTCGGCACCGCGCCAGGCCTTGGCCTCCGCCCAGCGCGCCAGCCGCGGCAGGCCCAGGCCGCCGAACTTGCCGCGCTCCTCCGCCAGCGGCGCATTCACCTCCAGCAGCAACGGCAGCCCCGTGCGGCGCTTCAGCATCAACCCCGCCAGCAGGAAGAGGTTGTAGCGCTCGTAGATGACGTCGGGCTTGAACTCGCGCGCCGCCGCCGCAAGGCGCCGGTAGGCCACGAGGGTGTAGGCCAGCTCCAGCAGTTCGTAGGCGGCCTTGGGCAGGCGTGCACGCAAACGCGCCACCCAGCCGACCTCGGCGCCCATCTGGCCGCTGGGCTCGTCGCTGCCACCTGGCGCGACGACACGCACCTCGTGGCCCTGCTCGCGCAGCGCCGTGATCATCTCTTCGATATGGACCGCCTGGCCGTCCTTGGACGCGGTGCGGTGGTGGTAGAGCACTCTCATGCAGCCGCGCTCACCCGAGCCTGGCCGAGGCCGGCGTTGCGCAGGAAGGCGTCGAACATCAGCAGCACCCACAACGGCTGCGAGTGGTCGAGCTGGCCGCGCTCGTGCTGGTCGAGCAGGCGTGCAATGACGCCGGCATTGAACCAGCCGGTCTGCGCCAGGGCGCCGTTCTGCAGCGCCTGGCGGGTCTGTTCGCGCAACGGGCCGCGCAGCCAGCGCGCCAGCGGCACCGAGAAGCCCATCTTGGGCCGGTACAGCACGTCGTGCGGCAGCATGGGCTCCAGTGCCTTCTTGAAGATGTACTTGCCCTCCTGGCCGCGCAGCTTCAGCGCGGACGGCAGTGTCGCCACCCATTCGACCAGCTTGTGGTCCATCAGCGGCTCGCGCACCTCCAGGCTGTGCGCCATGCTGGCGCGGTCCACCTTGGTGTTGATGTCGCCGGGCAGGTAGGTGTGGATGTCCAGGTACTGGATCAGCGCCAGCGGGTCGTCCGTGTTCGCACGCTGCGCGTGCTCGTGGAAGATCTCGCTGGCGTGCCAGCCCTGCAGGTCCCGCTTGAAGCCCTCGCTGAAGAGCGCCGTGCGCATCGGGTCGCGCACCAGGCCCATGGTGTTGAAGTAGGCGTCGACCGAGTTGCGCGCGATGGCCTGGAAGGTGGTCTTGGCGCGGAACACGCGTGGCGCCCAGTCGGCCTTGGGGTACAGCCTGGCCAGCGGGCCGAACACACCGCGGCGCAGCGCCAAGGGAAAGGCGCTGCGCATGCGCTCTTCCATCATGTGCATCTTGTAGCGGCGGTAGCCGCCCAGGCTCTCGTCGCCGCCGTCCCCGGACAGCGCCACCGTCACATGCTTGCGCGCCAGTTCGCAGACGCGGTAGGTCGGGATGGCGGACGAGTCCGCATAGGGCTCGTCGTACAGGTGGGCCAGCAGGTCCACGAGGCCGAAATCGTCACTGCTGACCGTCTCGACGCGATGGTTGGTGCGGTAGCGGTCCGCCACCTGCTGCGCGAACTGCGTCTCGTTGAACTTGGGGTCGTCGAAGCCGATGGAGCAGGTGTTGACCGGCTGGTCATCCAGTTGCGCCATGGCGGCCACGACGGCGCTGGAATCCACGCCGCCGGACAGGAAGGCACCGAGCGGCACCTCGGCCTTCAAGCGCAGCTTGACCGCCTCCGAGAGGCGCCGCCGCAGTTCCTCGGCGGCCTCGTCCTCGCCGATCTTCGCGTCCAGCGTGAAGTTCACGTCCCAGTAGCGCTGCGGCGTGCCCAGCGCCTGGCCGCGCCTGACGAGCAGTCGATGCCCGGGCGCGAGCTTCTTGGCGTGCTTGTAGATGGTGGCCGGGTCGGGCACGTAGCCCAGCGCGAAATAGGCCTCGACGGCGCGCGGGTCGATCTCCTGGCGCAGGCCGCCGTGGGCCATCAGGCTTTTCAGCTCGGAGCCGAACAGCAGCCAGCCGTCCTCGGTCAGCGCGTAGTGCAGCGGCTTCACGCCCAGGCGGTCGCGGGCCATGAACAGGCAGTCGCGCTTTCGGTCGTGGATCATGAAGGCGAACATGCCGCGCAGGTGATGCACGCAGTCCTCGCCCCAGTGCTCCCACGCGCGCACGATGGCCTCGGAGTCGCTCTTGGTGCGGAACACGTAGCCGTGGCCGCGCAGCTCGTCCATCAGCTCCAGATAGTTGTAGACCTCGCCGTTGAAGACCAGGGCCACCGACTTGTCGTCGTTGAAGATGGGCTGCTGGCCGGTCGCGATGTCGATGACCGACAGCCGCCGGTGGCCGAAGCCCACGCCGGGCTCGATGTGCAGGTCACCCTCGTCCGGCCCGCGGTGGTGCTGGGACTCGTTCATCCGGTGCAGGCGCTCGCGCTCGGGGAGGCGTTGGCCGCGGGTATCGAACAGACCGGTGATGCCGCACATGGGTTGGACCTGGTTCAACCAATCGATGGAGAAGCCGCGCCGATGCAGCGCGGGCAGAGGCGGATTCTTACCGAGCTTGGCGACGCCGCCCGGCGTTCTGCTGGCCGGGCGTGACGTGCCGCACGCCTATCCCCCTGTCCGGGGGAGGTGGCTGCCATACAGATGCCCGTAGGCCTGGACCATCCCCGCCAGACTGAACTGCTCGCGCGCCCGTGCCAGCGATGCGGCAGCCAGTCGTGTGCGCAAGTCCGTGTCATGCACCAGCAGCGCCAAGGCACTCGCGAGCGCCGAATCGTCCTGCGCGGGCACGAGCAGGCCATTGGCGCGGTCATCCACCAGTTCCGGATTGCCACCCACATCGGTCGCCACCGGCGCACAGCCGCAGGCCATGGCCTCCAGCAGCGTGTTGCTGATGCCCTCGGCCTGCGAGGGCAGCGCGAAGATGTCGAAGTTGGGCAGCAAGGCGGCCACGTCGCTGCGGTCACCCGGCAGCCAGGCCTGCCCGTCGGCGCCGCCCTGCGCCAGCCGGGCCCGCGCGACGTCCAGCAGCGGGCCGCCGCCTAGCATCACCAGCCGCAGCCTCGGCCAGTCGGCCGGGCAGTGCTCGCGCAGGCGCAGGAAGGCGTCGACGAGGTTGAGCGGATCCTTCACCGCCTGCATGCGGCCGACGGCGCCTATCACCAGATGCTCGCCCCGGCGATAGGGCCATGCGGCGGGCGCGCTGGCGGAAGGCCTGAACCGCTGCGTGTCCACGCCATTGCAGATGCGCGTCACGCGCTCGCCCGCGAAGCCGACGGGGCCGGTCAGGTAGGTCTCGATGGCCCGGGACAAGGCCACGAAACGATGCACGCCAGGGCCATAGAGCCGGCGCAGACGTTGGTTCCCACGATTGACCCCGCCGAGGTCGCTCACTTCCCAGCCATGCTCGCTGTGCACCCGCAGCGGCACGCGCGCGGCCCAGGCGGGCAGTTGGAACTCCATCGCACCGAGGTTGCGCGTGTGCACGACGGCCGGTCGCAGTTCGCGCAACAGCCGGTAGACGCGCGGGTAAAGCCAGAAGCCCTGCCCCGGCGGTTTGTGGAGCGCGATGAACTGCGTGCCCGGTGCCTGCACGCGCTCCTTGAACGCGGTGATCTCGGTGACCGCCACCACCGCATGCCGGAAGGCCGGCAGGTGGTTGATGAGGTTGACGACACCGTTCTCCAGCCCGCCGGTATCGAAGCGGTGCAGCAGGTGAACGACCAGCGGTCGGGCGTCGGCAGCGCCCGCGGGTCTCACAGCCGCCAGAGGTTGTAGCCCGCGCCCGCCAGCGCCTTGGCATCGAACGCTGCCTTCACGTCGATGAAGGCGCCGCCCTTGACGAGCTTCCTGCCGATGTCCTCCATCGACAGGCTGGCGTACTCGCGGTGCGAGACGGCGGCCACGATGGCGTCGGCTTGGGGCAGGTCGTCCCAGGTCATCAGGCGCACGCCGTACTCGTGCATGGCTTCTTCAACCTCGGCCTGCGCGTCGGTCACGAAAATCTCGACGCCATAGGTCTTGAGCTCGTTGATGATGTCGATGACCTTGGAGTTGCGCAGGTCGCCGCAGTTCTCCTTGAAGGTCAGCCCCAGCACGTTGACTCGCGCGCCCTTGATGGGGCTGCCGCTGGCGATCATCTGCTTGATGGTCTGCTCGGCGATGAACTTGCCCATGCCGTCGTTGATGCGCCGCCCCGCCAGGATGACCTGCGGGTGGTAGCCCAGCATGTCGGCCTTGTGGGTCAGGTAGTAGGGGTCCACGCCGATGCAATGGCCGCCCACCAGGCCCGGCTTGAACTTCAGGAAGTTCCATTTCGTGCCGGCGGCTTCCAGCACCTCGGAGGTGTCGATGCCCAGTTTGTCGAAGATGATGGACAACTCGTTCATCAGCGCGATGTTGAGATCGCGCTGCGTGTTCTCGATGACCTTGGCCGCCTCGGCGGTCTTGATGCTGGACGCGCGGTGCACGCCGGGCAGGATGATCTTCTCGTAGACCTGGGCGACCTTCTCCAGCGTCTCGGGGGTGTCGCCGGAGACGATCTTCAGGATCTTGGTCAGCGTGTGTTCCTTGTCGCCCGGGTTGATGCGCTCGGGGCTGTAGCCGACGAAGAAGTCCTGCTTCCACTTCATGCCGGACTCGCGCTCCAGCACCGGGATGCAGACCTCCTCGGTCGCGCCGGGGTAGACCGTGCTCTCGTAGACGACGATGGCGCCCTTCTTCATGTGGCGGCCCACGCTCGTGGAGGAGCCGATCAGCGGGCGGAAGTCGGGGATGTGGGCCTCGTCCACCGGCGTGGGCACGGCGACGATGATGACGTCGGCCTCGGCCAGCATCTTCGGGTCGTCGGTGTAGACGGCGTGCTTGGCGGCCCTGACCTCTTCGTCGGTCAGCTCGCGGCTGGGGTCGGTGCCGTTGCGGCACGCTTCAACCTTGTGGGTGGCGATGTCGAAACCGATGGTGCGGACCTGTTTGCCGAATTCCACCACCAGGGGCAGGCCCACGTAGCCGAGGCCGATGACTGCGAGCGTGTTCATGGATCGTTTCTCGTTGAAGCAATGGCGGGACGCCAGGATTGTCACTGCGGGCGCTGGCCGTGGTCGCGGAAGCCCCGCAAAGCGGTGTCCAGCGCAGCCCAGTGCGCGTGAACAAAGGCGCGCAGGCGCTCGTCGTCCGAGCCCGCAGCCGCCTTGTCGGCATAGATGACGACAACGGCGGCATCGTCACCCTGACCGAGCATGCCCTGCCAGGCGCCGTAGAGCTTGGCCTGCCAGTCGCTGGTGAACGGCTTGCCGTTGATCCAGTAGATGTGCCAGACACGCAGACGCGGCGCCGTGGCGCCACCACCGCTGACCTGGTTGAGCGCCTGGCCGCGCAGCTCGGCAGTGCGCCATGCCTGCCCATCAACTTCGGTGCGGCCCGCGGACGTTTGCGACCAGTCCTTGGCTTCCTCACCGCCCACCAGCTGGTTGGTCGACGTGACCAGTTGGCGACCGTAGCGCTGGTCCCGGTAGTACCCGATGAAGACGCCGACAGGAGCACTACTCGCTGCGGCAGGCTCAAAGCGCCCATGCAGCGACGCCGCCGCATTCTTGAAATTGGGCTTCCAACTGCTCAAGGGCTCGGCAGACCAGGTCAAGCCAGGCAATGACGGTGCCGTCAGCTCCGGCTTGCCGTGCGGCCCGGCCTGCATCGCCTGGACGCGCACGCCGATCGGCTGCACCAACAGCAGCATGGCCGCCACGGTCACCATGGCAAGTCGGCTGCGCGAGGCGGCCGGACGGGCTTCGCCTGGCGACGCCAGCAAGGGCTCGGGATCAGGGTCCGACCAGCGCGCCCCGATCATGAACATCGCCAGCATGATGAGGCCGAAGAACACCCAGCCGTAGATGATGTGGTCCACCCCCACGGCGAGCTTGTTGCCGGACAGGTGCCCCAGCATGACGATCATGTAGGCGCGCAGCCAGTTGGCAACCAGCGGCGTGACGATCGCCACCCCGACGAAGGCCCAGCGCTTGCGGTTGCCGCGGTAGTTCAGGTACGCGAACAGCGTGCCCACCATCACCGAGGCCATCAGGTAGCGGATGCCGCTGCAGGCCTGCACGACGGACCAACTTCCCGTCGGGATGACGAACTCCAGCCCCTCGCGGAACACCGGTACACCGGTGGCGCGCAGCGCGACGACCGTGAAGTCCGCCGTGCGCTCCATCAGCCAGGGCGTCAGGAAGTCGCCGAAGGGCACGGCGAAGAACAGGAACCCCAGCGGGAAGGCGATGCGGCCGGCGGCCTGCTTGCCAATGAAAGCCGGCACCAGGGTCACGCCCATGCCCACCAGTGCGAACTGCGTCGCCGCGTTGGCGGCAGCCAGGTCACCCAGCAGCCAGAGCACGCCCAGCGGCAGCAGCCACAGCAGCCACACAGGCGCGGGCTGCGGCGTGACGGACGCGAGTTCAGCACGGCGGCGCCAGACCAGCCAGGCCGAGATGGGCGGCACGACCCAGGCGTGGGCAAAGGTCTCCGAGCGGTTCCAGATCTCGACCATGGCCGCGCCGGTCGAGAAGTACAGCGCCGTGAGAAACACCCACGACAGGACCAGGCCCAGCAGCGGCAGTCGCCAGGGCTTGGGCAGGTGGATCATGCGGCCTCCAGGTGGCGGTCCAGCCCGGCCAGGTGCGCGTCCCAGCTGTAGGCGCCCAGCACGAATTCGCGCGCAGCGCGACCCGCCGCGTCGGCGGCTGCCGGGTCGCCCAGCAGCGTGCCGACACGTTCGACATACTCGCGCTCGGTGTCGGCCGGCAGCAGGCCGACCCCGGCGTCCGCCGTGATGGCGCGCACGCAGCTGCCGGCGGCCACCACCGGCCGCGCCATGGCCATGGCCTCCAGCACCTTGTTCTGGATGCCGCGCGCCAGCCGCAGCGGCGCGACGACGGCCGCGGCGTGCTGAAGGTAGGGGCGCACGTCCGGCACGGTGCCGGTCACGTTGACGGCCTCGCCCGCCAGCGCCTGCACGGCCGGCGCCGGGCTGCGGCCGACGATGTGTAAACGCAATGCCGGAAAGCGTTCGCGCAGCGCCGGCAGGATGTCGCTGGCGAACCAGGTCACCGCATCGACGTTGGGCCAATAGTCCATCGCACCAGTAAACACCAGCGGCAGCTCATCGGCCACGAACGGCGTGGCCCGGGATGCGTCCGGCGTGAAGAAGTCGGCATCGACACCGTTGCCCAAAGGCGCCAGACGCAGGGTGCGGCCGGGGCTGAGCTCGCGGAACAACGCGACCTCGTTGTCGGTGACGAAGAAGCTGCAGTCGGCGGCCTCGGCCACACGCTGCTCGAAGCCCAGCAGCCTGGCGAACTCGCGGCGGTACAGCCAGGACATCGGCCAGGCATGCTCGGGCGCGTAGTCGCGCCACTTGGCGGAGTCGACGTCGACGAAGTCCACCAGCGTCTTCACGCCGGCCAGGCCTCGCGTGTATTGCGCCATCACGCCGCTGAACACAACGATGGCGTCAAAGCCGACGCGTGCCGCCGTGCCGTCCACCCAGGCCTGCAGGCCCGCGTCGCGGTAGTAGGGCAGGCTCAGCGCTTCGCCGGTCAGCAGGCCGCGCAGGCTCAGCAGCTTGGCGGTGCGTGGGTTCAGTCGCACGGCGTGCAGGCTGGCGCACATCTCGCGAACGCGGGGCAGGTGCTGCTCGTCGTCGGGGTCGTCGATGAAGGTGCCAAGGTGGACCTCGTGCCGCGCCGCCAGGTGCTTGAGCACATGGTAGGAGCGCACCTTGTCGCCCTTGTTGGGCGGGTAAGGCAGGCGGTGGACCAGGAAGAGGATCTTCAAGGTCAGCGCCGCCCGGCCGTCGGATGACGCGGCTGCGCGCCCTCCGGGTGCAATGCGTGACGTGCGCGTGGCCGCATGCTCATCTCAGCCCAGGTTCTTCACGATGAAGGGCCCGAGCCAGTTGGCGACGCCGATGGGCAGCCGGCGCCAGGCCTTGATCAGCAACTGGTATTTCGGGTTGTTCGGGTTGTTCTGCGGAATCGCCTCGCGCTTGAACAGCCGGTACTCGTAGGACAGCGGCTGCGGCTCGAAGCCCCAGTTCTTCTTGAACGAGAACGAGCCGGTGCCCTGCTTGCTGCGGCCGTAGTCGAAGACCTTGAGGCCGCGCGCGCAGGCCCGGCGCATCAGCTCCCAGTACTTGAAGTCGTTGGCGGCGAGGTCGCGCGCGGCCTCGTCGTCGCCTGCGTAGTAGGGCAGCACCTCGTCGCGGAAGTAGAAGCTCAGCACGGCGGACAGCGGCCGGCCGTCGGGGGCCGTGACGGTCAGCACCTCGGCATCCGGGCCGAACTCGTCCAGCAGTGCCTGAAAGTACTTCTTCGGCATGGCCGGCGTGCCATGGCGATGCACGTTGTCCGCATACAGGTCGAAGAAGCGCTCGACGCTGGCATCGACCTCGGCCTTGAGTTCGTTCTTGATCCCTTTGCGCACCATCGCCCGCTGCTTGCGCGGGATGGCCAGCATGTTGGCCTCCTCGTCGGGCAGGATGGCCTTGCGAAAGGTCACGTAGAGGTCCTGCCGCGGCCAGTCGGCATGGCGCGTGACGCCGAGGTTGCGGTATTCGAGGTGCTCGGCACCCTGCCCTCGGGCGATCTTCTCGGCTTCGGCTTCGAGCGCCGCCGCGGCCTCGTCGTTCAGCGCCGCGACGCCGCCGTAGACGGCGAACGGGAGGCTGGTCACGGCATGGCCGAACAGCCGGCTCTTGACCTCGGCGAGCGGCAGCACGCCCTCGATGACGCCGTCACGCTCGGCGTAGAGGAAGAAGCCGCGGTGACCAAAGCTCTTCTCGATGACGCGCAGCCAGCCGCTGCGGTGGAAGAACGTGGCCTGTGGATGGGCGAAGACGAATGCGTCCCAGCGCGCGGACAAGGCCTGGTCTTGCGCGGCCAGGCGCGCAATGCGCAGGGGAGAGCTCATTCAGGCCCGGCTCAGCGAGGGTGCCGAAGCACGCGGGCTGGCCTCGCGGCCCAGGAAGATCTCGTCCATGCGCCCCCAGCGGAAGTCTTCCAGCAGCCGGGCGATGCGGCCATGCGTGCGCGGGATGTTGACGTAATGACGGAAACGCGTCTTGGCATCGATGCCGGCAACGCGTGGCTGCCCGGCGTCGATCTCCCAGGGGTGGAAGTAGAAGACCGCGGGTTCACCGTCGATCTCGTTGACGCGGCGGATCATCCAGCGCGACAGCGCGTACGGCAGCAGCCGGAAGTAGCCGCCGCCGCTGCTGGGCAGGTTGCGCGAGCCCATGCGCAACGTCGTCACCGGGATCTCCAGCAGGCCGTCGCGCACCGGGTAGGCAAAGCGCGGCGAGTCCGGCATGCCGTAGTGGTCGTGGGCGATGGGATAGACGCTGCTGGAGTAGCGGTAGCCGGCGTCGCGCAGCACGTCGAAGGCCCACAGGTTGCGTTTGCCGATGGAAAAGCTCGGCGCGCGGTAGCCGACGACGGGCACGCCGCCGAGATCTTCCAGCAGCTTCTTGGCGCTGCTGATGTCCTGCAGGAAGGCCGCGGGACTCAAGTCGCTGGCACGCTCATGGCCATGGCCGTGGCTGGCCAGCTCATGGCCGCCGGCGACGATGGCCTTGACGATCTGCGGGTAGCGCTGGGCAATCCAGCCCAGCGTGAAGAAAGTGGCCCTGACCTGCTTCTCGGCCAGCAGCGCCAGGATGCGCTCGATGTTGCGCTCCACGCGGCACTCAAGGCCTTCCCAGTCCTCGCGGCGGATGTAGGGCGCAAAGGCCGAGACCTGGAAGTAGTCCTCCACGTCGATGCTCATGGCATTGCGCAGGGCGGGAGTCTTGGTGGGCATCAACATGGCAACCTCGATATCAATGCTGCTTGACAGCGTCGACGAGCTTCTGCAGCAGCGCCAGCGTCTGCAGGTTGATGCGCTCCAGCCGCATCATGCTGCGCTCCAGGCGCTGCAGGCGGTCCGTCTGGTGGTCGGCACTGAGCGCCGCGATCTCGGACGACAGCCCGTCGACGTCGGCGACGCTCATCTTCAGCTTCGCGATATCCAGCGAGCCCGGCACGCTGGCTGCGCCGTCGAGGGCGCCGGGCCGGCTGTCAGGCAGCCTGGCCGGCACGCTGTCCAGCGGGCTGACATCGCTGTGCCTGGGCGTTTCGCTCTCTTGAGCGATGTCGCGCAGCACTTCCTTCACATCGGCCAGCGTCAGGTGCGTACGGCCTTGCATGAAACCCAGCAGCAGCAGGCGGTCGCACAGCCGGTTGATGCGGCGCGGGATGCCGTTGCTGGCCTTGTGGATGGCCGGGAAGGCGTCGTGGTCGAAGGTGGGCTTGCCGGTGGAACCCGCGCACTTCAGGCGGTGCTCCATGTAGCGTTGCGTCTCGTCCTCGTCCATCGGGCCGATGTGGCAAGTGGCTGCGACGCGCTGACGGAACTGCTCCATCTCGGGCCGCTGCAGGATGCCGCGGAACTCGGGCTGGCCGACGAGAAAGGTCTGCAGCAGCGACTGGTTGCTGAACTGGAAGTTGGACAGCATGCGCAGTTCCTCGACCGCGCGCGCCGTCAGGTTCTGCGCCTCGTCGACGATCAGCAGGCAGCGCTTGCCCTGGGTGACCTGGTTGACGAAGAACGCCTCCAGCGTCATCAGCAGCTCGGACTTGGGCGCGTCCTTCACCCGCACACCGAACGCGGCCCCCACCATGCGCAAGGTGTCTTCCGCATCCAGCTGCGTGGTCACGACGTTGCCGATGACGACGTTGCTGCGGTTCAGGCTGTCCAGCAGGCCGCGCAGCAGCGTGGTCTTGCCGGCACCGATCTCGCCGGTGATGACGATGAAGCCGTCGTTGCGCAGCACGCCGTAGTCCAGGTATGCCTTCGCCCGGCGATGCTGCTTGCTGCCGTAGTAGAAGTTGGGGTCCGGGCTGAGCTGGAAGGGCTTGCTGCTCAGGCCGTAGAAGGCTTCGTACATGTCAGTGAGGCCCGGCCGCCCGCAAGCACACCCGCGCACCTTGCTGAAGGTGCGAATGGCGTGAACGCGAGGGTTTTTTCATGTCAGAACTGTTGGGTCAGGTTGGCGTACACCGCATTCTCGGCGTAGGACGTGACGCCTTCGAAGCGGCTGTGGCGCGAGCCGAGCTGCAAGCTGATGCGGGCGCCGAGACGGCCGGTCCAGTTCAGCGCCAGACTGGTGATCCTGGCGCCAGGGGTGCCCGGATCACCGATGCTCTGCTGCCGTGACCCCGTCAGCGACAGGCTGGACACGGGCGTGAGCTGATAGCTGCCCGACAAGGTGTACGACCGCTGCTCGATGCGGGCATTGGTGGCCAGGTCGCCCTGGTTCAGGTTGTCGCCCAGACGGGTGGTGACCGCCCGAGCCACCGTGGCCGTCAGATTGGTGCGCACGCCCTGCAATGCAAAGCTGAGCATCTGGTTGCGCAATTCACTCGGTCCGCTGGACAGGAAGCCGAGCGACAACGGCGCATCGGGTGACAGGCCCTGCGACAGCAGCAGCGCGCGCACCAGCGCGTCCCGCTTGATCGGGTCAGGCTCCACGGATGCATACATCAGGAAGTACAGGTCGTAGACGGTGCGCACCCCGCCAGTCGCGCCGGTATTGCCCAGCATGACATTGCGCATATCCGACAAGCTCACCACCGCATGGGCCATGCGGTGCTCCAGCGTCAGGCCGTGGCTGTTGCCGTACTGGTGGCGCTGCCAGTCCGCGTTCACGCGGGTGCGCGGCGTGGGCGTCCACTGGGCGGAAACACCGCCCGTGAAGCCCTGCTGAGAGTTGCCTCCACCGCTGAGGTAATCATTGCGTTCACGACCCGCATTGCCCGAGAACGACCAGTCAGGGTCCGGCCGGTAGTTGAGGCCCGCAATCATTGAACTGCTGCTGTTGGACGGCGCTGCGTCGGGCCGCACCCGCTGGGTGCTGGCCGTTGCGTACCAGCCCAGCGCCCCGGGGGCGAGTTGCGCGACACGCAGCGTTGCGCCCGTGCCTCGACTGTCACCCAGGCTGCTGCCGCGGACTTCGGTGATCGAGAAGTTGCCACGCAGATCGAAGCTGGCGAATCCCCCCAATTGGCCGCGCAGCGAGGGGGATGCATTGAGCGTGCCGCTTTCGTGCTGGTTGGGATTGCCCAGCGTGGCCACGGCACCCTGCGATCCCAGCGTCGGCGTGGCCTGCAGGCCGAAGGCGGACTGGCTCTGCTGGCCGATGTTGGCCTGCGCATCGACATAGAAAGTGCCCGGGATGATCTCGGCCTGGCCGTTCGCCGTCAGCGAGTTCTGCAGTTGCGAGCCCTGGCTGGACTTCAGATAGGCGATGCCGTTGAGCGAGTAGTCCAAGGAGCCACGCACGGAGCCGCTGTTGCTCACCATGCTGAGCCCCGGCGATACCGTGGTGATCAGCGCTGCGTCCTTTTCGGTTTCGCTGAGCTTGAGGTTGTCGGTCCAAGTCAGAGAAACGCCGATCCGCGGCCGGATCGACGAGCCGCCCGACTGACCGGCGCCAGTAGCGCTGTCCTGCTGGGCGTGGGCCGCCACCGCAAAGATGGCAAGGGCCAGGAGCAGATGGCGCGACTCAGGACTGAGCCGAGTCATTGCTGCCATAGCCATAGCCGTAACCATAACCGTACCCATAGCCCTGCCCATAGCCGTATCCGCCGGCAGCGTTGGGACTGGCCTGATTGAGCAGCATCATCTTCACCGGGCAATTCTCGATGGTCGCCAGCGCTTGCTGAATGGCGCTCTGAGGTGTCTTTTCGGCGTGCACGACGATGACGATCTGCCCCATGTGCGTCGCCAGCACGCGGGACTCCGTCGTCAGCAGCAGCGGCGGCGAGTCGAAGATGATGATGCGATCCGGGTAGCGTTTGGCCATGTCTTCCAGCAGATGGCTCATCGCGTCGCTGGCGAGCAATTCGGTCGCGCGCGGATGCGGCGTGCCGCTGGGAAGGATGGTGAGCTTCTCGACGTTGGTCCGCAAAAGCACCTCGGCCATCTCAACGCGCTCTTCGAGCACGTCCAACAGCCCCGGCCCCTGCGGCAAGCCCAGCATGCGCAGCACCGACGGGCGCGCCACGTCCGCATCCACGAGCATGACGGTGTTGTCCAGTTCCGCCGCAATGCTCAGGGCCAGGTTGATGGACGTGAAGCTCTTGCCCTCTCCGGCCAGTGCACTCGTCACCATCAGCAGGTTGGCATGGTTGATCGTCGCGGCACCTTTGCTCATCGCGTTCTTGATCAACGGCCGCTTGATGACGCGATATTGGTCACCCGTCTGGGAGCGCGGCGTGTGCGGCATCAGGAAACCCTGGGCCGCAAGGGCGACGACATCCAGTTCGACTCGCTTGGAAAATGGGCTCAACCCATCGTCAAGCACCGAAATGCCGACGTTGGCGCGCGGCGCCTCTGCGGCCGGTGCGACGGCCATCGAGGAGGGGGCGGGCGCTTCGACCGCAGGCACGCGCGCTGGTGCGGAGCCAGGCAGCGTCTGCTCGTCGCCCGGCAGGACAACGCCGGCTTGACGCAGTTGTTCCAGTCGCTGGGCTGCTTGTTCGATCAGGCTCGTCATCTCAAACCACCTGCCGACTCAGTTGGACGGCCAACACCGTCAGCGCGATGGCGAACATCACCAACAGACCTCCGGCTCCTGCCGAAAAGCGGACCAGATCCACACGCTGACGCGCACGGTCGGCGTCCGTGACCAACCGCGTCACAACGCCCAGGATGGGCAGTTCAACGCGGGCGCGCAGGTCGTTCACGTCATGAAACACCGGTCGCAATTGACTCGACGCAAACGTCGTGAAGATGCCGATGCCCAGCGCGCCGGCCATCGCGCCGGCGAGCAGCAACAAACGGTTGGGCGCCACAGGCTTGGGATTGGCGCGTGGCGGGTCGATGACACGGAAGTCGGCAACACCGGAGGCGACATCCAGTTCTCCGGAAATCGACGCCTGCTCGCGGCGCTGCACCAAGTCCTCATAGTTGCGCTTCTGGATGGCGTAATCGCGATTGAGCTGCGCCGCCTCCGCCTCAACCTGCGGCGCCGTCTTCATGCTTGACATGGCCAGCGCATAACGGGACGAATACTCGTCGACACGCGCCTTCAGCGCCGCGACCTGCACCTCTGCCGTCGCCAGCAGGCGCACCATTTCTTGCACGGCAAGACTCCCGCCGCCCTGAGCCGCTGCCACTGACGGCATGTTCATCGCCTGCTTGCGCAGTTCAGCCACTTCGCGCTTGCGCTGTTCTTCCAGGTCCTTGATGAGCTTGCGCGTCGCGACGATGTCCGGATGTTGGTCCGTGTAGCGCTGCAACAGGGCGTCCAGGTTGCGGCGCTGGTCGGCCAGGCGCGCATCGATCTCGGGCGTGCTGACGTTGGCCGTGGATTCCTGAATCAGGCTCTGCACCGTCGTCTGCGCGCCGCCGCGGTTTTTTTCCGCTTCCAGCTGCGTCTTGGCCGCGTCACGGGCATTCACCGCCTCGCGATATTCGAGCCTGGCGCGCTCGAGCTGGGTCGAGAGCTCGGCGATGCGGGAGGCGGAATCCTTGCCGTCGCCCGCGCCACTGGACAGATTCTTCAGCCGGAATTCCTTCAGGCGGGTCTCCGCCTCTTCCAGCTTGGTTTCGTAGGCCTTGATCTGCTCATTGATGAACGTTGTCGCCGTCGACGTGCCTATGCGAGTCTGGCCGAGACTGGACTCGACGAAGATGGACACCAGCGCCTGCACCACGCGCTTGGCGGTCTCGGGGTCGCTGTCACGGTAGCCGAGGATGTAGAGGTTGTCGCGCCCACTGCTCTGGATGGACAAGTTGCTCGTCACCGTCTCGATGGTGGCCTCCTGCTGGGCCTTGGACTGGTTCTTCAGGTCGAGGTCCGCCATGCGGACCAGCTTCTCGACATTCGGGCGGCTGATCAACGTGCGACTCAGCATCGTCACCTGCTGCTCGACGTTGGGCTGGATCGCCAGGCCCGACATCAGCGGCTTCAGGATGGACTGCGTGTCCACATAGATCCGCGCGCTGGCTTCATAACGGTCGGGCAAGACGAACACCACCACGGCACCGATGAGTCCCGCGACCCAGGCCACGCCCAGGCCGACCCAGCGGTATTTCCACATCCGCCGGGCGATCATCAGCAGCTGAGCAATCAGCAATTCCATCGGGAACAGTCTCGGTTAAATCTATCGCAGGGACGAACGAGCGATCGGCCGACCGCCACCACCATTCAGAACAGGCTCTGAGGAATGATGAGGATGTCCCCCGGGCGCATCTCGACATTGGCAGACACATCCCCGCGCTTGATGAGGTCCTTCAAGCGCACGGAATACTGCTTGTTGCCTTCAGCGGTACGCAGGATGGTCGCGCTGTTGCCGGCGGCGAAATCGGTCAGACCGCCGACCGCGATCATCACGTCGAGCACCGTCATCTTTTGCTTGTACGGCAGAAACTGCGGCTTTGCAGCCTCGCCGACCACACGGATCTGTTCGCTGTAAGGGCCGATGAAACCCGTGACGATGACGGTCACGATCGGGTCGCGCACGTACTTGCCCAACTGCTTCTCGACCTCGCGCGCCACCTGCACGGAGGTCTTGCCCTGGACCACCATCTCGTCGACCAGCGGCGCCGCGATCTTGCCGTCAGGGCGGACCGGCACCGACATGGACAACTCGGGGTTGCGCCAGACCTGGATGTTGAGGTTGTCGCCAGCACCAATGATGTAGCTGTAGTCGTCGTTCGCAACGGTCACGGGCGCTGCCGGATGGCTGGTGCTGGCGCAACCCGACAACAACACGAGCGCCAATCCAGCCAAAGACTGCACCGAAAAAAACCGGCCAGTCCGGCCGGGGCGACTCGCCGCGTTACCAACCGGCATCCACTGCGCACCGCTGTCATTCGAAGCATGAATGGTGTTCAAGACGAGTCCTCTGTGGGTCTGTTCATCGAGGGCCAGGATCACGGCGAGCATGTCGCCAGCGTCCCAGGCTGAAGCCTTGGAATCATGCCATAGCGCCTCGCCATGCCTGGCAACCTAAACCGGGGGCGCGGCGCGTACAACGCGGACTTTCACACGCCCGCTGCGCCTGGCGTCTGCGGCGCGTCGGCGAGGTTGTACCGACCGGGCGCGATCAGATTGTCCGGATCGAAGACCGACTTGAGCCCCCAGACAGTGCGCCAGAAAGGATCTCGCGAATCGACGATGTCTTCCATCATGTCCGCCCGCGCTCGATACACCTCCAGACCACGCGAGCGTAAATATTCCCAAAGCGCTTTCGCACAGGCCCGGGCATTCCCCACCGCCACGGCGTCGCTGCGGTCGAACAGGAGATTGGCCACGGCAACCAGCGATGTCGTGGTTTCAATATTCAGCGTCACATACAACTCGTGGCCGAATCCCGCCGCCACGGATTTCATGCCATCGACGACGCCCACCACCGCTGCGCCATCCATCGGGAGCGCTGGGTTGATGAATATCAGGCCGCAGCGGGAGTCATCCAGGTTTCGCGCGGCCGTCTGCGACTGGCCGAATCGCCACAACAGATTGGCAATGGCCGCATCCGTGGGGCGCCCGTCGGCCAGGCCGTGCAGGGGCCGAATGGCAGCGATCGCGGCAGCATTGGCCCGCGCCCACGGCCAGATGCGGCGCAAAGGATGCAGCAGCCGGAATCCGCCCGCCAACTTTGCGTCGTCCACCACGGTCAGCCGGGCAATGCCGCCCAGCACCCGCTTCACCTCCGCGACGGCCGCCTTGACCTGGGCCGGGCTGCCCGCCACACCGCCCAGGCTCGTCCACTCATACGGCGCCACGGTCGCGAGCGCCCGGTCCGCCTCGGCCACCAGGGCCGCGCCCGACAACCCGCAGGATGCACTCAGATAGTCGCTGATGCCCGACATCATGCTGGCCCGCGTGCGGGCCTGGTTGCCCACGTGGGTCACGCCACTCATGACCCCGAGGCGCTTGAGCAGCGCCTGCCCATCGAGGAACTGCGCCAGTTTCGAAGCGTCGCGCAGGGCCAGAGAGACGGCGACGGATCGCGCGGGGCGCGGCAAGAGCTTCAGGCAGGCACTGGTCACGATGCCAAAATTGCCCTGGAAAAACAGCCCGTCCATCATCGGCCCCAGGCCGTAGGGGTGGGTGTGTGCGAGTGGCGAATCCTCACCCAGGCGGCGAAAGCCGGTTTTCAGCAGATCGCCCAGGCCGGTGACGATCTCCAAGCCGAAAACGTCTTCGCGACGTGGGCCGAGGTAGCCGACACCGCGGTCCAGGGCATTGCCCAGGATGCTGGTATCCATGGACGAGCCGGTCACATTGAAACTCAGGCCGGGGTGGAACTCGCGCAGGAACTCCTGCAACTGACGCTGGGTCACCCCCGGCTCTATGACGGCAACAGGCTGGGTCGTGGAAATCTCGGACGCATTGCGGATGCGGTTCATGCCGCTCAAGTCCAGCAGCACCGCCCCCGGCTGGGGTGGCGTGGCAGAGCCGTAGCCCCAGTTCAGGCCGGTGGAGACGGGATAGAGCGGCCGCGACTCCCGCCGGGCGCGCTCCACACAGGCCTGCACGTCGCCCACCGACGTCGGTCGCCAGCACTCCAGTTCGCCCCGATCACAACCTGTGACATTGCCCGTGTCGCGCCGCGCCGCGCGATGCAGATTCAAAGACTGCTCCACATCACCCTCATTTCCGCGCTCCCCTGTCACTGTCGGTGGACTTTACAGCGACCGCCTCGATCACCACAAAGCAGCGGCGGCGCATCATGGAGCAGCTCGCCAACACATTGTTTTTAAAAGACAAAATGCGCCGCACAAGAAACTGGCACGCTCCCTGCTTAGTACACATCGTCCGGGGCAGCGCCCCAACTTCTAGCAAGTGAATCAAGGAGATTCAAATGAGCAAGACCCTGAAGACGCTGGTTGCTGCCGCCGCCCTCGCAGCGACGACGCTCGCTTCCGCCACGCCTATCGTCGGCATCGCCAACCTGACCATCGGTCAGGTCATCGTGCGCAACGGCAGTGTGGACTGGAACAACGATCCGACCAACATCGATCCGCCCCCGAACGGCGCCAACATCACGACCGGCGATTTCCGCGTCATCAACACGCGCACGGGCTCCTTCCTGACCGGCACGCCGCAACTGTCCCTCGGCACCATCCGCGACATGGCCGATCCGGCCATCCTGCCTGGTGACACCGGCAACGCATTCCCGCTCGGCACGGTGACGAATGTCCACAATTTCCTGACGTTCTCTGCTCAGCCGAACTGGATTTTCGACGCGACCTACCTGGTCCCCGGCTACCTGGGCATTTCGCCCTTCGTGCTGACGCAGCAAGGCACCAACGTGGGCGTCACGATGACGATCTACGGCACCGCCTGCGATGACCTGAACCTGAGCGGCACTTGCAACGCTGGTGATGACATCACCAAGTGGACGGGCATTTTCAGCGCACAGTTCACCAACACGACCGTTGCCGAGATTGCGGCCACGATCCTGGGCGGCGGCGCACTGGGCAACAACACCTGGTCTGCCACCATCGAAGCAACCGCGCTGCCCGAGCCGACGTCCGTCGCGCTGGTCGGTCTGGCCCTGGCTGGCGTGGGCTTCGTCAGCCGCCGTCGCCAAGCCAAGTAATCAGCGGCGACCTCGCTTCGCTGATCGCACAAACCCCGCTTCGGCGGGGTTTTTTATTGGCTCTCTGTATGTGATCCGTGACGGGCTTAGGCAGCCCCTCAGCGCGCAAGCCGTCAGGACACCGACCAGAAATGAGCCTGCCTCACGCTTGAAGCCTCGCCGCTTTCGCTGCCTGGATTGCAGTGGCCGACGGCCCGCTGAAATCAGCGCGCCTCCACAACCGCGAGCATCGCCGCGGCATCTCGCACGGGAACGGCATAGCTGATGCCGCTCGGCGCGCTGAGCGCGGACTCCTTGGTGCCTTTGACCAGCACCATGCTGACGACGCCCACGACGTCACCGGTCTCGACGTCGATGACCGGGCCACCACTGTTGCCCGGGTAGGCCGTGGCGTCGAGTTGCACGACTTCGAAGGCACCCTGCCGCAATTGCCTCACCGCCCGCTCGCTGAGGCCCTGCGGGCCGGTAGCGGGGGGCACGATGGCCGTGCGGGCGGACACGATGCCCCGATGGGTCACGTGGGAATAGCCCAAAGCACCGCCGATGGGGAAACCGATCAGGGCGATGGCCGTGCCTTCGGGCGCTTCTGTCGCGGCCAGGCGCAGCGCCGGCACCGGCGGCCCGTCGATCTGCAGCAGCGCCAGATCATGGGCGATGTCTTTGCTGACCAGCTTGGCCGCGCGCATCACCCATTGCAGTTCGGGCGTCCAGACCTGGACGGCGATGCTGCGATCAATCCTGCCTGGCGTTTCCTCAGGAATCACGTGCGCGTTGGTCAGCACATGAAGCCCGCCGGCCACGACGAAGCCGGTGCCGCGGAAGCCGAAGCGAGGGTTGTCCATCAACCCGTAGCTGCCGACGAGGACGACGGAGCGCTTGGCGCGCGCCACCAGGTCAGGCAGCGTGCCGGCGCGAACGCCAGCACTCATGCAGGCCAGTGCAGCGGCACCCAAGCCCAGCAGACGCCGGCGCTCAGCCCTCACAGGTCGCCCGCGACATGCTCGGTTTCCAGCGCGCTGACCGCGCGGCGCCAGACCTCGTCGGGCTCTTCGAGCTTAAAACCATAGAACTCGCCAGTGTCGGTATGGTGGTGGCGCATCACCGTCACATCCAGCGTCGCCTTGTCCTGGCTGCCCAGTTCAACCCTGACCAAGCCCTCTGCCCCGACGGGGATGTCCAGCCTGGACTGGGCCTGGAAGCCCGACAGCGAAATCTCGATGACCGTCATCACGATGGCGCGCTCGCCGCCCTCGACGCGCAGGCGCAACTCGGCCGGGCAGCGCAGCGAGAAGCGTTGATGGCGCCGCATCGGATGGAATCCCGTCGCCGAGCCGCTCATCATCGGCAGCACGGCGCGGAACTCGGGCTGGTCGTAGATCGACCACAGCAGCGCCTTGCGGCGGTCGTCGAGCTCCTCGAAGACCTTGCTGCGCTGATTGAAGAAATGATCGAGGATGGCGGGCGTCAGCACCGGGTCGTTGGTCGTGAAGTAGCGGCGCTTGGGCAGCTTGATGTTCGCCAAGCGCAGCGTGACGAAGTAGCGGTGCAGGTTCTTGCGGTCCTTGCGCTTGCCGTAGACGCGCCGGAATATCTCCTTGGCGACCGGTAGGTCCAGCGTTGCACCAACCGCCGGTGCGCCGTTGGCAAAGTCGTACTTGTCGACGACGTTCTCCTGCAGGCGCTCGAAGAACAGCAGCGACTCGTAGAGCTCGATCTTGTCCGGGTTGACGGCGATCACGAGGTGGCGCGTGTCGAAGTACTCGGTGCAGTACTCGTACATGAACTTCATCAGCGGGAACAGGATGGCACCGCCCGTCTTGCGGAAATCCGGGTGCACGGCGAGCGCCGAGATCTCGGCGATCTGCCCCTGCTTGGCGCGCAATTCGCTGAGGTCGAAGACCGACTGCAACGGGAAACCAAACACGCCTTCACGGATCATCGACATCGTGCCAACGACGCGGCCCTCGTACTTGGCGCACAGCGTCGTCGTCGTCGGCAGCGCGTGATACATGGTCACGCGCAGGCCCGATGGCGACGGTTTCATGAAGCCGCTGGCGACGTAGGCGTCATGCAGGATGCGAAAGCAGTCCTCCAGTTCCTCGCGGGTCTCGGCAACCTTGAGTTCCAGCCGCGGGTCGGGTGCCGGGTCGCAATCGATCATGCTGCGATAGATGCCATGCCGCGTGTCTCGCGGCAGGCGTGCGAAGGCCCGCCGCATCAACTGATGCAGGCGCTTCCTGAAACTTGCTTGCTTGATCTGCATGCCGGATCGATCCTACGGGAGGAGGAGGACAAACGGTCCGTTAGGCATCATGGGGCTAAAGCGAGGCCAGGAGCTTTTGGACCTCATCCTGGCGCGGGAAGCTTGTGCCCAGTTCGGCCAGTGCCTGCAACTCCTGCTTGGCTTGCGCCTTCTGGCCATTTGTCACCAGGTACTGCGCCAGATGCAGGCGATGCATGGGCTGCTCGGGCGCGAGCTGGATGGCGCGCCTCTGCATCGTCAGGGCCTTGTCGAGGTGTCCCGCGGCCGCTTGAATCTCTGCGACGGTATCGAGGACAGCATCGGAATTGGGGGCCAAAGCCAAGGCCTTCTCGCTCATCTCCAGCGCACCCGGCTTGCCCGAACGGTGCAGCAGCCAGGCGAGGTTGTTGAGGGCGATCACGTTGGCAGGCTGGATCGCAAGCACCCTGCGGTAATGCGGCTCGGCGCGGGCAAAGTCCTTGCGGGACATGGCCTGGTCACCGAGGTAGAGGCTGAACATCGACGCATCAGGATGCTTGGACAGCCAGTCCGCCTCGAGCTTGTCTGCCTCGGCGGTCTGCCCGGCAACAATCAGCGCGCGGTGCAGCTTGAGCACCGTTTCCTCCGCCGGACGCTTGGCGAAACTGGTCTTGAAGGCCGAGATGGCCGCCGCACCGTTGCCTTTGGAGGCTTGCAGGTCGCCCTCGAAGGTCCAACCCTGCGGCTCACCAGGGGACTGGGCCTGGATACCCTTTGCCAGCGCCAGCGCTTCATCCATCTTGTTGGAGCGCGAGAGCAGCGTGACCAGGCGGACCTGAGCCGGCAGGTAGTCGGGCTTGACGACCAACACCTTGCGCAACTGGCTGATCGCCGCCGGCACGTCCTTGCGCGCGGCGTGCACGTCGACCATGCGCATCAGCGGCCCCACCGAATTCGGTTGCAGAGCCGCCATCTTGCTGAACGACTGCGCCGCCTGATTCAAGTCGCCCGCAGCCAGTTCGGCCAGGCCTTGGACCTCCACGAACTTCGGATCTTCAGGAAAGCGCGCCACACCTTCGGTGGCGGCCTGCAGCGCCGCCTTGGGCTCGCCACGCTCCAGCAGGTTGGCCACCAACGCCAGGCGCGGCGAGTCGACATCGGGGAAGCGCTTGACGGCGGCCTCCAGCTGCGCCTGGATATCGTCGGCCTTCGCGCCGGCTCGGGCCCGTGCGGAAATCAGCGCCATCAAGGCATTGGCCGACAGGGGATCGGCAGCAACCAGCTTTTCAAAGCGGCTCACCACGACGGCAGGCTTGCCATCCTCCTGGTCGAGGGCCGCCACCGCCATGGTCGCAGGCAGGTAGGAGGGCTGGCGGCTGATCGACTGCTCGTACAGCTCGCGCGCCTTGTCACGGTGCCCGAGCGACTGCTCGATACGGCCACGGAAGAACGGTGCCTGCGGCTTGCCCGGCTGTTTGCGCTCCATCGCGTCGAGCACCGTGAGCGCGTCGTTGAAGCGGCCGCTGCGGATATGGGCCATGACCATGACGATCTCGGCTTCGTTGGCGCCATCGGCCGACGCAGCAATCGACTTCAACTCGGTCAGCGCCCGCTCGGTGCGGCCTTCGCTGATTTCGGCGAGCGCGAGCGCGGTGCGCCCGCGCGCATCGCCCGGATTGGCCTTGACGGCGCTCGCATACATCTTCTTGGCCGCCTCGCCATTGCCGAGCTGCAGGTAGACGTCCGCGGCGACCGAATACACGTCGGCCGGCAGCGGCGTCTTGGCGTCGAGCAGCGGCTGCACGGCCGTCAGCGCCTTGCGCGGGTCGCCAGCGCGCAGCAGCGACCGCGCCAGCAGCGTGCGGGTCGCGACGGGCGACAGCGGCCCGACGGACACGGCCTTGCCGAGGTGGGCCGCTGCTTGCTGATAGGCGCCGCGCTCATACTCGATCACGCCCGCCAGGTGCAGGAAGCGCGGGCTGTCCGGCGCCATCTTCAGCAACTGCTGGGCGTTCTCCAGCGCCGTCTTCAGGTCCTTGCGCTCCAGTGCCAGCGTGGCACCGAAGTAGTTGATGTAGGGCGTCCCGGGCACGGCCTTCTTCAGGTCGGCCAGTTGCTGGTCCATCCCCGCCAGGTCGCGCTGCTTCGACAGCAGGCTGAAGATGGCGATGTGGGCCTGCAGGTTGGTGGGCTCGCGCTTGAGCGTCTCGTGATAGGCCGCCATCACTTCGGCGGTATCCGCACCGGACAACTGCAGCGTCTCGGCCCTGGCGAGCCAGGGGCTGGCGGAATCGGGCTGCGCCTTGCGAGCCTGCTCGATCTGGGCCAGCGCGCCCGCCTTGTCGCCGCTGATCAGCAGCAGCCGCGCGACGGCAAGCTGGGCCACGACGTTGTTCGGGTCGGCCTGCAGGGCGGCATCGGCTGCGGTGCGGGCCAGCGCGTACTTGCCCTGGGCGCCGTAGGCCGTCGCCAGCGCGGCCTTCAGCTCAGCCTGGCGCTTGGGCACGGTCAGCTCGACGTCTGCGTACTCCGAGACGAACTTGTCGACCTGGCCGCGCAGGATCAGGGTCGCGGCCATCGGCGGCACCAGCTCGTCGTTGCTGTAGCCCGCCTCGCGGGCCTTGGACAGCTCCACCCAGGCGCCCTGGGGGTCGCCGCTCTCCAGCAGGGCCTTGCCGAGCAGGAAACGCGCCTCGACGAGGGAGCTGTCCTTCTGCAGGGCGTTCTTGAACTCGATCGACGCCGCCTTGTACTCCTTCTTCTGCATGCGCGCCTTGCCCGATTCAACGAGCTGCGTGGCGGACTGCCCTCCGCAGCCCACCAGCAGCACGGAGGCCGCGAGCACGACACCGAGCAGGCGGACGGGGACGAAGCGCACCTTGTCGTTCTTCATTTGATCTGCAACCGGTTCATCATGTCGTAAAGGGTCGGTCGGCTGATGCCGAGAAGCTCCGCCGCGCGAACGATGTTGCCATCGGTGCGCGCCAGCGCGGTGATGACGGCCTGACGCTCGGCGTTCTCGCGAACGGTACGAAGGTCCAGCAGCCCACTGTCTTCGGATGACTGGGGCCCCGCGCGCAGACCGAGGTCCACGGCCGTGATGCGGTCGTCTTCGCACATGATGACGGCGCGCTTGAGTATGTTCTGCAACTCACGCACGTTGCCGGGCCAGCGATGGGCCTCCAAGGACCTCACTGCATCATCGGAGAGCGTCGGCGCCGAGCGGCGCATCTCGGTGGCAAACCGGCGCGAAATCGCGTGCGCAAGCAGCACGGGATCGCCGACACGATCACGCAGCGGCGGGATCTCGACGACGATCTCGGCCAGTCGGTAGTACAAGTCTTCGCGGAAGCGACCGTCGGCGATGCGTGCCTTGAGATCCTGGTGGGTGGCACCGACGACGCGCACGTCGATCGGGATTTCTTGCCGGCCGCCCACGCGCTCGATGACGCGTTCCTGCAGAAAGCGCAGCAGCTTCGCCTGCAGCGGCATGGGCAGATCGCCGATTTCGTCGAGCATCAACGTGCCGCCGTTGGCCGTTTCGATCTTGCCCAGCGTGGATTTGGTCGCGCCCGTGAAAGCGCCCTTCTCGTAGCCGAAAAGCTCGCTCTCCAGCAGCGTCTCGGGAATGGCCGCGCAGTTGATGGCGACGAAGCGACCCTTGCGCTTGGAGGCGTCGTGCAGCCCCTGGGCCAGCACCTCCTTGCCGGTGCCGCTCTCGCCGAGCAGCAGCACGGTCGCGTCGCTGGGCGCCACCTTCTCGATCATGCGGCACACCCGCTGCATGCCCGGGTCGCGCGTGATGAGGCCCGAGAACACGTCGCTGCTCTGGCGCATCTGCAAACGACGGTTTTCCTGCTGCAGCTCGTAGAGGCGGTACGCACGCTCGACGGTCAGGCTGAGCACGTCGGGGTCGACCGGCTTGGCCAGGAAGTCGTAAGCGCCCATGCGGATGGCGCGCAGCGCGTTGTCCTGGTCGTTCTGGCCGGTCAGCACGATGACCTTGGCCGCAGGGTCCAGCTCCAGCAGCTTCTCCAGGCATCTGAACCCTTCGGAGACCGAGTCACGGTCCGGCGGCAGGCCCAGGTCCATCGTGACAACCGCGGGGTTGTGCCGGCGGAACTGCAGCACCGCGCTGGCGACGTCGTCGGCCGTGACGGATTCGAAGCGGTCCAGCGACCATTTGAGTTGCTTCTGCAGCGCGAGATCGTCCTCGACGATCAACAGCGGGGCGTGGCGCGGTGTGCTCATCGAGCGTCCAGGGCCGCCAGCGGAGCATCAGCCTGCGCGTGGAACAGGGGAAGCAGCAGGGTCACGGTGGTGCCCCGGTTCAATTCGCTTTGCACGCTGATCTTGCCTCCCAGTTCCTGTACGTATTGATAGCTCTCGTGGGCGCCGATGCCCATACCGCTGGCCTTGGTGGTCTGGAACGGCTTGAAGAGGCGATTCTGAATGAAATCCTCGCTCATGCCGCAACCACTGTCCTCCACGCAAACGCGAGCCTGGCTGCCTTCGGCGTCCAGGCTCAAGCGGACGTAGCCGCTCAGCGGTGTGGCGTCAAAGGCGTTCTGCACCACGTGGCCCAGCACGCGCTCCACGCGCTCCACGTGGCCGCGCGTGCTGACACCGGGTTGCAAACGCAGCTCCAGCGTGCGGCCCTTGCTGGTCGCCGCTGCCGCCAGCCGCTTGGCGATCTGCTCAAGATCGACACCGCTGGTCACGCCGTGCGGCTTGTCGCCTTCGCGAAGCTGCAGCATGAGCTGACGCATTTTCTCCAGCGAGTTCTCCACCGTATCCAGCATGTCCTGCTGGAACTCCGGGTTGTCGCGCAAGCGCTTGGCGTTCTTCATCATCAGCGAGAGTTGCGTGACGATGTTCTTCAGGTCATGCACGACAAACGCGGACATGCGATTGAAGGCGTCGAACTTGCGAGCTTCCAGGAGTGCCTCGGTCACCTGCGCCTGGTCCAGGTAGCCCGAAGCCTGGCTGGCGGCGGTGCGCAGCAGGTCGCGCACCTCCCAATTCAGCTCGACAACGGCGCGCGGGCGGCCCAACACGATGAAGCCGATCAGCGACTCGCGAACGAGCAATGGCAGGAGCAGCCAGCAGCGCGACTCTTCGGCGAGCCAGCCCGGCAGCTCCAAGCCTGGGTAGGCTTCGCGCCGTGCACGCCATTCGTCCACATCCACGATCCAGGCCCGCTCGCGCCAGAACGTCGCGAGCGATGCGTCACGTGGCTCGCCACCCTGCACGGAGGGGAGATTCCAATGTGCGGCCTGGATGAAGTCGCCGCCTGCCGAGCGTTGCATCCAAAGCATGCCGCTGGGGCTCTCGACCAGATTGGCCAACGCACGCACGACGGTCTGCGCGGTGTTCTGCGTCTCAGCGCTGCCCGACAGCAGTTGGGTGAATCGCAACCACTCCTCACGATAGTCGTAGCGGTAGCTGAAGAAATTCTTGCTGATGTAGACGCGCAGCCGCGAACGCATGGAGCCGGACGCCACGAGCAGGGCGAGCGCAACCAGCGCGACGAAGACCAGCGCCACCGACAAGGCCCTGCCCCAGTGACCGCCGGTGTAGCGCACGTAATAGCCGACGCCGGCCACCACCAGCAGGTAGGCACCGACGAGCAGGAGCGTCGCTGAATGAAAGACCGCCGCGCGGGAAACATGCAGCTTGCCCAGCCAGTTCGCGTGCCGGCGGGAAGCCACGTACAGCAGCGGAACGGCCGCCGCATGGACCAGCGAACGCACGCTGACCGCATCGCCATCGAAACGCTGGAACAGCGCAGCCTGCGAGTTGATGAAAAGGTCGAAGAAGAAGATCGCGCCCAGCCCCAGGCACACGGGCTTGGCATTCCAGCGTGCATCGGCTGTCGAATTGCGCAGCATCTGCTCGACCAGCACCAGGCCGAGCACCGCCAGTGCAAGCGACAGCAAGGCATGCGGCCGGCTCAGGTTGTCCGGCATGAGGTACTCGCCCACAACGATGAGGGCCAGCTGCAGCAGCAGGATGCCGATGGCAAACGGACGGATCCAGCCCAGGCCGCCGCCGCGCCGGGAGGGCGGCAACAACATCAGCATGAACGCGAACCACAGGCTGAAACGCAGCAGGTCCAGCCCCGGCACGACCCATCCCGGCAGTCGATCAGACCAATGCCTGAGCGCATCGACCAGCGCAACGCCGGCCCAAAGCGAACTCACGGCCAGTGCCGCAAGGAACACCAACGCCAGCGGCGTCACCGGCTGTCGACCCTGCCTCAGCCGGACGGCGAAATGAAGGGTGAACAGACCATAGGCCAGGCAGCAGACCAGATCGCCGACGCTGCTCAACGATGAGAGCGCGGACAGCACCCCGACCCAGGCACCAGGAGCAGATTCCAGTTCAGCTGCGAATGGCATGCGAGATTCAAGCATGCCCAGGCCGCCTCACGCATCGACGCTGGCGCCGGGCTCGGCAAGCGGTCAGCGGGCGCCCTTGCCGGTCAGCACGACGGCAACCGTCTCCAGCATGATCAGAAGATCCAGGAAGAGCGAATGGTTCTTCACGTAGTACAGGTCGTACTGCAGCTTCTCCACCGAATCTTCGATCGTGGAGCCGTACTCATAGCGCACCTGGGCCCAGCCGGTGACGCCCGGCTTCACGCTGTGCCGAACAGCGTAGTAGGGAATCTTGCCGACCAGTTCGTCGACAAAAAACTGACGCTCCGGACGCGGTCCGACCATGCTCATCTCGCCCCAGAGCACGTTGAACAACTGTGGCAATTCGTCGATGCGCACCTTGCGGATGAAGCGCCCCACACGCGTGACGCGGTCGTCGTTCTTGGTCGCCCAACGGGGCCTGCCGTCCTTCTCGGCATCCGTGCGCATGCTGCGGAACTTGATGACGTTGAAGGGTACGCCGTTCAGGCCCACACGTTCTTGACGGTACAGCACCGGGCCTCGCGACTCGAGACGAATGATCACCGCGGTGGCCAGCATGATGGGCCAGGCCACCGCCAAAATCAAAGCGGCAAAGACGACATCACAAACGCGCTTGATCGCTGCACGCAGCATGCCCTGGCTGAAACCATCGCCGAAAATCAGCCAGCCGGCATTGACGTGCTTGATGTTGATCTGGGCCAGCGTCTTCTCGAAATGCGTCGCGATGTCCACCACCCGCACGCCGGACAGCTTGCAGTCGAGCAACTGGCGCAGCGGCATGCTGCCACCACGGCGTTCACTCAAGGCGACCACGATCTCGTCCACGTTATGCCGCAGCGCAGCCTCGGTCAGGTTGGCACTGCCATTGATGATCTCGGCATGCGGGACCTCCGGCTTGTCCTCGTTGGGACCGGCGTAGTAGCCCACGATCTGGGCATGAGGGTCGGACGCCCGCAGCGTGTTGCTGACGGCGCGCGCCGCGGCACCTGTGCCGAAGATCAGGATGCGACTGCGCAGGCGGGCCTGGGTACCGGAATGCGCTGCGTAGACGCGATGAACCATGACCGCCGCGACCGCCGCCATGGCCACCAGAGTCAGCATGTCACGGTGGCTGGTACCCGAAGGCACCAGGCTGAAGATCGCATAAGCCAGCGGCAGCCCGAACAACAAGCCGAACAGCGCCCGGGCGCAGGATTCAGTGATCGAGCGGTTGTGAACGTGCTGGTAGAAGCCCGTCGCCGAATTGATGACGAACATGCAACCAGCCAGCGACAGGCCATGAGAAGCCGCGAAGGGCAGAGCCGTTTGTGCGGCTTCACCTTGGCTGAGCACCACCGCGATGACGGCAAACACAATCAGGCCGAGGTCGAAAAAGACCTGGAGCAACGTTTGCCTGTGCAAGTAGTGGTTGAATATCCGAATCATCTGCATTCCCGATCCCTATCGCCGGTATCCAAGCCTGTGCAAGTCGATCAACGAAATTCGAAACAGTATCGATTTCCATTCATCCCGGCGCACTGGCCGTCCACAGCATCAACTTGCGTGCCCAACTGCTGCAGGCTATCTAGGAGACCGTCCGGCTGGCCCGTGGATGCCAGTGGCTTGACGCCCATCAGACATGCGAACCAACCTTGATCGCGCCGGCATCATGCCTTCGCCACCCCACCTTGAAAGCCCCCCGTTTGGAGGGTGCCCGCCCCTTGAATTCGGGTCGGGTGGCGGTGGTGGCGCTCACCTGATGTTTCGCGCGTTTTGCCTCCGGCGGCAGTAGACCCGAAAGTCCATCGCGGCGACACCACGCACCTTGCATCGGGCATCGCAAAACGTGCGAAACGCACAACCATTTGTTTGGGATAGAGCTGTCTCGATTTGGGCGCCCGAACAGCCGCCGGCACAATTCCCAAAGCGCCAAACGCCAGGCGATTGATACGTATCGCCTGTCATCGGCAATATTCACGGCGGCGCGAAAGCAGAGGGTCAAATAACGCTCACGTTACCGGGAGCCGTGTTTCGCCCGATCAAGCCGCAAATGCATAGAACCTGCCTCGGGCAGGTTCTCAGAAAATAAAAATGCCCACCGAAGTGGGCATTCCGGGTCGCAGCGAAAACTCAGCGCACCACAGCGAGCTGCTCGCGAGCGCCGCCCTTGTAGGTGTAGAGCGTCAGGGCGCCGTTCTTGATGTCACCCTTGTCGTCGAAGGAGATCACGCCGGTCACGCCCTTGTAGCCGGACGTCTTGGCCAGCACAGGCAGGTACTTGGCCGGATCGGAAGAGCCCGCCTTGACCATCGCCGCGGCCAGCACGTTCACTGCGTCATAGACGTAGGGCGCGTAGATCTGCACGTCCACGTTGAACTTGGACTTGAACTTGGTGCGGAAGTCGTCCATTCCCTTCTTGGCTTCGCCTTCGACACCGCCGGCCTCGGCGCAGACGACCTGGCCGTCAGCCATCGTGCCAGCGGCCAGCTTGGGCAGTTCGCCCGTGCAGATGCCGTCGCCGCCCATGAACTTGGCTTCGATGCCGAGCTGCTTCATCTGGCGCAGCATCGGGCCGGCCACGGCGTCCATGCCGCCGAAGAAGACCACATCGGGCTTCTTGCCCTTCAGGGAGGTCAGGATGGCGGTGAAGTCCGTAGCCTTGTCGTTCGTGAACTCGCGACCGACGACCTTGCCGCCAGCGCCCTTGACGCCCTTCTCGAACTCGTCGGCGACACCCTGGCCGTAGGCGGTGCGGTCGTCGATGACGGCGATGGACTTGCCCTTGAGCTGGGCGACCGAGTACTTGCCCAGCGTGCCACCCAGGTGCACGTCGTCAGCGACGACGCGGAAGGTGGTCTTGTAGCCGTTGCGGGTGAACTTCGGGTTCGTGGCCGACGGCGAGATCTGCGGGATGCCCGCGTCGCTGTACACCTTGGAGGCCGGGATGGACGTGCCGGAGTTCAGGTGGCCCACGACGCCGTTGACCTTGGAGTCCACCAGCTTCTGGGCAGCAGCCGTGCCTTGCTTCGGGTCGCCGGCATCGTCTTCGGCCAGCAATTCGAACTTGGCCTTCTTGCCGCCGATCATGACGCCCTTGGCGTTCAGTTCTTCAATGGCCAGACGGGCACCCAGTTCGTTGTCCTTGCCCAGGTGGGCAATCGCGCCGCTGGTCGGTGCAACGTGACCGATCTTGACGACCAGTTCCTGGGACATCGCGGCACCGCTGAGCAGCGCGGCGACGGCACCCACCACCAAATTCAACTTGACTTGCATGGATCAACTCCGGTTTGAAAAAGAGAGGAACAACAACAAAACAGCTATCGACTGCTGAGTTTTCAACCGATTGAACATACCCCAAATCCGGGGGGGCCTCATTCGGGAAAGCGTGGACGCCAAGTGGTCAACCGGCCGCCGAGAAGTGATCCAGCTTGGCGCCGGACTGCTTGTAGTGGCGATAGCGCACCCGCCCCGCCTGAACCTGCTGCGGATCGGTGCCGACCACTTCGAGCACGCGCTCGAAGTGCAGCGCCTCGGACGGCATCTCGTCGCCCAGGTTCAGCAGCAACCCGCGGTGCGGCAGCTGCGCCGCATCGTCCACGAGCAGCACCTCGCCCGGTGCAGGCGGCCTGTGCGAGTCCTGGCCGTCCCAACGCCGATGCGGGATGAACTCGGTCGCGTCGAAGCTCCACAGCAACCCGTCCAGGCGCGCCGCCTGTGTCGCCGGCACGCACACGCCGACCGGCTTGCCCGACGCGAGAGCGCGCCGGATCAGACGGCAGGCGTAATGCAACGGGTCGGCCGCGTCACTGTAGAAGCTGACCTGCGTCATGTCCGCCCCTCGGCCGTCGGATACGCCTGCCTATCCCCCGAGGGGATGGCGGGCCGGCTTGGGGCGGCCCGGCGCTCGGCCCGCTGAGGAATTCCCACCACTTACTTCGCGTAGCCCAGCACGAAGTGCGTCAGCAGGCCCACGGGGCGGCCCGTCGAGCCCTTGGCCGCGCCGCCCTTCCAGGCCGTGCCGGCGATGTCCAGGTGGCCCCACCGGTACTTGCCGGCGAAGCGCTGCAGGAACTTCGCGGCCGTGATGGACCCGCCCGCGCGGCCGGCAATGTTGGCGACATCGGCGAAGTTGCTCTTCAGGCCTTCGGCATAGTCGTCATCCAGCGGCATGCGCCAGCACGGGTCCAGCGCCGCGTCGCCAGCCGCCGTCAGCGAGGCCGCCAGTTCGTCGTCGCTCGCGTACATGCCGCTGCGCACGCCGCCCAGCGCGATGACGCAGGCGCCGGTCAGCGTCGCCACGTCGACGACGACGGCGGGCTTGAAGCGCTCGGCATAAGTCAGCGCGTCGCACAGGATCAGGCGACCTTCGGCATCGGTGTTCAGGATCTCGATGGTCTGGCCCGACATCGACGTCACCACGTCGCCCGGCTTGACCGCATGACCGCTGGGCATGTTCTCGCAAGCCGCCACGATCATGACGAGGTTCAGTTTGGGCTTGAGCTCGGCCACCGCGCGCAGCGTGCCGATGACGCTGGCCGCGCCGCCCATGTCGAACTTCATCTCGTCCATCTCAGCACCCGGCTTCAGCGAGATGCCACCGGTGTCGAACGTGATGCCCTTGCCCACCAGCACGACCGGCGCCACCGTCTTGGCCGCGCCGTCGTAGCGGGCGACGATGAAGCGCAGCGGCTCATCCGAGCCCTGGGCGACGGACAGGAAGCTGCCCATGCCCAGCTTCTCGACGGCCTTGCGGTCCAGCACCTCCACCTTGAGCCCATGGCTCTTGCCCAGGCCTTGCACGACCTGGCCGAGGTAGGTCGGCGTCGCGTAGTTGGCCGGGCGGTTCGCGCACTCGCGCGCCAGCTCCACACCGGCAGCGATGGCCTCACCACGCAGCAGGCCGGCCTTGGCGGCCTTCAAGCCCGCCTTGCCCACCAGCAGCGCCACCTTCGCCAGCTTGGGCGCAGCGGGTGCGCTGGGCTTGGTGTGGCGGTAGACATAGACGGCTTCCGTGCCGGCCAGCGCCGTCTGCTCGGCGAGGGATTCGGCGAGGTCGTCAGCGAAACCGGCGAAGGCCACGGCCGCGCTGGCGGCGCCGCGCGACTTGATTTGCGCCAGGCCTGCTGCCAGCGCGCTGCGTGCCGCGGCCAGCGTCGTCTTGCCACTGGCGGCCAGCACGAGGCGCGGCGCCTTGATGCCTTCGGCATGGGTCAGCGTCACGGCCTGGCCACTCTTCAATGCGAAATCGCCCAGCTTGATCGCAGCCTGCGCGTGCCTGGCGACGACGGCATCCAGACCCTGGGGCAGCGCCTCGCCACCGATCACGACGACGAGCGCATCAGCGCCCGCGCCCGCGAGCCCATCGAGCTCTGCGGTTTGAATCTTGAAGTCCATAATGACCAGAAGTAGATAGAGTGATTTGATGTTATTCGATTCATCGACGCGGTCCGAGCTGGCCAAGAGCTTCGGCGTCACGCTCGTGGTCATCCTGACCATCATGCTCACGTCGACGCTGATCCGCACGCTGGGCCAGGCCGCCGGCGGCAACGTGGCGCCGCAGGACGTGCTGCTGCTGATGGGTTACGCAACGATCTCCCACCTCGCGACGATGCTGATCCTGTCGCTGTTCGTCGCCGTCGTCATCACGCTGGGCCGGCTATACCGGGAGTCCGAGATGACGATCTGGTTCGCCAGCGGCATCCCGCTGGCGCGCTTCGTGCGGCCGGTGCTGCGCATGGCGTGGCCCGTGCTGCTGGCCGTGGTCGTGCTGGAGTTGCTGGTCTGGCCCTGGGGCAACCAGAACAGCGCCGAGCTGCGCGACCGCTACCAGAAGCGCAGCGACCTGTCGCGCGTCGCGCCGGGCCAGTTCCAGAGCTCGCGCGACGGCAGCCGGGTGTTCTTCATCGAGCGTGACGGCGATGACGCCGCCACGGGCCGCAACGTCTTCATCCTGGCCAACCAGAACGAGCGCGAATCCATCACCACCTCCGCCCGCGGCCGTCTGGAGATGGAAGGCGATGACCGCTTCCTGGTGCTGGACCACGGCCAGCGCAACGAGACCCAGCTCAAGACCGGCGACAAGAGCCTGGCCCGGTTCGAGCAGTACCACGTCATGACCGACACGCAGGTGCTCGCCAACGCCAGCCAGTTGCCGCCCAAGGCCATGGCCACGCTGGACCTGCTGCGCCTGCCCACGCCCAAGAACCAGGGCGAGCTGACCTGGCGCTTCGGCATGATCCTGGGCGGCATCAACATGGCGCTGCTGGGCGTGGGTCTGTCCGCGTCCAACCCGCGCCGCGCCAGCAACTGGAACCTGTTGTTCGCGCTGCTGGCCTTCATCGTCTACTTCAACCTCATCAACCTGTCGCAGTCCTGGGTGGGCAACGGCCGCGCCGGGCTGCCGCAGGCGCTGCTCGGCGTGCATGGCACGGCTTTCGTGCTGGCGCTGGCCGTCATCTGGCTGCGCGACAACGGCAACCGCTTCTGCCTGCGCCGGCGGCTGCGGAAGGGAGGCGCCACATGAGGACCGTGCGCCGCCTGCTCTACAAGGACATCATCGGCGCCGTGCTGCTGGTCGCCGTGGCCTTCCTGTCGCTGTTCTTCTTCATCGATTTCGTCGACGAGCTTGAACGCATGGCCCGCGTCGGCGCCGGCGGCGGCAAGGCCGCGGTGCTGGCGTTGATGGAACTGCCCGGCCATTTCTACGAGCTGTTCCCCATTGCCGTGCTGATCGGCGCCATCGTCGCGCTGGCGCGCCTCGCGCAAAGCAGCGAGTTCACCATCCTGCGCACCGGCGGGCTCGGCCCGGCGCGCGCGCTCACGCTGCTGGCCGGCCTCGCCGCGGGATTCGCGGTGCTGACCTTCGTCGTGGGCGACTACGTCGCGCCGCAGTTCGAACGCGAGGGCGACGACATGCGCGCCCGCTTCAGCCATGACGCCAACCCGGTCAGTCGCGGCGCCTGGCTGAAAGACCACCAGAAGGTGGACGGCCAGGACCGCAGCTACTCGGTCAAGGTCGGCCGCGTGGGCTCCGGCGGGCAGCTGGAGGACGTGCGCATCTACGAGTTCGACGCCGAAGGCCGGCTGATGTCCCGCACCGAGGCCGGGAAGGTGGACGTGGACGCGCAGGGCCTGTGGCATCTGCAGGCCGTCAAGCGCACCCTCTGGAACCCCGGCACCTCGGCATCGGCCAGCCCGGTGGGCGACGTGGTCGTCAGCGAGCAGCAGCTCGACCGGCTGGACTGGAAGAGCTCGCTGCATGCCGGCGTCATCGCGGCGGCCGTGCTGCCGGCCATGTCCATGTCCACGCTGGAGCTGTACCGCTACATCAAGCACCTGTCGGCGCAGGAGCAGTCGGCCCAGGCCCACAACATCCAGTTCTGGCGCAAGGCGTTCTACCCCTTCGCCTGCTTCGTCATGGTGGCGCTGGCGCTGCCGTTCGCCTACCTGCACGGCCGCTCCGGCGGCATCAGCATCAAGGTGTTCGGCGGCATCATGCTGGGCATCAGCTTCGTGCTGCTGAACAACGTGGCCGGCCACCTGGGGCTGCTGAAGAACTGGACGCCATGGGTTGTCGCGGCCACGCCCAGCCTGCTCTACCTCGGCCTGTCGATGGCCGCCTTCACCTGGCTCGTGCGGTACCGCTGATGGATGGCTTGCTTCTCTTTGCGCACGGGGCACGCGACCCCGCCTGGGCCCGCCCGTTCGAGGCCGTGGCCGAGCGGCTGCGTGCCGCGCGCCCCGACACGCCGCTGGCGCTGTCGTTCCTGGAGTTCATGGCGCCGAGCCTGGGCGATGCGGCCGAGCAGCTCGTGCAGCGGGGCTGCACCCGCGTGCATGTGCTGCCGCTGTTCCTGGGCACCGGCGGCCATGTGCGCCGGGACATCCCGCCGCTGCTGGACAGCCTGCGCGAGCGCCATGGCGCCCGCGTGACCTGGGAGCTGCACCCGCCGCTCGGCGAGCACGAGGCCGTGCTGCAGGCCATGTGCGATGCCTGCCTCGAACCCCTGACCCGCCGATGAACCTGCACCAATTCCGCTTCGTCCAGGAAGCCGCCCGCCGCAACCTCAACCTGACCGAGACGGCCAAGGCGCTGTTCACGTCGCAGCCCGGCGTGTCCAAGGCCATCCTGGAGCTGGAGGAAGAGCTGGGCGTGGACATCTTCTCGCGCCACGGCAAGCGGCTGCGCCGCATCACCGAGCCGGGCCAGCAGGTGCTGGCCTGCATCGAGATCATCCTGCGCGAAGTGGGCAACCTCAAGCGCATCGGCGAGGAGTACTCGCGCCAGGACAGCGGCACCTTCTCCATCGCCACCACCCACACGCAGGCCCGCTACGTGCTGCCCGCGCCGGTGGCCCAGTTGCGCAAGCAACTGCCGCTGCTGCGCGTCAGCCTGCACCAGGGCAGCCCCGACCAGGTCGCCAGGATGCTGCTGGACGAGTCCGCCGACCTGGGGCTGGCGACCGAGTCGCTGACGCAGTACCCGGAGCTGGTCACCCTGCCCTGCTACGAATGGCAGCACGTGATGGTGGTGCCCCGCGACCACCCGCTCGCCTCGGTCGAGCGCATCAGCCTGGAACAACTGGCCGCGGAGCCACTGGTGTCCTACCACCCCAGTTTCACGGGCCGCACCCGCGTCGACAAGGCCTTTGCGGCCCGCCACCTGACGCCCAACGTCGTGCTGGAAGCCATCGACGCCGACGTCATCAAGACCTATGTGCGCCTGGGCATGGGCGTGGGCATCGTGGCCGAGATGGCCATGCGCGAGGAACCCGCCAACAGCGACCTCGTCGCGCGGCCGTTGGGCACGCTGCTGGGCAGCAACGTCACGCGCGTGGCCTTCAAGCGCGGCGCCTACCTGCGCAACTACGTGTACAGCTTTGCCGAGCTGCTGTCCGAACGGCTGAGCCGCAAGCTCATCGAGAAGGCGATGAACGGCGACGCGACGGATTTCGGCCTGTAGCGCTCAGGTCTCGCTGCCGAAGCTGGAGTCCAGCGGCAGCATCAGGTCCACACCCTCGCCGCGCAGGCCCGCTTCGAACAGGTCGCGCGCAACGCTGTAGAGCAGCAGCAGGTCGCGGTAGGCCGGCAGATCGAAGTTGCTGACACCCGGGCCGCCACCGCGCGCGAGCAGTTCCTGCAGCATCTTCATCGCGCCGGCCGGATCGGCCCACACCACCTGCAGGTGCGCGATGACGCTGGGGCAGGCGTCCAGGCTGCGGCCTCGGGCCAGGCTCTGTGCCCACTGCGGCGGCGCCGCCCCGAAACGCTGCTCGAACTGCATCGCCCGTTGCGCGAACACCTCGGGCTGGCCGCGGTGCTGGCACAACTCCAGCAGCACCAGGTAGGGCATCGCCCCCGCGTTGCCGCGCGACAGCCGCGCGGCCAGCAGGTCCGCCGCGGCCTCGTGCTGGCCCAGCAGTTGCAGGAAATCGACCTGCTGCTGCAGGTCCAGCAGCTCGTCGGCGATGGTCAGCTCGGCCGGCAACTCCTCGGACAGCAGGGGCGCTGACGCCACAGCCTGCGAAGGCATGGGCTGGGTGCGCATGGCCTGCGAGGCCGTGAGCGCGTCGTCCACTTGCGGCGGCTCCGGCGTGACCGGTGGCCAGGCCATCGGGCGCGGCTGAGGCTTCGTGATCGTGTGCTGCCCCTCGTCGGGCAGCGCCGCCGCACCGCCTGCAACCGCGGGTGCGATGCCGGAGGCCGGCACCGCTGCCGTTGACCGGCGGCCGCCCTCTGCCGAGTGCAGCGCGCGCCAGTAGGCACGCTCGCGGCGCCGACGCTCGTCGAGCCAGCGGCTGCCGTAGAAGGCAACTGCACCCGCCAGCAGGCTCAGGCCCAGCGTCAGCAGCCACGTCATCGGATCGCTGTAGGGCGAGGGGCGCACGCCGCGCACGGGCGCTGGCGCTGGATCGGGAGCCGCTGCGGGTGCAGAGGCTGGTACCGACACGGCCACGGATGCAGGCGCCGAAGCTGGCTCCGGCGGCGCAGCTGCGGCTGTCTGGGCCGCGGATGCGGCAGCGGCCTGGCGCCCCTGCAGCTCGGCACGCAGTTGGGCCACCGTCTGCTCCAGTTGGGCGATCTGCGCTTCGAGCTCGGGCGTGAGTTCCACCTCGGGTGCGCTGGCAGCCGCCCTGGCCGGACGCGGCGCCTGGCCCACCAGCACCTCGGGCCGCTCCAGCACCAGGCGCGGGCCGGTCTGGCGAGGCGGCTTCGGGCGCGGCCGCGGTTTGACGGCCGGCGCGGGCGGTGCATCCCCCGCAGTGCGTGCGACGGGCTCGGCGGCCGGCGGCGTCACCGCAGGCAGCGGCGTCGGTGCGGGCAGCGGCAGCGCGGCGGTGGCGGCCGACGTGGCCGGCGGGTCGATGAAGGCGTTGAACTCCCGCGTGAGCCGCAACGGGCAGCCCAGCGCCAGCGTGATGCGCAGCGCGGGCTCCTCGACGCGCACCAGGCTCTGCAGCCGCAGCCGTTGCTGCCCCGGTTCGCCTTCGACGCGCAGTTGCAAAAGCCCGGCCGGCACGCGCGCGTCGCCGGCAGACACCTCCGCGCGCAGGCAGCTGTCCCCCAACCTTTCGCCCTCGGCCAACGTCAGCGGCACGCTGACATCCAGCGGTTGGCCCAGCGTCGAGTGCACCTGCGGCCGGCCGAGCCCGAGCGCCTGCACGCCGGAAGGCGTCAGGCTGGTCAGCAGAGCCAAGGTGGGCGCAAGGGCACCCAGCAACGTCGGGCGCAGGGCCGTGAGGGGCATTGACGGCAGTGGCTTGCGGTGAAGTTGATAAGAGGTGTAACAGCTCGGACCACTCTAGCATGCAGCCCGGCGCCGGCCCGGGTGCGCGCGGGCGGCACAATGCCCGTCAGCCATGAACGCACTCAGCCTCACTCCCGCCGAACGCCAGCAGATCGACCAGGGCGTCTGGTTCTCCAGACTGTCCGAACCGCTGCGCAACGACATCCTGCAGCGCGCCTTCGTGCGCCGTCTGGCCGACGAGACCATGCTGTCCCACCGCGGCGAGCCCGCCGAGGAATGGTCGGCCGTCGCCAAGGGCGCCGTGCGCGTCAGCTCGGTGTCGCTGGCCGGCAAGCAGATCTCGCTGACCTACGTCGAGCCCGGCACTTGGTTCGGCGACATCGCCCTCTTCGACGGCCTGCCCCGCACGCATGACGCCTACGCGCACGGCGAGACGACGCTGCTGTGCGTGCGCAAGGCCGACTTCCGCGCGCTGCTGGCGGCGCACAGCGAGCTGTACGACGCGTTGCTGCGGCTGAACTGCCGCCGCCTGCGGCTGATGTTCGACATGATCGAGGACCTCAACACCCGCCCGCTGGCCGCACGCCTGGCCAAGCAGGTGCTGCTGCTGGCGCGCTCCTACGGCGTGCACGAGGGCGACGAGATCCGCATCGGCCTGCAGCTGGCGCAGGAAGACCTGGCACAACTGCTCGGCGCGTCACGCCAGCGCGTGAACCAGGAGCTCAAGGCCTTCGAGCGCGAAGGCGCAGTGCGCGTGGAGCCGACGCGACTCGTCGTGCTCAACCGCGACAAGCTGCTGGCAGCCGCCGCCCGCTGAGGCTGCCGCCGAGGCGACACGGCGCGCCGCCCTCGCCTCGCAGAATCGGCGATTGGCCTTCTCGAACCCGACCTCCATGGACGCATTCACCGGCACCCGCCCCCTTGCCCAACCGTTGGACACCGCGGCCCTCGAAGGCTGGCTGTCCGCCCACGTGGACGGCTTCACCGGGCCGCTGACGATCGAGCAGTTCAAGGGCGGGCAGTCCAACCCGACCTACCTGCTGACGACGCCCGGCGCGAAGTACGTCATGCGCAGCAAACCGGCCCCCGTGGCCAAGCTGCTGCCGTCGGCGCATGCCATCGAGCGCGAGTTCCAGGTCATGGGTGCGCTGGCGTCCACCGACGTGCCGGTGCCGGCCATGCATGCGCTGTGCGACGACGAAGCCGTCATCGGCCGGGCCTTCTACATCATGTCCTTCATGCCCGGCCGCGTGCTGTGGGACCAGAGCCTGCCCGGCATGGGCAACGCCGAGCGCGCCGCGCACTACGACGAGATGAACCGCGTCATCGCGGCGCTGCACCAGGTCGATGTCAACGCCGTGGGGCTGGCAGCGTACGGCAAGCCCGGCAACTATTTCGAGCGCCAGATCGGCCGCTGGAGCAAGCAGTACCTGGCCTCCGTCACCGAACCCAACCCGGCGATGGACGCGCTGCTGGCCTGGCTGCCGGCGCACATCCCGGCTTCTGCGCGCGACGAGCGCGAAGTCGGCATCGTGCACGGCGACTACCGCATGGACAACGTCGTCTTCCACCCCACCGAGCCGCGCATCATCGCCGTGCTGGACTGGGAGCTGTCCACGCTGGGCCACCCGCTGGCGGACTTCAGCTACCACTGCATGAGCTGGCACATCCAGACCTCGGGCGCGGCGCGTGGCCTGGGCGGCCAGGACCTGGCTGCGCTGGGCATCCCGTCAGAGCGCGACTACGTGCAGCGCTACTGCGAACGCACCAGCCGCGCCGACGTCGATGCCGTCATGGCCGACTGGAACTTCTACCTGGCCTACAACCTGTTCCGCATCGCGGCCATCGTGCAGGGCATCGCCAAGCGCGTGGTGGACGGCACCGCGTCAAGCGCGCAGGCCCGGGAGACGGCCAAGAGCGCCGGGCCACTGTCGCAGCTGGCCTGGCGCTTCGCGCAGAAGGCCTGAGCACGACGGCCTGACAGCGTTCAGGCCACGTCGCCGGGCCGCGTGGACGGTGTGAAGGCGATGGACGTGGTGGTCGGCCACGCGCCGCTGTCCGACAGCCGGCCATTCACGCGCAGCGCCTCGCGCGCCGCGCACTCCAGCAGCCGCACCAGCGCCTGCACCTTGGCAATGTCGGGCTCCGCCATCTCGGTGCGCAGGTAGATGTTGCCGCGCATGCACATCAGCACGAACGGATGGCCATCGGGCAGCAGGTCCTGGCTCGCCTGCACGAGCGCGTCGCTGAGCTCGCCCTCCATCCAAGCACCGGTCAGGTCCTTGGTGACGCCGACGACGCCGTAGCGCTGGCGCACCAGCTGCGACGTGTTGTTGAACTTCGGGAACATCACCAGCCAGCGCATCTCCTCGGGCGTGTCGGTGTCCACCCGCGTCTTGAGCGTGTCGGTGTAGGCCTCGAAGACCGCGCGCTCCAGGTTCTCCATCAGCGAGCGGCACAGCACCATGAGCTGCAGGTCGGGGTGCAGGCCCATCTCGCAGCGCATGCGCAGTTCGGTGCCGGGGAGGTAGCTGCGCTGCGACACGCCCCACTCCACGCGCAGCGGCCCGGGCAAGGCCTTGGGCGCCTCGATGAGGAAGCCCAGCCCGTCGCGGGTCTGCGTGAAACTGGCGTTGCGCGCCTCGGCCCAGTCCTGGATCGGACGCCAGCGCGCGGCGTTGGCGCGGGTCACGAGCCAGTGCTTGACTTGCTTTACCACCATGAGTCGTGAGAATCGGGCTGGTTGTAGGGCCTGTTGCCCTGGGACGGAGGCGACGGATGATCGAAGTGTATTCATGGCCCACGCCCAACGGCCACAAGGTGCACATCATGCTGGAGGAGTGCGGCCTCGCGTACCGGGTGCATCCCGTGGACATCGGTGCCGGCGAGCAATTTGCCCCACCATTCCTCGCCATAAGCCCGAACAACAAGATTCCCGCAATCACCGACCCCGACGGCCCCGGTGGCACGCCGATGTCGATGTTCGAAAGCGGCGCCATCCTGCTGTACCTGGCCGGCAAGACGGGTCGGTTGCTGCCGGCCGATGTGCGCGGCCGATACGAGGTGCTGCAGTGGCTGATGTTCCAGATCGCCAGCGTCGGCCCCATGCTGGGCCAGGCGCACCACTTCCGCGTCTACGCACCCGAGAAACTGCCCTACGCCATCGAGCGCTACACCCGCGAGGCCCAGCGGCTCTACGGCGTCATCAACAAGCGGCTGGCACACGCGACCTACCTCGGCGGCCCCGACTACTCCATCGCCGACATCGCCGTCTTCCCGTGGCTGCGCGCCTGGAAGACCCAGGGCGTGGAGATGGCCGACTATCCGCACCTCAAGGGTTGGTTCGACGAGATCGCCAAGCGGCCTGCCGTGCAGCGCGGCGTGCAGGTGCTGGCGGGCGCGCGCAAACCGCTCACGGACGACAGGGCGCGCGAGGCGCTGTTCGGACAGCGGCAGGTGCTGCAGCGATAGGGTCTGTCAGGGCCCGGCGCCGACGGTCTGCTGGCCGATGCGCAAGACGACGAACTCCGCCGGCTTGACCATCGCCACGCCCACCATCACCACGAGCCGGCCGTTGTCGAGATCGTTCTGCGTCATCGTCGTGCGGTCGCAGCGCACGAAAAAGGCCTGCTCCGGCTTCTGGCCGAGCAGCGCGCCGCGTGTCCATTCGCCGGACAGGAAGTCGCCGATGGCCTGGCGCACCCGGGCCCACAGCGCTTCGCCGTTGGGCTCGAACACCGCCCATTGCGTCCCGAGGTCCATGGAGTGCTCCAGGTACGCGAAGTAGCGCCGTTGGCTGACGTACTGCCATTCGGGGTCCGAGCTGATCGTGCGGGCGCCCCACACCCTCAGGCCCCGGCCCGCGAACGCGCGCAGGCAGTTGATGCCATCGGGGTTCAGCACGTCCTGCTCGGCGGCGGTGACGGCCCGCTCGAAACCGAGGGCGCCCACCACCACCTCGTTGGCAGGCGCCTTCCACACGCCCCGCTCCTGGTCCACGCGCGCGCAGATGCCCGCGACGAAGCCGGACGGCGGCAGGTTCAGCGGCTGGGCGGTGAACGGGTCCGTCGCGGTGACCCACGGGTAGTACAGCGCCGCGTGGCGGCTGTCCAGGCGGCGCCGCAGGTCGCGCACCTCGCTCACCGTCAGGGCCTCGGGCGAATCCAGCAGCGCGAGGCGGTAGCGCAGGCGCTCGGCATGCGCGATCAGCGCCGCCGTGATGGCCGAGACCTCGCTCGGGCGCTGCGCGGCGTGCCAGGTGCTGCCGGGCGCGGCGACGAGGGCCACGTCGTCCACGGCCTCCAGCGCCGTCAACCCCGTCGCCGGATCGGCACGGCCTTCGTAGGCGGCACTGCCGGGCAGCTGCCCGTCGTTGCCGCCGGCCAGTTGCACCGTCACCGTCACGCCGGCCTCGAACCTGCGTCGCCAGGCCAGCCGCTCGTCGCCGCCCACCGCCGCCACGTCGGCCGGCGGGAGCTGCCAGCTGAGGCCCGAGGCCAGCGCCCGCACCCACGCGAGGCCATTGGCGAACCCGTCGCCCGGCACCAAGACCGGCACGGCCGCGTCCGCCTCGGCGCCAAGGCTGGCCTGCAGGCTGTGCACCCCGCGCGCACCGTTGGGCCACATGCCGCTCCACGCCGACGCCACGCGGCCATCGGCGGCCAGCGTCTCGACGCTCACCGTCAGCAGTTGCACGGCGGCCGGCACGGGCGTGGCGCCGTTGACCTGCCAGCGGCCATCGCTGCCGAGCGTGGCACTGCCCAGCGGCAGGTCCTGCGCATGCTGCACAGCCGATGCCGCAGCGGTCGGCGTGACCCACACCACGTCGCCCTCCGCCAGCGCGGCCCAGGAGGCCAGCGCCGCACCCAGCTTCATCCCCAGCCGCACGCGCACGTTGCCGGCCGCACCCGGATGGCGGGCCACCACAGGCACGCCGCCCGCGCAGCCTCGCGCACGCCCATCGGCACACAGCGGCGCATCCGGTGCCGTCGCGGCCAGCGGCTGGAACACCCGGCTCACATGCAACCGACGCCCGCCGTTGTCGAAGAAGCTGCGCGCGGCGTGCAACAGGAAGTTGGGGCGCGCCGCGGCGGTGCCGTCGGCGTCCAGCGCCAGCGGCTGGCCGTCGCCATACAGCCGTTCGAAGTCGCCGAGGCTGGTCAGCAACGCCGGCACACCGGCCACCGGCCCAGAGCGGCACGGGCCGACGAAGCCCGCCGTCGAGGTGTCGACGCCCTCGATCGCCTTGGCGCGCAGGCTCGTTTCCTCGATGTAGACGCCGGGGGCGAGGTAGGCAGGCATCACGCCGGACTTTAGAGCCCGGCGGGCCTGCGCGCCGAAGCCGGAGCAGGCGACACCGGCGGTGTCCGATTCAGCTCAAGGCCGCACGCCGGGCGGCTGCATGGCCATGCCGGTCGAGCGCCGCGCCAGATAGACCTCCAGCGCCAGCAGTTCGGCGCTGTCCCAGTCCCACACCTTGGCGCGCACGCCGCTCAGGCAGCCGCGCAGGCGGCGCTGCAGGCTGCCCAGCGACTGCCACTCCAGGCGGTAGACGGGGTAGTCGTCCACCTGGGCCTGAGGGATCAGGCTACCGCCCAGGCGCAGGCCGGCGCGCTCGTCGTGGCACTGCGCGCACGACAGGTTCAGCGCGCCGATGCGGGTCGTGTACAGCCGCTGGCCGCGTGCTGCGGCGGCATCCAGCTCAGCGCCGCGCGGCGGCGCCAGCGGCAGCCCGCGCGACTGCTGGGCGACGAGCGCCGACAGTGCCAGCAGCGGCTCCGATTCCGGCGCCCACGCGGGCTGCTGCTGGTGGCGCACGCGGCAGCGCTGGATGCGGCCGGGCAGGTCGATGAGGCCTTGATCCGAGGCGGGATAGCGCGCCGCAGCACCGCGCAGCGTCGCGGGTTCGCCGTGGCAGCTCGCGCAGGACTTGGCCCCCTGCGCCCACAGCTCCTGGCCCAACGCCAGCGCGAGCTGCGCGGGGTGCTGCGCGTCGTCGGCCTGCAGCGTGCGCAGCGCGCCGCTCATCGTGTCCCGGCCGGAGCGGCGCGCGTCGGGCTCGGCGGCCTGCGCGGCCAGCGCCAGCAAGAGCAGCAACGGCAGCAGCAGCCAGGCCTTCATGCGACGTTCAGCCGCCGCGTCTCGTCGTGGCTGAAACCGTTGTCGCCGCGCCAGCTGAAGCTCAGCTCGGCCGGCTTGTTGGCGCGCAGCCAGAACGACAGATACGGGTTGGCAGAGATCGCCGCGAACAGGTCGGCGGCGAACACCAGCTCGCCGTCCAGACGGCACTCGAAGCGCCGCACCAGGTCGCGCGCCAGCCGCGCGCCGTCGTCGCCGCTGCGGTAGCCGGTCTCCATCGCATGGGCCACGGTGGCGCGCACCTCGAAAGGCTCGCCGGCCTTGATGGCCACAGGCAGCGTGATGACGGCCCGCGTCGCCATCAGGGCTCCACGCAGGCGGCCAGCGTCACGATGACGTCCATGCCTGCCTGCCAACAGCGGCCGTCCGCGGCGCGCGCGACGGCCACGATGCGCTGGCTGCGGGCCAGCCGCATGCGGGTGCTGAACTCGGGCCGGGCGACGGCCGCGCCGAAACTCGCGTGGACGACCTCGGGCTCGGGGTTCAGCGGCGTGAACAGCGCCAGGCCGCTGACAGGCTCGCTGGCGGCAATGCGCACCGGCACCGCGTTGCCGTTCTCCACCAGCTCGGCGATCTCGATCTTCAGCGCGCCGGCCTCGGGGTCGCGCCCGGCCCAGGCGCGGATGGCCGCGCGCAGCGCATCGTCCGTGGCGCGCGCCTCGGGCAGCGCCGCCAACGCCGCCGCGGCCAGCACGAACTCGCGCCGCTTCATGGCGCCAGCGTGGCCAGGTAGGCCACGATGTCGTCGAGCTGCTGTTCGGTCATCGCCGGCTTGCCCTGCCACGCAGGTGCCACGTCGCGCAGACCCTCGGTCGAGCGGAACGGCGGCATGACGGTGGCCGGGTTGAAGCGCCGCATGTCGGCGATGCGGTCGCGCAGGCCCTTGGCACTGAGACGCGCGGCCATGCCGGCCAGCGGCGGCGCGAGGTTGCCCTGGTTGGCATCGCCCGCGGCCGTCAGCGCATGGCACAGCAGGCACAGGCTCTGCGTGCGGTCGGCCACCAGCAGCCGGCCGCGCGCCGCATCGCCAGGCTCCGCATGCGCGCCGGCCGCGAGCAGCGGGGCAGCCAGCACCCAGTGCGTCAGGCGCATCAGGCGCATCAGGCCAGCGAATGCTTGCGCAGCGGCAGGTCGCGGATGCGCTTGCCGGTCGCCGCGAAGATCGCGTTCAGCACCGCCGGCGCCGCCACGGCGATGGTCGGCTCGCCCACGCCGCCCCAGAAGCCGCCCGAGGGCATCACGATGGACTCCACCTGCGGCATGTCGGCCATCTTCATGACCGGGTAGGTGTCGAAGTTCTGCTGCTCGACGCGGCCGTCCTTGATGGTGATCTCGCCGTACAGCGCTGCCGACAGCCCGTAGACGAAGCTGCCCTCGATCTGCGCGGCGATCTGCTGCGGGTTGACGGCGTGGCCGGGGTCGGTCGCCGCGACGATGCGGTGGATCTTCAGCTCGCCCTTCTTGCTGACCGACACCTCGGCGCAGGCTGCCACGTAGCTGCCGAAGCCCATGATCTGCGCCAGGCCGAGGTAGCGGCCCTTCTTCTCGCCGGCCGCACGCCTGGCCCAGCCGGCCTTCTCGGCCACCGCGTTCAGCACGGCCAGGTGCTTGGGCGAACTGGCCAGCAGCTCGCGGCGCAGCGCCAGCGGGTCGCGCTGGGCGGCCAGCGCCACCTCGTCGATGAAGCACTCCAGGTAGATCGCGTTCTGGTTCAGGTTCACACCGCGCCAGAAGCCCGGCGGCACCGGCGGGTTGCGCATCGCGTGGTCAATCAGCAGATGGGGCACCGAGTAGCCGAACGCGCCCTCCGCACCGCCGGCATTCAGCCCCTGGAACACGGCCGGGTCTTTGCCGTCCTTGATGTTCTGCGGAAAGATGCCCGCGACGATGCTCTGGCCCGAGATGCGCATGTGCAGCGCGGTGAGCTTGCCGGCCGCATCCAGGCCGGCCGTCAGCTTGCACTGCGTGACGGGGTGGTAGCGGCCATGCGTCATGTCCTCCTCGCGCGTCCAGAGCAGCTTGACCGGCGTGCCGGGCATGGCCTTGGCGATGATGACCGCCTGCCGCACCCAGTCGTGCACGGCACCGCGCCGGCCGAAGCCGCCGCCCAGGTGCAGCTTGTAGACCTCGCAGGCCGATGGCGGCAGCCCTGACGCCTCGGCCGCCGCAGCGAGCGCCGCCTCGCCGTTCTGCGTCGGTGTCCAGACCTCGCAGCGCTCCGGCGTTCCCACCGCGGCAGGCGTGAACAACGCGGTGGCGTTCATCACCTCCATCGTGGCGTGGTTCTGGTGCGGCGTGCCGTAGACGGCCTGTACCGTCTTCGCGGCGCCCGCCAGCGTCGCGGCCACGTCGCCTTGCGAGCTGCCCACCGCAGCCTGCGGCGCATCCAGGCCGGCCTTCAGCGTGGCGGCCACATCGGCGCTGCTCAGCGTCGCATTCGGGCCCTCGTCCCAGACGATGGGCAGCGCATCCAGCGCCGTCTTGGCCCGCCACCAGGTGTCGGCCACCACGGCCACGGCCGAGTCGCCCACCTGCACGACCTTCTTCACGCCGGGGCGGCTCATCACCGCGGCAGCGTCGAAGCTCTTGAGCTTGCCGCCGAACACCGGGCAATCCTTGATGGCCGCGTTCAGCATGCCGGGCAGCTTCAGGTCCATGCCGTAGACCTGCGAGCCGTCCAGCTTCGCCGCCGTGTCCAGCCGCTTCATCGGCCGGCCGGCGAGCGTCCAGTCCTTGGCGGCCTTGAGCTGGATGTCGGCCGGCGCCGCCAGCTTGGCGGCCTCGGCGGCGAGCTGACCGTAGCTCAGGCGCTTGCCCCCGTGCGTGACCCAGCCGGACGCCGTGGCGCACTCCACCACCGCCACGTTCCACTGGTTGGCCGCCGCCTGGATCAGCAGCGCGCGCGCCAGCGCGCCGCCCTTGCGCACGTACTCGTGCGACTCGCGCACGCCGCGGCTGCCGCCCGTGCTCATGCTGCCCCAGGCGCGGTTGCGCGCCAGGTTCTGGCCCGGCGTGGGGTATTCGGTCTTCACCTTGCGCCAGTCGCATTCCAGCTCCTCGGCGACGAGCTGGGCCAGGCCGGTCAGCGTGCCCTGCCCCATCTCCGAGCGGGCGATGCGGATGACAGTGGTGTCGTCCGGCAGGATCTGCACCCAGGCATTCAGCTCGGGCGGCGCGCCGGCGGGCTGCTGGGCAAGACCCGGCACGTGGAAGCCCACCATCAGGCCGCCGGCCGCGGCCGAGGTGGCATGCAGGAACGACCTGCGCGAGAGGGTGGCGCTCATGCCTGGCCTCCTTCGATGACGATGGGGATCTGCTTGCGCTGCACCTGGCCCGCCGCCAGGTGGATGGCCGCACGCACGCGGTTGTAGGTGCCGCAGCGGCAGATGTTGGTCATGGCCTCGTCGATGTCGGCGTCGGTGGGCTTGGGCTTGCTTTTCAGCAGCGCCGCCGCGGCCATCAGCATGCCGCTCTGGCAGAAGCCGCACTGCGGCACGTCGAGCGCGTCCCAGGCCTTCTGCAGCGGGTGGCTGGCCGGCTGTTTCGGGTCAGGCGACAGGCCCTCGATGGTGGTGATCTTCTGCGCCGCCGTCAGCGCGGAAGCCGGCATCACGCAGCTGCGCACCGGCGCACCGTCGATGTGCACCGTGCAGGCGCCGCACTGCGCGACCCCGCAGCCGTACTTGGTGCCGGTGAGCCCGAGCTGCTCGCGCAGCACCCACAGCAGCGGCGTGTCGGCTTCCGCCTCGTACTGCACCCGCTTGCCGTTGACCGTCAACTCCGCCATGTCTGCTGCTCCGTTGCGCCATGTGTGGCGCGGGGCAGACTAGCAGGAGCGCGCGGGGCTGTCATGCGTGGAGGTGCGAGGGTGGCGGCCGCGCCTGCCGCGCCGCCGGTCGGTCACCATTTCAGCTCTCGAGCAGGCCGGCCTCGCGCAGCACGGCGTTGAAGACCTGTGGCGCCTCCAGCGGCGGCAGGTGAGCAACGCCGGCCAGCGGCCAGCAGCGCGCAGCCGGCAGCCACGCCGCCATCGTGCGGCAGCGCTCGACGAGATGCGGCAGATCGAGGTCGCCCCACACCAGCCGCAGTGGCGATCGCAATGCCTCCAGCCGCGGCCAGGCCGGCGCCGGCGCCTCGGGTTCGCCGGGCGATGGCGAGCGCAGCGCGGCGCCGTTCATCGCCAGGAACAGCGCCCGCGCCGCGCCGCCGACGCGGCCCTCCGGTTGCGCAGGCCCGTCCAGCCACAGCCGCGCTTCGAGCCGGTTGACCTCGTCGGCATCCCCGGCCGCCTCGGCGGCGCCGATGGCATCCACGAGCGCCTGGCTGGCGGCGTCCAGCGCGGGCGCTGGCGCGCCGCTGACGGACGGCGCCACCAGCGTCAGCCCCGCCACCCGCTCGGGCCAGGCGAGCGCGAAGTCGATGGCGATGCGGCCGCCCTGCGAGCAGCCGACCAGCTCCACACAAGCCAGGCCCAGCGCGTCCAGCATGGCCCGCAGATCGGCAATCCACGCATGCGGCCGGGCGGCCTCGATGCGCGTCTGGCCGAAACCACGCCGGTCCATGCGCAACGCCGAGCGGCGGCCGGCAGCGGCTGCCATGGCGCCGTCCCACAGCCGGCCGTCGGTGACACCGGCATGCAGGAACACGAGCGGCGGACGGCCATCGTCGTGGGGACGGTACTCGACGGCCAGCGCGGCGCCGTCAACCGCAATCCGGTGGGTGATCTGCATGCCCGGAGTCTGCAACAAGGCAGACCGGTTGATGCCCGTCAGGCCGCGGCGTCCAGCGGGCTCGTCGCCGTGGTGTTGCGCCAGCTCCTGGCCAGTTCCACCACGGCCCCCCACGAGCCGGGCGCGGCCGGTTGCAGCATGCTGGCGGCCGGCGTGCCGAAGGCGGCGGCCAGCCGGGCGCCGAACAGCGGGTTCGTGGCGATGACCATCAACACGCGGCCCTCGCTGTCGAATGCGCTGATGCGGGCCGTTTCCGGATCGAATGCCCACTGGCTGACCTGGGCTGCGGTGTAGCGAGAGGCTTCCATCACATCAGGCCTTGATCTGGTGGACGTCGATGGTGGTCTCTTCCCATTCGCGCCAGGTCGACTCGCTGACCTCCACGCCGGCCAGCAGTTCCTGTTCATCGCGCTGCTGCGCGGCGGCGACGTGCACGAGCGTCACACGGCGGATGGCCTCCCGCAACTGCAAGACGGAAGACTGGGCAAGGGCGGCGAGTTGGGTTTGCATGCGGGGCTCCGATGTCGATGACGCCAGTCTCGACGGCGGTCCGCAGCGGAGCTATCGCCCTTAGGGGGGGCATCAGGGGTGGGCCGCAGGGGGGGGCTGGCCGAGGTATCCCCCGCCGCATCCCTCCAAAGGGGGATAGCCACCGCACAAAAAAGAACCCCGGCACGGGGGCCGGGGAGAACACCCGCACTTGCCGGCGGGCGCCTGCTCAGGGAGGGAGGAGCAGGCATGCGTAGGGTCGGCCGGATTGCTTGTCGGCTGCGTAGGACGGCGCCGCATCGACCAAGGCTTTACGTTGGCGGACCTCAAGGCCAGGGCGGGTGTGCCGATACCCCCAGGATGGACATCGCCAACGCCACCAGCGTCAACCTCGCGTCGAGGTATGCCCAGGGAGACACGGCCGATGCGGTGAACCTGCTGGTGCTGCGCAAGGCCATCGACATCCAGGCGGACGGCGCGCTCGCCCTGCTCGGCGCGCTGCCGCAGCAGCCGGCGCTGGCGACCGAGGGCTCGGTGGGGCGGCACGTGAACGCCTACGCCTGAGCGCTGCGGCCCCAGCCCCAGGGCAGGACAGACACCGCAGGCGCGAATCACGCCATCGCCTGCAGCCACCGCAGTGATGGCCTGCCCACCAAGAATCGAACTTGGAACCCCCAGCTTAGAAGGCTGGTGCTCTATCCAGTTGAGCTATGGGCAGACGGAACACGTGATTATCAGATGACCACGTTGAGGATCGCGTTGCCGATGCCCATCAGCGCGGCACCGGAGATCAGGCCGGCGCAGATCGGCTCCATGCCTTCGACCCAGACGCGGTGGCCGGTGCTGCCCTGGCGCTTGCTGTACTTGCGGTTCATCACCCAGAACATCAGCGCGCCGGCGAACATGCCGATCACGGATTCCGGCGGCAACACCACGCCCAGACCGGTGGCCACGGCGGACAGCTGGAACTTGCCCTTGGTCTTGATGCGGGCCACTTCCATCGCGATGGCGGCCACGGCCGCGACGGCCATGGACACGAGCACCGACGACGGCAGGCTCGTCAGCCCGCGGGCGATGATGTCGGCCACGCCCTTCCACTGCAGCGCGGCCGGGAAGCCGAAGGAGTCCGACACCATGCTGGCGGTGCTCAGATTGCCGTTGGCATCGGGCCGCAGGAACAGCAGCATGAACAGCGGCGAGCACACCAGCACGCCGGCCAGGTTGCCGATGACGTGGCCGATGGCCTGGTGGCGGGGCTTGCCGCCCAGCATGTAGCCGGGCTTGATGTCGGACAGCAAGTTGGCCGAGTTGGCGGCGATCTCGGCGGTCATGCCGGCTGGCAGCAGGTTGGATGCGGGATTGCTGCGGTCCAGCGCGCCCATCGTGAACTGCGTGATCTTGGACAGCGCACCGGTGGGCGTCCACGACGTGAGCGCCATCGAGTTCGTGCAGATGATGCTCAGCACGAAGATCAGCGGCAGCGACACGATGGCCATCCACAGCGGCACGCCGAAGAACAGGTGCGTGACATAGCTGCCCAGCAGGCCGACGACGGGAATGCCGACATAGCTGATCCACAGCGGCACCTCGATGTCCTTGAGCAGGTCGACGCCGTTGTCGGCGACCTTGGGCGCACGCTTCTTGAACAGGCCCTTGAAGATCTCGGGCTTGGCCAGCAGCGACACCAGCGCGCCCACGACCATCATCGTCACGCCCCACCACAGCGACCACTGGTTGACGATCTCCACGCGGCTCAGCGGCACGAGCTGGCCATTGACGCCCAGGCGCGGCGCGATGTCGCCCATCTGGATCATCAGCGGCGCCAGGATGACGAAGTTGATGAAGGCGCCCAGGAAGCAGCTGCCCGCGATCGCCAGGCCCATCAGGCCGCCCACGCCGATGACGGCCACGTCCAGCGTCAGGCGCAGGCCCAGCGTCTTGAACGTCGTGCCCAGGATGTGCGGGATGAAGCCATCGGCCTTGGCGGCCCAGGCGTAGTAGTAGTCGTCCAGCCGCTCGTGCAGGTACCAGGGCTCGACCATGCCGGCCCACTTGTCCATCATGAGGATCTTGAACTGCACCAGCTTCATCCAGCCGTCGCTGATGATGGCCTGGTACAGCGCCGCGAACAGGCTGACGCCGCCCAGCAGCTTGGCCTTGAACACGCCTTCGTCGCCCCGGCCGTCGTACAGCGAATCCATGACGACGCCGCAGGCACGGCCTTCCGGGAAAGGGGCCTGGTCTTCATTGATGAAGCGTCGCTTCAGCGGGAAGGCCAGCAGCACGCCCACCAGCGCGATGACGAACATCCAGATCGCCATCTGCCACCACGGCGGGATGACGCCCGTGACCAGCATGTAGGCCGGCAGGCTGGAGATCAACGGCGACACCACGTAGCCCGCCGCCGTGGCGATGGACTGGGTGCAGTTGTTCTCGAGGATGGTGTAGTCCTTGGCCAGCCCCGCCGCCGCCATGGAGCGGAACAGCGCGAATGCGAGGATCACCGACGTGAGGCCCACGCCCAGCGACAGGCCCGTCTTGGCGCCGATGTACAGGCCGGTGGCCGACAGGATGCCGCCGAGCAGGAAACCGGTCAGCCCGGAGCGCAGCGTGAGCTGGGCCATGTCGCCGCGGTACACGTTCTTGAACCACCACTCGTCCTTCTGGGCGCGTGTCCAGGTGGCGATCTGCTCGTCGGTCAGGTTTTGGATTGCCATGGGTCTCGGGCGCAGCTTCTGGCCGCGCCGGGTTTGGGAGCAAAAGCCAGGGATTGTCCTGGCCGACCGCTCGGTCGGGCATAGGGATGCCCCAGGGGACATCACCCGGAAGACGGGGACTCACAAAAGACAAACCCGCCGAGGCACAGGGCCAGCGGCGGGTTGTGGAAAAGGTTTGGTCGGGGCGGCGGGATTCGAACTCGCGACCCTCTGCTCCCAAATTAGAACAGATAGGATTCTACGGGATTTTTTGGAACTTCTTGAGACCCGAACTTTCGTTGAAAAATCAATGACTTACGACAATCACTGTCCCACACCATCCAACCTCGACCCACTACATCCCGGCCTCTGGTTGTCCCCACGGTTGTCCCCAAATTCGCTAGGATTCGAACTTCCTACCTGGAGGTCGGAGGTAGCAAAAAATGGCGACTCGTCATCCGAAAGGGTCTCGGTGGACTGTAGCGGAGCTGCGAAATCTACCCTCCGCGTGGGCCGGCGACCTCGTCAGCGACGGTGAAGGACTCACCGGGGAGATCCGTGTCGGCGCGCGCGGCGCGCTGCTCATCCGTTGGCGCTACGCATACAAGTCGGCTGGCAAGGTCAAGCGCATCGACTGCGGGTTCTGGCCCGAGACCGATCTCGCGGAGATCCGACGCACGCGGGATGAGGCCAGGCTCCTGCTGCGCGAGGGCATCGATCCGTCCGACCAGCGCCGTGCCAACCGCATTGCCGCCCAGCAGGAAGTGAAGGTCGCGCTCGCGGCTGAGGCCCTGCGGCAGGCCGATGCGAAGACCAACAACGATCTGATCGACGCATGGCTGCTGGACGGCGTGAAGCGCAGCGACGGCAACCATGGCCTGCGGCTGCAGCTGGACAAGAACGTGCGACCCTACGTCGGCACAAAGCTGGTCAGCGACACCACGGAGCATGACATCCGCGCCCTGCTGAGGATCATCGTGGCGCGCGGAGCGAATCGGCTTGCCGTCGCGGTTCGCAACGATCTCGCGCAGATGTATCACTGGGCCGAAAAACGCCAGCCCTGGCGCCGGCTCCTGGCCGAAGGCAACCCGATCGACGTCGTGGACATCAAGACCGTCGTCGATGCGGGCTATGACATCGACTACGCGCGCGAGCGTGTGCTGTCGCCTGCCGAGCTGACCGAGCTTAAGGACATCTTCGCCGCCATGGATAGCGAAGCCTCAGCCATGAGCCGCACGGAGCTCTATGAGCTGGTCTGGAGCGAGCCCATCATGCGGCTCGCCCAGAGGCTCGGCATCAGCGACCGCGGCCTTTCCAAGGCTTGCGATCGACGGAAGATTCCGACACCGCCGCGCGGCTTCTGGCAGCGGCACGCCGAGGGCGTCTCCGTCGAGCGAACCCCACTGCCTGATCCCGACTGGAATCCGTGGGTGGATCTCGTGCGTTCCCAGCGTGGCCTCTCGAAGAAGTACCAGTGCGCCATCTGGCTCTGCCTGCTGACGACCTGCCGAATCGGGGAGCTCCTCCTGGCCGAGAAGAAGCACATCGACCTGGCAAGTGGGGAATGGTTCATCCCGAAGGAGAACAGCAAGGCCACGCGCGGCAAGCGCCGCGACTTCATGGTTTTCCTAAGCCCGCAGGCGATCAGGCACTTCGAAAACCTGTTCGAGATGGCCGGTGAGTCGCGATGGGTCTTCCCTTCGCCGGACAAGGATGACGCCCCAATCTACGATCAGTCCGTCACGATGCAGGTCGGCGACCGGCAGCTCATGTTCAAAAAGCTGACCGCCAAGCCCAAGAACCGCGTGCAGGACAACAGCTTGGTGCTCGCCGGTGGCGACAACGGCGAGTGGACGCCTCACGACATACGACGCACCAGCGCGACCACGATGCAGCGTCTCGGCATCCCCAACGACCTGATCGATCGGTGCCAGAACCACGTTCTCGGCGGGCCGGCGGTGAGACGCCACTACCTGCTCTACGACTTCGCCGACGAAAAGCGCGCAGCCTGGAAAAAGCTGGGCGAGCACGTCCAGTCGATGCTTCAGCCTGGCGGAAAAACTCGCCCTCGGCCGCTGGCATCGAGTGCAAGGGGCAACAAGTTCGAATCCCGCCGTGACGCGCGACAGGTCTGAAATGCACGCTGACTTCCCCGTCCTCGACGGCGCCTGCGGCGCCGCATTCCTCCTGGAAGCGCCCTCCCGGACTTCCTTGACGCTCAACGCCCCGGCCGGGTTGGTGACAATCCGCAGTGGCGCCCCATTCGCGACGATCTCGCTCTCGACAGTGCTGTCGCAGGAACAAGCGAAGGTACGCAAGCGCCGCGGCAAGCAGCGCCTGAAGCTCGAACGCGTGCCGCTGCACGAGTGTCAGACGATCAACGAGGTGTGGAGCATGGACTTCGTCAGCGACAGCCTGGCCAGCGGGCGGCGCATCAAGTGCCTGACCGTGACCGACGACTTCAGCCACGAGTGCGTGGACATCGCTGTGGACCACGGCATCGGCGGCGAGTACGTCGTGCGGGTGCTGGATCAGGTGGCGCGGTTCCGCGGCTGCCCCTGCCTGTTCTGGAGCTGCCCCAGGCGACGCCGCCTGAGGATGTCGTGGCCGACCGGCTTCAGGCCAAACCCCGGGTGGTGAACTCGCAGTACTCGCTGGCCGAGGGTCCACAATCCAGCGACATCGTGCCGAGCCTCGTGTTCGACGACGGCAGGTTCACCTACCTGCGGTTCCCCGGCAACCGCCAGGTTCCGGCGGTCTTCCAAGTGCTAGGCGACGGCAGCGAGACCCTGGTCAATGCCCGCATGGAAGACGACCTCCTGGTCGTGGACCTTGTCAGCCGCCGCCTGATGCTTCGCGCCGGCCATGCTGTCGTCGGCCTCTGGAACGAGGCTTTCGACTGGGAAGGCGTCCCGCCCGAGTTGGGCACCACCGTCCCCGGCGTGCAGCGCGTCCTCAAGACAACACACGGCGGCCACGCGCACAGACGGAATGTTGGCGGTCTTCATGACGCCAATGTAGCGCATTTGCGATGCAATGGCTTGCGGCAGCCCCGGGTGGGAGTTCAGAGGGTGATCCCTGGGTCTCAATCACGAGCAGCACCGAGGCCCCATTGACGGATCACGCCGCGCACGCGTTGCTCGCCGTGGGGCACGAGGCGATAGAGGTCTGAGCGGCCCCAGCGCAGCGCGTCCAAGCAGCTGAGCATCGCATCGCTGATGTCGACATCGGCGGCACGCAACTCGAAGAGGTCAAACGGATGAACGCGGCCGTTGTACGTCGCGGCAATGAACAACGCGGCCCGGCACTGCTGGAGGCACTGAATCGCACCGGCAACGGAGTTGTTGACAAATCGATGCAGCGCACTCGCGCATCATCGCCAGCCCTTTCCGGTGGCCAAAGCACATGCAGACGGCGACCTCGCCCGTACTTGTGCAGGGCGACCTATCGGCCGGTCTGGTGGAGAGCGAGAGGTTGCGCGCTGCCCGCTGATGTGGCGCGAAGGGGTGGCGAGTTCATGTCGGCAATTTACCTACAGGCATTGCAAGGTTTTGTGGCTGGCCGTCGCGGAGTCGGGCCACAACAATCGATCGCATCGATGCTCGCTTCCATGAGGCCGCAATGCCGCAAGACGTACTCCGTATGCAGAACCACTCGTCGTTCCGAAAAGAACGACATGCCACTTCGGGCGCTCCTCATCAACTGTTGCATCGGATGTTTGGTCAACCGCGAGGGATACAGCGTCGGCTGATGGGGTTGGTTGTGACCGGTTGCGCCGCCGTGGTGTTGATCACCGGCGCGGCGGTGGCATTGCAATGGCGTTCCCTCGACGACGCTGCCCAGATCGAAGCCCGCAACCTCGCGCTGTCATTGGCTCAGACGCTTTCCGCGTCTACAAGCCACACTCTGCATTTCTTGCCGGGCAGTCATGGTGTCGACAAGCGCGACATCTTCGTCCTGGATCAGGGGAGGCTTACCCTCTCAAGCATCCTGCCAGCCGAGGTCGGCACGGTCTATGTCAATGACCATTCCATCGAGATCGACCAGGTGCTTCGCGATGGCATCCCCCGCAACTTCACTGAAACCAGCAATCAGCACCCGCAAGGGGCGCGCTTTGTCGCTGTACCCATACGCGCCTCGGCAGCGCCTGGGGCCGCCATCCAGGGAGTGCTTGCACTTGAGTACAGCCGTCTGTCAGACCAGTTGTTCTCTGAGAGCACATCGTGCCTGTATGCCCTTTCACTGTTCGGCATGTCGATACTCCTCGCCATCGCCATCCGAGGGATTCAGCTTACGCACCGACTGTCGGACTCCCTTCAGAATCTGCAGCACGGCGTGGAGTCCTTCGCGCGTGGACGAATGGACACACGTCTGGTGCCAGCGGGCACCGCCGAGGTGGCAGCGCTGGGCGCTGCGTTCAACACAATGGCCGAAGCCTTGCAGGAAAGGACATCTGAACTCCAGCGGGAGGGCGAGATTGCAAGGGCCGCAGCCCTGGAGGTCGAGCGGCTTGCCTACACGGACCCTGTCACAGGACTAGCCAACCGTGCCTCGCTGTCTCGCCTACTCGCCCATGAGATTGAAGCTGCCGCAGATTCAGAGCGTGGCTTTTCGCTGTTGATGCTGGGACTTGATCGCTTCCGCAAGGTCAACGATTCGCTCGGACATTCGATAGGTGACGAACTGCTCTCCATGATAGGCCAGCGACTCAAGACATCCGCGGGGACGCATCAGGTGGTTGTCCGACTGGGTGGCGACGAATTCGCCTTGCTGATGATTCAAGTCGATCCACAGGTTGTGGGTGCAATCGCTCGCAAGCTCATCGACGTCGTGGGAAGTCCCTGCCGCGTCCGAGGAAATGAACTGCGCATGAGTGCCAGCATCGGTGTCGCGATCTTCCCCAAGGACGGCGGCGACGAGGAAACGCTGATGCGCCATGCGGACATCGCGTTGCATCACGCAAAGGAAGAAGGTGGCGATACGTTCACGATCTACCGTGACGAGCTGAACCACCATTCCGTTGAGCGGCTGGCTTTTGAAGCAGCAATGAGCCAGGCGATCGAGACCGAATCGCTCGCGGTTGACTACCAACCCAAGGTCTCGGCCAGAACCGGATTGATCGAAGGTGTCGAAGCACTCGTGCGCTGGAGACATCCGCGACTGGGCAACATCCCGCCGATGAAATTCATCCCTATCGCAGAAGAGACGGGATTGATCGTGCCCCTCGGCCGTTGGGTGATGAAAAAGGCGTGTGAGCAACTGGCTGAATGGCAGCGCCAGGGCCTCCCCTCGATCAGCATTGCCATCAATCTGTCACCGGGCCAATTCCGCGACCCCGGGCTGCTTGCAGACGTGGGGGATGTGTTGGCACTGACTGGCGTCGCTCCCCACATGCTTGAGCTGGAGATCACCGAGAGCATGTTGATGAAGGATGCAGCCCGCACCGTCGAAATGCTTTACGACCTGAAGCGGCTTGGCATACGTTTGGCCGTGGACGATTTCGGTACCGGCTATTCCTCGCTGTCGCAACTGCGCGCGTTCCCGGTAGACACACTGAAGATCGATCGCAGCTTCGTACGCGGCATCGCCGAAGACGCTGACGATCGGGCAATTGCCCATGCCATCACACGGATGGCTCGAACGTTGCGGCTCCATGTGGTCGCGGAAGGCGTGGAGACGGAAGCCCAGCAGCAAGTGCTCAGTGAGATTGGCTGTGATCTGCTGCAGGGCTTTCTTTTCAGTCCCGGCGTGCCGGCCGGTGAGCTTGAAGACATGTTGCGGTGCCAGGCCGAGGGCGGCGCGATTTGTTCGCAATCCGCTGCGTCGCTCACGGGCCTCGAGATCAGGTTCGATCCGACGATGGTCTGAGCTCATGCGCTGCGACATCGGGCTTGTCCCTCCGACTACAACCATGCATTGAACACACACCTCGCGGAGCGATGGTTCACAAAGCGGCTGCCTCCAACTCGTCTGGAAACATAGCTCCGAGCCATATGCACTCCGGTTTTCAGGGGCAACCTCAATGCGTGCTCGGCGCAGGGCGTCGATGGCAAAGCGCCATTCATGATGCGCAGTACCGCGACGTGAGAGGATGCCTTGCAGCATCCACGGCTGCGGACCGCCCGTCTGGGCGCTCTGAACAGTTCTTGGAAGATCGAGTGGCCGATTACTTGCCTTCCGCTGCCAGCCCGGATATGTATATCGAGGCGATCTTGTCGATGAACTTCTCTGGCGATGCGCCCATCAAGTTCGTCAGAACCACCACGGTGAGGTCGTCATTGGGGTAAATGAAGATGGCTGCGCGCGCGCCACCGACCGGCGTCACTGCGGGGTGTGCGATGCGTCGAGCGGAGGGCCAGCCCAGTCCATACCCATTGACACTGGCATTGAAGCCTCGATACGTGCCGTCCTTCTGCGCCTGCGGCTTCCAGAGTTGCTCCAGGCCGCTCTTGCTGACCAGACTCAGGTTCTGCACGGCGATCACCCACGCCGCCAGATCCGTCGCGGTCGTTTTGACGCCGCCCGCCGGGTTCATATATGCCGCCATGGGCTCTTTTCGCACCAGTGGGACTTTGCCTCGTTCGACGCCGACCGTCTTCATCCCCTGGATCAGCAGCGTCAGATAGGTATAGAGCGAAGCTGCGTCGGGTTCGGCCTCTGAAGAGAAGCTGGTCCGCTTCAGGCCCACGGCATCAAACTGGCGCTCCCGCACAAAATCGGCATAGGGCTTGTTCGTCAGCTTCTCGATCAGCTTTCCGATCACCACATAGTTGGTTTGGGTGTAATCAAATCTGGTCCCGGGCTGCGAATCCAGCGGCAGCTCCTGCACCTTCTGCCAGGCGACATCAGGTTCGGCGCCATCGATCGCCCGAACGTTGTCATCGACGATCTCGGGCAGGCCGGACATGTGCGTGAGCGCATGCCGGGTGGTCACTTCTTTCCAGGATTCCGGCAGCGACTGCAGATAGGTCTTCAGCGGAACGTCCAGATCGAGTTTGCCGGCCTCGACCAGTTGCATCACCGCGACGCCGGCAACCGCCTTGCTGATCGAGTTGATGGAAAAGACAGTGTGCTTCGTCACCGGGCTCTCGGACTCAAGATTGGCCACACCATAGGCGCCGGTGAACACGATCTTCTTGTTCTGGACGATCACCACCTGGGCCCCGGGAATGCCGCGTGCGGCCATTTCGCTCTGGACCAGGCGCTCGACGGCGCTTGCCTTACTTTCAGGCTCTGCGGCAGACGATGCCTCGGCAGAGGCATTGGGGAGCAGGCCGCACAGGTTGGCGACCAAGGCCGCAACCAAGGCAATTGCAGCGGAATTTCTGAGCATCATGGTTTGGTGGCTCTCGGGAAATGATGTGCGTCGAGGGCCACGGATTGCCCTCAGCTCGCGCAAGCATCTCCTGAGAAATGCAGCTTTCCACACACCAGTCCGCCGAACGACTCCACGGGACGGCCGAACGCCTCGGATTGCCCCCCCCGGAGGCGTATTCACAAGATGTTCAGGTCTGGCCGAGCTCTTGCCTCAGTGCCGCGACATGGGCTCGTCCAACGGGCAACTCGGCTCCGTTGCTCATCACCAACCAGTAGCGGCTGCCCGAGCCCGCGTGCAGGCTGCGGACATGGCGCAGGTTGACCAGATGGGAGCGATGGCAGCGCACGAAATCGGGCGGCAGCAAGCCGCTCAGGCCGGCCAGGGATTTGTCGTGAAGTTCGTTGCGGCCATCGAGCAGGCGCAGTTCGCTGTAGTCGCCATCGGCGCTGATCCACGCCACATCGGCCAGTTCCACCAGCGCCGTGCCCTGGGCACGCCAGATGCCGAGGTAGCGGGCGCGACCCGCGCTGTAGCGACCCACGTCGAGCAGGCGCTCCAAGGCCTGGCCGAGACGTTCGCGCGAGAACGGCTTGGGAACGAAATCCAGCACGCCATGCTCGAAGGCTTGCAAGGCGCGTTCGCGATGGGCCGACACCACCACGCAGTGATAGCGCCCGGAAACAGCCCGCCGCAGCAGCTCAAAGCCGTCTTCACCCCCCAGGTTCAGATCCAGCAGCAGGCCGTCGTAGACATTGCGCTGCAGCCTGTCGCCGGCCGATTCCAGATCGGCCACCGCATCGAAACGCGCGCGCGCGCCTACCCATTCCGCACACAGGCGCAACAGGCGCTGACGGACCAGAGGTTCGTCCTCAACGATCAGGATGCGCATGTCAGCTCGATCCGGCCGCACCAGTCGGCGCCGTCATGTCCCTGGACGAAGTGCCAGCCGCCGGGACAGGCGGCGGCCAGACTGGCCTCGATGTAGCGCGTGCCCGTTCCGCGCCCTTGGTGGGCTGACGAGCCGCGTGCGCTGCGCAATTCCAGGATCCAGCGCTTGTCCTTGCGGTACACGCGCAGACGGAAGGGGCGCTGCGCGCAGGCCGTGGCGCCAGCATGGGTCAGAGCGTTCTCGACCTGGGCATGGAGGATGCCGGGAGGCAAGGACAGCCCGACCTCATCGGCTTCAACGGCCTCGACTTCGAGATGCATGAGCTGGTCCGAGGCTAGGCCGACGATTTCCAGGTGGTTGCGGCACAGGGCCAGCTCGTCCTCCAGCGGAACGCTCGGCTTGGAGCTGCTGTCGCGAAGGCGGTCGAATTGCTCGGCGAGTGATTCGACCATGCGGCTGGCGCGTGGTGGCGCCTGTTCGATCAACTCCTGCAGACAGGTCAGCGTGTTCATGAGCCAGTGCGGCTGGATGCCCCGCTGCAGCAACTGCAGCGACAGCTGGGCACGTTCCTCGCGCAAGCGCGCGTTGTGCGTATCCAGTGCGCGCAGCTGCGCTGCGTGGCGCAGGAGAAGAAAGCCCATCAGCACGGACAGGAACAAGAAGTACGGCCCGTTCAGGAAAGTACCGCCTGCGACCGCCAGTGCCAACGCGCTGACGAGCAGCAATGCCAGGATCGGCCAGCGCTCCTCTCTTGCGCCCTGGGTGCGCAACAACAGCCCCGCCGAGGCCAGCAAGCTCAACAGCAGCACGACCACCGAGCGCTGATCGAAGCTGGGCATGAGTGCCGCCGCCATCACGAGGATCGCCAGGTAGGCGATGCGAACACTCGTGGGCAGGGCGACACCGAAGCGGCGCGCCAGATACGCTGGCAGCAACACCGCCGACGCCATGTGCAGGGCCAGCAGAGCAAGCAGCCGGGGGCCGTGCCAGGGATAGGTGTACCCCAGCAACGAACGCCAGGCTTCGACGACTGGCAAGGTCAGTCCGATCATGCAAAGCGCGATCAGCAGGCGTGCACCCGGCAGGCGTACATCCTGCAGGCGCGGGCGACCGCGCTGCACCGCCAGAAAGTACAGGCATGCGGCCGCGAGCGCTCCCGTGGCGAAGGCCGCGATCAGCCAGGGCCGGAAGACATGGCCGTACAGCAGTTCGGGCGGCGCGAGCACCGCAATGGCGTCCGCGCTGCGCAGCGGCACGTTCTGATGATGGCTGGAAGCGAGCACGACCAGCTCGTTCGTTGCGATGGTGGGGGACCTTGGCAGCGAGCGGACGATATCGACAAGACCTGGGCGCTCCTCTGCAGGTGTTCGACCCACGACACCATTGCTCGGCAAGGCCTGGCCGTTCCAGTAGAGCTGGCTCGCGCCGCGCAACGACAGGCGCAGAGCAGGGCCAGCGCTGTCCTGCCCCATTCCCTGCGCCGTGGTGGCAGTGGATCGCCACCGCAGCCAGTAGGGATCTTGCCAACCCGAGAGCTCACGTTGATCCAGCGGGCGCCACTCCAGGTCGACTGGTGGGCTCTCCGGCAATTGCCCGGACGCCGACGACTTCGCAGGCGCCATTTCACCGCGGAGCACCTGCACCGTCATCACGTCAGGCGTCGAAACAAGCAGCCACGCGGCAACGGCGGCGATCAAGGCAAGGAGTACGGCGAGGGTGCGCGGAATCAGCATGCGCGCATCGTATGGGCTGAGCGCGCAGCCAGCGGCTCTGCGCCCGCCAATCGCCCTTACCGCGACCATCCTGCTCCTCGAGGCGTTCTCCGCAGCATTCAACAGACGGGCAAAGATTGTCGGCAACTGCGGCTTACCGCCGGTGGGTTGGACTTTCAGCGACAAAGCAGACATGAGCGCTTGCTGCTCGGAATCGAGATCGGCGGCCCGAGGGCGCAGCGGGCCGAAAGCACCGGAGGGGGCGTTGAATGAATGGCGGCTTTGCGGTCAGCAACCTCGCCATTGTGAACGGCAGCAAGAGGCTGAGGCCCTGCGAAAACTCGGCAAGCGCGCCGTTTCCGGGGCCTCGACAGCATTGGCGCCCGTGCGATCGTCGATCCTGGGCCGATCTTCATCGTCAGATTGCCGCGGTGGAGTTCGACTTCGATGTCGCGATCCGGTTCGCGGTGTGCAGCCGGCGGCTCAAGCTGTATCGGCACGAACTCCCGCTGCGGGCTGATCGTGACGGCGCCTGCCTGACGAGCCGACTTGCGCCAGCCATGCACGACGTTGGTGTTGATGCCATGCGACATCGCTACCTTGGCCACCGACGCACCAGGCACATCGCACTCGGCCATCACCTGTGCCTTGAACTCACGGCTGTAACGTCGCCTTCCTGCCTTCTCGCTTGTCATCGCGTCCACCTATTTCTATCGTGGACGCGGATCGTTATCGATGCCTCAGCCCAGTTCAAGATGGGTTCGCCGCGCGCTTACGTTGATCCCCTCAACTCTACAGGTCGGCCTTGGGCGACAGACGACAGTCAAGGTGGGCCGGCTAGACGCTCACCCCGCAACGCTCGCTCGACCACCGCTCACCCGTGCAAGCCCTTCAGGCTTGGCAGGTCTCCAAGCCCGGTGTGTTCGAACGCGCTGTATACAAACACTCGGGTCTTGACGGTTGGACACTTACCCGCCCGCTCAACCACGCTCCTGCGAAGGCACGGTATATCTGCCAAGCCAGGCTTGGAACTCAGCCGCTGGCATCGGCCGTGCAATGAAGTAGCCTTGTCCGACATCACAGCCCAGGCGGGAGAGCTCGGTCCACTGCTCCTGAAGCTCGATGCCCTCAGCAATGATGTACTTGCCCAGGTCGTGAACAAGATCAATCGTGGAGCGCACGATTGTGGCGCAGTCTTTACTTCTTCCCATGCCGCGTACGAAAGACTGATCGATCTTGATGTATTGCACCGGCAGGCGCTGCAGATAGCTCAACGACGAGTAGCCGGTGCCGAAGTCATCCACGTGCAGGGCGATGCCCTTGTCGCGCAGACTCCGCAGCACGCCAAGCGCAAATTCTGCGTCCTCCATCACCGTGCTCTCTGTAATCTCCAACTCAAGCAAGTTGGAGTTCACGCCAAACTCAGCCAGCATCTGCGTGATTCGGTCCGGCAGATCGGCGTCTCGCAGGTTGCGTGCCGACAAGTTCACGGCGATGGGCAACGCGCACCCCTCAATGACCCAGGCCTGGTTTTGCCGCAAAACAGTCGCCAACATCCATTCGGTAAGCGGCTTGATGAGGCCCGTATGCTCCGCCAACTCGATGAACTCAAGGGGTGAGACCATGCCACGTTCCGGGTGCTGCCACCGCACCAGCGCCTCCGCCCCACAAACCTTGCCGTTGGCCATATCCACCTTGGGCTGAAGGTACAAGCGCAATTGCTTGCCTTCGATAGCCCGGCGCAACGCTGACGCTTGGCTCAGCCGACCGGGCTGATCGGCTCCACCAATGGGGTCAAAGACGGTTTGACGCAAACCACGCTGCCGCGCCTGTTGGACCGCGATGTCCATTCGTCTAAATAGGTCATGCACCGTGACCCCGTGATCCGGGAACAGGGCCAAGCCGATTTTTGACGATACGTCTAATGGAATGTCCGCAACCTCAAAAGGGGCCGACAGCGCATCCCCAACTTGATGCGCCAGGGCTAGTGCGACGTCCCGACCGCTGCGTGGGACGAGGATGGCGAACTCGTCACCGCGCAGCCGTGCGACGAGTGCCTCCTGGGGTGCAGTCCCCTGCAGCCTGCTGCCGAATTCACGCAGCAACTGATCGCCCTGACTGAACCCCAATGCATCGTTGACCTCGCGAAGGCGGTCGACGTTCACTTGCAGCACCGCGAAAGGCCCGCCCGTCTCGATCGCCTTGCACAGCGACTCGGTGAAGCGCAACGCACTTGGCAACCCTGTCAGCGCGTCGTAATGTGTCAGTTGATACAAGGCCTCTCGGTCGCGCTTCTGCTCGGCATGCGACCTCAACGTCGCGATACCGAAGGCCAGGTCATCCGCCGATTCAATCAGCAGCGCCACTTCGTTTACATCAAAGACCTCAGGCTCCGGATCGTAGATGGACAGGACGCCGACTACCTCGCCACCGATGCGCAGGGGACAGGCAATCGCCGAGCGGTGCCCCACAAGATGCTGACGCCACTGCACATATGCCGGGTCGGCGGCCATGTCACCAACCACCATGATCTTGTCCTCACGTATCGCTTGCCCAGCGGCACCTGCGCTGAATTCGCCCTCCCTCCAGCTCAACCTCAACAGCCGCAGCGCGGCCAGGCCGCCCGGGTAACCACGTTCGGCCACCGGCGTCAGCGTTCCGAAGTTGTCGATCTGTCGATACCAGACGATCGCCAGCCCGTAGCCGCCCGTCATAACGGCTTCACACATACTGTCCAGCAACTCCGTCTCGGCGCTGGCACGCAGCATGGCCCGGTTTCCTGCGCTGAGGGTCTGCAGCGCACGCGTGGTGCGTTCCAGCTCATGAACGCGCTGCGCTAACTCTCGGTTGAGGGCCTCGACGCGTTCCTCGTAATGTTTGCGTTCGGTGATGTCTGAGCCGAGCACGTAGTAACCGACGACGCATCCATCAGCCGTGCGTTGGGGCACGTAGTTCACGACCTGCCATACGCCAGGGAACGGCTGCCAGTCATACGTCTGCGGCTCGCCTTGAAGCACTCGGTCGATCAGCGGCGAGGCGAGGGAATAGCGCCTTTCGCCGAGAATCTCGCGCACTGTGCAGCCGGCGATGTCCTCACGCTCAGGCGCGAAGCGCGCCCGATACTGCTCGTTCACATACACATAGCGGGCTTGCGCGTCGACGTAGGCGATCATCGCCGGCACATTGTTCGCAACGCTGCTCAGATGGGCTTCGCTCTGCCGCCACTGCAGCGTTCGTTCCTCCACGCGCTCGGCCAGCTGCCTGTTTTGCGCTTCGATGGAAAGTTGCGCTTGGCGTTCCATGGTCACGTCGCGAAAGACCACCACCATCCCGCGAACGTGACCGTTGCCATGGCCCTTAGGCGTGGCGCTGAGAGCGACATGGCACTCTCTACCATCACGCGAAAGCACCAGCACACCCCGGTCCAAGTGCTGCGTTTCTCCCGTGTCCAACACCGCGTGGAGTGGACTTGGTAGTGGGCGCCGGTCGGTTTCGGCTACAAGCCGAAGCACATGGTCCACCTGTTGGCCCACCGCGTCGGCGGTCAGCCAGCCGGTGATGCGCTCGGCGGCAGGGTTGATTCGTGTGATATGCCCCTCGACATCTGTCGCGAGCACCCCGTCAGCGATGGAGCGAAGCGTAATCGCCAGCCGCTCCTCGCTGTCCGCCAGCTGCCGCCCGCTGGTCTCGGATCGGGCCAATTGCCTTCGGATGAGCGCAAACGTCGCTGCCAGCATGGTCAGCCACAGCGCAAGGACCGCGCCGCCCGCGGTGTACAACAGATGTTCCCTTGTCCGCCCCTGGGCGGTGTGTTTTTGCAGCCTTCCGCGTTCCTCATCCTCCATCGCGTCTATCAGCCGGTACACACGCTCCCGGGTTTCTTTGAGCGGTGCAGCCGTGACGAAGGCATCGGCCGCAGTGCGGCCTTGCGACTTAAGAAGCGCCTCGATATGGTTCGATATCGCCATTCGCTGCGAGATCACGGCGCGTAACTCCGTCCATCGCGCTTGTTGAACTGGGTCCGCAGCCGTCAGGGTCCGCACTTGCTCCAGCGATTGCTCGCGCCGGGCGATGGAGTCATTGCGCACATCGATGTGCGTGGCATCACCTGAAACGCGAAAACTCTGGGTGCTCAGCTCGATCTGCAGCGTGGCCGAGCGGGCATACGCCAAGCCCTGCAGCACGCTTTGCGTCCGCGCGACCTCTTGCGCCGCCTGGCCAGCCTCGCGCGCCACCTGTAGGGTGACAAAAGACAACCCCGCCACCATCAGCAAGGCCAGACCGAACGCAAAGAAAATCTTTGACCGAAATCCCGTCGGCGATTGCATTGTTGCTCTCCACGGCGCGAAGCCGGGGTCAACAAGCAGACTTACGATGCGCCCGATGACCGAGTAGCTATTGTGCCTTGGACCGCGCGCTTAGCATTATTGGAAAGACTTGCAGAAAGTCCTCATTCGGTTCAGGCTACGCTGGCTGTGGCATAGCGCTTCTACGCCTCGACCGATGCCCTCCTCCCACGGCCCTAGAGCCTAGCAGTCGCACGTGCCAACACCACAGGACAGGCTCGCCCCTACTGTGGTTGCGATCACCTACGGTGCCCACTTCAACCGACCCACTGCGTAGTATGCAGCGGGCACGAGCTTAGTCCAGATTGCCAAAGTACCCCCACTTGATCGAGTCACCCAACAGAATACGGTATTCGTAGAGGAAAGTGCAGCGGCTTCCGAGACGATGAGTTCGCAGGCGCAGTGGTCGGCATCACTTGTCGGTCGGGGCAAGCTTTCGCGTCCGTGAACCGTCTTACTTGCGTAAAAGGGCGCGTATCTGCACAGCCTGGCAATTAAGCCTCACGTGCTTGGCGTTACGCGCTGGATATGGACGTTGAAGGTCAAGCGCAGTGGGCAGTGCGCGATGGCGTCGGCGATCAGCATACTGAAAGGCAGATATGCGATTGGCGTGCAGAAACGCACAGCCGATTCTTTTACAAAAAGTATCCTTCCTTCCAAGGAGGTGAACCATGAACGCCACGCTCGCCGAAATCTTGGAGAACCAGCGGACAGGCCTGCTGTGGGTAAGCCATGACGGTCTCGTACGCTATGCCAATGGCGACGCTTGCAGTCGTACTGGATTGACCGCCGGCAGCAAGCTCTACGACCCGGATTTGATTGCAGCCGTCGCCAAAGCCGTCCTTGCCCGCACCAGTGCCACAGTGGTCACACCTGGACGTGTTACCGGCCCGACCAAAGCTATCTCTGCACTCACGTGCCGGGTAGTACCCGGACTGGCCAAGGACGATGCCTTCATCTTCCTTCGGGACGATGTCGACGCAAACTCCGGCGTCGCCTTCGACAACCTGATGCAGACGATCCGTGTCGACCTCGCATCACCATTGCGGGATGCACATCAAGCGCTGTCATCTATGGACGGCGAACTGCCGGCACAGGCTGGTCTACTACTGCAAAGCGTCTCTGACGTCATGCAAGTGCTGGATCGGTTGGTAGACCTCGCGAGCTTGTGGAGCGGCACTGCCATGACCGCCGATGATCGCATTGAGCTCTGGCCACTGCTGCAGGGCGTCTGGGCCGAACTGCAGCCGCAAGGCACCGCTCGCAAGGTGCGGGTACGCTTCCAGGCTCAGGATGAGATGGCCAATTTAGCCACAATTTACGGCAGCATGCCGTGGATTCGCCGGGTCTTCCTCGAATGCCTGGAAGCAGCCATCCAGGCCGCTCCTGCCGAAAGCACACTGTTGATTGAGCACCGACAGTTCGGTCCACGCGCGCTGATCGTGTTTCGCGATAGCGGCGTGTTTTCGCAGAACGCTGAGGGAGTAGAACTTGCAGTCTCGACCAGGGGCACGCCGAGAACCTCGAGCGCAAAGGCCGCTCGTGAGCGGGTGGGCGTTCAGCTGTGCCGTCAGATTCTCGCCTTACACGGCGGGCAACTGCGTGATGAGGTCGAGGACGGCGTCCGCCATCTCATCATCGATCTGCCAACTGGTGCGCCTTACCGCGCAGCCGATTCGCATACGGACATCGCCCAGGCCCAACGCTATGCGAGTGACCTCGCAGCGCTCATGGCGCGGTCACGTCGCAATGCAATCAAAGATTGACCCAACGAGGGACGTCCATGAAACGCATTCTCATCATCGAAGACCAGCCCGACATCCGAAAACTGATCCACATGACGCTGGAATTCGAACGCTATGAAATCCACGAGGCCGCAGACGGCGGACTTGGCCTTCGCATGGCAAAAGCGCTGCTTCCAGACCTGATGCTTCTCGACATCATGATGCCTGGGGAACTCGATGGTCTCCAGGTCTGTCGATGTATCAAGTCGGATCCAGACCTTGCGCATATCAAGGTCGTGTTGCTGACTGCGCGAGGCCAAGCGACCGATCGCGAAGCGGGCAACAAGGTGGGCGCCGATGAGTACCTGGTCAAACCCTTCAGCCCGCTACAACTGATCGACGTCATAGAGAACCTCATCGAGGCGGCCTGACGCCCAATGCCGGCGTCGCGCCCAGGTAGGAGATTTTGATGCCACGTCCCTCGCTCGTGACGCTGTTCTTCCCGACGCGATGGCGGCTGCGCCACCAAGTACTTTGCCTCTTGATCGGCGTGACTTCGCTGACGATGCTGCTGCTATCGCAGATTTCGTCGCGCCACCTGTCAACAGTGGCCTCGGAGAGTGCGAGACGGTGGGCGCACGGGATCGCACAGGCGGCGGCAAACTCTGCAGCCTACAAACTGGCCACGCGAGACACCAAGGGGATCGAGGTAAGCCTTCGCCAGTTTGCATCTCTGCCCGGCGTCGCGCGGATCGAGGCGCTAGACCAGCAAGGACACGTGTTGGTAGTTCTGCCTAGCGGACCAGGGCGCGACATGCCGGCCAGTGATCGCGGCGTCGCTGACCCATCCGCTTTGGAAATGGCGTGGGTGCCTGTTGGTTTAGACGGTCGCGATGGAAGCATTGGCGTCAGTTTTTCATCCAAGGCCGAGACACTCAACCTGGAGTCGCTGAGGTCAGACACCATGGTGGCCATAGGCGTGACCGGCCTCTTGAGCATCGTCGGCGCCTCACTATTGCTCGGGCGGGCTCTTGCACCGCTGCAGCGCGTCGCGGGTTTTGCGCGCACGCTGGTCAGCCAGCCTGGCGCGCAACTCAGAACACGCACCGACAGCCACGAGCTACGAGAACTTGCGCGCGCCCTCAACGAAGCCTCTATGCTGCTACAGGAGCAGCATGCCGCCATTCATATCCGAGATCAGCATACCCAGGGTATTGTTGATGCGGTTCCCGATGCCATCATCGGTATCGACGCAAACGGCAGCATCCTCAGGGCTTCGCCAGCCGTGGCCAGCATCTTCGGCCGCGAGCCGCAGGACCTCATCGGACGGCCGCTAGCGGAGCTGCTGCCGGGCCTATCAGGCGATGACGCGGAAAGCCGCACGCTGGCAGGGCTCTTCATGCGGTCAAGCGGTACCCATGTGACCCGCTTTCAGATCGATGCGCTCCGTCATGGTGGCACCAGCTTTCCTGCCGAGGTATCTCTCGCCCGGTTGCCACCGTCGCCTGGCGACGGCGTAGACGCCATGCGCTATGCCTGCGCGGTGCGCGACGTGACCGACCAGCGCACGCTCGATGCCCAGCTGAATCTTTACGTGCGGGCTTTGGAGTGCAGCAGCAACGGCATTGTGATCGCAGACCTGAGTCTTGCGGGAAAACCTACGATCTACGCGAACGCGGCGTTCACTCGGATCACCGGCTATGACACGACGGAGGCCGTCGGGCGGAACCTCGACTTCCTGCAGGGCGAGGATAGAAACCAACACGAGACCGCGCTGCTTGACACCGCCATGTCGCAAGGCCGAAGCCTGACCATGATCGCCCGCCACTACCGAGCCGACGGCAGCCTGTTCTTCGACGAAATTTCGATTGCGCCGGTCCTTGATGAGAATGGGAAACCACAACACTGTGTCTGCATTTTGGACGACGTGACGGAGCGCGAGCGTGCTCGCCTGGCGATCGCCGAACGCAATGCGAGGCTGAACGCGATCTTCGATCTCAGTCCAGATGGATTTGTCGTCTTTGATCGCGAAGGTCGGCTAGTCCACAGCAATCAGGCGTTTCTTGCCATGACGGGCTGGAGCGAGACCGTGCTCATTGAAGGCTTGAATCTGGCCCAGTTCGACCAGCGCCTGGCAACGCTGTGTGCGCCCGACGCCTCCTATCCAGCGGTCCGCCCGATGGTGGCCGAAGAGAACCGCGTGGATGTGCTTCAACTGGTCAAGCCGCGTCAGCGAGTCTTGACTCGGCTCGCGCGCCACAACGCGGGCGGCCAGGGAGAGTCCATCCTGTATTTTCGTGACGTAACGCACGAAACCCAGGTGGACCGGATGAAGAGCGAGTTCCTGACAACCGCAGCACACGAGTTGCGCACACCAATGGTCAGCGTCTTTGGATTTACAGAATTGCTCCTGCACCGCCCTGTCAGTGAAGAGCGTCGGCGTGACGTACTTGAGACAATCCACCGCCAATCCTCACTGCTGATCGCGATGATCAATGACTTGCTCGACTTGGCGCGTATTGAGTCTCGGCAGGGGGTCGACCTGCAGCGGGAGAACACGCCTTTGGCGCTTCTAGTGAAGGACACGGTCGAACGCATGGCCGGCGCGATGTCAGGACACGTACTGCATATCGAGCTTGGCTGCGGGAATGAAAACGCGGTGTTGTGGGTCGATCCGGTCAAGACCTCCCGGGCTCTGACCAACGTGTTGTCGAACGCAGTCAAGTACTCAAGTACCGGCAGCGTGCTGGACATCTCCAGCGAAGTAAAAGGGACTTTGCTCGGTATTGCCGTAAGGGACCGCGGGATGGGTATGTCGGCCGAGCAACTGTCGCGAGTCTTCGAACGTTTCTATCGCGCTGATCCCAGCGGCAACATTCCCGGCACCGGTCTAGGTATGAGCCTAGTGAAGGAAATCGTCGAACAGCAAGACGGTCAGGTGGAGATTCAAAGCCAGACTGGCGAGGGCACCATCGTCACGTTGTGGCTGCCGCTTGCAGCAGCGGGTGCGTCCGTGGACTATGCGCCACCTCGGCCTATCAAAGCGTCCGGCTAACGATTTCTGGATGCTGCTGCCTGCGTGAAGCGCCCTGCACCGAAGAATTAGGGAGACCTCTCATGAGAATGAGTTCACTTCGCCTGAAGCAGTCGCGCTCGACTGTCAAGCCCACGAAGCTGATGGCGGAGTCGCTGCGGGTAGCCACAGCCGGCTCTGACCCGGACCGTGGCAATGCGTTCATGAGGTGGGGGCTTCGTGGCATGAGCGTCCGGGTCAAATTGTTGAGCTTGGTAGTCGCAACCAGCATCACGGTCTCTGCGTTGACTGCACGCGCACTTGCAGTCTTGGTAGGGTCGATTGAGGACGCAGCTCAATTGGAGGCCACATAGATCCCAGGCCAGGGAACGAGTTCATGCTGTCGCAGCTAGCGGGCATGATGCTCATCGAGGCGATGCGGTGTAGCACCACCGGCAGTGCGCCTCCGGGCTTGCTGCGTGGCCTGGGCGACGAACGCCTTGCGCCCGCGCTGCAGCAAATGCATGCGCAAGTGGATCGACCCTGGACAGTTGGTGAGCTCGCGAACGTCGCAGCACTCTCGAGGTCGGCATTCTTCGCCCGCTTCAGCCGGACCGTCGGCGTCCCGCCGATGGAGTACCTGCTGTCCTGGCGGATGGCTTGCCAAGCAATTGCTGCGCAAGGACTTGGCCGTCGCGGACGTCGCGGAGCGCGTCGGCTATGCCTCCGCGAGCACGTTCAGCACGGCCTTCAGCCGCCACGTGGGGAAGGCGCCTCGGCTGTATTCCCGAGAGGGCTAGCAGCCTCATCCGCATTGAGGATGCCTTCTGGCGCGCGCGCGCCTAGCCTTCAAGGCCGTCAGAAGATGGCTGTCGGCCGATGGCCATACGTAGATGGCGGCGCGTCTTGCGTGTCAGCAAGTTCTCGAATTACTCAGGGAGCAAGCAATGCGACATGGCTGCTTTGCGCGACACGGTCTCGTGCTCGGACTCTCGTTTTGCGTCGCGGCGGGCGCGATCGCCGCTGCCGTGTACGGTGCAATCGGGGACAAGTACAACGCACTTGGGCGTGAGAACGGACCGCTGGGTGTCGCATTGACCGACGAGGCCAACGCCCCGCATGGCGGCCGCTTCAATGAGTTCAAGAATGGCGTCATCTACTGGCACCCCGATGTCGGTGCATTTGCCGTCTGGGGCGCCATCGGGGCCAAATGGAACCAGCTCGGCCGCATCGAGTACGGCTATCCAATCACCGACGAATCGAAGACGCCGGACCAGCGTGGTCGCTACAACCACTTCCGCGCTGTGCAGCGGCCGGGCAAGCCCGAGTCGTCGATCTACTGGACGCCGCAGACAGGCGCCGTGGCGGTTTACGGCGCCATCCGCGACAAGTGGGCATCCGAAGGATGGGAGCGTGGCCGCGTGGGCTATCCCACCTCCGACGAAACCGCCGATGGTTCGTTCCGACGAACCACCTTCGAGCGTGGGTTCATCCGCTGGAGCGCCGGCACTGGGGCCGAGGTCATCCCTACCGGCCTGGCGCCGCATGAGGGCGGTGGATTCTCGGGCAACGTCGTCAACGGCCTGGTCGCCTTCGCGGACCTACCCACCGGCGGTCGTCAGGAGCTTTACCGCGATCCAACACTGTTCTCGCCGTCCGAGCTCTGCGCCCGCTTTCTGAACCAGCCCGGCCTCAACGACACGCTGCGCAACGCCCTGCTCTCGAGGATTCGCCCAAAGCTCCCCGGAGGCTTCGGCGTTCATTCGCAGTCCAACCACTCGACTGGCGGGTCGTGCGAGGCGCGCGCGGAATTGTGGCCTCATTCAATCTCGATCCAGATCCGAGTGCCCCACAACCGGCTATTCGTGCGGGTGACCACGCCCGACGGGTTTCCGGGAGCGCTCGATCCGAACTTTGCGGTGACCTACGATCTGGTTGTCCGCACGTCCATCACGTTCCCCAACACGGTTGCCGGCAGTGTGGTGCAGGAGCCGGTCACGGTTCAGGGGACAGGCGTCAGCCAGCCTCAGACGCACAGCGTTACTGGCAATCTCGTGATCGCCGTCAACGACATTATCGGCTTCCTAGGGGGGCCCGATCTTTTCGCAGCCATGCGACAAGGTGGCGTCGCGCAGATGTCTGGTGTAAACACGGGGACGGCGCAACTCAACCAGAAGTTGGCCCAGCTACGCAGCAGCGTGCCGGCGGGCACGCTGCTCGATCTGATACCGGAAGCCGATCTCGCGGCCGTGGTCGCCACTAACCGACCGCCGACGCCGGGGCCACGTTGAGCGAGTTAGTCATCGGCAGTGCACGACCGGGTTTCAGAACGGAGCCGCCGTGCGCGCCTCCGCAAAACAAGCAATCTTGACGCACGCGGACGAGCGCACATGGATGAGGCGGCGGTGGCGCGCCTGCAGCAGGAGGCTGAGATCATGTCGATGGAGAGGGCTTAGTTTCACGGCTTACGCCAACGTCCGGCCAAGCCGTTTGGGGCGCCTCGCGCATCCACTGGCACGTCAAGGAAAGCGCGGAAACCCAGCTGTTTGCACCAACGGAGGTCCCGATGAACGACAGCCCTGCGCTTCGCCGATTTCTCAAACGCCATCGAATGGTGGCGTGCTCGCTCGCATGGGCAGTTGCGGCTGCTGCCGGCTGCTCATCGGCATCGGCCGCCGAACGAGCCATCGAGATTCCGACGGCAGGCCTTTCTTCGTCGCCCAAGCCGCTCGTCGGCTACGTTTTCCAGCCTGCCGGTGCGGGCGAGCACCCTGCCGTCGTGATGATGCATGGCTGCGGCGGTGCCTACGCGAGCGACGGCGCTCTCAATGCGCGCCACCGGATGTGGGGCGAGTTGCTGGCCGCCCATGGGTACGTCGCTCTGATGCTGGACAGCTTCACCTCGCGCGGCGTCAAGCAGCTCTGTACCCAGAAGTTCGACGAAAGGACACTGAAGGAACGCGACCGCATGGGCGACGCCAACGCAGCCCTGGCCTATCTGCGTGCTCAGCCCGAAGTGGCTCGAAGCCGCATCGCTGTGCTGGGCTGGTCGCACGGCGGCGGCAGCGTGCTCGCCACGATTTCCCAGGCGACACGGGACGAGCCGGGCTTCGCGGCCGCCGTCGCGTTCTACCCGGGTTGCAGTGCACGCGCCAAGACGGCCGCATCCTTCCACCCATCCGCCCCGCTGCTGATCCTGATCGGCGAAGCCGATGACTGGACACCTGCCGCGGCCTGCGTCGCGCTCACGGCCAGCGCAGCGGCACGCGGCGAGCCGATGCGCATCGTGACCTACCCGGGCACGTTCCACGACTTCGACAACCCAGGCATCAAGACCCAGAAGACCCGCAAGGACGTGCCCAACGGCGTGCACCCCGGCCAGGGCGTGACCGTCGCCCCCAACGCGCAGGCACGCGAAGACGCCAAGCAGCAGGTGTTGCAGTTCTTGGCAGAGACCCTGCCGGGTTAGCCGGCATGACCACGCCGACCCAACTGCTGCGGAGGGCCGTTCGGCGCATCCGCCCGTTCGTTGCAGCGGGCTTGGTGGGCTGCGGCAGCCGCCTGCGCGCGCCGCATTCCGTAATTGCACGCGCAGCGTGTGGTCGCCCACCTCAGGTGCAATCGACCAACCCCGAGACGCTGGTCAACAGGATCGCGTGGTGCTGGATGCCCGCAGTGGCCACGCCGGGCATCGGGCTGGCGATTGACATGATCGCCATCTTCAACCCCGAGTACCGCCGCGAGCAGCCAGCCGATGCGGCCGCTGCGGTCGGGTTCGATATGCCCAGGCATCTTGCGCTCCGGGATGAGTCGCGGGCGTGGTTACGTCATCAGCGTTAGTGCCGGCCGCGCTGCAGGGGCTTCGGACTGCCGCGGCTGCAGGTCGGGGCGGCCAGCGTTCGGCCAGGAGCTGTGCTTCACGATTGAACGCTCTGCGGAAGGTCAACATGTCCAACAAAGGCTGATTGACGTAGCAAAGGTCGGGGAGCCGGCGTAGGCGTCGAAGGGGATCACCTCGCCCGCGCTGCGGCGGGCCTCGTCCGCCGATAGCCTCAGCGTGTTGACGCAGCGCGCCACCTCCTTGGTGGCCTGCCGGAGGGTCTTGCCGGTCTCGGCGACGATCAGCTCGGCAAAGCCCACCCGGTCACGCTCGACGAGGGCGGCGCAGGCGTCCAGCACGCGGGATCGCTCGTGGCGGGACAACGCGCGGCAGGTGCGGGCACCGTCACCGGCGGCTTGCAGCAGGCCTTGGGCGGCCGCGGCCGGCATGTCGGCGACGCTGCCGACTTCGCGGCCGTCGAAGGGGCTGGTGACGGGGATCCGGCTCACAGCGCCAGCCGCCCGTCCACGCAGGTGACGCAGGCCCCGCCCACGCTCACCTGGCCGTCGGAGCCCACCCGCACCTTCACGCGTCCGTCGCGCCTCACGCGCTGTCCTTGCCCGGCCACATAGGCCGTACCGCCAGCAGGCAGCAGACCGCGCGCCCACTGGAAGGCCGCGACGCTGGCGTTGCCGCTGCCGCAGACGGGGTCTTCCTCCACGCCGCAGGAGGGGGCGAAGGCACGCACCTCGATGTCGGCCTCACCCCCTTGCGGGTAAGCGCCGAAGACACACAGGCCCGTGACGCCCAGGCGCCGCTCGAACGCGGCAAGGCGCGCGAAGTCGGGATTCAGAGCCAGTACGGCCGCTGTGTCCGCCATCGGCAGGATCACCCAGACAGGCCCCACGTCCACCCGGGCCGGCGCGGCGGCGTGCTGCAGCGGGCCACCGATGATGGCTTGCAGCTCCGCCACCTCCTCGGCCGCCAGCGGCGCGAGGCGCGACGACGGCAGCGCGAAGGTGTACTCACTCTCCCCCACCGTCACCTCCACGAGGCCGATGTTGCACTGCTGCACAAGGCGCCCGCCTTCGCGCAATCGCGCCCGGCCCGCTTCCAGCACGGCATGCGCACTGCCCAGCGTCGGGTGCCCGGCAAACGGCAGCTCGCTGCGCGGCGTGAAGATGCGCAGACGGTAGTCGGCCGCCGGTGTGGTGGGCGTCAGCACGAAGGTCGTTTCGGACAGGTTGGTCCAGCCCGCGATGGCCTGCATCGCCTCGGCACTGAGGCCATCGGCGTCGAAGACAACGGCCACCGGGTTGCCGGCCAGCGGCTTGGCGGTGAACACGTCCACCACCTTGTAGTCGTGGGTGCGCTTCATCGTCACGCCTTGCCCGCCACGGGGTCGATCTCCGTGCCGGTGATGCCGAAAGGGGCCATGCGGGCACGATGTTCGACCGAGCCGAGATAGCGGCGCAGTTGCTCGTTCACCGCGTTCAACAGGCTCGCATTGCCCTGGGCGAACGAGAAGCCGCCGACCGGCGCCTGGGCGCCTGCCTCGTGTGCGACGGCCTGCACGCCGGGGTCGGCTTCGGCCGCCACGCGGCTGCCCAGGGCCGTGGCTGCGAACGCATCGATCTGCCCGGCCACCAGTGCCGCAATGGCCTCGGGCTGGTCCTTGAACACGACGAGCTGGCGCTCCGCCACGCCGGCCGCCCGGGCTGAACCGATCTGCACCTGGCCCGCGATGACGCCCAGCCGCGCATCGCCTTGCGCAGCCAGCGACGCATAGCTGTGCAGGGCCTTCGGGTTGCCCGGCTGCACCAGAAAGCCATCGCCCAGCGCCCAGACCGGCAGGCTGAAGGCGACGTGCTGCGCACGCTCCGGCGTGATGAAGATGGGCACATTCATGTCCCAGCGGCCTTGGCTGACGCCGGGCAGCAATTCGTCGAAGGACGTGGGCACATGCTCGATGGCGGTCACGCCGATGGCGCGCAGCACGGTGTCGGCCAGCGCGATGTCGGCGCCGGTGACGCTGCCGTCCGTCGCCGTCCAGTAGAACGGCGGCTCTTCGATGTAGGCGATGCGGATCTTCATGGCGGCCTCCTTCATTCAGCTTGCGACAGCATCCAGCACCGCGGACAAGGCCGCCAGCGCGGGCCCCAGGCGCCCCGGCGGCAGGTAGCCGAAGCCCAGGCGGAAGACGCGCTCGTTCTCGCCAAACCAGGCGCCCGACGCCAGTTGCAGTTCGTGCCCGGGCAGCGCGGCCCAGAAGCGCGCGACGGCCGCGTCGTCGAACCTGTCGGCACGCAGGCGCACACAGCACAGCGCGCCACCGTCGGGGCGAACCCACTCGATGCGCCCGCTCTCAGCCTCGCACCAGGCGCTCAGTTCCGCCAGGCCTTCGGCCAGCAGTTGGCGGCGGGGCGACAGCACGCCCTCGCGATGGCGCAGCAGCGCCGCTGCCAGCGCTTCGTCCAGCACCGAACCGCTGATGACGGTGTTCATCTTGGCGACCGTGAGGCGCGCGCGCAGGTCTGCGTCGGCCACCGTGAGCCAGCCCGTGCGCAGGCCCGGGGCGCTCAGTGCCTTGGAGACGGAGGAGCCGGTCACGATGCGCGGGTGCAGCCCGGCAAGGCTGTCGGGCGCCGGTTCGCTGCCATAGGTGGCCTCGCGGTAGGTCTCGTCGATGAAGAGGATGGCTTGCGGCGCATGGGCCTCCAGCAGCGCGAGGATGCGCTCGATGGTGGCGCGGGGCGTGCGCACGCCGCTGGGGTTCTGCGGCGACGCGAGGCTCACGAGCCGGGTCTTGGCCGACAGGCTGGCAGCGAGGGCATCCAGGTCCAGCCGGTACGCGTTCTCGAAACAGAGCTGTACTTCGCGCACGGTCACGCCCGCGCCGAGCAGGCAGTCGCGGCTGGGCGGGAAGCAGGGTGTCACCAGCACCGCCTCGTCGCCGGGGCGGCAGGTCTCGAAGGCGAGCAGAAAGAGCGCCAGTGCGGTGCCCTGCGTCGTGACGATGTGTTCAGCCGGGACGCCGCAGGCCTGGGCGATGGCCTCGCGCAGCTCGGCCGAGCCGGCGGAGCGGCCGTAGCCGAGCTTGAGGCCTCGCACGGCATCCATGCCCGCCAGGTCCAGCACGTCGCCCACGGTCAGGTCTTGCGACGTGCTCTCGGCCAGGTTGAAGGGCCGGTTCACGTCCAGCAGGGAAATGATGTCGTTGTAAGGGAAGCGGCCTCGCCATCCGGGAGCGGGCACCGCCTTCTCCTTCTCTTCGAGCACTGTCGTCATTCGTTCCACCTCGTCCGTGCAGCCGGCAATGCAGGCATCCTAGGCAGCGGCCCGAAATCGCAACAGCCACAATTTCCTGCTGTTTGAACCAGCACAGTTGTCCGCCGTGCCAGCACGATTCACCGACAATCCGTGCCATGGAAGCCGCACTCCGGGCCAAAGCCTCCGCACAGACCTCCACGCTGTACCGCTACGAGCAACTGGCCGACCTCATCACCGGCATGATCGACAAGGGCACGCTTGCGCCCGGCATGCGCTTGCCGTCCGTGCGCGCGATCAGCGAGGAGCACGGTCTTTCCGTCTCCACCGTGCTGCAGGCCTACCGCTGGCTGGAGGACCGCGGCTTGCTCGTGGCGCGGCCGCAGTCGGGCTTCTACGTCGCGGCCACGCAGGGCGGCACGCTGGCGTTGCCGTCCACGCCGAGGCTGCGCGCCAAGGCATCCACGGTGTCCATCAGCGGGGCGGTGGCGGGCCTGCTGGAACACGCGTCCAACTCGGCCCTGGTGCCGCTCGGCTGCGCGGTGCCGGATGCGGCTCTCCTGCAATCCCGGCGGCTGGATCTGGCCCTGGCCCGAGCCGCCCGCCAGCACGGCGCGCGCTACAACGTCTATGCCGCGCCGCGTGGCGACCTGCGGCTGCGTCAGGAGATCTCGCGCCGTGCGCTGCGCGTCGGCCACGCGCTGTCGCCGGACGACGTCATCATCACCAGCGGCTGCACGGAGGCCATCAGCCTCGCGCTCGGCGTGGTGGCTAAGCCCGGCGACACCATCGCCGTCGAGTCGCCCACCTACTTCGGGCTGCTGCACACGCTGGAGGTGCTGGGCCTCAAGGCGCTGGAGCTGCCCACCGACCCGACCCACGGCGTCAACGTCGATGCCCTCGAACGACTGCTCGACGTGGAGCCCGTGGCGGCCTGCGTGCTGTCGTCCAGCTTCAGCAACCCGCTGGGCTCGCTGATGCCGGAGGCGCAAAAGCGCGAGGTGCTGGCCTTGCTCGCGCGGCACGGCGTGCCGCTGATCGAGGACGACGTCTACGGCGAAATCCACTTCGCGCGCGAGCGGCCCCGGCCCTTCATCGCGCTGGACGGCGGCGCCAACACCATCTACTGCAGCTCCTTCTCCAAGAGCCTCGCCCCCGGCTATCGCATCGGCTGGATCGCGCCCGGGCCCCTCGCGCAGCAGGTGATGGACCGCAAGCTCGCCCACAGCCTCTGCGGCCCTGTCCTGCCGCAGGTCGCCATCGCCGACTTCCTCGCCGGCGGCGCGTTCGATGCCCACATGCGCCGCCTGCGCCGCTTGCTGGGGGATAACCTGCTGCGCCTGACCCGCGCCATCGAGGCCAGCTTCCCGCCGAACACCCGCGTCAGCCGCCCGGCCGGCGGCTTCGCGCTCTGGGTCGAACTGCCCCGCGGCTTCGACTCCCGCGTCCTCTTCGACATGGCGCTTGAGAACGGTATCTGCTTCGCGCCGGGAGACGTGTTCTCCGCCAGCCGCCGCTTTAGGAACTGCATGCGGTTGAGTGCGGGCAGCGCCTGGAGCGAGCGCGTCGAACAGGGGATCCGGCGCCTTGGCGAACTGGCACGTGCAGTTCAGACAGGGTGATGTCCTTCAAGGTGCAAGCGGAATAGGGTGTCTCAGCGCTTTGCTGCACGGTCGGCCGCATTCTGTTTTCCGCGACCGAATCACCTATGCCGCAGGCCTCGATACGTAAGCCCGTCGCCATGTGCCCGGGCTCATCGACAGGGAAGTGCTGAAGACGCGCGTGAAGTGACTCTGGTCTGCGAATCCGCACGCAAGGGCAACGTCGGACAACGACAGCGCGGGATCCATCAGCAGCTGCTGAGCACGTCCCACGCGACGCTTGAGCAGGTACGGTGGCCGTCGAACCACCCACGACAGCGGGTCGCTGCGGCTCTCATCCCCCTTTGGAGGGATACGCGGGGGAGCAGACCTGCAACATCCCCCGCCGATCCCACCTAGGGGCGATTCCGAGCCCGAACGCCGGCGCCGAAACTTCTGGCATCGACATCGGAGACGCCATGCAGACCCAAGCCAAACGCACCGCGAACGACGTGAGTGGGCTCGCTCGACGGAACGTGCTGCGCATCACAGCCGAGCAACTGCGGGCCTGGGTTGCAACGCAACCCCATCACGGCTATGTGGTTCCCAAGACGGACGAGGAGATCTGGGAAGACACCGAAATCGACGTGCGAAGGACCGCGCTGTGACCGACGCAACCGCAACGCCCACCGGCATCCACAAGCTGCTGGCGCGAATGCCGCAATGGTTCGTGGACCACGCGCAACAGTCTGAGGAACGAGCCTGTCGGCAGCGCGAGCTGGAGGCCGCTCGCTTCGAGCTGGAATTCTTGTGCGCCATCGAAGTCAAGGAGAGCAGCTGGGACGAATGGCAGGACACCGTTGCGGATTTCAGTGCGCGCTAGTCGCCGCCGCTCAAGCCCAAGCGCTGGCGCCTGACTGGCCCTGCTCGGTCTGACGCCCGTGGCATGGGTACCACCGGCGCCGGCCCTCCAACCCTAGGCTCCGCAGCCCCGTTCACCGTGCTCGACGCCTCGTCCGTCGGCAACTCACCCACCTCTGCATTCCACCGAACGCTAGCGCCCTCGCTCTGAGAGACTGATCGCCTCCTGAACGAGACGATCGAGAGGAACGTCCAGGATCGGCTGATCCTCTGGTCGCGCCCGGCTGGCAGCCATCTGCTCACTGAGCGTCGCTTTTGCCCGATCGAAGTGGCGCGCCACCTCAGCGGCAGGACAGAGGCCCAGGTCCACCGCCAGATTGGCGACCAGGGCCCTGGCGCGAGAGGCAGCGTGCCCCTTGCAGGAACGAAGTCGGCGCCCGGGCGGCATCCTCAGCTTCAGTTGCACCCAACGCTCCAACAGCCACAGCGCACCGTCGATCCCCTTGGACTCGCTGGCCGCCACGAGCGCGGCCGCCGCACCTCGAACCTCGCGTGACGCGGGGCCGTCGGGACCTGCCGCGCCACCAGCCAGCGTGATGCCGTGCGCCAACTCCCACTCCAGGAGCTCAAAGTCGGTCGGACGAGAGGCCACCAGCTTCCTGACGCCTGCGCGCCCCTGCGAAGCGTCGCCACCAAAGAAGGCATGCAGCGCCGTGGGCATGTAGCCCTTGGCAGCGCTGAGGCCCGCGCCGATCCGAAATGCCGAATGCACGAAATAGGTCGGCGACCGACACAAGCCCTTCGAGACCGGCCGCCATGCCAGCATGCGGACCTCTTGCCGAACCTGCTCACTGGTCTCAAGCCTTCGAGCCTGGTAGCGTCCAGCAAACACAGGGCCTCGAGTGCGATCCCACTGCCGGACCCGCCTGGAGATGACGTTGGCGACGCCGCACGCCAGTTCACCCGGCGACTGACCATCGGTCAGCGTCGTCAGCAAGTGGATCTCTGACGGCATGACCAGGAAGTAGACGAGCTTGCGACCTGGCCGTTCGTGGGCCTGGATCAACCGCAGGCGAATCTGCTGGATCAACGGCCGCCCTGCCAGCAAGTCGCGGCCGATCGCGACCTGCCAATAGATGTGCCAGGTCGTCGAGCCTTCGCCGATGCACGAGGAGCTTCCCATGCATCGTTGACGTTATGCGAGCCAACTTTCTCCGCTGGTTTTCACGGATAGAAAGTCGTCGACATGGATTCGTCCGGCCATTGACACGAGGCACGTCGCGTTCACCTCGCACAACAGATGCTCTCGAAGCACCTCGGCAAGTCATCAAGAGCCGAACGAACACGGCGAGGCTCGATGACTAACCGCCCCTTGCGTGCAGCTAACTCGCACAAGGCGTCAGACAGCCTGGCATAAGACCTCGCCGCACCGAACGCCACGCGGCGCAGGGCAACGGGGCTGGATTCCGCTCGCACGGGCTCATATGTTTTGCCTGCCTGAGGCCGAGAGCCAAGGGCGATTCGCAACTCAACTCACCTGAAGGAGAACGTCATGAACGAAGCACCGCAACTGGACATCGTCGACCTGGGCGACGCGAAGGAGGAGACCAAGGGCGACCCCTTCGGTCGCGAGACTGAAGTCAACGAAGTCGCACCCTACAAGCTGATCTGATCGGCCGGGCGACAGACGTGCAGCCCTCTGCTGCACGTCTCCGATGAGAGTCAAGCCATGCCGTCGTCCCGAGTCCAGCCAGTCCTGTACCGATGGGCCGACCATGTACGCGCCTGCAGCATTGAAGGGCAACTCGTACTTCTGGACCTTCGCCTGAGCAAGTACATCGGCATCAGCGGCCCGCGTCTGGACGCGCTGTTGCCCTACATCCCCGGGGCAGACGCACGCCACGCCGCCGTGGCGCCGGCGGCCGATGCAGGGGACGACACCCTGGTCCAGCAGCTGATCGCCAAGGAATTGCTTGTGCACACCTGCACGGACGGTCCAGCAGCGACGCCCATCCCGGAGCCTCTCCAGAGCGCCTGCACGAATCGCGCCCTGCCCTTCTCGCGACGGTCCTTGGGTGACCTCGCGAGCTTGGCCATGGCAGCGATCGCTGCAAGACGATGGATGAATCGGCTGTCCTTGGCACAGATCCAAGACTGCGTTCTCCGCTTGCGGCAGCACAACCTGGCAGGAGCCGAGCCAGCCAACCACAGTGAACTCCCCGAGGCGGTGGCGTCATACGTGTGTCTGCGCCCTTTCCTCTACTCGGCGCATGACCAGTGCCTGCACGACTCGCTCACCCTGGTGGGCTTCCTCGCCAGGCGTGGCCTGTTTCCGAGCTGGGTCATCGGTGTACGCACCCAACCCTTCGCTGCGCATTCCTGGGTGCAGGCCGGCAGCATCGTGCTCAACGACCAGCACGAGCACGTTCGCACCTACACACCCATCCTGGTGGTCTGAGCGCAGGACAAGCCATGTTCCGCTACATCGCCTTCAGCTGGTCCCCTCTCGACAACGCACAGGCACAACTGGCAAGCGGATTCGAAGCGGCGCTTCGTGGCTCCGGCGCATGGCGCATGGCATTCAAGCCCCCCGGGCTGCGGGTCTACACCTGCGGCCACGTTGATGGCATCAACCAGGTCTACCCACTTGCAGCCAACCAGGGGGTGATCCTCGGGCGGCTCTTTCGCCGTGAAGCCGCCCCTGAGTCGGGAAGCGGCCATGTGGAACTCACGGCATCCGAGGCTCACCACATCATCCACTCTGATGGTCTGGCGCTCATACAACAGTTCTGGGGCCGATATGTCGCCTTTCTGCCGTCATGGACAGGCGCAGCGCGTGTACTGCGAGATCCGACAGGCACCCTGCCCTGCTTCCGCGTGGAAGTTCACGGGGTCGCCATCGTGTTCTCCCGGCTCGAGGACCTTGTCTCTCTTCTCGGCATCGACCTGCCAGCAGTGAGCTGGGACGCCGTTGCTGCGCACCTGGTGCTGCGCCAGTTGGGCGGCAGAGAAACGCTCCTGGACGGATTGACCCAGGTCCTTGCGGGAGAGCTCATCCCCATGGGCTCCGAACGGGGAACACCGCAGAGGCTCTGGAGCGCCGTCGGTTTCGCCAGAGGCACTGCATCGCTTGGCCCGACGCAAGCCACCACGGTGCTGCGCGAAACCGTCACTTCATGCATGCGAGCCTGGGCATCCTGCTATCCGCGCATCATGCTCAGGCTGTCCGGGGGATTTGACTCCGCCGTCCTGCTCGGGCAGCTCGCTGCCGTCTGCCCGCCCGGCGCACTCGTTTGTGTCAACTACCACTCCCCAGGATCAGACAGTGACGAGCGG
>Ga0116227_10000156_pt1 | contig 114816 bp, 98 predicted proteins | sample S1TSphgellanicum_FD_89693 | JGI IMG/M metagenome (GOLD analysis project Ga0116227, IMG submission 89693) | Host-associated microbial communities from peat moss isolated from Minnesota, USA - S1T2_Fb - Sphagnum magellanicum MG | ecosystem: Host-associated > Plants > Peat moss > Unclassified...
GACAGTCCGCGCGTAACACCTGAGCAATGCATCGCGGCGCAGGTGGCGGCGGTCGGGGCAGCGCTCGATTTCGCCTTGGAACACAACGCGGCGGCGCGAACATCTATCCCGGCGAGGTAGAGAAGCTGCTGGAACGCCATGCCGACGTCGCCCAAGCCCTCGTCGTCGCGGCGCCCGACGACATCAAAGGTGCAATCCCCGTCGCTTTCATCGTGCCGCGCCCGGGATCGTCGCTGACCGCCGACACCATCAAACAGTATGCATTACAGGCCGGACCCGCCTATGCCCACCCCCGCTTCGTCGAATTCATGTCCGCCCTGCCGCTGTCCGGCACCCACAAAATCGATCGCAACGCGCTAACCGCCGCGGCCCTCTGCATCGTGCGCGCCGCCGGCCGCAGCGTCTGACGCCACCCACCCGGAGGCACTGCCGTGAGCAATCAACATCTCGACCACATCATCTGGGCGGCGCCCGACCTCGAGTACGCTACCCGGCACTTCGAAACGCTCACCGGCGTGCGTCCGCAGTATGGCGGGCGGCACGCCAGCGGCCTCACGCACAACGCGCTCGTGGGCCTGGGTGGCCGATGCTATCTGGAGATCCTGTCGCCCACCGGACCCGATGCATCCCACGACGACGACTGGTCACGGTTCGCGCGCGCTACGCCGGAGCCGCGCTTGCTGACCTACTGCATGAGGAGCCCCCACCCGCTCCACGAACTCGGATCGCTCGCCGCCGCCTTGGGGTGCAGCGGCGGCGCCGTGGCGGCCAACGGCCGCACCACCCCCGAGGGTGTCGCGCTCCGCTGGCAATGGCTGGCGCCCCAACAGGCGTCCTTCGGCCGCGCGTTCCCATTCTTCATCGATTGGCAGAACTCACCACACCCGGCCGAGTCGTTCGCCGCCGCTCAGCCCGACGCAGCCATCCGGCTGGCGTCCTTCGCCGTCGGCCATCCCGCGGCGGCGTCGCTGGAGGCGCTCCTGACTCGATTGGGATCGCCCATCGACACGTACGCCGCCATCGACCTGGAATTTCGGCTGCATCTCGATACGCCGCGAGGCACCGTCACGCTGTGATGGCCCTCGAGCGGTGATCGGTGGCTTTCCAAGAGGCGCGGTGCTCGTCATCGGCGTCGAGTTTTGGGAGCGTTTCAGCTTCTACGGCATGCTGTCGATTCTCGCCTTGTTCCTGACGGCGAGTCCTGTGGCCGGCGGCTTTGGCTGGCCCCCGGCACGTGCGTTAGCGCTGGTCGGCGCCTACTCTGGCGCCATGTACGCCTTCCCGGCGTTCGGTGGCTACCTGGCCGATCGCGTGCTCGGCCGTCGTCGCGCCGTGACCTTGGGCGCGAGCTGTATGTTGCTCGGCCAAATCACGCTCGCCGCATCGAGCGCAATCGCGGGCTTCTATGCCGCCATCGCCTGCCTCATCCTCGGCAACGCTCTCATGAAGTCGACGCTGGTGGTGTTGTGCGGCGAAACCCTGCCGCCGGACGATCCCCGCCGCGAAGCCGCCTTCACCTACTACTACCTCGGCATCGCGGTCGCCGCCATGCTCGCCGGTGTGGTGGTGGGATCGGTCGCCGACAAATGGGGTTGGCACACCGGCTTCGCGGTCGCCGCCGCCGGCATGTCCGTGGCGCTCGGCGCCTACACACTCTTGGCGCCGCGCTGGCTGGGCCGCATCGGTCTGGAGCCCGAAGCCAGGGTGGCCGTCCGAACGCGCGTCGAACTCGTCGCCAATGCCGGCGTCATGCAGCCCGTATTCGATGCCGTGGCAGCGCCTATCGAAGCGCAGCCCCGCCTCGAGGCACTGCGCCGCATCGGTCTGCTGCTGGTGCTGGCGGCGTTGCTGTGCACCTTCAGCGTCGGTTGGTTTCAGCTCTTCGGCAGCTGGCTGCTGTTCATCGAACACCACGTCGACCGCACCGCGGGACCATTCGTGATACCGGTGCCATGGTTCACGTCGCTGAATGCCGCCGTGGTCATTCTGCTCGCGCCGGCGGTGGCGGCGCTTTGGGTGCGGCTCGGCGCCCGCAATCGACGGCTCGACATCCTGCAGAAATATATCTTCGCGCTCGCGACGGTGACACTCGGCAACGGCCTGATGTATTTGTGTGCGCGCCACGGCTCGACCGAGGCTCCATCCTCCGTTTGGCTGCCGGTCATATCGCTGTCGTTCTTGGGCGTCGGCGAACTCGTGGCATGGACCGCCACCTATGGCATGGTCTCGAAAGCGGCGCCCGCCGGCTATGCCTCGGTCACGATGGGCGCGTGGTATCTAGTCACCCTCGGGCTCGGCGGATATCTCTCAGGATTGACGGGCCACATGGTAGACGTTTTTGGCTTCGCGCCCACCTTCGCAACGATCACCGTCATCATGGGCTTAGGCTGCTGCGTCGCCGTGGCCGTACGACGGCCCATGGCGCGGCTGGCCACGCTCGCTCGCGTCACGCTCTAGTCTGTCTGGCTCATGAGTCCAAGGTCCGAAAACGGCGAGTATTCGTCGCGAACTTTGGCTACTCTGGCGCCATGGTGCTGGATCCCGAGGCTTGTTTCAATGCGGTGCGCGCCCGCGACAGACGTTTCGATGGCCGCTTCTTCGTGGCGGTGTCATCGACCAAGATTTACTGCCGTCCGATCTGCCCGGTACGACCGCCGAAGCGTGAAAACATGCGCTTCTATTCCAGCGCGGCCGCCGCGGAGGGCGCCGGATTTCGGCCTTGCCTGCGGTGCCGACCGGAACGCGCACCCGGTCTCGCGACCGTCGATGCGGTGGGCCGGCTCGTTGGCGCAGCAATGGCCGGTATCGAACAGCGTGCGCTGCCCTACACTCGTGTCGGCGAGCTAGCGGCGTCGCTCGGCGTCAGCGATCGTCATCTGCGGCGCGTCACCGAGGCCGAACTGGGTGTATCGCCGATCGAACTCGCGCAAACCCAGCGGTTGCTGCTGGCCAAACGTTTATTGAGCGATACCTCGATGAGTTTGACCGAGATCGCGTTTGCCAGCGGCTTCGGCAGCGTGCGCCGCTTCAACGCCTTATTCAAATCGCGCTATGGCTTGACCCCGCGCGCAATACGCGGACACGGTGAGCCCGTTGCCGGACTTAGCTGCCGGCTCGAGTTCCGGCCGCCCCTGGCCTTCGAGATTCTACTGGCGTATCTGCGGCTGCGCGCCATTCCGGGTGTCGAGAGCGTCGACGCCACCCACTACCGGCGCACGGTGCGACTGCAACAACACCAAGGCTGGATCGCCGTGTCGCTGGACCGACGGGGTGCGGCACTCAACCTTGAAATGTCGCAGTCTCTGGCGCCAGTCATCGGTGCGGTGATCGGCCGCGTCAAGAACCTGTTCGATCTCGGCGCGGTACCCGATGCGGTGAGCGGCGTGCTCTCGCAGGACCGGCTGTTGCGACCGATCGTGCAGCATCTACCAGGCTTACGTGTGCCAGGTGCGTTCGACGGATTCGAACTCGGGGTTCGCGCGATTCTCGGGCAACAAGTGTCCGTCAAGGCGGCCACTACCCTGGCAGGCCGTTGGGCTGCCAGTTTCGGCTCGCCAATCGCGACCCCTTTTGCGGAGTTGAATCGACTGACGCCGAACGCGCCGCTCGTCGCCGAACTGGCCGCCGACTCGATCGCGGCCACCGGCATGGTGGGCAGCCGCGCTCGCGGTTTGGTGGCGTTGGCCCGCGCCGTCGTCGACAATCGGGTCACGCTCAGTTACGCGGCCGATGTCGAGGAACAGATCGGCCGTCTGCAAGCGCTGCCGGGTATCGGACCATGGACCGCGCAGTACATCGCCATGCGGGCGCTGCATTGGCCCGACGCATTTCCCGGCACCGATCTCATGTTGCTGCGGGCGGCGAACACGACGGCGCGACAGTTGCACCTGCGCGCGGAGGCGTGGCGACCGTGGCGTGCCTACGCGACTCATTATCTGTGGCAATCCAGGGGTGTGCTTGCATGAATATCTATACCTTCGTCGACAGTCCGATCGGCCGACTGCTGCTGCAATCGGACGGCGTGGTTTTGACCGGTCTGTACATGGACGTGCCCGGGCCACCGCTCGACACCGGAAAATGGACTCTGGCTGCGGATGGCGGTCCGCTACCGCTCGCGGCCAGGCAACTCGACGAGTATTTCACAGGCAAGCGACAGGAGTTCGATCTGCCCTTGCACTTGGAGGGCACCGCCTTTCAGCGGCGGGTGTGGCAAGTGCTGACGGAAATTCCTTACGGCACGACCTGGAGCTACGGTCAGCTCGCGAAGCGCATCGACAATCCCAAGGCCTCGCGTGCCGTGGGGCTTGCGAATGGCGCCAATCCCATTTCGATCCTGGTTCCGTGCCATCGCGTCATCGGCGCCGACGGATCGCTGACCGGTTATGGCGGCGGTGTCGAGCGCAAGCACTGGCTGCTCGCGCACGAAGGGCTTCACTGAGCGGTTCGCTATCTCGCCCGGAGATCTTGGCGCATCTCGCCCGCCGATCTGGTCATGATGCAGGAGACGGTGAATCACGACAGGCGTAGGCCATATGCATTCGCATTGCACTCAATCGAGCGGCAGCGGCGCGAGCTCCGCGCCCGGCAGCGCTGAGCCCATGATTTTCGCGAGGGTCGGCGCGATTTGCCGCATGTCGATTTCACCCACGGAATGCCCCTTCCGCAAGGAGGGGCCGACCATGAAGAACGACGAGCGCATTTCCGGGAAATCAGGTGAATAGCCATGCATGCCGCGATTGGACGGAGCGGAAACCAGCGGCGGAGCGAATGCGAGCCCGATCTCGTAGCCGATCTTCAACTCGACCAAGTACGCGGCGTCGGGAAAACCGCGGGTCTGGAGCAGCGCGTCGCGCGGCACGATCCGCGCGATGCCATTGGCGGGATCGCTTGCGAGCCGCGTCAACAATTCGCCGACTTGGGCAAGCGCCGCCGCATCCGTAGGATCGGCCAGCATCACCGCGGCCATGCCGCCCGCCGGCCAGGGCATGGCCTTCCAGGAAATGATCTTGCGGTTGGCGTCGACGGCGAACAAACCTGCATCCAGAAACGCCGGGAACAGATTGAGGTCATGCTCGACCGGCGCAAATCCATGGTCGGAGACGACGCAGAACGTGGCGCGGCCGGGCGCCGCGCGGTTCACGGCAGCGCGTAGCTCACCGACCAGCACATCGAGCTGCTCGAGCACGGCATTCGACGCCACGCTGAACGGACCCGACTCATGCTGCTGAGTATCGAGGCCGGTGAGATAGACGGTGATGAAATCCGGATGCTTCATTTCCAGCAAGCGTATGGCGAAGCGCGCCCTCACCTTGTCCTCCGCCACGGTCTCTTCCATGCCGCCCGGATAGCGGCCCAAATTTCGGGACAATTCCTGTTCCAGGCCCGGCGTACTCAACGCTCGTTGCAGCTTGAGATCGTCGTCCGTGCCGGTACGCCAGATCTGCGGCAGATTCCAAGTAACATGCGCACCCACGCTGGTAGGCCAGTACACATTGGCGGTTTTCAAATGCACGGCGGCGGCGGCATCCCACAACGTCGCCACCCGCACATCCTCCGCATACCAATACCAACCACGCTCGTTGCGGTTGAACGGATCGAAGGTGGTGTTCGAATAGATGCCATGCCTGGCGGGAGACGCGCCCGTCATCAGCGTCATGTGGCTCGGGTAGGTCAAAGTGGGCAGCACGCCGTGCACACCGGTCGAATACACGCCGTCCCTCACCAAGGCACGCAGGTTTGGGACCTTGAGCCCATGCTGCTCGGCATCGAGGACGGCTTCGGGTTTCAAGCCGTCGATCGACACCAGCATAACCAGCGGTTTGGGCGGTCCCGTATCATGGCCATCGGCGACGCTCGCCGCCGCGTCGAACGCCGCGCCCACCGCGCAAGTCGCGAGCAGGAGCGAAGCCAATCGCCACGACAAGTCCGCCGCGCCCAATTTTTCGAGTAGCCGCCGCGCACGGCCGCGACGCCGCCGAACCTCCGTTATCGTGGTTGGCATGACGATCGGTTGTTCGGTCTTTTACGCCCCGACGACGCTAGCCGGTCGCCGCGGCCGGCTTGCCGGCGGCGGCGATGACCTCGTCGGCGACATTGCGCGGCACCGGATCATAGTGCGAGAACTCCATCGTGTATGACGCACGACCGCTGGTCATGCCGCGCAGCTGGCCGATGTAGCCGAACATTTCCGACAGCGGCACATTCGCCACCACGGCGATGTTCGTGCCACGCTCCAGTTGGTCCAGAATCGAACCCCGGCGGCGATTCATGTCGCCGATCACGTCGCCCAGATAGTCGCCCGGCGTAACGGTCTCCACTTTCATGACGGGCTCGAGCAAGATCGGACCTGCCTTACGAATCGCTTCGCGAAACGCGGCCTTCGCCGCGATCTCGAAGGTCAGCGCATTCGAGTCGACATCGTGATAGCTGCCATCCGTCAGGGTCGCGCGGAAGTCCACCGTGGGATAGCCCGCGAGCACGCCGTCCTCCTTCTGTATCCGCAATCCCTTCTCGACCGCCGGCACATATTCCTTGGGCACGGAGCCACCGACCGTCTCATCGACGAACTCGAAGCCGGCGCTGCGTTCCAGTGGCTCGAACGTGATCCACACTTCCGCGAACTGGCCCGAACCGCCGGTCTGCTTTTTGTGAATGTACTGTTCGTCGAATTTCTTCGTGAAGGTCTCGCGGTAGGCCACCTGGGGCTCGCCCATGGTGCCCTCTACACCGAACTCGGTACGCATGCGATCCAGGGTGACTTCGAGATGCAGTTCCCCCATGCCGCGAAGAATCGTCTGACCGGTTTCGCGATCTGTTTCCAGGTGCAGTGAGGGATCGGCGCGAACCATCTTGCCGAGGGCTGCACCGAATTTCTCCTGATCCGCCTTGTTCTTCGATTTCACGGAGACGCTGATCACCGGCTCCGGGAAGCGCATACGCTCGAGCACCACGGGAGCGGCGGAATCGCACAGCGTATCGCCGGTCTCGGTGTCCGCGAGCGACACCAACGCGATGATGTCGCCGGCGCGCGCTTCTTCGACGGGATTCGCTTCCTTGGCGAACATCTCCACCATGCGGCCGATCTTCTCGCGCTTGCCACGCGTGGAGTTTTGCACCGAGGCGCCCTTGACCAGCACACCGGAATACACACGGATGAACGTCAAGGCACCGTAGGCATCGTTGATGACCTTGAAGGCGAGCGCCGAGAACGGCTCATCGTCCGAACACTTGCGTTCGCCGATCGGTTCACCATCGGCATCGACCGTCTTGATGGCCGGCACATCCGTGGGCGCCGGCAGATAATCGACGACGGCGTCCAGCACCTGCTGCACACCCTTGTTCTTGTACGACGAGCCACACAGCACGGGGGTGAACGCCGAGTTCAACGTGCCCTTGCGCAGAGCCTTGCGCAGCAGATCGGCCGACGGCACCGTTCCCTCGTTGAGATAGGCCTCCATCGCGTCGTCATCCTGTTCGAGGCAGGTGTCGACCAGTTCGCTGCGATACTTGGGCACGGCATCGAGCATGGCGCGGTCGCTCGGCGTGGTGATATTGAGCTTGTCGGCGAGATCCGGCGTGACCTCGAGAATCTGCCATACCGCATCCTTGTCGTCCGACTCCCAGACCAGCGCCTTCATCTCGACCAGGTCCACCATGCCCTTGAAGTTATCCTCCGAGCCGATCGGAATTTGAACGGGCAACGGACGCGCGCCCAGACGCTTTTTGATCATGTCGAGGCAACGGAAAAAATTCGCGCCGCTGCGGTCCATCTTGTTGACGTAGCACATGCGCGGCACGTTGTAGTTGTCCGCCAGGCGCCAGTTGGTCTCCGACTGCGGCTCCACGCCGGCGACGCCGTCGAACACCACGACCGCGCCGTCGAGTACGCGCAGGCTGCGGTTCACCTCGATGGTGAAATCGACGTGTCCCGGAGTGTCGATGACGTTGATCTTCTTGTCGCGCCAAAACGCCGATACCGCGGCGCTCTGAATCGTAATGCCGCGCTTCTGCTCCTGTTCCAGATAGTCCGTGGTGGTGGACGTCTTCAGATCCTTGGTGTCGTGAATGTCGATGATCGTATGCTTACGGCCCGTGTAGTACAGGATGCGCTCGGTCGTCGTCGTTTTACCGGCGTCGACGTGGGCAATGATGCCGATATTGCGGATATCGGAAAGAGGCGTTGTGCGGGGCATGGCAGACTTCCGTAACAGTTTCAGATGGGGCCGCGTTGGGCCCGAAGTAAAAGGCGCCGAGTGTGCCACGGCAGGGTGGCATGTGTCGAAAAAATCGGGGTAGTGACGCGGCGGACCTCGGAAACCGGCCTCGTCATGGCCCATTATAGCGATTATTCGAGGCCGATGCACCGTGGGCGGGCCTATTCACCGCGGGGTCGGTACTGCTAACCTCGCTGCGTTGCCATAATCTGCGATTATAACCTGGGGTGATCATGGGAAATGAATCGGCTTCGAGCCCGCTGAGCCGCCGCGAGCTGCTCCGCATGATCGGCGTCACCGCGGGAAGCGCCGCCTTGTATCAAGCCATGGATAGCTTAGGGGTGGCCGCGGAGTCGCCGTATAAAGGACCGATCGACTTACAAGGGACGCCCAAAGGGGCATCGGTGCTGATCCTGGGCGCCGGAGTGGCCGGCATGACGGCCGCATTGGAACTGCGCGATGCCGGCTACAAGGTTCAGGTGTTGGAGTACAACGCCCGCGCCGGCGGCAGGAACTGGAGCCTTCGGGGCGGGGATACCTACACTGAGTTGGGCGGCGCCACCCAGACCTGTGAGTTCGACAAAGGGCTATACATCAATCCGGGTCCATGGCGAATTCCTTACCATCACCAGGGAATATTGAGTTACGCAAGACGTCTCGGCGTGCCGCTGGAGCCTTTCTTTCAGGTCAATTACAACGCCTATCTGCATAGCTCCACGGGCTTCGGCGGCAAGCCGCAGCGTTACCGCGAGATCAAGGCCGATTATCAGGGCCACGTGGCCGAGTTGTTGGCCAAGGCCACGCGACAAAACGCGCTCGACGCCGCCGTGACCAAGGAGGATCAGGAAAAGCTCCTCGAATCCCTCCGGGAATGGGGCGTACTCGACAAGAATTACGCCTATGTCTCGAGCAACGACGCCAGCGAGCGCCGCGGATTCGAGAAAAATCCAGGCGGCGGACTATCCGCGCGACCCATTCCGTCGCGGCCCACGGCCTTGAGCGATATCTTGGACTCGAAGTTATGGATGGGAATACCGACCGGCGATACCTTCGACATGCAGACGGCACTGTTCCAACCGGTGGGCGGCATGGGCCGCATCGGTGAGGCGTTCGGACGCGAACTTAAGTCAGTGATTCGCTACAACTCCAAGGTCACCCGGATTCACCAGGACGATCACGCCGTAACCGTCAATTACGAGGATACGGGCGCTCCCGGCACCACGTTCACCGCCCAAGCGGATTGGTGCTTATGCACTATCCCGCTGCCCATTTTGGCGCAGATTCCCATGAACGTAGGTACGGCGTTGTCCGCGGCGATCGCCGCGGTTCCCTATGCTTCCGCTATCAAAGTCGGTCTGCAGTTCAAGCGCCGCTTCTGGGAGGAAGATGAACAAATCTACGGCGGCATCACCTACACCGACCTGCCGATCACCAACATCGGCTATCCCAACACGGGGTTTTTCAGCAGTGGCAAGGGCGTGCTGCTCGGCGCGTATATCTGGGGTCTAAATGCCATGGAGTTCACCTCGATGACGCCCGCCGAGCGCGTCGCCAAGGTGGTCGAATACGGCAGTCGTATTCACCCTCAGTACACCAAGGAATTCGATAACGGCATCGCCGTGGCGTGGCATCGATCGCCCTTCACCATGGGCTGTTACGGCATGTGGAGCACGGCGACGCGCGCCAAACACTACGATGACCTGTGCAAGATCGACGGCCGCATCGCGCTCGCCGGAGAGCACGCCTCGTTCATCGGTGGCTGGCAGGAAGGCGCCGTCACGTCATCGCTCGATGCCATCGGTCGCTTGCATCAACTCGCCGTGGCGAAGGGAGAAACGGCATGAACCGTCACGGCGTGGCACTTCTTCCCAGCATCGTGGCTCTGTCGTTCGGCCTCGCGGCAGCCGCCGTCGCGGACGATTCCGCTTTCACGTCGGGCACCAGCCTGGCCAAGGTCGGCGGTCCGGAAATCTACTCTCGCATCTGCCAGGGCTGTCACATGCCGGACGGCGGGGGTGCCGTCGGCGCGGGTCACTACCCCAAGCTCGCCGGCGACAAGGCGCTGGTTTCCTGGCAGTACGTGGCGCTCACAGTACTCAATGGAAAGAACGGCATGCCGCCTTTCGGACTGCCCGAGGATCAAGTCATGGAGACCCGCGCGGTTCATTTGAGCGACGCGCAAATCGCCGATGTGGTCAATTATGTCCGCAGCCACTTCGGCAACCGCTACAAGGATAAGGCGAGCGCAGAGCAGGTCGCGGCGCTGCCACATCCCGGCACGGCGCCAGCCACGCCATAGGAACCCGGCGGGATGCACACCATTCATCGCCATCAGCACCATCTTGGATGGGATAACTCGATCGAACCCGCGCTACGAATTGCGCCGGGCGAGTCCATCGAGTTCGATGTGCATGAGGCCTCTGGCGGCCAGCTAGACCGCGGGTCCACGGCAGCCCATATCGCGCGCTTGGATTTCGGTCGCGTCAATCCGGTCGCTGGACCCGTATTCATCGACGGCGCCGAACCCGGAGACGTTCTGAAGGTCACGTTATTGTCCTTTCGTCCGTCGGGCTGGGGCTGGACCGCGAACATTCCGGGATTCGGTCTGCTCGCCCAAGAGTTTCCGGAACCCGCGCTAGCCCTTTGGCAGTACGACGCGGACCGTCTCACCCCCGCGTTGTTCGGTAGTCGCGCCCGCGTGCCGCTCAAGCCCTTTACCGGAACGATCGGCGTGGCGCCGGCCGCGGCCGGCCCGCACAGCATCGTGCCGCCGCGGCGCGTCGGCGGGAATCTCGACGTGCGCGATATCGCCAAGGGCACCGTGTTGTATCTGCCGGTCGAAGTGGCGGGCGGTTTGTTTTCCGTGGGCGATACGCACGCCGCCCAGGGCGACGGCGAAGTGTGCGGTACGGCGCTCGAAAGCCCGATGCAGGTCGCGCTGCATTTCGACCTGGTGAAACGCACACCGTTGACGTTTCCGCGATTCACTACCCCGGGACCGGTGACCCGACATCTCGATGCCGCGGGGTATGAAGTGACGACCGGCATCGGTCCTGACTTGATGGAAGCGGCACGCGCGGCGGTACGTTCCATGATCGATTGGTTGACGACCCACCACGCCATGCCCGCCGTGGAGGCCTACATGCTGTGCAGCGTGTGCGGAGATCTGCGCATCAGCGAAATCGTCGACGCCCCGAACTGGACGGTGTCGTTCTATTTTCCACGGATCGTGTTCGAGTGACGCGTCTCGTCGCGCGGAGCCAACCGCCGACACTTGCCTGATTCCGCCCCCCCACGGCATCCCGCTGAATTGCCGGCCTCGCGTTGTCAAAATCCCTAATGGCTACGCTAAATGTCCAGCGCCACCGGCCTCTTGACGATGAATGTCAGCACCAAGTAATAGACCACGCCGGCGGCCACCCAGCAGGCACCCAGCACTTTCGCCGAGCGATCCATTTCGTAGAGCACGAAGCCGATGACCAGCGCGCCGCACAACGGGAACACGAGGTGCCGCAACCAATCACCGCTGCGCTGGCGGATGAAGTGATGGTTGATGACTGAGGCGTGGAGGAGCATGAATCCGCAGAGTGCTCCGAAATTAACGACCCGGCCCAGGTCGTCGATCCGCGCCGCGAAAAACACGCTCACGAGCAGCGACACCGCCGCGACGATGAGCGTACTGACATACGGTGTCTTGAATCGGGGATGCACTCTGGCGAGTACGGCTGGCAGCTTGCCATCGCGCGCCATGGCGAACAAAATTCGCGACACGGCGGCCTGCGCCGCAATCGCATTGGCGATCGCATTGGCGAGCACCACCGCGACGATGGTCACGAGGCGCAACCACGTGCCCCCTGCACGCTCGGCGATTTCGTAGAATGCGGTTTCCGGCGCGGAGAACCGCATACCCCGCGCCAGATCGGCCGCGACCCAGGTTTGTAGCATGAACAGGGTCCCCACCAACGCGAGCGACAACAGGATGGCCCGGCCCACGGCGCCCTGCCCTCCGCGGCTCTCCTCGGCCAGTGTGGAGATGCCATCGAAACCGAGAAAGGACAGCACCGCAATCGAGGTGGCGCCCGCCACCAAGCCCAGCGAAAACACCCGCGGGTCATAGAGAGGCCGCAAGGTCAGTGCGCCCGCACCGGTACCAAGTTCGAGAGCGCGCAAGCCGGCACCGAGGAAGAGTACCAACGTGATCAATTCCATGATGAGCATGTAACGATTGACCCGCGCGGTGAATTGGATTCCGATCAAATTCACCGCGGCGTTGAAGGCGATAAATCCCAGAAGCCATGACCACTCGGGAATAGACGGGAACAGGGGCCGCAGCGCCACCGCGCTGAACAGGTAGAGCAACGAGGGCACCAGGATGTAGTCGAGCAGCATCAACCAACCCGCGAAGAAGCCGGCAATGTCGTGCAGGCCGCGCTGCGCATAGGTGTACACCGAACCCGCGATCGGAAACGCGCGCGACATCGCCGCATAACTTCCGGCCGTGAACATCATACCGATGAGTCCGACCAGGTAAGCCAGAGGCACCATACCCCGGGCCTGGGTCCAGACGAAGCCGAACACCGAATACGGTGCGATGGGCACCATGAAAATCATGCCGTATACCACGAGATCCCGCGGCTTGAGCACGCGGCTCAGCTGTTCTTCATAGCCGAATTGTTCGAGCGATGATTTGTGTGGACGATCAGTTTCCGTGCCTTCCGTGGCGTCCCCGATACTCATCCGAGCAGTGCGTCGACGATCAGGTCCGCGGCTTGCTGCGCCGTGAGCTTGGTGGTGTCGATGTGTATTTCGGGATTGGTGGGCGGTTCGTAAGGACTGTCGATGCCGGTGAAATTCTTGAGCTGACCGGCGCGTGCCTTTTTGTACAATCCCTTGACATCGCGCTGCTCGGCGTCAGCCATGGGCGTATCGATGTATATCTCGAAGAACTCGCCGGGCGCCATCATCTCCCGCACCATCTGTCGCTCGGCGCGAAATGGCGAAATGAACGACGTGATAACGATCAGTCCCGCATCGGTCATGAGCTTGGACACCTCCCCGACCCGACGGATGTTCTCGATTCGGTCCGCTTCCGTAAAACCCAGATCCCTATTGAGCCCATGACGCACATTGTCGCCATCCAGCAGGAAGGTATGTCGGTTCATACGGGCCAGTTTTTTTTCCACCAGGTTGGCGATCGTCGATTTGCCCGCGCCCGACAGACCCGTCAGCCATAACACCGCCGGTCGCTGATTTTTCAAGGCGGCATGCAGCTCACGGCCGATGTCGGTGGCCTGCCAGTGAACGTTCTGGCTGCGGCGCAGTGAAAAATGCAGCATGCCGGCGGCGACCGTGGCGTTCGTGAACTTGTCGATGAGAATGAAGCCACCCAATGCGCGGCCCGTGTCGTAGGGTTCGAAAACGATCGGCTTATGCGTGGCGACCGTGGCGACCCCAATTCCATTCAGCCCCAGTGTCTTCGCCGGCAGATGCTGTAGCGTATTCACGTCGATTTGGTATTTCGGGGTCTGGACGGTGGCGCTGACGGTCTGGGTCGCTAGTTTCAGCCAGTAGGATCTACCGGGAAGCAGCGGCGCATCGGACATCCACACGAGTCCGGCCTCGAATTGATCGGCAACTTCCGGAGGATTGTCGCTATGCGCGATGACATCGCCCCGCGAACAATCGATCTCCTCCGACAGGCACAGCGTAACCGATTGTCCAGCAACCGCCTCGGTCAGATCGCCCTCCATTGTGACGATCCGGCGCACGGTGGATAGTTTACCCGACGGCACCACCCGTACGGGATCGCCCGTTCTGACCACACCCGACGCGATCAAGCCGGAAAAGCCACGGAAATCCAGGTTGGGACGGTTGACCCATTGCACCGGCATACGAAACACCTGTCGCTGGTCGGCCATGACGTCGAGTTCGACCGTTTCGAGGTGTTTGATCAGGGTCGGGCCCGCGTACCACGGAGTATTGGGCGATGCCGCGATGATGTTGTCGCCCTTGAAACCCGAGATCGGTATGGCGGTGAAATCGCCGATTCCGATGCTCCGTGCGAATGCGCGATATTCATTGACGATGCCCTCGAACACCGGCTGACTGTAGGCAACCAGGTCCATTTTGTTGATCGCGAGGACGACGTTGCGGATACCGATCAGGTTCACCAGGTAACTATGACGGCGGGTCTGCGGCAGCAGACCCTTGCGGGCGTCGATGAGTATGACGGCCAGGTCCGCGGTGGACGCACCCGTCACCATATTGCGTGTGTACTGCTCATGACCGGGCGTATCGGCCACGATGAACTTCCGCGTCTCAGTGGAGAAGAAGCGATAGGCCACGTCGATGGTGATGCCCTGTTCACGCTCGGCGGCCAGACCGTCCACCAGCAACGCGAAATCGATGGCGTCGCCCTGGGTGCCCACGCGCTTGCTGTCGGCTTCGAGGGTCTCGAGTTGATCCTCGAAAATCATCTTGCTGTCATACAACAGGCGGCCGATCAGTGTCGACTTTCCGTCATCCACCGACCCGCACGTGATGAAGCGCAGCAAGCTCTTGTGCTGGTGCCGCAGCAGGTAGGCGTTGATATCAGCGGCGATGAGCTCCGGCGCCTTGTATGAGGACGCCATTAAAAATACCCCTCCTGCTTTTTCTTCTCCATGCTGGCGGCCTGATCATGATCGATGGCGCGTCCCTGACGCTCTGAGGTACGAGTCAGCAGCATTTCCTGAATGACATCGGGTAGCGTGGCAGCCCGACTCTCGACCGCCCCACTCAATGGATAACATCCCAGCGTACGAAAGCGGATCGAGCGCTCGACCGCCTGTTCGCCGGGCTCGAACCGGAACCGATCGTCGTCGACCATCAGAATCAATCCATTGCGTATCACGGTGGGGCGAGGTGCGGCGAAATACAACGGCACGATCGGAATATTTTTCAACTGTATGTACTGCCAGACATCGAGTTCCGTCCAGTTCGAAATCGGGAATACACGGATGGTTTCGCCCCGCGCCTTCTTGCCATTGTACAAATTCCAGATTTCCGGCCGCTGGTTCTTCGGATCCCAATGATGATTCGCGGCACGGAAACTGAACACGCGCTCCTTGGCGCGGCTTTTCTCCTCGTCGCGGCGCGCACCGCCGAAGGCGGCATCGAACCCGTGCTTGTCGAGCGCCTGTTTCAGCCCTTCGGTCTTCCACAGGTCCGTATGCAAAGACCCATGATCGAATGGATTGATGCCACGCGCCAAGGCCTCGGGGTTGCGGTACACGATGAGTTCCATACCGCTGTCACGTGCCATCCGGTCGCGCAGCTCGTACATCGCCCGAAATTTCCAGGTGGTATCGACGTGCAGCAGCGGGAACGGGGGTACGCCGGGGGAGAAAGCCTTGCGCGCCAGATGCAGCAGCACCGCGGAATCCTTGCCCACGCTGTATAGCAGCACCGGTCTGTCGGTTTCCGCGACCACTTCCCGCAGAATGTGGATGCTTTCGGCCTCCAGCCGTTCCAGGTGTGTCAGTGCAAGGGTATTTCCGCTCATTATCGACCGATCATACTGCAACTCGTAGAGCTTCAGCCGGGTTGCGCGACCCCAATGAGCTCGTCTGACTCATGCACGTGCGCCGCGTTGCGCCTCGGCGGCGCGCAACATTCCGCGCCACGCGCACATACGCTCCAGTCGCATTGTTGCGTACAATCCTCTCCCTGTCGCCGAACCGGGGGAAGGATTATGTCAGAGCGTGAAGTCTGGATCGTGGCTGCGGCGCGCACCGCGATTGGCAGTTTTGGAGGCTCTCTCAAGGACGTGCCGCTGGGTGAACTCGCCACCACGGCCGTCAAGGGCGCGATACAAAGGTCTGGCATTCCTGCGCAGCAGATCGAGCATCTGGTCATGGGAAACGTCATCCCCACCGAACCCAAGGATGCCTACCTGAGCCGTGTTGCCGCCATGGGTGCCGGAATACCCCAGGAAACGCCCGCCTTCAACGTCAATCGTCTCTGTGGATCGGGTCTTCAAGCCATCATCTCCGCCGCCCAGACCATTCTGCTCGGCGATGCGGATATCGCGATTGGCGCGGGCGCCGAATCGATGAGTCGTGGCCCCTATCTCATGCCCGCCGCCCGCTGGGGCGCTCGGTTGGGGGATGCGCAAATGCTGGACTACATGAATGGCATCCTACATGACCCGTTTGGCGCATTTCACATGGGCATCACGGCTGAGAATGTCGCGGCTCGCTACTCGATCACTCGCGAGATGCAGGATACGCTGGCGCTGGATAGCCAGAAGCGCGCCGCGCGCGCAGTCGCCGAGGGTCGCTTCAAGACTCAGATCATTCCGGTGCACAGCGCATCGCGCAAGGGTCCGGTCGTCTTCGAGGTCGACGAACACGTGCGCGGCACCGTCGACATGGAACAGCTGGCGAAGATGAAACCGGTATTCAAAAAGGATGGTGTCGTGACCGCGGGTAACGCATCGGGCATCAACGATGGCGCCGCTGCGGTCGTCCTGGCCACCGGCGCCAAAGTGAAATCGCTCGGGCTCGCGCCCCTTGCACGTCTCGTTGCCTATGCGCATGCCGGAGTCGAGCCCGCCTACATGGGTACCGGCCCGATTCCAGCGACGAAATTGGCATTGCGGCGGGCTGGCCTCACCATCGCCCAACTCGACGTCATCGAATCCAATGAGGCCTTTGCGGCACAGGCTTGCGCCGTGATTCAACAACTCGACCTCGATCCGGCCAAGGTGAATCCAAACGGTTCCGGCATCTCATTGGGTCACCCGGTAGGCGCCACCGGTGCGATCATCACCACCAAGGCGCTGTATGAATTGCAGCGCACCGGGGGACGCTACGCCCTCGCCACGATGTGTATCGGTGGCGGACAAGGCATTGCGGCAATTTTCGAGCGCGCCTGAGGGCGACTCGAGTCGGACCCTCTGCGATTTAGCGCTCCCTAAGCAGTCGGTGTAACATAGCGGCGCCGAAGGTGGCGATGATCCGAGGCTGAACGTGCAATCAAAACTCTATGCGGACGCATCCAGCGCATTGGCCGGCCTGGTGTTCGACGGTATGAGCGTCATGTCGGGCGGATTCGGCCTTTGCGGCATCCCAGAGAATCTGATTACGGCGCTGCGCGATTCGGGAGTCCGGGAACTCACCGTGATCGGTAATAACGTGGGTGCGGATGACCATGGCATGTGGGCGGTGCTCGCCAACGGTCAGATCAAGAAAGTGCTGGCCTCCTACGTCGGTGAGAACAAGATTCTCGAGCGACTGTACATGTCCGGTGAAATCGAGATCGAGTTCAACCCTCAGGGTACGCTGGCGGAGCGGATTCGCGCGGGCGGCGCCGGGATCCCCGCGTTTTTCACCCGCACGGGTTTCGGCACGGCCGTGGCCGAAGGCAAGGAAATCCGGCAATTCGGCGGTGAGAACTACGTGATGGAGACGGGACTGGTCGCGGATCTGTCCCTGGTAAAGGCGTGGAAAGGCGATACCGAGGGAAATCTCGTCTACCGTAAGACCGCACGCAATTTCAATCCGATGATGGCGACGGCTGGAAAAGTCACGGTGGCGGAAGTCGAGATTCTGGTCGAACCCGGCGAACTCGACCCCGATGCGATCCACACGCCGTCGATCTTCGTCGATCGAATTTTCCGCGGTACGAATTACGTCAAGCACATCGAGCGCAGAACCACGCGTGAACGTACCACCCAGGTCGCAGCGGCAGGAGTGACCTGATGGCCTGGACTCGCGAGCAAATGGCAGTGCGCGCCGCACGGGAATTGCGCGATGGGTTTCACGTGAACCTGGGAATCGGCATACCCACGTTGGTAGCGGGTCTGATACCGCCGGGCATCAAGGTGACCTTTCACAGCGAAAACGGCATGCTCGGCATGGGTCCCTTCCCCTATGAGGACGAGGTCGATCCCGACCTCATCAACGCCGGCAAGCAAACCATCACCGAATTGCCCCACACCAGCTATTTTTCCTCCGCGGACAGCTTTGCGATGATCCGAGGCGGCCATATCGACCTGTCCATCCTGGGCGGGATGCAGGTGGCCGAAAACGGCGATCTAGCCAATTGGATGGTTCCCGGCAAGATGATCAAGGGCATGGGCGGCGCCATGGATCTGGTGGCCGGCGTTCGGCGCATCGTCGTGGTAATGGAACATACCGAGAAGACCGGCGCACCCAAATTTCGCCGCCGCTGCAATCTGCCGCTGACCGGCGCCGGAGTCGTCGATCTGCTCATCACCGATCTCGGCGTATTCGACATCGACCGCAAGAATGGCGGCGCGACACTCACGGAATTAGCGCCCGGCGTGACGCTCGAGGCCATCAAGTCCAAGACAGAAGCGGATTTCGCGGTCAAAATTCCCGGGTATTAATCGCCAAACGGCCCAGAGCGAAGGGCTTGGGTGGCTGGATAGCGTGGCTGCGACTGCTCCTTCGTCGCCACGCTATCCAGCCATCCAGGCCATGTGAACCGGTCAGATTCACTATGTCGAGCTGCTAGGCGGCGGCCCCCATTTCGACGATATGGATGCGGCGATCGCGCGCCGCGGATTCAAACTCGGCGCCGATGACGGTCAATTCGCGTTCATCATGAACATCAATCGCACGAATCAGGCAAGCCCGGTCGCGACCCCGGCGTTTCGCCTCGTATAGCGCCTTATCCACCAGGCTGATCGCACTGTCCAGGGAGATAACCGTGGCCGAGCCCATCATGGGAAAACAGGCATAGCCAATGGAGATGGTGCATTGAATGGCTTGGCCGTTCCATATCACCGGATCCTGTCGCATGGCCTGCAGCAGTCTCTCCACGGTTAGATTCGCCTGCTCGACGGAGATCGGATCGAGGATAGCGAGGAATTCCTCTCCGCCCCAGCGCACGAGCTTGTCGCTTTCGCGCAGAGCTGCGGCAAGACGATGACTGATCGTCGCGAGTACCGCGTCGCCGGCCGGGTGGCCCAGGGTGTCGTTGATTCTCTTGAAATGATCGAGATCAGCCAGCAGCACGCAACCCCCGATCGGTCGGGCGCCGTCGACCGTCAAGACATGTTCATTGAAGTAGCGTCGATTGCGCAGACCCGTGAGCGGATCGCGCTCGCTGTTGAATCTTAGCCGATCGTTGGCTTTGCGCACACGCGCAAACGCCCAGATGAGGGCCGCGCACAAACAGGTGACGAGAAATGCCCCCGCCAGGATGAACTGTTTCTGCAGCCGTTGCGTGTGCATCTCGGACTCCGCAAGGGCATTGTCGCGTCGCAGTAGTTCGAGTTCGCGTGCGCGGCGTTCATCGTCGAATTTGGCGGACAGCTCCAGGAACGCGCGCTGGCGCGTGCTGTTCATGGATTGCTCGCTGACGTCTTCGTAGCGGTGATATACCTGGATGGCCATCATGAGATAGCCAGCATGCTCGAGCGCGTCGGCATATTCGCGCAGCAGCTCCTTGGCATACAACACATTATCTCCGGCCAGCACCTGGGCGATGGCGGATTCCGCGAGCTTTTCGCCAGGCTTTATGCTCCCCAGACCGATGTAGGCCAAACCCTCGTTGAAGCGGACGATCGGCTCATTGCCGCTTTCATGCAGCCGCATCACCAGCGGCAGAGCCTGTTTGGAATACTTGAGGGATTCATTGAAATCCCCGGTCTTGAGATACGAATCACCAAGATTGATGAGCGCATGCGCGAGCCATTTGTTGCTGCCGGCGCGTTTGGCATGGTCTAGCGCGGCGATACTGGCGCGCCGTTCCTCGGCGTGATTGCCCAGACGGTCGGCAATGTCCGATAGACAGCCCTCGATCTCGACCAAGGCCGCCTCATCGCCGAGCTTCACCGCCAGGCGCTCAGCGGTCTCCAATTGTTCGGACGCGCGATCATAGTTGCCGGTATTCGAGTAAATGCGGGCAAGCCACAGCATGGCGTGCAGACTGCGCAGCTCATCATGCATCTCGTGCGCAAGATCCATGCCGCGTTCGAGAAACGGCAGCGCCGCTTCGGCCTTGCCCAACAGTCGCAGGGTGTTGCCCCGCAGGATCGAGAATCGATAACGTTCGGTCTTGGAGGGGATGGAATCGATGTCGATATGACTGAGTTCGGCGTTGGCGGCGGTGTACTGGTCCCGCTGATAGAAAGAATATCCCCTGACGTAGTGCGCGGCGCGCGCGGCGGACTGATCGTGTTGCTCGGCGAGCGCATTGAGGCGCTCAACGATGGCGTCGACCTCCGAGTCCCGCTGCACGTCGGCATACACCATGCCGCGAACCTCGAGCGTCTGAACATCGCGCCCACGCGCGTCGGCCGGCGCGGCGTCGATTAGTTGTGCCGCGTGTTCCGGATCGGACCAGTCCAGCATCTCCACCTGATCGTCGAAGGACGGCGGGGACGCGGCGAACGCGGCGCCCGCCCAACACATCCCGATGATCAAGATCAGCGCATTTTTTCGTTCTTGCCGCATATCCGCTTACGTATACGCCCGCACCGCAGCGCCGTGATTCTGTCATTGTCGTCACAGATCGGTCACCGAGGCGTGATATAGGTCATTTCTTACGGGCGTGAGGCGGTTTCTCCGCGGATCATCTCGTCAATATGTGACCGGGTCCTCACTGCTAGCGAGTTCGGATCGAATATTCGAGTTGCCACCCGTCCCGCGCCGGCTGGAACGCCAGCGATGCATGACTCTCGGACTCATCTCGATTCAAAACGAAGCGTGCCGTGGCGATACCGAGCGCGGCTCCGGCCACCGTGTCCGACAGCCAGTGAACATTGTCGCGTACCCGGATGTACCCCGTGGCGCCGGCGACACCATAGCCGATTATCCGGCGGATCCAGCGATACTCGTCGTTGCCCGACTCCGCGAACACCATGCCGATCGCGAAAGCCGCGCTCGCGTGCACGGACGGAAACGAATCGCCTCCCTGGCGCCATTGATTGGGCGACGTGGTGCCATCCGGCCGCTCACGGCCTGCGGCATAGGTCAGTGCCTCGCCGGTGACGGTGCTCAATAAACCCGCCTCAAGCAGCCGCCAGGTCTCCTGATAACCGTCGGTATCCCGTATGAATCCGGCATAAACGCCGGTACCCAGGATGAGCGCGACCGAGGGGAGTGCATCGCGAACGCTATTCTTATCCTGTCCGGAAAGTGGCGTATTCGATCCAGGCGCAAAGTGCGCGCGAACCCGTTGATCGAATTCGTGCGAGGCGCCTATCGCAGCAATCGCGCCGCCAAAATACAGCCATTCCTCAGCGTCCCAACGCAGTGGCGCCGTGAAATAGAGCTTCGTATCCTCGAGCGCCGTGCTCAGTGTGAGATCTTCCGCATGGCAGCGAGTGGCGATCAGGTTCAAGGGCCACGCGGCCAGCATCAGGGTCAAGGTCGCAGCGGAGAAGCGCGTCGGCATAGCTTGTCATCCTCGAAAGCCCACTATTATGTCCATAATAACTTTGCATTACAAAGTTTATGGCGTCGATTCATTCCGGCATCGATTCCTGTAGAACGACCTGTGCCCGGCGGCTCGTCCGGCTGGGTACGGCTATACCGCGGGCACTCGGCCTGTTCACTGCGCGGTTCGGGCATTGCACATTGGCAACATGCCGGCCGATTGCGGTTGCATAGGGGTGCGCATTCCTGTTACTTTGCATTGCAAAGCGCATCTCCGTAGACGAATCGGATCGGCTTTCTCCCGCACCTAGGGAATACCCCATGTTCGCCGCCGACCACAATCTGCCCTCGATACCCCGGATACGCACGCAGCGCCGCCAATGGCTGAACGGCATGCAACGCGGCTTTGCGGCGGCCGCCGTCGCGGTGGGGGTCCTCGACCAAATTTACACGTCGTCGAGCGGCACCGGCGTCGGTGTATCGGATGTCACGAAGGTCCTCTTCGAGCTCTGCTTGATCGCATCGATCATGCTCGCGTACCACAATGCCTTATGGTGCCATGCCCGATACAGTCAGGGGACCATCCCTAGGTATGCGCGCCATCTCTCGCGTCAGGTGTTCGTACTGCTCTACGGTTTGGCGGGCGTGCGAGAGATAGCCGATCTGGTCGGCCCGTTATGGATACATGACCACCCACCGAGGCATCACATGGAAGACTTTCAGCTCTATGTTGCCTACGGCGTCACCGCGCTGGTATTGATTCGGGTCCTCGCCGTCATGACCACAAGGGCCCTACGCCGGCACCCCTGAGCGCGGATAGGGTCTGAAGGCGGCGATCACGCGCAGAAACGCTGCGCATCGCCGTAACCGCCCCGCTGGACACCGGAGGCGGTCAAGGCGGCATCCACGCGGGCGCTGAGCAACGCGGCAAGTTCGTCGGCGTGGCGATAGGCTCGCATCGTGGAGGTCAACGGTTCGCCGCGGGACGTGGCCGGATGCAGGTAGATCTCGGTAACTCCTGGCGGCAACCGCGCGATGATGCGAAGCAGCCTCGTTTCGTCCATCGCGCCGGTCGCGGCCAGTCCGAACAGCACGTCGTTGTGAAAGAGCTCCGCCGCATCGAGGCGCCGCTTCATACGCGCGAGCATCGGCTTCAGTAGACCCGTGGTCAACCAGGCTGACCAGGCGCGCTCGCGCGCGGCGAACCACAAGGGTTCATCCGGCACTCTTAGGGCGGCAACGCCGTAGTCCCTGCCGATTCGCAGAATCATCGCCAATAGCGTGGGATGCAGATGGAAATGCTTATGCATATTGACGTGATCCAGCATCAGGCCGGTGCGCGCGAACGCGGCGAATTGCGCATGAATTTCGGCCTCGAGTTGGCGGCGGACGCTGCGCAGCGCGAACAACCGCACGCCGCTACGGAACATATCTCCGCTCATATGCCCATTGACGTCCGTGATCGACGGCAGCCGATCATGAGCCAGCACGGCGAAGCCGTCGGCCAGCACCAGGTGCAGGCCGACGCGTAGCCGCGGCAACTCACGTGCCCGACGGATCGCGTCGGCGGCCGCCGGCGCACCGACCATCAAGCTGGCCGCGGTGAGCACACCCGAGCGACTCGCCTGCTCCACCGCCTCGTTGACGGCCTCGTGAAGTCCGAAGTCGTCCGCCGTGATGATCAGGAATTGTCTCATTCCAATTTGGATCTCATTCAGACCGGCACCGCATTCAGACCGGAAGTGCGGAGCCATCCCTCGCAACGCGAAAATCATCGTCGCGCCAGCGCACACGGCGTGTGACGAAGCTCCAACTCCACAAGCTCAACGTCAACGCATCCCTGGCTGGCAGCAACAGCAATTGCAGGGCGGTGCCCCCCGACTGACGTGCCTTGAAGTGCAGCATGACGCGAGCCACGACCGTGATTCCCAGCATGGCCACCGCCGGCGCGGCACGTCCGGCGAGCAACGTCCCCAGCACCGCCACCGGCACACCGCAGGTGACGAACGAAAAGCCATAACCCAGCGGCTGCAGCGCCCGAATGGTACGCAGCCAGCGAAGCTCATGTTGAACGAGTTCACCGAAGCTGCGTTCCGAGACGCACACGTCGACGACGACTTCGGAGAGCACCGTGCGCAGCCCCAGGCGACGGGTGAGCTCGCCCAATCGATAATCATCGGCGAGCTGATTCGCGATCGCGGCGAAGCCACCGATACTCGACAGCACCTGGCGCCGCAACGCGATGGTCGCGCCGAAGGCGAACGAGCGCGAGCCCGCCATCGCCGCCACCCTGACCGAGGGCATGAACCATTCGTTGATGAAGGAACATCCCAGAGCCGACCAGAGGCCGGCGCGCGCCTCGCCGCGATAGCTACACGTCACTATGCCGACGCCACCGTTCAATAACGGCGCGACGACTCGCGCAAGGTAGTCACGCGATACACGCACGTCACTGTCCGCAAGCACCAGAAAGTCATGGCGCGCAAGCGGCATCATATTGATGAGGTTACTGACCTTATTGCTGCTGCCATGCCGACGGCGGTCCATCACGAGATCGATGTGGCGTTGCGGAAACTCCACCTGCAAGCGGCGCACGACCGCCACCGCCGGATCCGCATCGTTGGAAACACCAAACACGATCTGAAAATCGGGATAATTCTGATCGCAAAAGGAACGCAAGCACTCATAGGTCTCGGGCTCGATCCCGCACAGAGGCTTCAATAGGGTCGCGGGGGGCGCATGCCTCGGGGCACACTTCACGGTGCCGCTGCGCGCGCGCACCGCAATCCATGCCATCACACTATAGACCCCGGCGACGGCCGCCAGCAACGAGCCCACACAGACGCAAAAGGCGTGACTAACGGCGGGCATGTGAGGGTTCCCGCATGAGTTCATCCAATGTCGACAACGCCATACGGTGCGTTCCCCGTTGTGCCTCCTGAATCTCGGCCATTACCGTCGCTGCTCCTACTTTCCATGACAAAGTACACGCAATATCGGCGCGCATGCAAAGAATCCGGCGCCGGACAACCGGGCACGCCACCGCCGCCGGCAACTTGCCAAAGACGGAGAACCTCTATACTTTGGGCGGCAGAGTATAATTGACCCTCGTTTGATTTCTATTATCCTTGTTTAATGATCTCTTTCCGAGGCTCCGATATGACGATTGATTCCCGACCCAGCACTGCCCGTAAAACATTATTCCTGCAGGCGCCCTCTTTCGACGGATTCGATGGCGGAGCCGGCTCGCGGTACCAGGCCAAGCGCGAGGTGAAATCGTTTTGGTTTCCAACCTGGCTTGCTCAGCCGGCGGCGCTCGTCGAGAACTCACGCGTGCTGGACGCGCCGGCGGACGGCTTGACCGTCGCCCAATGCCTCGCCATCGCCCATGAGTTCGATCTCATCATCATGCACACCAGCACTCCCTCATTTCCGACGGACGCGAAGTTTGCGGAGTTGCTCAAACAGGACCATCCCGGAGTGATGGTCGGCATGGTGGGCGCCAAGACCATGGTCGACCCGGAGGGTTGCCTGCGCGCGACCATGGCGCTGGATTTCGTCTGCGGCGAGGAGTTCGACTACACCTGCAAGGAGGTTGCGGAAGGTCGCTCTTTTGGAGACATCAAGGGCTTGGCATACCGCGGAGACGACGGCCTTATCGTGCGCAATGCGCCGCGCCCGATCCTGGAAAACATGGACGAATTGCCGTTCGTCGCACCGGTCTACAAGCGCGACCTGCGCATCGCGAATTATTTCATCGGCTATTTGAAGCACCCCTACGTCAGCTTGTACACGGGCCGCGGCTGCCGTTCGAAATGCACCTTCTGCCTGTGGCCGCAGACGGTCGGAGGTCATCGCTACCGCGTGCGCTCGGCCGATAACGTGCTCGCCGAAGTCAAGTGGATCAAGGAGAACATGCCGGAAGTGAAGGAGATCATGTTCGATGACGACACGTTCACCGACTCCTCCAACCTGCCGCGCGTGGAAGCCATCGCCCGTGGCATGGGCGCACTCGGCATGACTTGGAGCTGTAACGCGAAAGCGAACGTCCCTTTCAAAACCCTTCAGGTCATGAGGGCCAACGGCCTGCGCCTACTGTTGGTAGGCTACGAGTCGGGGGACGATCAGATCCTGCACAATATCAAGAAGGGCTTGCGAACCGACATCGCGCGGCAATTCACCAGCGACTGCCGCAAGCTCGGTATTTTGATCCACGGCACGTTCATTCTCGGGCTTCCGGGTGAAACCACCGAGACGATCCAGAAGACCATCCAATTCGCCAAAGAGATCAATCCACATACGATCCAGGTGTCGCTGGCGGCGCCCTACCCAGGAACCACCCTGTATAAACAGGCGGTGGACAATGGCTGGCTCGAAGCGAACGACGCCATCAACTTAGTGAATGACCAGGGTGTTCAGCTGGCCGCGATCAGCTACCCGCATTTATCCAAGGAAGTCATTTTTCACAGCATGGAGGAGTTTTACAAGCGCTTCTATTTCAGGCCCGGAAAGATCTGGGAAATCGTCAAGGAAATGCTGAAAAGCTGGGACATGATGACGCGTCGTCTGCGCGAAGGAGCCGAATTCTTCCGGTTCCTGCGCGCGCATGGCGCTTGAAGTTCGCCTCCTACGTCGGCGGTCTCTTGGGACTGGCGCTCTTGGTTGCGCTGGTCTTGCATGCCGACTTTCCGGCAATGCTCCATACCCTCGCCACAGGGGGTTGGACCATTCTCTGGATCGTGCCTTACCGGACTTTCTTCTACCTGCTGTACGCGGCGGGCTGGATGGTACTGCTCAGCCCGAAAGATGCTGGACCGCGCGTCGGACTCGGCTTTACCTTATGGGTCACGGCGCTACGCGAAGCGATCGACCGGCTTCTTCCGGTGGCCAGCCTAGGTGGCAGCGTCGTCGCCGTACGTTTGATGGGCTGGCGCGGACTGGTGGCGACCCGAGTCGGCGCCAGCGTAATCATTGAAATCCTACTGACCCTCGTCGCCTCCTACCTGTTTACGGCCTTGGGCCTGGCGCTTCTGGTAGAAATCACCACGGCTCAGGAATATCGACGCTTGCCGCTCCTCTTCCTATTGAGTATCCCGGTACCCGTGGTCAGCCTGCTGCTCCTGCGCTACGGTTCGGTGTTCGCCCGGCTACAAAAGCTGCTGTCCCCGCTCGTCGGCCTGACCGTCTCGGTCGAGGGAGCACAATCGCTGGACCATGAATTGCGGACGGCGCTCGGTCGACGCTGGCGCTTGGTCGGGGTGGCAGGTCTGCAGTTCATCGCACTGGTCTCTGGATCGTTCGAAATTTGGCTGGCTCTGCGTCTGTTCGGACACCCGGTGGATCCGGCGCCCGCCGTCGTGCTCGAGAGCATGACCTTGGCGGTACGCCACGTCGCATTCTTCGTTCCCGCGGGAATTGGAGTGCAGGAAGCCGGCATGATTCTGTTTGGCCATGCTCTAGGCATCGACGGCGAATTGGCGCTAGCGGTGTCGATGACCAAGCGAATGCGCGAAGTACTGTGGGGCGTTCCCGCACTCATTTCCTGGCAATGGGTGGAGGGTCGGCGTCTGCACGCCTCATTACGGATGCACTCGTATGATTGACCTCCTAGCAGCGACCATCGCCTGCCCGACCGGCCGGTCACCATGTCAATACAGCGTTTGGGTTGATCGGATCTACGTGCGCTAGTCGACATTGTCGACCCTCCTTTTATAGGCCTCGGTCGCGGACCCGCCCGTGACGCCTATTTAAACTAGGGCATTACAGATCAATTGATCTATATTCGGGATATTTTGCATCGCAGCAATCGCACGATGTAGTCAACGCATGAATTTCGCACGTAGCACCCATGCCCATACGGGCAGACGCCCTTGGCTGTCGGCCACCCTGGGCGGTCTGATCGCCTGGGGCACAGCGATCGCCGGTATCGGCGTCGTCGACATCGTGGTCAGACAGATACTGCTGGAAAGTCTGCGCACGAATCTCGGACGTATCGCCGCCGTCACCGCCTCCGTGATCGACGGCGACGCGCTCGGGCAATTCCAACGTGCGGACCAAGACGGTTCTCCCGAGTACGAACGGGCGGTGCGACCATTGCAAACGCTGCTTCGCATAAACCCCGATATTCGCTTCGCCATTGTGGGGGCGACCGACGGTCGGACCATGCATTTCGTGCTCGATGGCACGCCGCGCGGAGCCCGGGATCCGACGTCGGGCAAACCGCTGCATTCCCCGCCAATGGAAGAGGATTCGCCCACCCCCGGCGAGGTGGAAATATCCCGAACTCATCGTCTGACGATCGAGCGTGAGCCGACCGCCAGCACCTGGGGCATGGGTATCCGCGCGCAGGCACCCATTTTCAACAGCGACGGTCAGATGACCTACTATGTGGGCATTACGATACGCGCCGAGCGCTACAGACACCTGGTGCGGCGGGTCGACCTGTCCGCGGAATTGGGTGTCGTCATCGCGGGACTGCTGGCCCTGCTCAACGGCCTGATCATCTGGCGCGTACAGCTAAGCCGTCAAAACGCGATATTGGCGGAAAGATTGACCCGGGAGCATCTGGATCGCGCCCACGAACTTGCGAATCTAGGTACCTGGCTCGCGCATCAACGAACGCGCACAGGTTCGATGTCGGAAAGCTTGCGGCAACTCCTGCGCCACCCCGGCGAAACGACCACACCGATCGATACGTACCTTGCAGCCACGCACCCCGAAGACCGCGGCCAGGTCGCGGAACTATTCGCATCCGTTTTGAGCTCCGCCAGTTCCCGGACTCTCGATCATCGCTTCCTGGTGGGCGACGAAATCAAGTACGTGCGTGCGGCGGCGACCGCGCGGCACTTTGAGGACGGCTCGGACACGGAGATCCAGGGCATCGTGTTCGATCTGACCGACGTGAAGTCGATGGCGCTGGAGACCACGCGTGCAAAGGAGGCGGCGGAATCCGCGAACCGGGCCAAGAGCGCCTTCCTCGCGAACATGAGCCACGAAATACGCACGCCGCTCAACGGCGTCATCGGCATGACCGGCTTGCTGCTCGATACCCCCTTGCGCGCGGATCAACGCGAATATGCGGAAATCGCACGTTCCAGCGGCGAATCGCTGCTGTCCGTACTGAACGACATCCTCGACTTCTCGAAGATCGAGGCCGGACATTTGAATCTCGAATCCATAGAATTTGAACTGCCGATCATTCTCGAGCAGTCGGCGGAATCGATAGCGCTGCGCGCCGCGGAAAAGGGACTGGAAATTCTCATCGATATAGACCCTTCGATTCCGCAACGTGTCCGCGGTGATCCCGGCCGGGTGCGTCAGGTCATCTTGAATTTGCTGAGCAACGCCGTCAAATTCACCGACCAGGGCGAGATCCATCTGAGCGCACGCGCCTGTAATCTCGCCGATACCTCCGCGCGTATCCGGGTGGAGGTGAGCGACTCGGGCATGGGAATCACGTCCGAGCAGCAATCGAAACTGTTCACCCCGTTTGTGCAGGTTGACGCCTCGACGACGCGCCGCTTCGGTGGAACGGGATTGGGATTATCGATCTGCCGCCGGCTCGTCGAACTCATGGACGGTACCATAGGAGTAGAGAGCACGCCCTCGTCCGGTTCGTGCTTCTGGTTCGAGATCGACATGGTTCTCGTCGATACGCCGGAGGCCCGGCTTGCGACCATCGACCTTGGAAACTGCGAAGTCCTGTTGGTCGAGGACCACGCGATCAATCAGCGCATCGTGATGCGCCAGCTCGCCTCCGTGGGCTGCAATGTGACCACCGCATCGACGGCCGAATCGGGAGAGGCGGCCTGGCATACGCTGGTGACGGAGGGTCGCACACCCGACATCGTGCTGCTCGATTTTGACCTGCCCGATCACCCGGGACCGTGGCTCGCCGCCCGGCTCCGCAAGAGCGCAGAAGGCAGGAATGTGCCCATCATCATGATGACATCCCTGGGCAGCGGCACGCTGGACGCCGGTCTCGAAGCCTTGATCGATCGGAATCTTTCGAAGCCCGTGAAGAAATGCGCGCTCATCGACTGCGTTCAGCAAGCCTTGGGATCGGCACGGGCGTCCACCGTGCATCTAGTCCGTCCCGACGACTTCATGCAAGGACGGCGCATTCTCGTCGCCGAAGATAATATCGTGAACCAAATGCTGGCGCGCAAACTCCTCGAGAAAATGGGTGCGATGGTAACGCTAGTCGACACGGGGGCCGCGGCGCTCGTCCGGCTTGCGGCCGACCCGTTCGACATCGTTCTGATGGACTGCCAAATGCCGATCCTCGATGGCTACGAGGCAACCCAGCGAATCCGCGCCGGTGAAGCCGGAGAGTCCGCACGACACATACCCATCATCGCGCTCACTGCGCACGCGTTGAGTGGCGACCGAGAACGCTGCATCGATGCGGGAATGGATGAATATCTGACGAAGCCACTCGCTCCTGCGACGCTCAGAAACCTCCTCGAGCGGCTCATGCAACCAGGTCGCGGCACGCAGGCGCTGCCGGCGGCGGTCGCGCCGCAGGAGGAATTATCGGCGGTGTTCGATTTCAGCGCCCTGCGCAACCGCCTCGACGGTGACGAGGAGTTTCTATACGACCTCGTGGGCGTGTTCGTCACCAGCATGGAAGAACGGATCATCGCCCTGCTGAGCGCGGCGAATCGTGACGATACGGCGGCCGTCGCCGCCGAGGCGCACGCGATCAAGGGAGCCGCCTCGAACATCGACGCCCATGCTCTGGCCACGGCGGCGGTCGCGCTCGAGACCTGCGCCCGCCGTGGCGGCTTCATAACCGCGGAAATCGAAGCGCTGCGGGAGGCCTGGCGGATGACGCGGAGTCATCCGGCCGTGGCGGTTCGTGCGATGAGCGGCCACGTTTGAAACCGGCGCCGGATCGGTGCCTGCTAGGCGAGCTGCGCCTTTGCACGGAGCGTCGGCGCCGGTTCCAGCTGAACCCGTTGCCCCATCAGATCCGGAGATCCTATCGTCGGAACCGCGCCGTAACGGCCATACAGATAACGCCGGCCGATCAACTCGTGCTTTCGCGGCGGCGAGGAACAATGCCAGATTCGCAACAAGTTACTGCAGTTCTTATCATCCAGTTCCATCAGCCAGATTTCGTCGCGCCGTAAAATATCCAAGTCCATCAGCGTGCTGTTATGACTGGTCAGAAGCATCTGTGCGCCGCATTTGGATAGGTGGGGGTTGTTGACCAACTGGACGATATAGCGCGCCACCAAGGGGTGCAGGCTGAGATCGAACTCGTCCACCAAGAGCAGCTGACCGCGCTGGATGGCCGTCAACAGCGGCCCGAAAAATCCCACCAGGCGCTGCAGACCCGTGGATTCGTCGGAGGACTGCATCCATACCACCGAGCCATCGTCGCGCAGATGCGAAAACTCGATGGCCACCGGTTCACTCGCGCCGCGCGCCGGCTTGCCGGCTGCATACCCGCGCTCAGCATACTGAGGAGCAGCCATTTGGGTTTGCGCCACACGCACATCATGCACCTGGAATCCGGCGCAGTGCAAAAACTCCAACATGATCTTCTTGCGTTTTTCGTCCTGGATGAGTTCCACCATTTGCGACAGATCAACCTTGTCGGACGCGAACACCATCGCCAGCCCATGATTGAACCAATCGAACAAGGGCCGCAGCTGTTTGGAGTTCAACTGCGCGGCCGTGGTGAGAAACAGCGCCTGCGGCCGCGTGGCATCGCGCCACATGGCTCTAGGACCGGAGAAGTTATTCGAGAATGGCGCCCAACTCTCGGTGCCTGAATCGTCGATCAGGCCGCGCTCGAACCATCGCTGCGATTTTCCCGTTGGATAGACCAGCAGTCGTTCCGCGCATATGCGTCGCTCGTCGTAAGAGAAAGCATATTGATAGCGCACATTATCCAGCAAAATATCCACTTCGAATTCCGTCGGCCTCGCATCCGATTGGCGCAGCCGAAATGGCGAGTGGCGTTCGGCGAATTCGGCTGGGGAGAATGTGGTGGAATGCAGGACGAGATCGCGCATGATCGAAATCGCACTGAGCAAATTCGATTTGCCGGCGCCGTTCGGTCCAAAGATGACCGCCGCCTTGGATACTCTCGGCACCGCCTTCAATCCGGTTCTGATGCAATGGGTTGCCGCATGCAATCGATCGGAAGAGGTCGCGAAGGTAAACCGCTGCTCGTCGTGAATCGAACGAAAATTTCTCACGGAAAATTGAATCAACATGCCAAAGATCCTACGACTGCGGATATTTGGCCGAGCTTTTCCATGCACGAAATGCTATCGCGAGGGCGAATTGGGAACCATTCCTTTGTGCTGAACGAATCTGTTGGTCGAGCCTTTTAGCGTAGGGGAAACCCTTAAAAATCCAGTGATTTAACGCAAATGCACGATCAATTGAGCGATGTTCTATTGCGTCTTGTTGGATGTCAACAACTTTGAAAAGTTCCGACGATGCGCTGCGGCAGGCGCGTGACGCAAGACTATCGGACGGCACAGTCGCCGGAGCCAGCGTCCCGTGCGGAGAACACGTTGATCGCGTATTGAATGAGTCGCGTGGCGGTGCCTAGATTCAGCTTGCGCTTGAGTCTCTGGCGGTGGGACTCAACCGTTTTGATACTCAGATTCAAAGAATGTGCGGTTTCCCGCGTAGTCATTCCCTTGCCGAGCATGTGTAGGATTTGCAGTTCGCGGGTGCTGAGTCTGTCGATGGGACTGCCGGACTCGGGTTTGCGGCTGGCGCCCAAGCGCTCGGCCCTGCGTGCACCGACGGCGCCCGACACATACGTGCCCCCATCCAATACACGCCGCAACGCCATCAGTATTTGCTCGCTGTCCGCCTCTTTCATGATGTATCCATTGGCGCCGGCAGAGAGCAGACGTTCGGCGTAGATGGATTCGTCATGATCGGAGAGCACCAGCAAGCGCAGTTGTGGATGATCCGCGCGCATCTGCCGCACCAACTCGATACCGTCGCCTTGTTGCAAACTGATGTCGGTCACGATCGCGTGAGGGTGGCATTCACCGATGGCGGCGCGTGCCGCCATGGCACTGTCTGCTTCCGCACAGACCATCAGGTCACAGGCACCCTCGATGATCTGCCGCAATCCTTGGCGCACGATGGGATGCCCATCAATGATGAGTACACGGCGTGCCTGCCGCTCGACGGCGACAACGGCCGACTCGGGCATCGGTGCACTACTCCAAGAATGAATGACGTTCATAAACCAATTCTCCACATACGTAGACGTTTGACGGCAGGGTCGATCGCCAACCTGTCGGACTTGCGCACATCGGCGCGAGAGGGGCGCGACGCCTAGGTGTCGCACGGGTGATCGAGGGTGGTCGCCCGCCATCGCGGCGGATGCGCCCAAGTCCGACGGCGGCCGAGAGCTCCAGAGACAGGGTCTCCACGGGGTAAAGCGCCATCGGCAGGCGAAAACCATCAAAACCGGATCAGAAAATCGCGGTTTTCATGGAGGAGCGGGTTAGAACCGAGCGAGTGCGACAAAGTGTCGGTTGGCGGAAGCGGTGAGATTCGAACTCACGGTGCAGTTGCCCACACGCCAGTTTTCAAGACTGGAGCCTTAAACCGCTCGGCCACACTTCCCGCGTTTGACGACCGACATAGGCCACAGGGCGCGGCCAGACTGTCCAAGTCCCGGCGTCCCTTAGTCGAACAGCCGGTGTAATCAGTATATCGCCTTACGCAGCCCAATTGAACGGGTAGACCCAGGCACCCGCACGGCGCCACTGGCGTCCCAGCCCCATATTGAATGCGCTGAAAACGCCCCAATATACGTTCCATCCCGGACCTCCGGCACGAAGTGTCCCGGGGTGGTAAAATATCGGCTCAGTAGCACCAGAGGATATTACGATCATGGCCAACTTCCCGAGCGGTAATGCTGCCTTCCCGCGTGGCAGAGCGGACAGCCGCAGCGTCTTCATCACCCGGACGTACACCCACCTGGTCGCCGGAATTCTGGGTTTCATTCTGGTGGAATTGGGATTGTTCGAGTCCGGACTCGCCGAGCAAGTCGCGCGCTTCATGTTCAGCGTTCCCTGGATGTTGATTTTGGGCGCCTTCATGCTCACCGGCTGGCTCGCCACTCGCACTGCCCAAACCAGCACCTCGATCGGCATGCAGTACTTCGCCTATGGCGCATACGTGGTCGTCGAGGCACTGATTTTCGTGCCCTTGCTGTATATCGCCGAGAACAAGGCGCCCGGGACCATCGACAGCGCGGTCCTCATTACCGCACTCGGAGCGGGTGGCCTCATGCTCGTCGCGCACCAGACCCGCAAGGACTTTTCGTTCCTGCGAGGCATCCTGATGTGGGGCGGCATACTCGCCATCATCGCGATGATCGGCGGCGCGGTATTCGGCTTCCAGTTGGGGACCTGGTTTTCCGTCGCCATGATCGGTTTCGCGGGCGCCGCGGTGCTCTACGACACCTCGAACATCATCAATTACTACCCGGAAGATCGGTACGTGTCGGCCGCGATGCAGCTCTTCGCGTCGATCGCACTGATGTTCTGGTATGTGTTGCGCCTACTCATGGGCAACCGTAACTGAGGGATCACCCCAGGACAGGCCGAGTGCTCGAGCTCGGACCTGTCTGACTGATGGGCGCTTCTCAATGGGCTCACCGCATCGACCCGCCAAACGGTCGAATGCGAGAGGCCTGGGTGGGCGGCTCGTCGGACGGCAACTGCTCCCCGTGCCGTCCGACGAGCCGCCCATCGGGGCTTACCTCACGCAGCACTTACCGACCAATACTTAGCCCGTCAACCGCGTAACGCCCCCCATATAGGGCACCAAGGCCACCGGCACCGCAACCGACCCATCCGCCTGCTGGAAATTTTCCAATATAGCCACCAGCGCCCGACCCACGGCCACACCCGACCCGTTCAAGGTATGCACCAACTCCGGTTTACCCGTTAGCGGATTGCGCCACCGAGCCTGTAGACGCCGCGCCTGAAACGACTCGCAGTTGCTGCAAGATGAGATCTCGCGGTAACACTGCTGCGAAGGCAACCACACCTCCAAATCATAGGTCTTAGCCGCTCCAAACCCCACATCACCGCCGCACAGCGCCAGCACCCGGTACGGCAACTCCAAAGCCGCGAGCACCGCCTCGGCATGGCCGGTCAGAGCCTCCAATGCAGCATACGAGTCCTCCGGACGCACGATTTGCACCAACTCCACCTTGTCGAATTGATGCTGCCGGATCATCCCGCGGGTATCGCGGCCGGCGGCCCCGGCCTCCGAGCGGAAGCAGGGCGTATGCGCCACATACTTGAGCGGCAGCACCTCGGCGGATAGAACCTGATCGCGTACCAGGTTGGTCAACGGCACTTCCGCGGTTGGGATCAGATAAAACCCGGGGTCACCGCGCACCGCGAATAGATCCTGCTCGAATTTCGGCAACTGGCCCGTGCCTTCCAAGGCGGAGGCATGTACCAGGTAAGGAACATACGCTTCCCGGTAGCCGTGATCGCGCGTATGCATATCCAGCATGAATTGAACGAGCGCGCGCTGTAATTTAGCAAGACCACCGGTGAGTACCACGAACCGCGCACCCGACATGCGCGCCGCGGCCTCGAAATCCATGCCGAGCTTCGCACCGACCGCAACATGATCGGCGGGCGCGAAGTCGAACTGCCGCGGCACGCCCCAGCGTCGCAGCTCGACATTGGCCGACTCGTCTTGCCCGTCCGGGACGCTGCCGTGCAACAGATTGGGAATCCCCAACTGCAACGCCGATAACTCGGCCTGTAGCGCGTCCAGCTTCTGCTCCAGCCCTTGCAGTTCACCGTTCAAGGCGTCGCCGCGGGCCAGCAAGGCAGCGACGTCCAGACCCTTCGACTTGGCCACTCCCACGGCCTTGGCGCCGGCGTTGCGCTCCGCGCGCAACCGATCGGCATCGATTTGCACTGCCTTGCGCTGCTCCTCGAGTACCGAAAAGCTCGCGACGTCGAGTACGAAATTGCGCCGGGCGAGTTGGGCGGCCACCCCCTCGAGGTCGTTGCGCAGCAGTTTCGGATCGAGCACGATTAACTCCCCAACTTCAATTAAACCTCATTGTATCGCAGGCCCATACGCAGACAGGAGATGCACGCGAGGGCGGGCCGGGCCGTCAGCGTCGCCCAGCGACCCGCGCCGCCTGGTCGCGCGCACGCCGCGCATCCAGCGCCTCGCCGATCTTGATCTCCAGACCCCGCGGCGCGGGCACATAGTAGCGACGCTCCGGCATATCATCGGGAAAGTAGCGTTCACCCGCGGCATAGCCCCCGGGCTCGTCGTGAGCGTAGCGATAGCCCTTGCCGTAGCCGATTTCCTTCATCAGCTTGGTTGGCGCGTTGCGTAGATGCAGCGGAACCTCCAGCGACCCCAAACCGCTCGCATCCGCCAGCGCGGCGGTATAAGCCGTGTAGACGGCGTTGCTCTTCGCGGCACAGGCCATGAAAACCACCGCTTGGGCGATGGCAAGCTCCCCTTCCGGGCTGCCCAAGCGCTCGTACACAGCGCAGGCCTCGAGCGCCAGGGTCAAGGCCCGCGGGTCGGCGTTGCCGATATCTTCGCTCGCCATGCGCAGCGCACGTCGCGCGACATAGAGCGGATCACATCCACCGGCCAACATCCGGCACAGCCAGTACAAGGCCGCATCGGGATCACTACCGCGCACCGATTTATGCAGCGCCGAGATCTGGTCATAGAAATTCTCGCCGCCCTTGTCGAAACGCACATACGTGCTGCCGATCACGGCGCGAGTGGTGTCCACATCGAGTCGCCGATCACCATCCGGTTCCGGTACGCTCAAATCGGCGGCGGTCTCCAACAGGTTCAGCATGCGGCGCGCATCGCCGTCAGCGGCCGCCAGCAACAGTTCGCGGGCGCCCGGATCGATCGCCAGGCGCAGCGCACCCAGGCCGTGCTCCGCATCGCTCAAGGCGCGATCGAGCAGCCGCCCAAGCTCGTCCGAGTTCAGCGATTTCAAAACATAGACTCGCGCGCGCGACAGCAGTGCATTGTTCACTTCGAACGAGGGATTCTCCGTGGTCGCTCCCACGAAGATCAGCGTGCCGTCCTCCACGTACGGCAGGAAGGTATCCTGCTGCGATTTATTGAAACGATGCACCTCGTCGAGAAACAGCACGGTATCACGGGTACCCCGTAACGACCGCGCCTGTTCCACCACGGCTCGAATATCCTTGATGCCGGCCAATACGGCCGATAAGGCAATGAACTCCGCCCGGGCACCACGCGCCACCAACCGCGCCAGCGTGGTCTTACCGGTGCCGGGCGGTCCCCACAGAATCATCGAATGCGGCCGACCCGACTCCAGCGCCCTGCGCAACGGTGCGCCGGCCCCCAATAAGTGAGATTGGCCGACGTACTCGTCAAGCGACTGGGGCCGGAGCCGATCAGCGAGAGGCCGGTAAGTGCCGTCACCCCGCGCGGCACTCACTTCGCGTCGCGGCCGATGACATCGACCCCGGACGGCGGCGTGAACGAAAATAGGTCGGCGGCAAATTGGGCATTACGCGACGCATGCGTAAACGTGAGCTGGGTGATCTGCCCGAGCTTGTCGGCCAGGAACATGGACGCGAGATCCCCCTTGTAGAAACCGATCCGCACGAGCTGAAAATCCGTGTCGGCGCGTTTGGGGACGAGCTGGAACCATTGCAATCCGCCGCTTGTCGGCAGGGCTTTCACCTCGAATTCCGTGCCGACGGAGCCCCCTTCGGACAACAAACTCGCCGGTGTGCTAGCCAACGTGGCGTCCATGTCGCGCACGTTGGCCTGCGCGAGGTCCCGGTCGTAGAACCAAATCTGTTTGCCGTCGGCCAACACCAGCTGTTCCGAGGGTTCCGTGTAATCCCAGCGAAACTTGCCCGGCCGCTGCAGATACAGTTTGCCGGCGGCGCTGCGCATCACCTTGCCGTGGCCGTCATCGATGGTTTGGGTGAAATCGGCCGACCAGCTGGCGAGCCCCGCCATGTATTTATCGACATCCTGGGTCGGCGTAGCCAACACCGGCCCAGTGCTCAGCAACCAGGCGAACATAGCAAGACCCGCGGTTCGCAGCAGAGCGAGGCGAATGGCGCAGAGGCGTGCGCAGTGGGAGCGCACCTCATTCATCCTGCGGCGGCGGCGCGCCGAAAATTTCTCGACCACCATTCGACTGCAGGGGACCCACCAAGCCGGCCGCCTCCATGGCCTCCACCAATCGAGCGGCCCGGTTGTAGCCGATCTTGAGTCGGCGCTGCACGCCGGAAATTGACGCCTTGCGCGTTTCGGTCACGATACGCACCGCTTCGTCGTACAAGGGATCGGACTCGGCGTCCGCGGCACCGCCCTCGGCCTCATCGTCATCGGACGGGAACCCCGGAATGGCCACGCGCGGCCCTTCCAAGATCTCATCGATGTACACCGGTGGCGACGCAGCCTTGAGCGCCCCCACCACTCGGTGCACTTCCTGGTCGGAGACGAAGGCACCGTGCACCCGCGTCGGTATCGAGGTGCCGGGGGGCAGATACAGCATGTCACCGTGACCCAGCAGCGATTCGGCACCGCTTTGGTCCAGAATGGTACGGGAATCGACTTTGGCCGATACCTGGAACGCGATTCGCGTCGGGATGTTCGCCTTGATGAGGCCGGTGATGACATCCACCGACGGCCGCTGTGTCGCCAAAATCAAATGGATGCCGGCCGCCCGTGCCTTTTGTGCCAGGCGCGCTATCAATTCCTCGACCTTTTTGCCGACGATCATCATCAGGTCGGCCAGTTCGTCGATGACTACTACGATGAAGGGAATCGTCGTCAAGTCGGGCACATCCTCGGCGGCGACGCCCGGCACTCCCTGCGCGATCTTCTGCAGGCGAATCGGATCCTTGATCGGGCTACCGGCCTCCGCAGCCTCTCGGACCTTGCGGTTGAAGCCGCCGATATTGCGCACGCCGAGCATGGACATCAGCTGGTAGCGACGCTCCATTTCCGCCACGCACCAGCGCAGGGCGTTCGCCGCCTGTTTCATGTCGGTGACCACCGGTGACAACAGATGCGGAATGCCTTCGTACACCGAAAGCTCCAGCATTTTCGGGTCGATCATGATCATGCGCACATGTTCCGGGGTGGCCTTGTACAACAGGCTTAGGACCATGGCATTGATCCCCACCGACTTGCCCGAGCCCGTGGTGCCGGCGATCAGCAAATGCGGCATGCGGGCCAGATCCGCCACCACCGGCACACCGCCGATATCCTTGCCCAGCGCAATCGCCAGCGGCGAGGCGACGTCATCGTAAGGCTTCGACTTGATGATTTCGCCGAGCGTGACGATTTCCCGCTTCTCGTTCGGTATTTCCATACCGATCACGGACTTGCCGGGGATGATTTCAACCACCCGCACGCTGATGGTGGACAGCGCGCGCGCGAGGTCCTTCGACAGATTGCTGATCTGGCTGACCTTCACACCGGGGGCGGGACGCAATTCGAAGCGCGTAATCACAGGCCCGGGAAGCACGGCGACCACCTCCGCTTCCACCCCGAAATCCCGCAGCTTGATCTCAACCAGGCGCGACATGGCTTCCAACGCCTCGTCCGAGTAAGACTGTTCGCGCGCGCCAGGCTCGTCGAGCAAGGACAGCGCCGGCAGTTCGGTGGAGTGCGGCGCGTCGAACAGCGGTACTTGGCGCTCCCGTTCGATGCGCTCGCTCTTTTCAATGACTGGCGGGGGCGCCTCGATTCGCGGCGGCGGACGCGACGCCACCTTTTTCTGCTCCTCCCGCACGCCGGCCTGGCGCTCCTGTTTGCGCTGCTGGCCCGAGGCAAGTTCGCGTCGCTGTTCGAAGTACGTGATCGTCCAATCGATGGCCTTGAGTACCCAGGCGCCCAGGGCATCCATCACCTTGAACCACGACACACCGAGAAATAGTGCGACTCCGGCGAACCACAGACCGAGCAGCAGCAGAGTTGCGCCGATCCAGCCGAGTTCCCGCCCACCGCCGCCACCCACGAACTCGCCGAGCACGCCACCCGCGGTCAGCAACGCACCCGACGATCGCTGCACGACATAGGGACTCCAATTCAGCGTGGCGAGCCCGCAGCTGGTTAGGAGGGTGAGTACGAAACCGGCCGCCCGCAACAGTGTGTTGACGCGCATGCGCGGATCCGGCATGAATTTTTCCTTGTGCACCAGCCAGCCGGCATAGGCCAGCAGCAGCGGGAACAGATACGCCGGCCGGCCACACAAATAAACCAGATTGCCGGCTACCCAGGCACCCGCGGGACCGATCCAGTTCGCGATCACATGAGGTCCATTCGCATCCGGAGGCGCCCCGGTGTCGAAGTAAAATGGATCCTGAGTATGGAATGACAGCAGCGCCAACAATAGCACCAGCGCAACCGCGCCGAACACCACGAGCGTGCCTTCGCGCAACGCCCGCGCGACGGCCGCGGACAGCACGGCTCTGGGATTCATGCTGGCCCTGGGTTTCTTCAATGCCGTGGCTTCGGTCAAGTCTCGACTCTTTAGTGATGTTTATGATTTAACTAGTTGAATATCTTACAATGTAATCCAGACTCTGGGTGAATCTACAATCGTTCTGAGATTGTTTTCCCGCCGATCTTGTTTGAACTGGCTGGCGCCCACAGATTTACTTACCATGGGTAAGCGGCAACGTCCGCTGACGTCAATCCGGAATAGAGGCAAATTATACATGAGCGTCGTCAGGCACAGTCGTCTCCTCATCCTAGGCTCGGGTCCTGCCGGCTATACCGCGGCCATCTATTCGGCCAGGGCCAACCGCTCGCCGCTACTCATCACGGGACTGGAACAAGGGGGTCAGCTCATGACCACCACCGATGTCGATAACTGGCCCGGCGACGTCGAACATCTACAGGGTCCGGCTCTGATGGATCGCATGCGTCGCCACGCACTGCGCTTCAATACCGAACTCGAGTCCGACACGATCCACCGTGTCGACTTGACCCAGCGGCCATTTCGCCTGTCCGGCGACAACGGCGACTATAGCTGCGATGCGCTCATCGTCGCCACCGGCGCCTCGGCCAAGTATCTGGGATTGGCCTCGGAGGAGGCGTATCGCGGCAAGGGAGTGTCGGCGTGCGCCACCTGTGACGGCTTCTTTTATCGCGGCAAGACAGTTGCCGTAGTCGGCGGTGGCAACACCGCGGTCGAGGAAGCCTTGTATCTCGCAAACATTGCGTCGCACGTTACCCTCGTGCATCGCCGCGACCGATTGAAGTCGGAGAAAATCCTGCAAGATCGGCTATTTGCGCTGGAGACATCAGGTAAAGTCAGTTTCGCATGGCAGCATGTGGTGGACGAGGTGCTGGGTGACGACAGCGGCGTCACCGGCGTGCGGCTGCGCTCCATGCAGAGCGATGCGAGCCGTATCCTCGAGGTCGACGGCGTGTTCATTGCCGTTGGCCATCAACCAAATACACAACTATTCGAGAAACAGCTGGAGATGCGTGGCGGTTATATCGTGACCAAGGGCGGCCTCGACGGCGACGCCACCTCGACCAGCGTGCCCGGCGTATTTGCGGCCGGCGACGTGGCCGACCACGTCTATCGCCAAGCCGTCACCTCCGCCGGCACCGGCTGTATGGCGGCGCTCGACGCCGACAAATATCTCGATCGGATCGACTCCGAACTGCGCATCGCACCCCGCGTCGCGCACGCGTGATCGCCGCGCGCGCACGATTTTTGAGGAGCATCGCGGACATCGATGCGGCCAGCTGGAACGGACTCGCCGGCTCCAGTCAGCCATTCATCCGTCACGAGTTTCTGCTTGCGCTGGAAGAGTCGGGCTGTGCCGTGCCCCGTACCGGTTGGACGCCGCAGCATCTGGTGATCGAGGACGCGCAAGGCCGCGCACTCGGCGCCCTGCCGCTATACCGCAAGGGCCATTCGCGTGGCGAGTTCGTGTTCGATTTCTCGTGGGCCAACGCGTATGCGCAGCATGGGATCGCCTACTACCCGAAACTCTTGTCCGCCATACCGTTCACACCGGTGCGCGGCTCGCGGGTGCTGGTCGGTAATCTCGGCGATGCACGGGCGCTGACCGACACGCTGATTCAGACCGCGGCCAGCTACGCCCGCTCCGAGGACCTGTCTTCGTGGCATGTGCTGTTCCCGAGCGAGGACAATCTGGTGCATTTGAAACGGGCCGGTCTGGTGGAGCGTCGCGACTGCCAATTTCACTGGTTCAATCAGGGCTATGAGTCCTTCGATGCCTTCCTCGCCACCTTCACCGCCGAAAAGCGCAAGAAGGCCAAGCGCGAACGGCGCCGCGTCGCCGAGGCCGGCATCAGCTTCGACACACGGCTCGGCGGCGAGATGAACGATGCACTGTGGAGCACGGTCTACGAGTTCTATGCGGATACTTTCTACCGGCACGGCCACGAGCCCTACCTGACCCTCGATTTTTTCAAACGGGTGGCGAGGAGCATGCCCGAACAACTGATGCTCAAGATCGCCCGGCACGGCTCCGACCCCATCGCGGTAGCCATCTTCTTCATCGGTGAGGATGCGCTGTTCGGCCGCTACTGGGGCGCTGGCGGCAATTACCACAGCCTGCATTTTGAAACCTGCTACTACCAGGGAATCGAGTATTGCATCGAGCGCAAGCTCCAACGCTTCGAACCCGGCACCCAGGGCGAACACAAGGTGCCGCGCGGCTTCGTCCCCACGCTCATGAGTTCAGCGCACGATATCGTCGACCCACGATTCGCGGCCGCCATCGCCGATTTCGCACGACGCGAGTCGCGGGGCGTGGAACATTACGCCGCTTCGATCAACGAACATGTGCCGTATCACCGCGCTGCGGATGAGGAGTTACGGCTCTGAGCAGACTGGTCTGGCTGGGTGAGCATGTGGAACCGGACTGGTTTCCGCCGGTCGACCAAGCCTTGCGCGATCCGCCCGGGCTGCTGGCGGCGGGGGGAGATTTGACTCCGACTCGCCTGCTAGCGGCCTACGAACGCGGCGTCTTCCCCTGGTATTCCGCGCAGCAGCCCATTCTCTGGTGGTCGCCCGATCCGCGTATGGTGTTGTTCCCCGACGAATTCAAAGTGTCGCGCAGCCTGGCCAAGACGCTGCGTAACGGTCCCTATATCACCCAGGTGGATCGCGCCTTCGCGCGAACGATCCGTGAATGCGCGGCGCCGCGCCGCTCTGGACCGGAAACATGGCTCAATGGCGACATGATCCGCGCGTATGAGGCTCTGTTTGCCTCAGGGTTCGGTCATTCCGTCGAAACCTACCTTGAACAGAGACTCGTCGGCGGCCTGTACGGTATCCGTTTGGGCGGCGTGTTCTTTGGCGAATCCATGTTCAGCCGTGAAAGCGATGCGTCCAAGGTCGCGATGGCCCGATTGGTGGACGAATGCAGAGCGCGCGACATCAAATTGATCGATTGCCAGGTCGCGAGCTCGCATCTGGCCAGCCTGGGCGCCCGGGAAGTACCGCGCAGCGAGTTTCTCGCCCTGCTCCGCCGTCACGCAAACCGTGACATCCGCGAAAGCTGGGCCGAATTGCATTAGCAAGGTGCTTTATGCACAATGCGCCCGGCTCACCGTATCCCCAAGTACCCAAGGACGCATGTCAAAAGAAGAGGCTATTCAATTCGAGGGCGAGGTTGTCGAAACCCTGCCCAACACGACGTTTCGCGTCAAACTCAAGACCGGCCACGTCGTCACAGCCCACATCTCGGGCAAGATGCGTAAGAATTACATTCGAATCTTGACCGGCGATCAAGTCACCGTGGAAATGACCCCCTATGACTTGACCAAAGGCCGAATCGTCTATCGCGGCCGCTAATCTCTCCGGGCGCTCCGCTCCCCAACCATTTCAAGATCGGGGTCGCTCGACCCCGTTAGAGTTGCGCGCAGCGCATGGCAAGGCAATCTCAGCTCTCGGACATCAACGCCGGCTCGTCGGCCGCACGAGTATCGAGCGTCAACTTCTCGCCGTCCTCGCTCAACGAGACTTCCACATGCCCACCATTGACCAGCTTGCCGAACAATAGCTCCTCGGCGAGCGGTCGCTTGATGAACTCCTGGATTACTCGCGCCATCGGGCGTGCGCCCATCTTCGGGTCGTAGCCCTTCTTGGCAATCCAGGCGCGCGCCGCTTCGGATACCGAGATGGAGACATGCTTCTGCTCGAGCTGCGCCTCGGCCTCCACCAGCAGTTTGTCCACCACGCGTTCGATGGTGGCCTGGTCGAGTCCGGCGAACTGAACCACGGCATCGAGCCGGTTGCGAAACTCCGGTGAGAACAGACGGCGGATCGCTTCCATGCCGTCGTGCGCGCTGTCCGACTGCGTGAAGCCGATGCTTGGCCGGCTCATTTCGAACGCCCCCGCGTTGGTGGTCATGACGATGATCACGTGGCGGAAATCCGCCTTACGCCCGTTATTGTCGGTGAGCGTACCGTGATCCATGACCTGCAACAGAAGATTGAACACATCCGGATGCGCTTTTTCGATCTCATCGAGCAACAACACACAATGCGGGTGCTTGGCGATGGCTTCGGTGAGCAAACCGCCCTGATCGAACCCGACATAGCCCGGAGGCGCGCCGATCAGCCTGGAGACCGTATGCCGTTCCATGTACTCGGACATGTCGAAGCGCACGAACTCCACGCCCATGGCGATGGCCAGTTGGCGCGTGACTTCGGTCTTGCCGACACCCGTCGGGCCCGAAAAGAGGAATGATCCCACCGGCTTACGTTGGTCGCCCAATCCGGACCGGGACATCTTGATCGCCGCGGACAACGACTCGATGGCCTTGTCCTGACCGAAAATCGTCAACTTCAAATTGCGCTCGAGGTTCTTGAGCACGTCGCGATCCGACAGCGACACGTTCTTCGGCGGGATGCGCGCGATGCGCGCCACGACATTCTCGATTTGACTGACGGTGACGGAGGTTTCGCGACTCTCGACGGGTTTCAGCCGCAAATTGGCTCCGGCCTCGTCCACCACGTCGATCGCCTTATCGGGCATGTGCCGGTCATTGATATGACGCGCCGCGAGTTCCGCCGCCGCCTGCAGGGCATCGTCCTCGTACTTGACCCCATGATGCTCTTCGTAGCGGGTCTTAAGGCCGCGCAGAATATCCACGGTATCCTGTACCGAGGGCTCAGTGATGTCGATCTTCTGGAATCGGCGGGCGAGCGCATGGTCTTTCTCGAAGATTCCACGGTATTCGTTGTAGGTGGTCGACCCAATACAGCGCAGCTCGCCGTTGGCGAGCGCCGGCTTGATGAGATTGGAAGCATCCATGACGCCTCCGGAGGCCGCGCCCGCGCCGATCACGGTGTGGATCTCGTCGATGAACAGGATCGCACCGGGCTGTTTCTTGACTTCCGCCAGCACCGCCTTCAAACGCTTCTCGAAATCGCCGCGATACTTGGTGCCGGCCACCAAGGAACCCATATCCAAGGAGTAAATGGTGGCGTCGAGCAGCACGTCCGGCACCTGGTTCTCGACGATCATGCGCGCCAGGCCCTCGGCGATGGCGGTCTTACCCACACCCGCCTCACCCACATACAGCGGGTTGTTCTTGCGGCGCCGGCATAGAATTTCGATGGTGCGCTCCACCTCGAGCTTGCGACCGATCAACGGGTCGATCTTGCCCTTGCGGGCCGCGTCGTTGAGGTTGGTCGCATACTTTTCGAGGGCGCTCCCGCCACTGTCGCCGTCACGCTCCGTTTCTCCGGGCGTACCGCTTTCTTCCCGTTCGCTGCGCTCTTCGCCGCCCGCCTTTGAAAGGCCATGGGCTATGAAGTTCACCACATCGAGGCGGGACACATCCTGCATGCTCAGCAGGTAGGCGGCATGCGATTGTTTCTCGCTGAATATCGCCACCAGCACGTTGGCCACCGTGACCTCTTTCTTGCCGCTCGATTGCACGTGAAATACCGCCCTCTGCAGCACCCGCTGGAACCCCAGCGTGGGCTGCACGTCGCGCTCTTCGCCCGTGGGCAGCCGCGGCGTGGTCTGGTCGATGAATTGTTTGAGCTCCGTCTTGAGCTTGGCGGTTTCGGCACCGCAGGACTTGAGAATCTCCCTGACCTTGGGTGTATCCACGATCGCAAGCAGTAGATGCTCGACGGTCATGAATTCGTGCCGCGCCTCGCGCGCACCGGCAAAGGCATCATTCAAGCAAAATTCCAGTTCTTGACTAAGCACGGGTTAAGCCTCTTCTAGCGTTGCCATCAGCGGATGTTGATGTTGTCGCGCGTAAGCGATCACTTGAGCCACCTTGGTCTCTGCGATTTCGAAAGTAAAGACCCCACACACGCCCTTTCCCTTGGTGTGTACCTCCAGCATAACGCGAGTTGCCTTAGGTCGGTCCATCGCAAAGAACCGTTGCAGGATATCGACGACGAATTCCATGGGGGTGTAGTCGTCATTGATGAGGAGCACCGTATATAGTGGCGGGCGCTTGAGTTTGGGCGCCGCTTCCTCGACGACCAACCCCGTTCCGTCCCGACCGCGCTCTAAGTAGCTCATGAATGCTTAGTTTATAGGGTGCGTCATTGCCGTTTACAAGACTCGGAGGCAAAAGCCCTGCACAACCCCAGTGTCGCCGATCTGTGTCAATTTACTTTAACAAGTGAAAACAAATGCTTGAGCGATCAGGCTCCGCTACGTATGATCTAGGCACTCGACGCTACACCCGCGCGCGGCGTAGCCGCCTGCCTTAACTTTATGAGCTAATAACGCGCAGATCACCCGTATGCTCGATACGCGCACAACCCAGTGGCTGACCCGCATTCAAGCGAACGGCCCAAACTTGCTCTCGTGGGTACTGGGCATTCTCATCCTAGTTCAGTTGGTGAGCTTGGCCATATCGATATTGAGCGGGAGCGTCAAATCCCCTGAGCCCGTGGTCACCCGGCGGGCTGTACCTCGCACCGCTGGGGTGGATACCCAGAGCGTGGTTTCGGCGCATTTATTCGGCGTTGCGGTGGCCGATCCGAGCGCCCAGGATCCGGCCAATGCCCCTCTCAGCAGCGCTAATCTGGTACTGGCGGGCACCATTGCCACCGGCGACCCGCAACACGGCATCGCCCTCATCAGCGACGGCGGCGCGACCAAGGTGTTCTCGGTGGGCGACAACGTGAGCGGCGCCACCCTGCATTTAGTGTATCTGGACCATGTCATTCTCGACCGGGGCGGGATACTCGAAACTCTGCCCCTGCCGCGCCTAATCGCCGGTAGCCATCAGATGCCGCCGCGCCGGGGACCGGATCCCCGCACCGCCGCGGCGGTCGACAACATCCGCCGCATGGTGCAACAAGATCCGGGTTTGCTCGACCAGGTCATGCGCACCGTGGCCTCGTATGACAACACTGCGGGTAAATTACGCGGTTTTCGGGCCTACCCGGGCAGAAATCGCGCGATATTCAACAAACTAGGTTTGAAACCCGGGGATTTGGTCACGGCAATTAACGGTACGGCGTTGGACGATCCGCAACATAGTCAGGAGGTCTTCAACACCATCCAGACCTCGGATCATGTGGACGTAACCATAGAACGTGGCGGTCAGAAGCAGGATATAACTCTGAACATAGCTCAGGTCGCCGCACAGGCCAGCAAGGATCTGGAGCCGGAGCCCGGTGCGGCGCCCGCCTCGCCCAGTGGTGGACAGTCGAGCGGTGCGCCTGGGAGCGCGGTGCCGAATCCACCGAGCAATACGAACGAGAACCAGAATGACCAGTAGCGCAATGCACCAATCGACCTCATCGCAATTCCGCTTCCGTCTGACCCGGGCAGGTGCACTGGCGCTCCTCATGATGGTCGTATCATTTCCGGCGGCCGCGCAGTCGCGGGCACCGGATGGACCCACCATCACGCCCAATTATAAAGACGCCGACTTGAGTCAGATCATCCAGGCGGTCAGCGAGGTCACCGGCAAGAATTTCATCATCGACCCCCGTGTCAACGCGAAGGTCACCATGCTATCGGCGACCCCCATGTCGCCGGCGGCTTTCTACGAGGCATTCCTCTCCGTGCTCCAGGTATATGGCTACGTTGCCGTGCCGGCCGGCAAGGTCATCAAGATCATCCCGAACACGGATGCCCGTCAGCTCCCGTCCATCGATCTGCCGAACAGCGTGAGTTCGACCTCGGACGAGATCGTTACCCAGATCATCACCATGAAGAACATCAGCGCCGCGCAATTGGTGCCGTTGCTGCGGCCCCTGATCCCGCAGCAGGGACATCTGGCCGCCTACCCGAGTGGCAACATGCTCATCATCTCGGACCGCGCCAGCAACGTGAGCCGCATCATGAAGATCGTCGAGCGCATGGATGAGAGCGGTGATGAGCCAGTGGAGGTCATTGCGCTGCGCAACGCGAGCGCCACCGAACTGGTGCGCACCGTCAATCAACTGAGCCAGGGGCAGGCCGCCGAAGGTGCCGGCGCCGCGATCAAGATCGTCGCGGACGAGCGTACCAACAGCGTGCTCATCAGCGGCGAGCGATCGCTCCGGCTCAAGATCAAGGCACTGATCATCGACCTGGATACACCCACACAGACCGGCGGCGATACCCAGGTGCGGTACCTACGCTACGCCGACGCTGAAAAGATCGCCGATAAGCTCAAGGGTCAAGCCACCGCGTCGGCCAAGGCCTTAGGCGGCCCGCAGGGCAGCGGCGCGGCCGCGGCTGGTGGTGGTGGTGGCGCCAACGTGGATGCCAGCGTCACCATTTGGGCGGATGTCGCCACCAATGCGCTCATCATAACGGCGCCCCCGAAGATCATGAAATCGTTGATGGCGGTCATCGACAAACTGGATATCCGGCGCGCCCAGGTGCAGGTCGAAGCCATCATCGTCGAAGTGGACGTCAACAAGAGCTCCAATCTCGGGGTGCAATGGATCCTCTACGGTCAAGGCAACTCGACCGTCCCGGCGGCGGTGACTAACTTCCCGGGATCGGGAACCGGTATCGTCAATCTGCTCGCCTCCGCCTTGGGCGGCGTGGCCACCACGGCGACCAGCACCGCCGCCACTACCACCGCCACCACCGGTGTCGGTGCCGCGGCCTCGGCCCTGTCCAGCGCAACCGGCGCAACCCTGGCGATCGGACGCTACAACGCCACCTCTGGCACCAATTTTGCCGCGATCGTTCAAGCCCTGCGCAGCGATGGCACGAGCAACATCATTTCGACACCTTCATTGATTACGATGAACAACGAAGAGGCCGAGGTCAAGGTGACCCAGGAGATTCCGTTGATCACCGGTTCGTACAGCAGCAGCACGCAGAGCGTGGCCGGCACCACGAGTCCGTTCGAAACGATCCAGCGCGAGGAAGTGGGCACCATTCTGAAGGTCACGCCGCACATCAACGAAGGCAACTCGGTGCAGCTCAAGATCGAACAGGAAGATTCCTCGCCCGGTGCGAAGCTGGCGGATTCGGCCGACATTTCCACGAACAAACGCTCGATCAAGACCACGGTACTGATCGAGGATGGCGGCATCATCGTACTTGGCGGACTGATGTCCGATACGGTGACGGAGAGCGAGGATCGAGTACCCGGGCTCGGCGCCATCCCGCTCATCGGCAATCTGTTCAAGTCGCGCAGCGGCTCCCGCCAGAAGAAGAACCTGCTGGTGTTCATCCGTCCGGAGATTCTGCGCGATGCCACGGCCACGGAGACCACCAGCGAGACCAAGTACGATCAAATGCGGCACGAAGAGAAGACCCTCAATAATGGCCATATCATGCTGCTGCCGGGCGAGAAACAACCGGTGATCCCGGCGGTTCCACCCTATTCAGGGATACCCGTAGCGCCGCCGCCCAGCACCAATCCGGGCGGTGCGACTCCCAACGTCCCGCAGTTGCCGAGTGCGCCGCCGCAAGGCGCGCCCGCGCCCTCCTCCACTCCGCAGGCGGGGGCGACCCCGAACCCAGCCCCGTCAGCGCCGCCCAATAAATGAACGCCGCACTACAAGAGCCCGCGCAGCGCAAGCTGTCGTTCCCGTTCGCCAAGCGTCATGGCGTGCTGGTGCGCGGCATCGCGAACGGCGTCGCGGATACCGTGTGCCGCCCCGGCGTGACTCCCCAGGCGCTCGCGGAAGTCCGCCGCTTCGTCGGCGTACCGCTCAAGCTACAGAGGGTGTCGGTCGACACCTTCGACTCGATGCTGCGTATCGCCTATGAAGCGGGCTCGGGCGCCGCCATGCAAATGCTCGAGGGGCTGGACGACAATACCGACCTTGCTCACCTGGCCGAGGACATACCAGAATCGTCGGACTTGCTGGAAAGCGACGACGCGGCGCCGATCATCCGTTTGATCAATGCCTTGCTGACCCAGGCGGTGAAGGAAAACGCCTCGGATATCCATGTCGAACCGTACGAGAACCGGCTGGTGATCCGCTTCCGGGTCGACGGTGTGCTGCGTGAAGTACTGCAGACCAAGCGTGCGGTCGCGCCGCTCGTGGTGTCGCGCATCAAGGTCATGTCGAAGCTCGACATCGCGGAACGGCGCCTGCCGCAGGACGGCCGCATCTCGCTACGCATTGCCGGCCGCGCCGTTGACGTGCGCGTCTCGACCCTGCCGTCCGGACACGGCGAACGCGTAGTGCTGCGCTTGTTGGACAAACAGGCCGGACGCATCGAATTGACGTCGCTCGGCATGGACCCCCGCACCCAGAGCATGATGGACGAAATCATCCATAAGCCGCACGGGATCATCCTCGTGACCGGTCCCACGGGCTCGGGAAAGACCACCACGCTGTACGCGGCACTCGAGCGCATCAACGACAACACGCGCAACGTCATGACGGTCGAGGACCCGATCGAGTACTACATCGACGGGATCGGTCAGACACAGGTCAATACCAAGGTGGAAATGACCTTTGCGCGCGGGCTGCGCGCGATTCTGCGTCAAGACCCGGATGTGGTCATGGTCGGTGAAATTCGCGATCTCGAAACCGCACAGATCGCCGTGCAGGCGAGTTTGACCGGGCATCTGGTGCTGTCCACGCTACACACCAACACCGCCGTAGGCGCCGTGACGCGCTTGCGCGACATGGGCATCGAGCCATTTCTCCTGTCGTCCAGCTTGATCGGCGTCATGGCCCAACGCCTGGTGCGCGTGCTGAATCCCTCGACCCGCGAACCGTTCATGGCCGGCGAGTACGAGCGCCGACTCTTGAATCTGGATCTGCGGGGAGAGCCCGTGCAACTCTATCGGCCGAGCAGCGAACCGGGCTTGGGCTACCGTGGCCGCACGGGCATCTACGAGTTGATCGCTGTCGACGATCACATGCGCACCATGATCCACGACGGTTCGTCCGAACAGGAACTGGAGCGCTACGCGCGCACGGCGAGCCCCGGCATCCGCGATGACGGCCGCCGCAAGATCATAGAAGGCGACACGACGCTCGAAGAAGTCCTGCGCGTCACGCGCGAGGACTGATGGGCGCGTTCGAATACACCGCACTCGATGCCCAGGGTCGCGAACGCAAGGGACTGATCGAGGGCGACACCCCCAAACACGTGCGTCAATTGCTGCGTGACAAGCAATTGCTGCCGATGGAGATCCACGAGACCGCGGAACGCGAACTCAAACAGAGCAGACGCCGGGGTTTCATGCGCCGCGGCCTGTCGACGCTGGATCTGGCGCTGCTGACACGGCAGTTGGCCACGCTGCTGCGCTCCGGCCTGCCGCTCGAGGAATCGTTGCAGGCGGTGGCCGAACAGACCGAAAAGCCCCGCGTTCAGCGCATCATCCTGGGTGTCCGGGGCAAGGTCGTCGAGGGTCATCCGTTGGCCGACGGCCTGAAGGACTTCCCCCAGGCATTTCCGGAAATCTACCGCGCGACGGTATCGGCCGGCGAGCAATCCGGCAAATTGGATTCCGTGCTGGAGCGGCTGTCCGATTACACCGAGTCACGCCAGGTCATGGGTCAACAGGTGAGCAACGCACTCGTCTACCCCATCGTGCTCATGGTGCTGTCCTTCGCCATCGTCTCCTTCCTGCTGGCCTACGTAGTGCCGCAGGTAGTGGCCGTATTCGAATCGGGCCACCAGGAACTCCCCTTCGCCACACGACTACTGATCGGCATGAGCGATTTCGTGCGGCACTATTGGATCTATGCCGTCATCGTACTGGCCGTGGCCACCTGGGGATTTCTGCGCTGGCTCAAGGCTCCGGAGGCGCAGCTACGCTTCGACCGTCTGCTGTTGAAGGTCCCCCTCGCCGGCAAACTCATCCGCGGCGTCAATACGGCACGATTTTCCCGCACCTTCAGCATTCTGACGGCGAGCGCGGTGCCGGTCCTCGAGGCTTTACGGATCTCTGCCGAGGTGGTCAACAATCTGCCGATGAAAAAAGCCGTCGAAGAGGCGGCATCCCGCGTTCGCGAAGGGGCTCCCATCGGCAAATCCCTGGCCGCCCGAAAATTGTTTCCGCCAATGATGATTCACCTCATCAGCAGCGGTGAAAGCAGCGGCGAGCTGGAAAAGATGCTCGAGCGCGCGGCGTCCAATCAAGAGCGTGAAATGGACGGCTTGCTGTCCACAATGACCAATCTGCTCGGACCGTTCATGGTCGTGTTCATGGGCGGGGTCGTGATGTTCATCGTCATTGCGTTGCTTCTGCCGATATTCCAGTTGAACGATCTAGTCAAGTAGTGCGCTTTCAATGAGCTTTGGAGCACTGTGCGCCAGGGTATTGCGTGCGAGGCTCGTTTCCGTTTATAACGCGCGCGTGTCGGTTAACCGATGAAAAGACCAGCCTCAACAGCATGAGCGAAAAACCCGAATCTGAAGAGTTCGAGGAAGAGGATACCGAGGACGTCGCGCCGGGCAGCGACGACGTCGATGTGGACCACATCATGCGCGACGTGGAGTCGCAGCGGCGTCGAGCGCCCAAGGGCGCTGAGCCTGCTTGGCGACGTCTGGAGCGGGTGATGGAGGAACGCCGCACCGCGGAACTGTTGAGTGATTTCGATGACTACGAAATCGATGACGTCGCGGGAATCGAGACCGACATCGACATGGACGACGCGCCGCCGCAGGAAACTGCCGACCACCAGGCGGCACCAAAGAAAAAATCCCGCTAGTCGATTTTCCATAATGTCGGCTGCGATCGTTTCGATCCTGCGCAGGGTTAACGCACGGAGTCAGTGAAAATTACGCGACGCCACGACCAGTTCGCCCAGCATGTCCGACAGATTGGTCAGGCGCTTGGCGATGACGTGCAGCACATCGCCTTCACGCTGCAGTGTGCCGCGGACCAGGAGTAGTCGCGACTCCAGCAATACGGCACGTTGCGCCGTCGCCACGCGCTCCCACACGATCAAGTTCACATAGCCGGTTTCGTCCTCCAGGGTGACGAAGGTCACGCCGCCCGCACTGCCCGGCCGCTGCCGCGTGATGACCAATCCGGCCGCCAACACCCCGCGACCATTGGGCTGATCCCATAACTCTCGATTCGGGATCACGCCGCGCGTGACCAGCGACTCGCGCAGCAATGACACGGGATGGCGACGCAAGGTCAAGCCGGTGCTGCCATAGTCGGCAACGATGTCTTGACCCTCGGAGGGCGCGCGCAGCAGGGGTACGCCCTCGTCGATCACGGTTTGCGCCGGCAACAGCGGCAACACTCGTTCCACACCGCACACCTGCCACACCGCCAAATGCCGGTGCCCGGTCAAATCGCAGAGGGCATCGGCCGCGGCGAGCGCCTCCAGGTCGCGGCGGTCGAGGGCGGCGCGTTCGGCCAGATCGGCGAGGTGCGCGAATGGCGCCTGGCTGCGCGCCGTCAGCAAGCGCAGCCCCCCCTCCCTCGAAAAACGCTTTACCAGCCGTAGTCCCAGACGCAATGCAGGGCGGCCGTCCTGGCGCCGCTCGAGCGTGCAATCCCAAGCGCTCGAGACCACCGCCACGGGTCGCACCTCGACACCATGCGCCCGCGCGTCCCGCACCAATTGCGCCGGCGCATAAAACCCCATCGGTTGACTGTTGAGCAGCGCCGCGCAGAATGCCGCCGGCTCGTGATACTTGAGCCAGGAGGAGACATACACCAGCAGCGCAAAGCTGGCCGCATGCGACTCGGGAAAACCGTATTCGCCGAAGCCCGATATCTGATTGCATATCTGCTGCGCGAAACTCTCTCGATAACCTCTTTGCAACATGCCGTCGATCAACTTCCGCTGGAATGCTTCCAGACCGCCTTTGCGTTTCCAGGTCGCCATCGCGCGCCGCAACTCATCGGCTTCGCCGGGTGTGAACCCGGCGGCTTCGATGGCCAGCTTCATCACCTGTTCCTGGAAAATGGGCACGCCCAAGGTGCGTTTCAGCACCGCTTCGACCGCCGGACTGGGATAGGTCACGGGCTCCTCGCCGTTGCGACGGCGCAGGTACGGGTGCACCATCTCGCCCTGGATGGGGCCGGGGCGCACGATCGCTACTTCGATCACCAGATCGTAGTAATTGCGCGGCCGTAATCGCGGCAGCATCGCCATCTGCGCCCGCGATTCGATCTGAAACACACCGACGGTGTCGGCACGGCAGATCATGTCGTAAACGACTGGGTCTTCCTTCGGCACCGTGGCAAGCGTCAATTGGCCCGCCGCTCCGCCCCTGCCGCGGTAGCCATTGACCAGGTCGAAGGCGCGGCGTATTGCGCAGAGCATGCCGAGTCCCAGCACATCGACCTTGAGCAACCCCAACGCGTCCAGATCATCCTTATCCCATTGGATCACCGTACGTTCGGGCATCGTCGCATTTTCGATGGGCACCAATTCATCCAGGCGGTCGCGCGCGATGACGAAACCACCCACGTGCTGCGAGAGGTGCCGCGGAAATCCCATGATCTCGGCGGTGAGCGCCATGAGTCGCCGAATGCGCGGCGCGGCGGGATCGAAACCCGCGGCCCGAATCCGTTCAGGCTCAATGTGCTCGCCGTCCCACCATTGCATGCTGCGCGCCAGCCGGTCGACCTCTTCCGACCTGAAGCCCAGCGCCTTGCCGACATCCCGCAAAGCGCTGCGCGGACGGTAGGAAATGACGGTGGCCGCCAGCGCCGCCCGCTCGCGGCCATACTTGCGGTAGATGTATTGGATGACCTCTTCGCGCCGCTCGTGTTCGAAATCCACGTCGATGTCGGGCGGCTCGTTGCGCTCCTTGGAGATGAAGCGTTCGAACAACATGGCCAGCCGGGAAGGGTCCACTTCGGTGATTTGCAGGCAGTAACAGACGATCGAATTCGCCGCGGATCCCCGACCCTGGCACAGGATGCCGTGCGCACGGGCGTACCGCACCACGTCATGCACCGTGAGAAAAAACGGCTCGAACTCGAGCTCAGCGATCAACCGCAATTCATGTTCGATGCCCTGACGCACGGCGGTCGGCACACCGTCAGGCCAGCGCTGGGCACTGCCTCGTTCGGTCAGCGCGCGTAGCTGGCTGGTGGGTGTTTCGCCCGCGGGTACGATCTCTTGCGGATATTCATAGCGCAGTGCATCGAGTTGAAATTTACAGCGTTCGGCGATGATCAGGGATTCGGTCATGAGCGGTGCAGGATAAAGCTCGCGCAACCGGGATAACGGCCGCAAATACCGCTCGCCGTTGGGGTGCAAGGCATACCCCAGCGCACTCAACGGGGTATTCAAGCGGATCGCCGTGAGCACATCTTGCAGGGCGCGGCGGCCGCGCCGATGCATGTGCGCGTCACCCGTGGCGACCAGTGGTAGATCCAGGGTCTTGCCCAGCGCTTGCAATAACGCCAATCGCCGTGTATCGAAACCATCGGTCAGCAATTCCACGCCGATCCATAAACGGCCGGCGAAGCGCTCGCGCAGCCAACGCCCGTCGCAATCCTGTTGCGGCAGCGAAGTGCGCGATGGGTCCGGCAACCAAAGGATCAAACAGCCCTCGAGCGTGTGGTTGAGGTCGGTGCGTTCGAGTGCATAGCGGCCTTTCGACGTGGCGCGACGCGCCTGGCTAACCAAACGGCTCAACGCGCCGTAACTCGTTCGATCGGTGGCCAGCGCCACGAATTTCAGGCCATCAACGCAATTGAACTCGGCGCCGATGATGAGCGGCAGACCATAGCGTTTTGCCGCCACGTGTGCCCGCACCACACCCGCAAGGGAACACTCATCGGTAATGGCCAAGGCCCGATACCCAAGCCTCGTCGCCCGCAGCACCATCTCCTCAGGATGCGAGGCACCCCGCAGGAATGAGAAATTCGTCAGGGCATGTAACTCGGCGTACATGAACCGGACTCAAGCGAACACGCCGTGCAGGTACCAGCCCCGCGTCCGTCGCTCCTGAAAAATCCATGCCCTCGCGCCGTACATCTGGGGTGCGTCGTGCATTTGGCGTGCGCCCGGCATCTGGCGTGCGACATAGTAATCGCGCGCGACTCCTTTGCCATCCCACCATCCACTTTCGATGCGCTCAGGACCCTCATCCAGTATCCACCCAAGCGGCTGTGTGTGTTGCGGATCCATGGCGCAGAGCATTACGGGCTCGGCCAGCAACCACACCGGTCGCGCCATATCCGCATCGCCGCCCCGCTCACGCCCTTTGCCGGTACTTACATCGCCCGCGCGCAGGTCGTCCGTACGAGCAGCGATCAAGCGTAATGCATGGACCCGCCGCCAGGCGGCCTCCGGCCGATGCTCCGCGATGGTCGCCACCCCGTACACCGCTGTCTCCCCAAATCTTGCACTCAGGCGCTCCACCAATTGCGGAGCCGTATCGCGACCACCACTACGCAAGCCGGCGAATGCATCGAGCGAAGCGGCCGATAACGGCTGCAAGGACCCCGACCTAAGTTCCATGCCTTTGACCGGCGCGGGCAGCTCGAGTCGATGCAGTTTTTCCTCGAGCACATCCGCCAAACGCCCCCGCTCGCCGGTGATGTTTGCCAATCCCAAATGGATACGGGTGTCCGTTAACGTCCGATGCCACAGTCTGAGTTCCAAGGCTTGCACGCCGGCCTGACGTTCCCGCAGGAACTGCGCGCAGTGTTCGATCAGGGGTTGCACCGCCTGTTGCAGCAGGACCACCGTCTCGATTTCCGATTCGCAATCACAGCGCTCACGAAAGCGTTCACGCGGCACGAACGCTCTGCGGGGCGCCGCTTGTCTTGCCAGGGCGATATCGATGTCCACCACGGCCGAGGGTCCCAGCCGACGCGCCAAACCGGCTCGCGGCAGCCGCAGTAACTCGCCAATCCGGGTCACGCCCATGGAATGTAGCGTCCGCAAGCGATCGGGATGCCAGGCCGTACACGCGAGGGGTACCTCCGCCAAAGCCGCCGCCAATGCACCGGCCTCTTCGATGCATGCGTTTTGGCCCGCACGGGCCAACCACAGCGCGCCCAAGGTGGTGGGCGCCACCGCGGTCATGACGGACAATGCGAGCCGGCTCCACGCAGCATCGAGGTCCGCATACAATGCCGCAAGAGAACCGAACAACGTCACGCTGCCCTTGATTTCCAGCAGCAAGGCGTTCGGCGTTTCGATGCTGACCAAGGAGGTGAAGCGCTGTGCGCACCGGGCAAGACGTTGCAGAGTGGACGGCGCATGAGGGTCTCTCAGTTCCGGAAATACCGCCGCATACCAGAGTTGCTGGAGGCGCGGCTGGCGCAAATGCCGGGCCGTGGATGGCGTCGCGAGCCGCGCAGCATTGGTCGGCAGGCGTTGGTGCACGGGCGACACAGCGACGTCCGCGTAACCGTCCGCAAACAAGTCCGCCGTGGCGGATCTGGCTGCTGAGGTCAACCGCCGCAGCGGTTTCATGGGCAGTGCAGTTCGACGGGACCGGGGCGACCGCCCTGCACTTTGATGAGTTCGAGTTGGGTCTCGTACTGACCTTTCGTCATGAGTAGACGCAGGCTGGCGGGAGAGGACTCGAACCGATGCCGCTCGGGACGAAACAGTACGCCTAGCGCACCGCCCTCTTGCGCCGCGAGCTTCAAACGCCGCAGCCAACGGTCATCGGTGCCTTGCAGCCATAACAGCACCGCCGCGCATACGCCTGAACTCAAGGCTTGTTCGGCAGCCCACAACGCCTCCGTGGCGCTCGGCGGACGGACCACCAGCAGCCTGCCCAGTTCGATTCCCTGCTGCGCCAGAGCCGGCGCATAGGGCTCATGCGGTGGGGCAATCCACACCAGCCAGGGAGCCGCCCCGGCGGTTTTACGCTGACATTCCACCAGTGCCGGTAAAAACAGCTGGACTTCACCCAGTCCTGGAGTTTCCAACAACACCTCGACGAGCGACGCCGTCGGCCAACCTCCTCCCGGTAACCGCGCATCGAGCGCGCGGAGCCCGGTGGACCAAGCCGGACGAGAGGCAGAGGCCGGGGCGTCTTTTAACTTCCAGACGCGTGCATCGGCCAACAGATCCGCAAGCGCCACCACCGAGTAAGGCATTGCAGAGTGAACCATTGCAGCGTGAAATAGTGCAGCGTGAATTATTGACGAATGAACTATGGCTTCGCGGCTTCCACGTCCTTACCACGACGCAGCACCCCGACCACCACCCCCTCAATAATCATCGGCTGTTCTTTCAGATTGACGCGAATCGGTTCGAAGTCGGCATTCTCAGGCAGCAACCACACGATCGTGCCTTCTTGCCGGTAGCGTTTGACGGTCACTTCATCTTCCAAACGCGCCACCACGATTTGGCGGTTGCGTACTTCCGGCGTGCGATGCACCGCGACCAGATCACCGTCCAAGATACCGGCATTCTTCATGCTCATGCCTTGCACCTTCAACAGATAATGAGGTGTTGGTTGAAACAGTTGAGGATCGATTTGGTACCGTCTTTCGATATGTTCCGCGGCCAGGATCGGACGGCCCGCGGCGACTCGCCCGATGAGCGGCAGCCCCAATTGTTCACGGAGGATATCCTTGAGCTGAATGCCGCGCGACGCGCCGGGAATCAAATCGATGACGCCCTTGCGTTGCAGAGCGCGCAAATGCTCTTCCGCCGCATTGGGGGATTTGAAGCCCAAGGTGCGGGCGATTTCCGCACGGGTAGGCGGCATTCCGCTTTCGGAAATGGCGTCTTGAATGAGCCGCAGAATCTGCGTTTGACGGGGCGTGAGATCAGTCATGCATCACCTGTATACGTAACCAGTGACTGTTATTATATACAGACTCGGGCCGCTGGCAAGTCCCGCGACGGCACGGTAATTTGCCGAAACGTTCGACTCGCTGCCTAAATTGTTCCCTCCAGCACCCTAAATCGTCCCGTTCCAGCCCAATCGCACCATTTGCAGGTCCCCATGCCGAAAAAGCCAGACGCTCCAAAACACTCGGGATACCCAGGACAAAAACACTACGACCCCCGTGATCTTGACCTCGGCATGGACCGCCCCATCACCCGCCGCGACTTCATGAACGGCATCGCCATCGGCGCGACCGCGATGACCGCAAGCGCGATCGGTTCCAACCCCCTGTTCGCCGCGAGCCCCGCGGATTCCGGAGGCCTCAGCACGACGGCCTCGAGCGGCGCTGCCCAAGACGCCTATGGCTACTACCCCCCGCTGCTGACGGGAATGCGCGGCAGTCATCCCGGCTCGTTCGAAGACGCCCATGCCTTGCGCGATGGCCAAACCTGGCCGCCGGCGACCGATACCGACGAAGAGTACGATCTGATCGTCGTCGGCGGCGGCATCAGCGGACTGGCCGCTGCCCACTTCTACCGTGCCGGAAGTACGCCCAAGAGCCGCATTCTCATCCTCGACAATCACGACGACTTCGGCGGCCACGCCAAACGCAACGAATTCAATTTGGACGGCCATTTGCATCTGCTCAATGGCGGCACTCTGGAGATCGACAGCCCACGTCCCTATGGACCGGTCGCCGCGGGTCTGCTGAAAACCTTGGGGCTGGACGTGCCGGCATTGGCGAAGAGCACGCAACATCCACAGTTCTACGACGCCCGCGGACTGCAAGCCGGCGCGTTCTTCGATCGGGAAACCTTCGGCGCCGACAAACTCATCGTCGGCATCGGCGGCGCCACCGCGCTCGACGAGCTGCTGCGGCAGGCACCGCTGTCGGAACGCGCCCAAAGAGAAATCCTGCAAATCGAGACCGCGAAGATCGATTACCTGCCGGGCCTATCCTCCGCCGACAAGAAACAGCGTCTGTCGCGCATCAGCTATGAGGTGTTCCTGCGCGACCTCGTGAAGGTCGACCCGGCCGTGCTCAAGTTCTATAACGCCCGCACCAAGGGCGAATGGGGCGTGGGCACCGATGCGGTATCGGCGCTCGATTGCTGGGGCTTCGGTATGCCCGGCTTTCAAGGCATGCAACTGACCAAGGGTTCCATCGCGCGAATGGGCTTCACACCCGCGGGATACGAGGATACCGGCGGCTCGTTTCGGCTGCATTTTCCCGACGGCAACGCGACCATCGCGCGGCTCTTGGTGCGTAACCTCATTCCACGCGCCGTGCCGGGCACGACGGTCGAAGACATCGTCACGGCTCGAGTGAACTATGCGCAGCTCGACCGATCCGACACACCGGTACGCCTGCGGCTCAATAGCATCGTCATCGGCGCGCGCCACGTAGGTAGCACCGCATCCGCAAAGCAGGTCGAAGTCACTTACCTGCGTGGTGGCAAGCCCTATGTCGCACGCGCACGCGGTGTTGTCATGGCCTGTTACAACATGATGATTCCGTATCTATGTCCCGAGCTGCCCGCCGCTCAGAAAGATGCACTGCACCAGCTGGTCAAGACTCCGCTGGTTTACACGAGCGTAGCGCTGCGCAATTGGCAGGCGTTCGAGAAACTCAAAGTGCATCGAGTGTATGCGCCAGGAAGTTATCACACGTACTTTCATCTGAATTCGCACGTCAATATCGGCGCTTATCGGAGTACGTCATCGTCGCGGGAACCGATTTTGGTCCATATGGTGCGCACACCCTGCAAACCCGGACTACCAGAGCACGAGCAAAATCGGGCGGGGCGCGCCGAATTGTTGACGACCTCGTTCGAGACCTTCGAACGCAACATCCGCGATCAATTGGCCCGCACGCTGCGGGATGGAGGGTTCGATCCGGCCCGGGACATCACGGCGATCACCGTCAATCGCTGGCCCCATGGCTATGCGCCCGAATACAATCCATTGTTCGACCCTGAGCTTCCCGAGGCCGCACGACCGCACGTCGTCGGCCGCGCGCAATTCGGCAGAATCACGATCGCAAACTCGGATGCCGGCGGCGGCGCGTACACCGACTCGGCCATCAATCAGGGTCATCGTGCCGCGATGGAGTTGCTGCACACACACAAAACATGACTCGCGACTCGAGCGTAAAAATTACATTTATCGGGTCATTCTTGCGATCGCCGGGTCATTCCTAACAGCGATTTAATATCCACGCAATAATTTCGGGCAAAATAGTGTACGAATCCGCACATAAAGCGCTTTTCAGTTGCATTCGACGCGCGAATTTGGCTACATGTGCGCCTGTGTTCAGATGCATGCGAGCCCTATACTAAAATGGGCTTGCTGGCGACGACACTTCGGGCCTTCCGAGACCAATGAATCAACCCTAGGGGAATATTGATATGACATTTTCTACGACTCTCAAGGCGACCTTCGCCGCTGCCTGCGTTATCGCTTTCGCGGGTTGCACCGACCTGAAGCCGATCCAAGCCCAGATTGACGACCTGAAATCCCAGGTCACCAAGCTGCAGAGCGATACGGCTAAGGCCTCCAGCGATGCCGCTGCTGCCAACAGCGCGGCCGCCAGTGCCTCTTCGGCCGCCTCCGGCGCGCAGAGCACGGCGAACCAGGCGTTGTCGACCGCTCAGTCGAATACGACTGCGATCGAAGCGATCAACGAGAAGATCGACCGCATGTTCAAGAAGTCGGTGTCGAAGTAAATCTCGATCACTTGATGTGAACGTAAAACGCCGCGGGTCACACCGCGGCGTTTTTCTTTGCGTGGGGTGTGGACGGCACAGGCGTATATCCACGCCGCGCCTTACAATACGCCATGATCCCGCCCGTGCCCGCCCCCGACACCCCCGACGCCGCACTGGGCGACAACGAGGTACGCGCCTGCCTGCGGGTACTGCGCGCCATAGAGGCTGATCGCGCGCACCTCGCGCGGCTCACGCCGGAAGAACGACGTGAGTTGCTGATGCTCGCCGGTCTGATCGCCAAACCGGAACGGCACGACGTGACGAGAATGGCGAAGGCCTTTCGGCGCGCGAAACGTGAGGCCGCGAAGGAACACGATCGCCGGGTCATGGACCAGGCGGGACTGCGCGTGCAGCGCCGTTCCGCCGTGTACACGCCGCTCTGGCTCGAGCGGCCCAAGGCCGATGCCTTCGAAGATCGCGATGCGCTGCGTCAGGAGCGCTCCTGCTATGTCTGCAAGCAGCCCTTCACCAAGACTCATCGCTACTACGATTCGATGTGCGAAACCTGCGGCGAATTCAACTATGCCAAACGCGGGCAGACGGCCGATCTCACGGGTCACTATGCGCTGGTCACCGGAGCGCGGGTGAAGATCGGCTTTCAAGCATCCCTCAAACTCCTGCGCGCCGGTGCCCACGTGATCGTCACCACGCGTTTTCCGGTCGACGCGGCCGATCGGTACTCGAAGGAGCCGGACTTCCCGGGCTTTCGCGCGCGGTTGCAGATTCACGGACTCGACCTGCGGCATACGCCGAGCGTCGAACTCTTCACACGTTTCCTGCTCGAGCGCCTGCCGCGGCTCGATTACATCGTCAACAACGCCTGCCAGACGGTGCGCCGACCCGCGGGTTTCTTTCAGCATCTTCTTGCCCGGGAAGCCGAGTCGCTGGAGGCGCTGCCGCAAGGCTGGCAGAGCACGTTGGCGAGTCACCATGAGCTGCGGCGCACCCTGCTGCCATCACCCACACCCGACGCCTCGTCCACACCGGACTTAGGCTCGCGCATCGCCGCCACGACGCGGCAGCCAGGCGAAGGGCTGCTGCACAGCGCGGCGCTGTCGCAGCGACGCTATCTGGATGAGGATTTTCGCGACGGCGAGGCACTGTTCCCGGCGGAGCGCTACGATGAAGATCGACAGCAGGTCGATCTACGCGAGGTCAATAGTTGGCGGCTGCGCATGCACGAGGTCGAGACGCCCGAGTTGCTCGAAGTGCAGCTCGTGAATGCCATCGCCCCCTACATTCTCAACGCCCGACTGAAGCCCCTGATGCTGCGCACCGCCGAGCGCCACAAGCATGTGGTCAACGTCAGCGCGATGGAGGGCCAGTTCTACCGCATCGCCAAGACCGACAAGCACCCGCATACCAACATGGCGAAGGCCGCCCTCAACATGATGACGCGGACCAGCGCCGTCGATTTCGTGAAGGACGGCATTCACATGAATGCGGTCGACACGGGATGGGTGACGGACGAGGATCCCGTCGTGCATGCTGCGCGCAAGGCCGCCAGTGGCTTCTCGCCGCCGCTCGACATCATAGACGGCGCCGCACGTATCGTTGACCCCATATTCGCCGGCCGACTCCACGGCACGCATGTCTGGGGGCAATTCCTGAAGGACTACAAGCCGGCGCCGTGGTGAGTCGCGGCGCCCTCAATAACGGATCAGCGCGGAACCCCAGGTAAAACCGCCGCCGAACGCCTCGAGTAGCAGCAACTGACCGCGCTTCACGCGTCCATCGCGGATGCCGGTGTCGAGCGCGAGCGGCACGGATGCGGCCGATGTATTGCCCTGATCGCCGATCGTCACGATGACGCGCTCCATGGGCAGGTCCAAGCGCTTGGCGATGGCTTCAATGATGCGGATGTTCGCCTGATGCGGGATCAACCAGTCGAGTTGTTCCTTGGCGATTCCGTTCATGCTGAGCGTTTCCGTCACCAGTGCGCCCAAGGTGTTGACCGCGACCTTGTAAACCTCGTTGCCCTTCATCTGCACGCCGGCCTTGCCCTCCTTCACTAGCTTGAAGCCTGCGGACACGCCGTCGGGATAGCGCAGCAGATCCTTGTACTTGCCGTCGGAGTGCAGACGTGTGCTGATGATGCCGGGTTCGCTCGAAGGGGTCAGGATCACCGCACCCGCACCATCCGCGAACAGCACGCAGGTGGCGCGATCGTTCCAATCGACGATGCGCGTCAGGGTCTCCGCACCCACCACCAGTGCGCACTTCGCCTCGCCGAGCCGGACGAATTTATCGGCCACGCTGAGTGCATAGACGAAGCCGGTGCAGGCGGCCTCCAAGCTGAAGGCCGGACACCCGTGAATGCCCAGGCGATCCTGCAACAGCGTACCGACGTTCGGAAATACGAAATCCGGCGTGGTGGTGCCCACACAGATCAAATCGATATCCTCGGGCCTGACGCCCGCGGCGTCCATGGCGCGCCGTGCCGCGTGCTCGGCGAGGTCGGTGGTGGTCTCGCCCTCCGCCGCGACGTGGCGTTGCGCGATGCCAGTGCGGGTGCGGATCCACTCGTCGCTCGTATCCACGAGCTTTTCGAGCTCCGCGTTGGTCAGTATTTTCTGCGGCAGATAGCTGCCGGTACCCGCGATGCGTGAATACATGAGAATTCTTCGAACCCCGCTAGCGGCCTGTATGGCTCATGGGCGCCGTCACGCGGGCGCGCCGAGACGTTCGGCGATACGCGCCGGGACATTGGTGCGCGATTCCAGCACCGCGACCTCGATGGCTCGTTGGAAACCGAAAAAATCGGCTCCGCCGTGACTCTTGATGACGATGCCGTTCAAGCCCACCATGGTGGCGCCATTGTACCGACTTGGATCCAAACGCGTACGCAGCGCGCCGAGCGCCGGTTTCGCGGCGAGCGCCCCGAGCTTGCGCAGCGTGCTGCGCGTGAACTCCTCGCGCAGCGATGCGGTGATGAAGCGCGCCGCGCCTTCCATGGTTTTCAATGCCACATTACCGGTGAAACCGTCGGTCACCACCACATCGACATCGTCTGAAAAAATGTCGTGACCTTCGACGAATCCAACATAATTGAGGCCGCTCGCGGACAATAGATTATGGGCCGCCTGCACGTTCTCGTTTCCCTTGATTTCCTCCTCGCCGATATTGAGCAAGCCCACGCGGGGCCGCTCGTGGGCGCCCGGAAGATCGGTGGCGAGGATGGAGCCCATCACACCGAACTGACGCAGTTGCTCCGGTGTACACGACGCATTGGCGCCCAGATCCAGCATATAGGTATGACCGCCGCGCGAGGGAATCAACGAACCGATCGCCGGACGCTCCACACCCGGCAGCATCTTTAGGACGAAATGCGCCATCGCCATCAGCGCGCCGGTATTGCCCGCGCTGACGCAGGCGTTAGCCTCGTGAGACTTGACCAGGTCGAGGGCGCGCCGCATGGAGGAATCTTTTTTCCGGCGCAGCGCCTCGCGCGGATGATCGGTCATTTCGACCACTTGGGTGGCAAACAGGCAGAACACGTTACCGGGCATCGGGCCATGACCGCTAGCCTTAAGTTCCCGCTCCAGATCGGCTTGCCGGCCAATCAGGGTGAAGCGCACCTCGGGATATTCACGCGCCGCGGCAACGGACGCAGGCACGCAGATCGATGGTCCCCGATCGCCACTCATGGCGTCGACGGCTATGTGCAGCGGCGCAGACACGGCGTGCCTAGGGGTGGACGTGCCGCAGTCGGCGCATCATGAGTCGGACCGACTTATTCTTCGCCGTCGCCCGCCGCGAGGTCCGCCTTCGTCTGCAGCACCTTGCGGCCGCGATAAAATCCGTCACGCGAGATACGGTGGCGAGAGTGGGTTTCGCCGCTCTTCGCATCGATCGATACCGCCGGGAGGGCAAGCGCGGAATGAGACCGGTGCATGCCGCGTTTCGACGGGGTTTTTCTGCTTTTCTGAACTGCCATGAGTAAAATGTCCTATCAAGTTTTCTTCAACAAATCCTGCAAAGCGCTGAACGGCCGGCGCATCTCCGTCGCCGCCGCATCCTCGGCTCGTGCGCCGGTTGCGTATCCCGGTGCCTTGCCGCAAGTCATCGGCGTGCCGCACGCCGGGGCGATGGGCAAAGCCAACAACACTTCTTCCTCGGCCAGTTCACGCAGCGATACCAAGCCGTCCCGCACCTCAAACAACTCGCGTTCCGATTCCGCCGAGTGCTGCTCGTCCCCGTTCGAAAACTCGAGGTCGCTGCCGCCACTCACGGTCAAGCCGAAATCCTGCATGCAGCGCTGACATACCAGAAGCGGAGTCGCACTGACCGTGACCCGCGCCCCGGGGCACCCCGACGCCAGTTTCGTGAATGCGAACCGTGCGAGAACCGTCCCTCGCGGATCGGCCAACGAATCCTTCAGCCGGTGCAGATCGCCCAACTCGTACACCCGCTCGAACACCGCCCCCGCGTCGGCGAGGTCCGCGCAATTAACGAGGTCAGTCATCGGCCGCCCCGGGCCGCCTATGATAGAGCTCGCGGCCACCTCTGTCAAAAATTGACCGGGTGCAAGTGCTTGTTTTGCCGAGGCGGGGCCTCATCGCGTGGGTTTCTTGGCGCGGGGCGGTGTAGCGCGAGCGCGGGCCGATTTGGCCGGTTCGCGCACTGACGTCGCCGCACCCGGACGGGCACTCTTGCGCATCGGGCGCGCTGCGGGGCGCTTCGCACTGCGTTTCATGGGAGTGATGGCATCGATCACCGCCGACAGTTCAGCCGGCAAGGGTGCGCTGACGTGAAAGGGTACGCCGCTGCCAGGCCACTCGAAGGCCACCGATTGGGCGTGTAAAAAAGTCCGTTTAAGGCCGTGTGCCTTCAGTTCCGCATTGCGTTCCCGGTCTCCGTACTTATCGTCGCCGAGCAGCGGATGGCCGGCAAACGTGGCGTGCACGCGAATTTGATGGGTGCGGCCGGTCGGGATATCGACTTCCATCAGGGTGGCGAGCGAACCGAAGAATTGCACCGGCTTGAACACGCTCACCGAATCCTTGCCGGCATGCGCCACCCGCACATGCCGTTCGCCATGTTCGCGGTTGTCGGTCGCCAGCGGGGCGTCGATACGCTTGGTCCCGAGCTGCCAACTCCCGGACACCAAGGCGAGGTAGGTCTTGTGCATGCCGCCGCCGCGGATCAAGGCATGCAACGCGACCAACGTGGCGCGGTCGCGCGCGACGAGCAAGCAACCGCTGGTATCCCGATCCAAGCGATGCACCAGCTCCAATGTCTCGCGCGGACGCGATGCGCGCAGCGCCTCGATCACCCCGAAGCTCATGCCGCTGCCACCATGCACAGCCACACCGGCGGGCTTATCCAGCACCATGACGTGCCTATCCTGGAATATCACCGCGCCCTCGATGAGTTCGAGCAGGCTCGTGGACGGTTGCCCCGGCTCGCTGCCGGTATCGATGCGGACCGGCGGCAGACGCACCTCATCGTCGGCGGCCAGACGATATTCCGCATCGACGCGCTTGCGATTCACACGCACCTCGCCCTTGCGCAGCAGGCGGTAGACCCGGCTGCGGGGCACCGTTTTGAAATGGCGCATGAGGAAATTGTCGATGCGCTGACCGGCTTCCGCAACGGTGATGGTGCGCAGTTCCACGGCGCTCTTGGGGACGTGCAACCGAACCGGGTCTACGAGGGGCATAGGCATAATTTCTAAGATCTTCTTTGGGCTTTCTGACGAAGAGCATTCCAAGGTTTCTAAGGTATTGATTACATTGACCCTGGCGGCCTACCGTGATAATGTCGCAAAACCGTGTCAGGTGCTTAACCTTTTCGAGGGACCGCCTGAAAATCTTGTCGCCCCGATGGGCGCGCAAGTTGACACCGGTTTCGGTGGCTCCCCATCCGTTGGGGGGCTGCATATTAGTTGGTTCTGGATTTCCAGACCATCGCTCGGCCGATGAGATAAGCGCGCGAGAGCCTCAAGCTCCGGTGCTTTACAAGCGGTTAACCGAGAAAAAAGGCCCCGGATTGCCGTACGCGTTTCTGCAGAATTGGGTTCATCTAATGCCGCTCATGCTCATAGCCTGCGGCGTTTCCTTAATTCTAGTCGCACCCTACGGCGCGGCCCCGGCTTCTATTCTCAAGCTCTCCTCCTCGGCCCTTACCACCTTAGTTGGGGCACATGAAAAGAATGCTCGTCAACGCAGTTCAAGAAGAAGAACTGCGAGTCGCACTCGTCGACGGTCAGAAACTATACGATTTATCGATTGAGATCCCGTCACGGGAACAGAAAAAATCCAACATCTATAAAGGCAGAATAACCCGCGTCGAGCCGAGTCTCGAAGCGGCGTTCGTCGAGTATGGCGCCCAGCGCCATGGTTTCCTGCCGTTAAAAGAAGTCTCGAAGGAATATTTCCGATCACAACCGGCGGCCGGCGGCCGGCTGAACATCAAGGACCTGCTGCAAGAGGGCCAGGAATTGATCGTTCAGGTCGAAAAGGAGGAGCGCGGCAATAAAGGAGCGGCGCTCACCACCTTCATCAGCCTCGCTGGCCGATTCCTGGTGCTGATGCCCAATAATCCTCGCGCGGGTGGCGTCTCGCGACGCATCGAGGGCGAGGACCGCGATCAGATGCGCGAAGCCATGAACGCGCTCCAGATACCCGATGGCATGGGAGCCATCGTGCGTACCGCGGGCGTCGGTCGCACGACGGAGGAGTTGCAGTGGGACTTGAACAACCTCAAGACCGCCTGGGACGCCATCGTGGCCGCGAACGACGGGCGCCCCGCGCCGTTCCTGATATTCCAGGAAAGCGATGCCGTTACCCGCGGTTTGCGCGATTATTTCTCCGACGACGTCGGGGAATGCTTGATCGATCAGCCGGAGGCCTTTCAAAAGGCACAGGAATACATGCAGCGCTTCATGCCGCCGGACGCCCAGCGCAAATTGAAGCTCTACCAGGATCCGGTGCCGCTGTTTACGCGCTATCAGATCGAGAGCCAGATCGAATCGGCCTACTCGCACAAGGTAACTCTGCCCTCGGGCGGCAGCCTGGTCATCGATCACACCGAAGCCTTGGTATCGATCGACATCAACTCGGCGCGCAGCACGCGTGGCGGCGACATCGAGGCGACCGCCCGTAACACCAACCTGGAGGCCGCCGAGGAGATTGCGCGCCAGCTGCGGCTGCGTGACATCGGCGGTTTGATCGTGATCGATTTCATCGATATGGAGTCCACGGCGAATCAGCGAGCGGTCGAGGACATGCTGCGCGATGCGGTCAAGATGGACCGGGCCAGGATTCAATTGGGGAGGCTATCGCGCTTCGGGCTGCTGGAATTATCGCGGCAGCGCCTGCGCCCCGCATTGAGCGAGACCACTCATATCAGCTGCCCCCGCTGCAGCGGCATGGGGACGATCCGCGGTGTGGAATCCATGTCGTTGGCGCTGTTGCGCTTGATCGGCGAGGAGGCGCGCAAGGAGCGTACCGGGCGCGTCATAGCCCAGGTGCCGGTCGATGTGGCCACCTACCTCATGAACGAGAAGCGCGATTGGCTCAATCAGATCGAGTCGCGGGACAAGGTCTCCCTCGTGATCGTGCCTAATCCGAACCTCTATACGCCTGCGTACACGCTGCGCAGGATTCGGGACGACGAAAAGGAATTGCCGGAGAACACGACCGTGAGCTACCAGCTTGCGGATCAACCCGTGCTCGACGATTCGAATATCGGAAATCGCGACAAGAAACCGCAAGGCGAGGCGCCGTTGGTGCCCAGCATCCTGCCGGCGTCGGCGGCTCCGATAGCTCCGATACCGGTTCCGGTGGAAGCGCCGACTGCGCCCGCTCCCGCCGCGACGCCGGTCGCGGTTGCCCAGGAAGGCGCGTTCGTGCGTCTCTGGAAATGGTTATTCGGCACCAAGCACGACACCGGGGTCGTCGCATCGACCGCGGTGTCGGCCCCACCGGAGCGAGAACGGGGGGGACGGGATGCGCCAGGACGGGACGGCCCGCCGCCACGCGATCGGTACCGCAACGGCGGTGGCGACCGGGATCGCAACCGCAATCGTGATCGTGACCCGCGCCGTGACGGTGCCGGCCGCGACAATCCGCGTGACGCGGCGCGCGGCGACAGCTCGGGGCGCGACAACCCGCGCGACTCGAATCGCGATCCCCGGCGCGACCGGCCGGGCCGCGACAACCCGCGCCGCCAAGACGGCGGTGCACAAGCCGAGCGTCAACCTAATCCACCGCGGGGAGATGTGGCGCCGCGTCCGGACGCCGCACGGGTCAACTCCCCGAGAAACGACCAGCCGCCTCGATCCGACCAGCCGCCTCGCGCGGATCTGGCGTCGCGAGGCAACGACCAACCGCGAACGGGCGAGCGAGAGGCGAATGGCGAACCCCGTGCGGCGGGCGAACGCGGTGAGCGCACCGGACGTGGTCGGCGTCGGCGCGGACGGGGCCGCGGACGAGACAGTAGCGAGAACGTGACCCCCGCGGAGACCGCTGGCGCCGCTGCCGGCGACATGCCCACCGCCACCACCGGACGAGCCGACTTCGCCCCGCGACCTGACGCTCCACCGCCGTTGGAGGCGTTGGCGGGCGCGGAGAACGCCGCACCCCGAACCGAGACGCCGCGTTCCGACGAGGAGTCGGCGCCGCGCATGGAAACCGCCGCGTCGGATGCGGTGCCGGCGCGGTATCAGACGCTCCCTCCGGCGAGCCCCCCGGCCGCACCGGCACCGCAACCCAGCGCGGAACCCTCGGGCGGACCCAAGGCCACTGTGGCGGAGCCGCCGGTCGCCGAGAATGACGGTAAGTACGTGGTGTGGTCCTCGGCGCCGAGCGACGTGTCCCGCAGCGTTACGGAAGAACGCAAGGGCTGACGCCTGGCAGCCCGTCCTACTCATGCGCGCCGTCATGAGGGCGCAATCGGGGAGTAGGACTCGCTGCCAAGTCCTCGAGGTCGCTGCGCGCAAACCTCAACGGTTTGCGCGCAGCCGAACCATCAAGCATAGGCTGACCACGACCAGTGCCGCGGCAAAGCCACGCAGTACGGCGATAGCGAAGTTACCCACCACCAAGGCGATCGAGTGGGTGGCGCCGTCCGTGTGCCTTCTGATGACCAGGAACAGTCCGGCAAGAAGCAGCGCCAGCAACGCATAGGCCACCGTCCAGAGGTGGCGCTCGCGCGGCCCCAAAGGTCGTGCCAGGATCACATCGATACGGCGCCCACGGCGCAAGCCGTAGCCCACGATGGCGAGCACGACGGCGAGGCCTACGAGCGAACTCACATCCTGTAGCAGCCGAGCTCCAATCAGACGGTGCCCGGCGATGTCGACCACCGGTTCCACGAGCACCGGAATCATCCGGATGCCGCGCGCGCCCTCATGCGTGAAACCGTCCCACACCAGGTGCGTCAGGGCGCCCACGAGCACGCCGCACGCAGCCAGCAGCCACTGTTGGAGGCTATCGATGTCGGCCGGCAGCGCGAAGTTGCGCCACCTGGCATAGGCCGCGTCGGGCAGCACGGCCATTAGCGGCACCTTGAGCAGCCGCTGGAAAATCCAGAAAGTCGCCAAACCCACCGGCAGACAAAAGGTGAGCAAGCCCATTGCACCGTGGGTCTCGACCCGGGGCGGGCGCCAGGGCATCAACAATCCGAAATCGGGGACCATGCTGCCGACGATCGTGGCCGACAGCAGCCTCCAGCGCGCCAACGGACGCGAAAACGGCACTACGATGGCGGCATGGGAAATAGTGAATGGCATCGAAAACCTTGATTGTCATCTCGGTGTCATATTACGGCTCTATAAATCGACGGCTGGTTCCCTTCATTCCTTTATCGAGAAAAGCCCATGGCCCACGCCGATACCTCGATCCGTACCCCATTAGCCTCGCCCCTCACGCGTCAGCGGGCGAACCCCTGGTTCAACGTGCTGGCCGGAGCGGTGATCGTTCTCGGCATCATATATGCCGGCTACCACTTGGCGGACGACTTATCGGTGGTCCGCGACACACGGGCATACCCCTTTGTGCTTCTCGGCATCGCGCTGGTCATCGCATTGGGTTTCGAATTCGTCAACGGCTTTCACGATACCGCCAACGCGGTGGCTACGGTGATCTACACGAACTCCTTGTCGCCTAACCTTGCCGTGGTCTGGTCGGGCTTCTTCAACTTTCTGGGTGTCTTGGTGTCGGGCGGTGCCGTGGCCTTCGGCATCGTATCCCTGCTGCCCGTCGAACTCATTCTCCAGGTTGGCAGCGGCGCGGGGTTCGCCATGGTATTCGCGCTGCTGATCGCGGCCATTCTTTGGAACCTCGGCACCTGGTACTTCGGTCTGCCTTCATCGAGTTCGCATACCCTGATCGGATCGATCATCGGTGTCGGGCTCATGAATCAACTCATGGCGGCCAACCCCTCGGGCACCAGTGGAGTCGATTGGAGCCAGGCGACGAAGATCGGCGAAACACTGCTGGTGTCGCCGCTGGTGGGCTTCAGTGCGGCCTTTCTACTGCTGAAGATCTTGAGGAGCATCATCAAAATCCCAGCCCTCTACAAAGAGCCCGAAGGTAACAAGCCCCCGCCGCTGTGGATCCGCGGCCTGTTGGTGTTGACCTGCACCGGCGTGAGTTTCTTCCACGGTGGCAATGATGGCCAGAAAGGCATGGGTCTCATCATGTTGATACTGATCGGCACGGTTCCAACCGCCTATGCCCTGAACCGCACCATGCATGAGGAGGATGTCGCCCGCTTCGTCACCATCTCGAGCCAGGCGCAAACCGCGTTGGCACATTACGGCACCGGTCCGGCGCCGGCCGATCCGCATGCCGCGGTGCTCGAGATCGTGCGCACCCGTTCGGTGGACCCGCAGACGTTGCCGGCCATCACTGCGCTGGCCGCGTCGGTCGACGCACAGGTCAACGGCTATCACTCGTTGGACAAGGTGCCCGCGGGCTCGATGATCAACATTCGCAACGACATGTACCTCGTCAGCGAGGGCCTGAGGCTGGTGAGCAAGTCGCATTCGATTCCCGTGTCGGACACCGACAAGGCCACGCTGGCCGGCTACAAGAAACAGCTCGACAACGCGACCAAGTTTATTCCCACCTGGGTGAAAGTAGCGGTCGCCATCGCACTCGGACTTGGCACCATGATCGGCTGGAAACGTATCGTCGTGACCGTCGGCGAACGCATCGGCAAGACGCATTTGACCTATGCTCAAGGGGCGTCCGCCGAGATCGTCGCCATGGCCACGATCGGCGCCGCAGAAATGTACGGCTTACCAGTCAGCACGACGCATGTTTTGTCGTCCGGCGTCGCCGGCACCATGGTGGCCAACCATTCCGGCCTGCAAATGTCCACCGTGCGCAATCTCCTCATGGCCTGGGTGCTGACGCTACCCGTGTCGATCGCACTCGCCGGAGCTCTTTACTGGTTGCTACGTACGCTTCTTCTGTAAGTACTTTTGCTCTGGGCTATTGCTGTTGCTTGGCCTTGAGAGCGGCGGCTTCAGCCTGCAACGCGGCCTCTTTGGCCGCAGCTTGTTCCGCGGCCATTTGCGCCTGTGTCACTTCGCGGCTGCGAGCTGCGAGTTGAATTCTGTCGCGTTCGGCCTGTCCGTCCGCAACATGCGCGTCATCCGCTTTCGCGGCGGCCTTGAACTGCGCCAGCCGCGCCGTCTGCGCGGCCAGATAGGCGGACTGTGACGCCGCGCCGGCGTCGTGGTTGAGGGCAGCGGACTCCGCCATCGATAGCTGCTTCTTCGCCGCCTCGAGATCCAAGGGAGCGTAACGGGCGACGTTCGGATCCATTTCCGTGGAATACACCACCGTCCGGGCGTTTTCCAGAGCCGCATTCGGCATTGGTGCCGACGCGCAGCCGGCCACCACGAATGCCAAGCCCATGCCTGTCGTTAAACCCAGGCGTGTCGTTGAACGAGTATTCATGGTATCCCCTTATTGACCCGGTGAGGTTTGAACCGGCGGGGTGCTGCGCATGGCCTCGGCACGCAGTGCCTGCATGCTGGCGTCGAACTCCAGCGCGGCCGCGTGCGCACGCTGCTCGTTGGCCGCGGCTTCCGCTACCTGCGCGTCGATGTTTGCCTGCTCCGCCAAGGCGGTGGCCGTCTTGATATCACGGTCCGCGTTGGCCTTCTGGGCGCGAGCCAATTTGTCGCGTGCCGTCGCCAGCTCCACCGGAGCGGATTGCGGCGCACCGGACTGTTCAGCCCGGCTCAAGGATGCCTGAGCCACGGCGATCTTGTCATCCGCGACAATGGGATTGGCGGCGTGAGCCGCGACGCCCACCAACAGCGTCGACAGAACCATGGTGGGAAACCCTATGAGTCGCCATTGTCCACGCATATTCATGCTGCTTCCTCCTGTTGATGTTTCGCCATAGCCTGCCCAAAAGGCGGCCAAAGAAGTTGGCCTGTATGTCAACGGGTCCACCCGCATACCATGGCCGGCAATCGGCGACCGTGACCGTGACCGTGACCGTGACCGTGACCGCTAGATTGAGCGGCCAGGCACAGCACTCGTATCGGCCGATAGGAACACCGCTCGTAGGACAACCTGCCGAATTGCGCGGTACGATGCGACACTTGCAATCTGTCTTACTCATCGAACCCCACGGACGCCGCACGCATGACCGCAGCTCGATTGCCTCGGCTAATGCATTGGTTGGCTGCCTGTCTGGCGGGGGTAGGAATTTTGAGTGCGGCCCTCGCCGCTGGGGCGCCGAGCCCCGGCTCACCGACTGCCGACGGATCGATCTTCGTCAACCTGCGCATTCAAAAGCGCGAACTCTATGTCGGCGAGAGCGTCCCGGTGACCATCCAGGTGGGCGCGCAGGACGACGTCGTCGCATCGCTCGACAGCCCGCCGACCCTACGCGGCGACGCGTTCATGCTCAACGTGCTGTCGGATCAACCGGAGCGCGAACAGCGCGTGATCCACGGCAAGCCGTGCACGCTGCTGGCTTGGCATAGTGTGCTGGCTGCGGTCAAACCAGGCACGCTGCCGCTCGCCATCGAAGCATCACTCACCGTGCGTGTGCCCGTGGCTCCGCATCGAGAAACCACCTATGCGGACGAGTTGGAGACCGACTCTTTCTCGGATCCGGCGTTCCAAACGCTGCTGCAAACCACCACCGCACAGGCCACGGTCGCGTCCAGCGAGCCGATTTCACTGCATGTGCTCGCGCTCCCCACCGAGAATCGACCCGCGGATTTCAGCGGCGCGGTCGGGCATTTCACGATCGCCAGCGAGCTTTCCAGCGCTCGTACTCTCGTCGGTGAACCGGTCACCCTGCGACTTCATGTGTCGGGAGCCGGAAACTTCGACCGGGTCGACAGCGTCATGCTGGGAGACGCGCCGGACTGGAAGATGTACCGGCCGACCGCGACGTTCACGGCGGCGGAAAGCTCCGGTTATCAGGGCGAGAAACTCTTCGAACAGGCGGTCGTCGCGACCCAGCCGGGGTTGCGCCGCTTGCCGGCGCTCGAGTTCAGTTATTTCAATCCCGACACCCACCGCTATGAAATCGCTCGCGCCATGCCTCTCAGCATCGAGGTTGGACCGCCTCCGCCGACCGCTGCGCACGCGGCCCAGCATGCCTCCCCCGTGGAGGTTGCGGGCGCCGCGGCGACACCCAAGGTTGGCATCCTCGTGCGGAATCATCCCCGCGGTCCGGGGCGGACAGCCGATTCTTTGATACCGTTGTATTTGCAAGCTCGCTTTCTCATCGCCCCCGCAATGCTGCTCGTTGCATTTGCCGGCGTTTGGTTCAAGCGAGTCCATCGCGACCAAGCCGCAGGCGATCGAGCGCGGGCGGGCCCGCGCGAACCGTCCATCGATGAATGCATGGCGCGGATGGAGCGGGCTGCGGCGACCGGCAACAGCACCGAGTTTTTTCGCAGTGCCGGCCGCGCCTTGCGCGCGACGGGTGCGGCCGGTCACGACGCGGAGGCGCGGGACATCTTGCTGCTGGCCGAAGAGGCGGAATACGCGGGAGAAACACCGCACGGCGTCGACCTGCAACACTGCAGACGGATCGTGCTTCGATGCCTCTCGACCAACGCAGCTCGCGCGGATGAGTCCGACAGGCTGCGAGCCTCTTGCCCGGCAAGACCCGCCGCGGGCTAGCCCCGAGTTAGGATTTCACTGGCATTCGAGCGGCACCTCGGGCAGCGATGCCGAGCGGGTACCCGGCATCGGTCGGTTGCTCGCGCCATGATAGGTGAACACCAAGGAGAACTTCACTGCGTCGCTGACATTCTTGCCCGCCGAGTGCAATGTATTGCAGTGAAAAAAAACCGCGTCGCCGGGCTCCAAGCGCGGCGACTCCGCGGTCCGAATGATCCGCGCGTTGTCCGCATGCTCGGCGCGCAAGAACTTGGCCGTATCGAAACGCTCGGCATCGAAGGCCATCTCGTGCGAACCCGGCACGAACCATAGAGCACCGTTATCGATCTCTTCCACTCCGAGTGCCAGCCACACCGAGACCAAATTTTCACGCTCGAATGACCAATAACGGATATCGCGGTGCCAGCCCGTCAGACTGCCGTAACGCGGATGCTTGGTCATCAGACAGTTGTGATGCGCCCGCGACATGAACGCTCTCTCGCCGAAATAGGCGGCCATCCATTCGCGCACGGCCGCGGTGGTCCCGCATTGCGCGAACGCAGGATCACGGCCATAGGCGTCGAGCAGCCGGCGCACGGTCTCGCCACCGGCAGCCTCCCGCGACGGCGGCGCTCCCGGATAACGCAGATCGGCTTCGAATTCCAGCGGCTCGGCCCGGGCCGTCAGTTGCAGCCTTGCGGCTCGATTCAGGGCCACCAAGGCGCGAGCCGACACGAAACGCGGCACGATGACGTAACCCCGATCACGAAGCTCGGTGATGGGCGCTTCCGACGAAGACTGGTTTACCATGGGCATGTCATCATACCAGCAGCCCGCCCGACTCATGGGTGCCGTCACGAGAGCCGCACAATGTCCGCTCAACCCAGTCGATGGATATCCCTGCGTTCCAGCGTTCTGTGCGCCGAAATCGACCCTCTGGGCGCACAGTTATCCGCGCTGCGCGACCGCGACGGCCGCGATCTATTATGGGACGGCGATCCATCCGTGTGGAGCGGGCGTGCGCCACTGCTTTTTCCCATCGTTGGTGCGCTCGCCGACGGTCATTATCGCGCGGCGGGCAGGTCCTATGCCTTGTCCCGGCACGGCTTCGCCCGTGGCAAGCGGTTCGATCTGGTCGTTGCTGGCGCCAACGCGGCAGAATTCCGGCTGACCTCCGACGCGGAGACCCTGCGGATCTATCCCTTCCATTTCGAGTTGCTGGTCCGCTTCGAGTTGGACGGCCCCATGCTGTCGATCACCACCCGTGTCGGCAACCTGGGCACCACCGCGATGCCCGCCAGTTTCGGATATCACCCGGCGTTTCGTTGGCCGCTGCCCTACGGCGCGGCGCGCTCGGATCATTTCATTGAATTCGCGGCGGACGAACCCGGCGCGTTACGGCGCCTGAACGCGAACGGCTTGCTCGCTCCGGAGCATTATCCCACTCCAATCTCGCGGCGCTGCCTCCCACTCGCCGACGCTCTCTTTCAAGACGATGCCATGATTTTCGACCAAATCAGAAGCCGAATCGTCACCTATGGCGCAGGCTCCGGACCGCGTATTCAGGTGAGCTACCCCGACTCACCCTATTTGGGTCTCTGGGCGAAGCCCGGCGCCCGGTTCGTGTGCATCGAACCCTGGAACGGCGTTGCCGATCCCGAGGGATTTTCGGGAGAATTCGACACCAAGCCCGGCGTATTCCTGGTCGCGCCTGGCGCGCGGATGCCCATCAAGATGGGAATCACGCTACTGGAGCAACCCGTCTGACCGCAGTGCCGGCTTAAGGGCGAGCGGCCACCCACGCCCGCACGCGCTCCAGGTCGGCGGAGGTGTCCACGCCGGCCGGCGGTGCCTCGGCCAGCGCGAGCAAGTGGATTGTCATGCCACGCTCCAAAGCTCGAAGCTGCTCCAGCTTCTCGGTCGACTCGAGGAACGTGGGCGGCCAACCGGCGAACTCCAGCAAGCTAGCCACGCGGTACGCATAAATCCCAATATGCCGCCAAGCACCCGCGAACGCGGCGGGTCGTCCGTCGGTCACCGTATCGCGCGGCCACGGCACCGGCGCGCGGCTGAAATACAGCGCCCGGCCGTCGTGCGCGCGCAGCGCCTTGACGCTTTGGGTGTCGAGAAACTCGCGGAGGGTCTCGATGGGCGCCACGGCCGTCGCGATATCGATGCCCGGTCGCAGCGACTGCGCCAGCCGGGCGATCACCGACTCAGGCATCAGCGGTTCATCGCCCTGTAGGTTCACGATGATTTCATCGGCTGCGAAGCCCTTGAGGCGCACGACCTCGGCAACCCGATCGGTACCGGACGCATGCAGCGCGGAGGTCATGACGCACTCGGCGCCGAAACCGGCCGCCGCCGCGCCGATCCGTTCGTCGTCCGTCGCCACGATGACGGAGGCGGCACCCGACGCCGCGGCACGTTCCCACACCCATTGGAGCAGCGGCTTCCCAGCGATGAGCAACAACGGCTTGCCCGGCAGCCTCGATGAGGCGTGTCGAGCAGGTATCACGACGTGAAACATGCCGTGGCTCGGCGTTAGCGGTGGAGCAAGGGATCGTCGGCACCGAGCACGCGCGCTTCTTCCGGCAGCATCACGGGAATACCATCCCGCACGGCATAGGCGAGTCGATCCGGACGACACACCAGTTCCGTCGCACCGCCGCCACCCGCCGTCCGCAGAGGTCCCTTGCAAATCGGGCACACCAATAATTCCAACAAGCGCTTATCCATCGATCGTGCCTTGCGATATGTGATCGCGGTTCGTGATTCTGCCGAGGACGATGTTGAGCAGCGAATCCGCGTCGCCGTCCTCGAAGCTCGCGGTGACCGGTACATACCAATGATGATCGCCGGCGAACCTCGCGCATTTTACGGCATCCTTCTCCGTCATGAGTACCGGCTTGTCGTCCCCAAAATCGATGTCGCGCGGCGTCAAGCGCGCATGGTCGGCCAATGAACGGCCCGCGACCTCGATGCCGCGGGACCGCAGCATATTGAAGAATCGTTCGGGATTCCCGATGCCCGCGATGGCATGGATCGATTTCCCGGTCAGGTCGCCCAGCGGCCTTACCGTCCCTGTCAGTAGAGCGACCGCGTTCTTCGCCTCCAGACGCATACTCAGAGCGCCCCGCAGCAGGGCGCGGCCGCCGTTCACGACGACCGCATCGGCCACCTTCAAGCGCGCCGGCGTCTCGCGCAGCGGTCCGGCCGGCAAGAGCCAGCCGTTGCCGAACCGGCGGTCGCCGTCGATCACCACCACCTCGCAGTCGCGCGCCAGCGCGTAGTGCTGCAGCCCGTCATCGCATACGATCACGTTGCAACCCGCGCTCACCAAGAGTTGCGCGGCGGCCGGCCGATCACGCCCGATGGCCACCGGCGCTCCGCTACGGCGCGCCAGTAGAATCGATTCATCGCCGACCAACGACGGATCGTCCGACGCCGAGATCCGGCGCACGATCGTCGACGAACCGCCGTAGCCCCGCGTGACCACCCCCGGCTTGTAACCCCGTTCGATCAGATGCTGCACCAGCCAGCAAACGAGGGGCGTCTTGCCGGTGCCGCCGACGCTCACGTTGCCGATCACGACGACCGGACACGGCAGACGGGTTGCGCGACGCACCTGCTTGGCATACAAGAATCGCCGCGAACCCGCGACGGCGCCGTACACCAACGACAACGGCAACAACCACCATGGCGGCGCGGGCCGTTCGTACCAGATGCGATTGAACCAGGATTGCACGGACATGGAGTGAGTGCGTGGCACGCCGTCGTTCAGGCGTTGAACTGCATTCCATGCAACGCGGCATACAGCCCTTCGCGCGCCAGTAACTCGCGATGGTTGCCCATTTCGACGATACGCCCCTCATCGAGCACGATGATGCGGTCGGCGCTTTCCACCGTCGACAAGCGATGCGCGATCACCAAGGTGGTTCTACCCTCCATCAGAACACTCAATTCCTGCTGCACGCGGCGTTCGGATTCGTTGTCGAGCGCCGCCGTCGCCTCGTCCAGAATCAGCACCGGCGAGTCCTTGAGCAGGGCACGCGCGATGGAAATGCGCTGCCGTTGGCCGCCGGAGAGATTTTGACCACGATCGTTCAAAGGGGTTTCGAAACCCTGCGGCTGCAGCGCGACGAATTCCATGACGTTGGCGGCGCGCGCCGCGGCTTCCACCTGCGCCTGTGTCTTGTCCACCGCGTTGAAGGCGATGTTGTTGCGGATGGTATCGTTGAAAAGAATCACATCCTGGCTGACGAGGCTCACCTGCGATCGTAGGTCGATGAGTCGATACTCGCGCACGTCCACGCCATCGAGGAGTACCGCCCCCTCCTGCACATCGTGGAATCTCGGTACCAGACCGACCAGCGTGGTCTTGCCGCTACCCGACCGTCCGACGATTGCCACGGTCTCGCCGGGTCGCACGTGGAAACTCACCTGATGGAGCACCGGTCCCTTCTCGCCGCCGTAGCTGAAGGATACATCGCGAAACTCGATCTCACCGCGTGCCCGCGTCAACGGCAGCGAACCGCCGCTGCCCTCGGTGGGCTGATCCAAGAGTTCGAACACGCTCTGACCCGCCGCGACGCCCTGCTGCAAGGGGCCACCTACGTTGACCAGGCTGCGTAGCGACTCGGGAATCTGGAATAGCGCCGCCAGGAAGCCGATGAACTCATCGACCCGCATGTTGTGCAGGAACACCTGGCGGATCGCGACGAACAGCACGCTGGCGAGCGCCATCGCCGCGATTACCTGCACCACCGGATTGCTGATCGCCTTCGCTCGCACCAACTTCATGTTGGAGGCGCGGTTCAGTTCGTTGACCTGTTCGAAGCGGTGAGTTTGGTGATCCTCCGCATTGAATATTTTGATGAGCCGATGCGCGTCGATGGCCTCCTTGGCGACGCGCGTGATGTCACCCATCGAATTCTGGATGCGGGTGCTGTAGCGGCGGAAACTGCGATTGGCGATCTGCATCAGCCAGCCGATTACGGGCGCGGCGGCGACGCAGAACAGCGCCAGCCGCCAGTTCAGGTAGAACAGATAACCCAGTAGTCCCACCAGTGCCAGGCTGTCACCGATCAATGAAATGGCCGCGTTCGTCGCGGCGCCCGCCACCAGTTCGATATTGTTGGTGAGTTTCGAGAGCAAGTGTCCGGACTGCTGTTTGTCGAGAAACGCCGTTGGCAGCCGCAGATAGTGCGCGAACACGTCGCGTCGCAGGCCCTTGACCACCTGCCGCCCCACCCAGCTCGGATAGTAGTTCGCGACATAGTCGCCGATGCCGCGGAGCACGAACAGCGCCACCACGCCCAGCGGAATTTCCCACAGAATCCTCGGGTCTTTGATGACGAACGCACCCTTGAAGAAGGTTTTCACCAGATAGGCGAGCGCCAACTGCGTCGCCGCGAACAGCATCATGCCGAGCACCCCGATCAGGAACATGCCGACGTACGGCCGGGCATAGCGCAGCAACCGTCGATAGATCGACCATGAGCTACCGGCAGCCAAGGTCTTGCTCAAGGGGCCGCGCTCTCGTGAACCGTCGCGATGTTCAACTGTGCGAACCCGAGTTTCCCCGCGACGTCCATGGCCGTCACCACCGCCTGATGAGTGGTCCGCCCGTCCGCCCGGATCGTGAGCGGACCACGTTCCGACCCCGCCTCCTTCAACAAAGCGGCACGCAAGGTGTCGGGACTGGCATTGATGAGCGTGCGTTCGTTGACCCGATAGCCGCCTTCCGCCGTGATGGTGATGACGACGGGCTCGTGCGCACCCCTCGCCCTGGGAATATCGCTTGCCTGGGGTAACCGCACCCTCACCCGTCCTTCCTGTTGAAAAGTGGTCGACACCATGAAGAAAATCAGCAGCACCAACAAGACGTCGATCAGGGAGATCAGATTGATCTCGGGATCCTCACGATGCAACGGCCTGAGGTTCATCCCTCAGATACTCATCTGGCCGGCAGAGCCGCGCTCGTCCAAGGCGTCGACCAGCTTCATCGCCTCCTTCTCCATCCGGATGACCAGTCGTTCGACCTTGCCGCGCAGAAAGCGGTAGGCGATCAGCGACGGAATGGCTACGGTCAGGCCCGCCGCCGTGGTGATGAGCGCCTCACCGATCCCCCCCGACAAGGTGCGCGGATCGCCGATGCCGTTGGCGGTGATGGCGTTGAAGGCGTGAATGATGCCAGCGACGGTGCCGAGCAGACCCAGCAGTGGCGCCACGGATGCGATCGTTCCGAGGGTGTTGAGGAACCGCTCCAATTCATGGACGACGTGACGGCCGCCGTCTTCGAGGCGTTCGACCATCAAGGCGCGCGGCTTGTTGCGGTTGACGAGGCCGATGGCGAGCAGCTTACCTAGCGGGGAGTTCCGTTCCAAAGCCTGGATGAGTTTGTCGCTGAGTTGGTCAGCCTCGATCCAATTCCAGACTTTTTGGGACAGATCGCGCGGAATGACCCGGCTGCTCTGCAAGGTCCACAAACGCTCCAATATGATGGCTACCGCGGCTATTGAACATACTATGATCGGCCACATGAAACCGCCGCCCGCGCGGATTATCTCCCACATTGCAGCCTCTTTGGTAAATCTCGACTCTAACCGCATGATACTTGAGCACCGACGGCGGAGATACCGTCTTCGCCGACCCATTGCATAATGCTCGATGGGGGCTATCCGTGGCCCCTGGAAACGGCATAATGCCGGCTCGTGAGTAAACCGCAATCCATGCAACGCTGGCTCAAGAACGTCACACCGGACCGCCATGCGCTCGAGAAGCTCTGGTGCCTGCGGCCATTTGCGACGGTGGTATGCGATCGCGGCTGCTGGGCCTTCAAGCGCAAGAGCGTGATCCGGGGATTCTCGCTGGGACTGCTGATCGCGTTCGTGCCGCCCACACCGCTGCTGCCGCTGCACCTCACCCTATGCGCCCTGCTCGGCATCCTTTTTAGATTGAATATCCCGGTCTTGGTTGCAACCGTCTTCGTTAGCAATCCGATCACCTGGTTTCCGCAGATCGCCGGCTCCATCTGGGTCGGCTCGAAGCTCATGGGGCTCAATCTGATTCCCCTTTTTCATCAATTGACCCACCACAATCCATGGGCGCATTTGAATCAGTTGTGGGAACCGTTGTTCTTGGGAGCGTTGGTGCTAGGCCTGCTAGCCGCCGGTCTCGGTTACCTGCTGGGACAGGCGCTGTGGCACGTTCGCGTTATCTATCGCCTACGCCGACGCCGGCTGCACCTGACCAGCGCGCTCCACCAGAACTCCATCGACTAGCGTGAGTACGCGATCGAGGCGGGCCGCCAGACGCTCGTCATGAGTGACGATGACGAGGCTGGTCTGTAATTCCCGGTTGAGTTCCAGCATCAATTCGAATACTTGCGCGGCGTTCAAGCCATCCAGATTGCCGGTGGGTTCATCTGCGAGAACGAGCCTGGGCCGGGTGACGAGGGCTCTGGCCACCGCGGCCCGCTGGCGTTCGCCACCGGATAGCTGGGATGGACGATGATCGAGACGCGCCGACAAGCCCACCCGGCTCAAGATCGCCTCGGCCTGGGCCTTTGCCGATTGGGGCCTCACGCGCCGCACCAATAAGGGCATCGCGACGTTCTCCAAAGCGGTGAATTCCGGCAATAGATGATGGAACTGATAGACGAAACCCACCGCTCGATTGCGCAACCGGCCGCGTTGCTCGTCGTTCAATTGGTTCATGGCCGCACCCGCTATCGTCACGGTACCGTAGGTGGGCAGATCCAAGCCGCCGAGCAATTGCAGCAGCGTCGTTTTACCCGAGCCCGAGGCGCCGACGATGGCGATGCGCTCGCCGGCGCGCACGCTGATGGAAGCGCCTGCCAACACCCTCAAGGTCGCGCCGCCTTGCACGAACTCCTTGACCAGTCCGGCGCCTTCGAGCACCACATTATCGATGTCAGACATGAAAGGTTCGGCCCTCAATCGTTGCGCAAAGATTCGGCGGGCAGCAGACGTGCGGCCCGCCACGCGGGATACAGCGTGGACATACTAGACAGGACGAAAGCGAGCGCACAGATCTTCACCACATCCGCCGGCCGCACATGGGCCGGTAGATCGCTCATGAAGTACACCCGCGCGTCGAGGAACTTGAAGCCCACGATGCCCTCCAATCCATGCACCAAGCTTTGCAGATTGAACGCGAGCAACACGCCCAGCAGCACGCCGAGGGCAATGCCCAGCATGCCGATGAGGCTCCCCTGCACCACGAACACCGAGAGAATACTCCCTGGCGAGGAACCGAAGGTGCGCAGGATGGCGATATCGCGACGTTTGCTCTTGACCACCATCACCATGGTCGACACGATGTTGAACGCGGCCACCGCCACCACCGCCGATAACATGATGAAGAGGATGCGTTTGGTGATCTCGATGGAGCGAAAAAAATTCGCGTGCTGCGTGGTCCAGTCCTCGACGAGGTAGCTGCCACCTAGGGCCATGGCGGCATCGCGCACCACTCGCGGCGCGGCGTACATATCGGCGACATCGAGGCGAATGCCGGTGACATCGTCGCCCATGCGTAGCAATTTTCCCACATCCTGCATGGCGAACAACGCGATGCGGCGATCGTACTCGTACATGCCGACGGCGATGATTCCCACGACTTGGAACGCCCGCATCCGCGGCATCACGCCCACCGGCGTGACGTCGCCCTGCGCGACTATCACCACCACCCGGTCGCCGACCTTGGCGCCGATTTCCTCAGCCAGGTCCTTGCCCAGTATCACGCGGTAACGCCCGGGGATCAGATCGCTCAAGCTACCGCTCTGGAGATGCGGCGTGAGATCCGCCACTTTGCGCTCCGCCTCGGGCAACACGCCGCGCAACAAGATGCCGGCCGATTTGTCGCCATGCGTCACCATGCCCTGCTCCTCGATATAGGGCGCTGCCGCCACGATGCCGGGGAAGTGGCTGAGTTTAGCCTCCTGTGCGCGCCAGCTCGACAGGCGGCCCTCGAGGCCGGAAATCGTTGCATGCGCGGTGAGACTCAAGATTCTGGTGCGCAGTTCCTCTTCGAATCCGTTCATGACCGACAGCACGACGATCAACACCGCGACTCCCAGCGACAGGCCCAGCGTGGCGATGGCGGCGATCAACGAAATGACTCCGCGGCGCGGTGAGGCGCGCAGGTAACGCAACCCTAAAAAGCCCTCGTACCAGTACGGCATCATTCGTAGCGCAGCGCTTCGGCGGGCTGGGTCTTGGCAGCCTGGAGCGCGGGATGGATGGTTGCCAGGAGGGTGAGCGCCAGCGCGGCGAGCGCGATGCTGACGACATCGCCCGACCGTGTCTCGCTCGGTACCGTCGAGATGTAATAAACGTCCGGGTCCATGATGTGCAGGTTCAAAGCCTGCTCCAGGAACGGTACATTGAGCGCGACGGCGAGGCCCAGCGCGACGCCGATCGCGGTGCCGATCCAGCCGATCAGCACGCCCTGGGTCATGAACACCGTCAGTATCCCGCGGGGACTCATGCCGAGCGTGCGCAGAATGGCGATGTCGGTGCGCTTGTCGCTCACCACCATCACCAGGGTCGCCGCAATGTTGAACACGGCCACCGCGACGATGAGCATCAGTATCAGTGCCATCATCGTCTTTTCGATGCGGATCGCGCGAAAGTAGGCCTGATTTTCTTGGGTCCAGTCGCGCAACCGCAATCCCGGGCGCAACCGCAGAGCGGCTTCGCGCGCCAGCACCGGTGCTTTGAGCACGTCGTCGAATTTGAGCCTGATGCCGGTCGGTCCGGATAGCCCGCGCAGCGCCTCGGCGTCCTCGAGATTGACGTAGGCCAGGGCGCTGTCGTGCTCCTGAAGGCCGACTTCGAAAATTCCGGCCACACGAAACTCGCGTAAAATGGGCACGATGCTGCCCTCATCCGCCCCCTGACCGGCTCCCGGTATCATGACCGTGACACTATCGCCGACCCCCACTTCGAGCTCGTAGGCCAGCATGCGGCCGAGAACGATTCGATTGTGCCCCGCCTCCAGATCCGCGAGCTTACCCTCGCGCATCGACTGCGCCACGCTGGACACCTCGGCCTCGAGCGCAGGGTCGATGCCACGGATGACCGCACCGCTCATTTCCGGCTGTCGGCTCAGCATCGCGTCGATATCGAGGTAGGGAGCGGCGCCGAGCAACTCGGGCGCGCCCTTTAGTTGCTGGATACGTTGCCGCCAGTCGACTATCGCGGCGCCACCGGCATTCAGGCTCGCATGGGCGGACAGGCTCAAGAGCCGGTCGCGGAGCTCGGAGCCCAGCCCGTTCATGACCGACAGCACGACGATCAGTACCGCCACGCCCAGCGCAACGCCGAGCAACGACACCCAGGTGATGAAGGAGACGAAAAAGCCGTGTTCACGGGCCAGCGAATAGCGGAGCCCAATGAAAATGGGAACGGGCTGAAACATGCGCGGCGATTAAACCATACCCGCTTCCGCCGTGTTCACCAAAGCCTGAAAAATCAATACAATCAGAGTGTTAACCAGGTCAATAAATGCCGCCTGGTGGCAATGTTATTCTCGTGGCGTGGAATTACCATCGTCCGAGTCATCAATGAGGTCTGCCATGGAGTATCGAAACCTACTGTTTGGCACAGTTCTCGCCATGGGATTGAGCGGATTTCTGGGTCTCGCCGGGACGAGCTGCGCCGAAACCATCGCGGTCGGCGACGGCATCGGAGTCAAGGACGCCGATATTGCCACGCCGGGGCGGGGGATGACCATGGAACAGGTCGCCATCAAATTCGGCGCGCCGGTGACCAAAGTGCCCGCGGTGGGAAATCCGCCGATCTCGCGCTGGGAGTATCCTGGCTTCGTGGTCTACTTCGAACGTGACCTCGTGATTCACAGCGTGATTGCGAATTCTTGATCGATATCGCGTAATATCCCGTCCCGCCCTATCCAGCTCACCGTGATTTAACGATTGCGGCGGGCATTTTTTGTGTCTCCTTCGCGAAGCAATGCCCTTAACTGATCCCGGTCTCCCGAACTCGAACTCGCCCCTCCTCAAATGGGGCAAGTTGTACGGCGCCGCCGGCGCACTCGCCCTGGCGGAAGCCGCAGCCAAAGCTCCAGGTCCGCTCATCGTCATCACGCAGAACGCGCGTGAGGCCGAACAGCGTAGCGACGAAATCGCCTTCTTCGCCGGCGCTGGTTTGCCGGTACGGGTGTTTCCCGATCTCGAGACGCTGCCCTACGACGGCTTCTCCGCCCATCCGGATATCACGTCGGCACGACTCGCCACACTGGCCGAACTGCCGCGGGCGCGTAAAGGCGTCTGGCTAGTGGCCGTCGACACGCTGCTGCAGCGGCTGGCCCCCCGCAGCTATGTGGAAGGCCATTCGCTGAAGGTTCACGTCGGTGAGACGCTCGACTTGGACGAGCTGCGCGCGCGGCTGACGCTGGCCGGTTACGCCGCGGTGACGCAGGTGGTGGCGCACGGCGAGTTCGCCGTGCGCGGCTCCCTGCTCGATGTATTTCCCATGGGCTCCGACAATCCCTACCGCATCGACATGCTCGACCGCGATGTCGACAGCATTCGTCATTTCGATCCCGATACTCAGCGCTCGGGCGAGAAACTACAGCAGATCCAATTGCTGCCGGCGCGCGAAACTCCACTCAATCCCGACTCCGTGCGCGAATTCCGGCGACGCTACCGTCTGCGCTTCAGCGGGGATTTGGGCGAGCAAGCCATCTACCGCGACGTCAGCGCGGGCCAGGCGCCGGGCGGACTCGAATTCTTCCTACCGTTGTTCTTCGAGCGCACGTCGCATCTGTTCGAGTATCTTCCGCCGGCCAGCATCGTCGTGGATATGAACGAGGCGAGCAGCGCCGTGGACGGTCTGTGGCACGGCATCGTCGACCGCCACGAACAATTACGTCACGACCGGTATCGACCGATCCTGGACCCCGCGGAATTATACTTGCCGCCGGCGGAGTTTGCGGCTGCGCTGTCGGCCTGGCAGCGCATCGAACTGCGCACCTTCGAATGGCCGCCGGAAACGCCGGGCCCCGTACAGAATTTCGCATCGACGGCGCCGGCGCAAGTACGCATCGACTCGCGCGCGGAACAACCCGCCGCCGAACTGATCGCCCATTTGGCGGCGAGTCCCGCGCGCGTGCTCCTCGCCGCGGAATCGGCGGGACGCCGCGAACTGCTGCTCGACTTGCTGCGTGCCCGCGGCATTGCGCCCAAGGTCTTCGAGAGCTTCGCGAGCTTCGTCGCCGCCGATCAACGGCTTGGCATCACGGTGTCCGGCGCGGTGTCCGGTCTCAAGCTCGAATCGCCGCCGCTCGAAATTCTGACCGAAGCCCAATTGTTCGGCGACCGCGCGCGCCAGGAGCGCAGGCGGCGTCGGGCGGAGCGCGACCCCGCTAAGATACTCAAGGAACTGACCGATCTGCGCATCGGCGCCCCGGTGGTTCACGAATCGTACGGAGTCGGCCGCTATGTCGGTCTGCAGACCATGGACGTGGCCGGCTACACCGGCGAGTTCCTGGTGCTCGAATACGCGGACGGCGACAAGCTGTACGTGCCGGTGCAAGCGCTGCACCTGGTGTCACGATACACCGGCGCGCCGGCGGAAACCGCGCCACTGCACAAACTCGGCGGCGAACAATGGGCCAAGGCGCGCCGCAAGGCGGCGCAGCGCATTCGCGACGTGGCGGCGGAACTGTTGGATCTTTACTCGCGCCGCGCCGCACGCGAGGGCACGCGGATGACCTCGGGCGAAGCCGAGTATCGCGCCTTCCAGGCGGGATTTCGCTTCGAAGAAACCGCCGATCAGGCCGCCGCCATCGAGCAAGTGCTGGGGGACATGAAGTCCGGCAAACCCATGGATCGAGTGATCTGCGGCGATGTGGGCTTCGGCAAGACGGAGGTCGCGCTGCGCGCCGCGTTCGTCGCGGTGCAAGCCGGCAAGCAGGTGGCGGTCCTGGTGCCGACCACCCTGCTGGCGCAGCAGCATTTCACCACCTTCACCGATCGATTCGCCGACTGGCCGGTGCGCATCGGTAGTCTGTCGAGGTTTAGAACCGACAAAGAGGCGGCGGCGGTGATCGCCGGGGTGGCCTCGGGCGGCGTGGACATCGTTATCGCAACCCAACGACTGTTGCAGGGCAAGGTGCGCTTCAAGGACTTGGGACTGATCGTGGTCGACGAAGAACACCGCTTCGGCGTACGTGACAAGGAAAAGCTCAAGGCGCTGCGCGCCGAAGTCGACGTGCTCACGCTGACCGCCACGCCGATTCCCCGTACCTTGAACATGGCCATGGGCGGCCTGCGGGGTCTGTCGCTCATCACCACGCCGCCGGCGGAACGTCTGGCCGTGAAGACCTTCGTGCTCGAGTGGAATGAGACCATCGTGCGCGAGGCCGCCATGCGCGAGATTCGCCGCGGTGGCCAGATCTACTTCGTTCACAACACGGTCGAGACCATCGAGAAAACGGCGCAAGCCATCCGCGAACTCGTACCTGAGGCCAACGTGGCCGTGGGCCACGGCCAAATGCGCGAGCGCGAGTTGGAGCAGCTCATGCTCGACTTCTATCATCGCCGCTTCAACGTGCTGGTATGCACCACGATCGTCGAGAGCGGCATCGACGTTCCCACGGCCAACACCATCATCATCGATCGTGCCGACCGTTTCGGACTCGCCCAGATCCACCAACTTCGGGGACGGGTCGGGCGCTCCCATCATCGCGCATACGCCTACCTCATCACGCCGCCCCGCAAGGCGATGACCGCCGATGCGGTCAAACGTCTGGAGGCGCTGGAGTCGCTCGAGGAACTCGGCGCCGGATTCACCCTCGCCACGCACGATCTGGAAATTCGCGGCGCCGGTGAATTGCTGGGCGACGAACAGAGCGGCCAGATCCAGGAGATCGGCTACAACCTCTACATGGAATTGCTGGAGCGTGCGGTTGCCGCGCTAAAATCCGGCAAGACGGCGGATCTCGAAAGACCGTTGGACGCCGGACCTGAAGTGGAACTGCATCTGCCCGCCCTGATCCCGGAAGACTATGTCCCCGACGTGCACCTGAGGCTGGTGCTGTACAAGCGGATCGCGAGCGCGCAGACGCGCGAAGACCTCGACGAGCTGAAGATGGAAATGATTGATCGCTTCGGCCCGATGCCGCCGTACTCGCAGTCGCTGTTCAGAACTGCGCGCATCAAGTTGCGCGCGGGTGAGCTCGGGATACGCAAGATAGACGCCGGCGCCACCAGCGGCTATGTCGTTTTCGAGGAAGACAACAAAATCGATGCCAAGCGAATCTTGAAACTGATCCAAGGGAAGCCGAAGGACTATCGGCTGGAAGGCCCGCTGAAACTACGGTTTTCGCACGATGCGCGCACCGAGGAAAATCTGTTCACGCGCATCGAAATGCTCGTCGAACTGCTCTCGTCATAGGCATAGGGGATGCGGTGATCAGCGCGCCCCGGGATCACCCGGGGCGCTTCTGGTCAGCGGCGGGAGACCGCGCTTGCCGATCGGTCCGGCAACCTCGTTCGCCGCGTCATCACGCGACCCGCGGCGTCATCAGGCGACGCTCACTGAGCCACCACGATCTTGTTATGGACCGAGGTGACGCCGTCCGTGTCCTTGGCGAGCATTGCCGCCAAATCGCTCGCGTCCTGGGTTGGGGCCTTGCCGCTCAACCACACCACGCCCTGATTGTCGGTGTCGACCTTGATGTTGGTCAATGTCGCCATGTGCTTCGATGCCAGCTTGGCCTTCACCTTGGTGGTGATGACGGAGTCTTTGACATAGGCGCCGGTGTCGGACGAATCCGCATCGGCCATGGCCACCGGGAGGTAGAGAGCGCTCACCGCGATCACACCGGTCAAAATGAGTTTCTTCATGGTTCGTTCCTCTTTAGAGTTCACTTGCTCGCTACGGGCGAGCTTCCGTTCGCTGGCGATCATTCCGCGATTCGCAACGCGGATCTGTAGGCATGGGGACGGACCCGATGACGGTACCGTCCCACACGCCAACTTCTCGACTACTTGGCCGCGCGCGGCGTGTAGGCGAACTTCTGACCACCGACCGCGAGTTGCCCCATGAGACCGCCCTTCGCGATCGTGAACACGACCACGCCCTTCTGATAGGCGCCGTGGGTGGTCGCGTCCTTCATCCCACCGCTCACCCCGGCATCGGTGCCGTTGGTGCCGGCGGAGGCATTGGCACCGGCGGTGATGGCGACCGCGCTGGCGTCCGCGCCGAATTCGTAGGAACCGGATTCGAACTCATCGAGAGCGCGTTTGTCCTCGAAGAATATGATCTGGCTGAACGCTTTACCGCCCAACTGAAAGCCGATACTGACCTGGGTCATTTCGACGTCGCCGACCCATACACCGTGGACATACACATGACCCTTGCCGTGTGCGCCACCGATACCAATGGCGCCCTCGCCGATGGTGGGAAACACCGCATACGCGTAGCTCTTGTTGAAGAATGACGCGCTTGCCCCGGCGTTCTTGAACAGTGTGATGGTGTCATGATAGTTGCTGGCGGCGAAGACCGAGACGGACAACGTCAACGCCGCGCAAGCCGCGAATACACGAGGTAAATATTTCATAAGCCTGGACCCTTATTGAGAAGAGGTCGGACGATAGGCCTGGAAGGGGAAAATATCTGTAGGACGTAGCGCCGACTTGGACCTAGGTGAGTCCGACACCGAAAGACCCGCGCCGTCGGCGCGCGGGTCTTTCATCGGCTACCGGCCAGCGAGGTATCAGCCGAGGTTTTGCGCCGCGAACTCCCAATTGACCAGTTTGTCGAGCACGGCGTTGACGTGGTCCGCGCGCTTGTTCTGGTAATCGAGGTAGTACGCGTGTTCCCACACATCGATCGTGATCAACGGCTTCAGACCTTGGGTCAGCGGCGTTTCAGCATTTCCCGTTTTGACGATCTTGAGCTTGTCCCCGTCGGCGACCAGCCAGCCCCAGCCGCTGCCGAATTGCGAGACCGCCGTGGCGGATAACTCCTTCTTGCAGGCATCGACGCTGCCGAATGCCGCTTCGATCTTTTGCTTCAATGCGGCGGGTGGTTCACCGCCGCCGTGGGGACGCAGACTATTCCAATAGAACGTGTGATTCCAAATCTGCGCCGCATTATTGAAAATTCCGGCCTTGTCCGCCTTGCCGGCGGTGGCGGCGATGATCTTTTCCAACGGCAGCTCCGCGTACTCGGTGCCGGGGATCAACTTGTTCAAATTATCGACGTAGGTTTTGTGATGCTTGCCGTAATGGAAGCTGATCGTGTTGGCCGAAATGACCGGGTGCAACGCGTCGTCGGCCCAGGGCAGCGGGGGCAGTGAAATGGGTGTAGCCATTGATACTCCTTCAGGTACTTCGAGGTTCGGATGACCTCGAATAATACATCTTACGCTCGCGGACCGCGCCAGAAATCCGGCGTAGGCGCCCGCCGACGGGCTTTTAGCCGATAAATGCTCTCAACCGCTGCGTGCGGCTGGCCGAGTCGGCGTCGGCGGCTCGGTGCAGCAACTGGCCCGCATCGGCTGCCGATAACGGCCGACTGAACAAGAACCCCTGGGCTTCATGGCAGCCCTGCTCCTGCAGGAACAGGAGTTGGGGTAAACTTTCCACTCCCTCGGCCGTGACGTTGATGCGCAGGGAGCGCGACATGGCGATGATGCCCGCCGCGATGGCACGATCTTCACTACACTCCATCAAACGGGTCATGAACGACCGATCGATTTTCAGCCGATCGACAGCGAAGTGCCGCAACCGGGCGAAACTCGAATACCCCGTTCCGAAATCGTCGATGGCGAGCATCACACCGAGCGCCTTGAGCTGGCGCAACGCCAGTTCAGCCCACTCCCCGTCATTCATCACCACCGACTCGGTGATTTCCAATTCCAGCATGGCGGGCTCGATTCCCGCTTCCGCGATGATGGATGCCACCGTCGCGGCAAAGTCGCTGAGCACGAATTGTTGACCCGACACGTTCACCGCCATGCGAGCCACCGGCAGGCCTTCATCGCGCCAGGCCTTCGCCTGCGCGCAGGCCGTGCGCAGTACCCACTCGCCAATCGGCAGTATCAATCCGGTCTCTTCGGCCACCGGTATGAACTCGTTGGGTGGTACCGAATCCAGTTCGGGATGCGTCCAGCGCAACAACGCCTCCATGCCGGAAATGACACCGGTGGCGACGTCGAACTGCGGTTGATAGTGCAGCATGAACTCACCGCGCTCCAAGGCGCCGCGCAGCTTGGCCTCGATGGTGAAACGCCGCCTTGCCACATCGTTCATGCTCGGGTCGAAGAAGCAGTGCATCCCCGGACCTTTGCGCTTCGCACTGTACATGGCCAGGTCCGCATTGCGCAGCAATTCATCGACACCCACGCCGTCCGCCGGGAACATCGAGATCCCGACGCTCGGCGTGACCACCAGGGTGTGCGGTGCCAGATGCATCGGCGCCTGCAGCTCCGCGATCAGGCGCCCTGCCACCGCCGCCGCATCCTCAGCGGTGCGTATATCCGGCAGTATCGCGATGAACTCATCCCCGCCCGGGCGCCCGAGGTGGTCATCGGACTCGAGCGCGTGACGCAGCCGCGACGCCACGAGGCGCAGCAATTCATCGCCCATCGCGTGTCCGAGCGTGTCGTTGACACGCTTGAAGTTATCCAGATCGAGATACAGCACGGCCAGCATGCGGTCCTGCATCTTCGCAACGGCCAGGGCGTTGCTCAGGTGATCGCGCGACTGCCCGCGGTTGGGAAGTCCGGTCAATGTATCGAAATGGGCTAGCTGGGCGATGCGATGCTCGGCCCGCCACTTGCTGCCGAGCGACACGGTCATCTGCCGAATCTCATGCGGGTGAAACGGTTTCTGCAGATAGGACAGCTTATCCTCGGGTGGCACTATGGTACCGATGTCCCCCGGGTCGACATCCGAGTAGGCCGTGCACACGACGATTTCGATGCCGGCGTCCAGCTTTCGTATACGCGCCGCCGCCCACACGCCGTCGGGTCCCGGCGGCATGCGCATATCCAGGAAAGCCACCGAGAATGGATCGTTGGCTGCGAGCGCCTCCTGCACCGCGGTCACCGCCGCTTCCGCGCCGCTACAAAACACCGCTACGATTCGGGTGTTGCCATTCGGCCGCCTTCCCGTGGAGCGCTGCGATGCGACCTTGGTGAACAACTTGTCACGCAGTCCGCGAAACACCGCCGCCCCGCCGCTGACAGCGGGATCGATAAAAATCTGCCGATAGGCGTCGAGCACCTCGGCCTCATCGTCGACGACCAACACCTTCACGATCGATCGCTTATCGTCCGACACCGGGATGCTCCGCACAACACTCATGACGCGGCCGGCGCCGTTGAAGTCGACAGCGGCAGCATCATATGCAGCGACGCTCCGAGGCCGGGACCGTCGCTCGCCGCCCAGATGCGCCCGCCCAGCGCAGCGATCGCATTTGCACACCAGTGCAAGCCAATGCCGTGGTTGGTCGCGCTCGATTTAGTGGAGAACCCGCGATCGAAGACACGTGCGAGATTGTCGGGGGAGATGCCCACACCATCGTCCTCACACTGCAAATGTAATTTCCGCTGCTCGGCTTCGACGACGATTTCCGCCGCGACGCGCAACACTCCCCGCTCGCGGCCGGCGTCCCGCACGGCATCGGCTGCGTTGATGATGAGATTCTGCAGGACCAGACGCAGTACGGTGCGTGCCACGCGCACGACGCCGACGCGCCGCAACGAGTCGTCGGATTCGACGACGAGCCGCTGCAGACAAGTATCTGGCACGATCTCCAGCGTCTGCGACACGAGCTCGGCAAGCTGCACCGATTCGAGCACATGCTCGTGGCGCGTGGATTGCATGAGTTCCACGAGTGCTGATTGCACCACGTCGGTTTGGCGCCGAATCACGGTTACATCGGCCTCGGCGGCCCTGAGAGCCGCGTTCAGTTCGTGGCAACCGAGACGCAGGAACTCCTCGAGGTCAGCTCGTCGGCCGGAGTCGGGGGTCTCCTGCCGCAGCTCCGTGGCCGCCAACTCGATGTCGGCCATGGGGGCATCGCGTAGCCGCTCCGCCAGCCCGGCGAGACGCACGCCGATGGGCGTCATTGCGTTTCCAAGATTGTGCAACACTCCTTTCGCGAGTTCCGCGAAGCCCTCCTGAAACGATTGATCGACGAGTTGCCGGCGCGACTCGGCGACGCGCCCCACCATGCGATCGAACTCGCGTGCGAGCACGGCGATTTCATCCTGACCCGGCAGATCCAACCGCGCGGTCAAATCCGTCGCCTGGCCGATGCTCACCGCATGGCGCGTGACCCGCGCGAGCGGCGCGAGCACGATGCGGTTGAGCATGATCACCAGGAACCCCAGAGCCGCGATGCCGGCGCAAACAAAATTTACCGATGCGTAAGTCACGGCGTTCTGTCCCCTTGCCGTGATGTTGCGCGGAACGTCGACGCGGACACTCAGCAGGTTTCGGCCGTACACGTCGGCGTACGAGCGGTAAACCTGGGTCATCGTGTCGGTCTCGACGATCCGGTCATCATCGATGGACTCGCCCCCCGGCGTCATGGACAGCGCGGCCTGCGCCTGTGCGCCGAGTCGATTCACCTCACGGGGCGTCAGCAGCTTGCCCATGATCACCATGCCTAGCGACCGCCCATGGCCGCTACCGTCGAGAATCGGCGCCGCGGCGAGCATCATGATCCCTGCATCGGTGCGGATTAACCCCTTCGCCGGCAGGCCTGTGGCAAGGTTGCGGCGCCATGGAAAATCCCCGGGCAAGGCTTTTTGCGCCATCTGACCCAAATTCAACGGAGCACCGGTATCCAGGTCGCGCGCTTCTGAGAGCAACACATTGCCGTTCAGATCCACGATCTGCAGCGCATTGACCCGTAGTTGTTTCATCGCAATGGGGGTAATGTTAGTGGTCACGAACTCCTGATTGGGAGACCGGGTGTAATTGTACAAGTCCATCCAATTACCCCAATCGGCAGCACTCAGCGCAAGATTGTCGAGCGCCATATCGAGTGCGTAGTCGATACGCTTCATCGACGTCCGGGCATCGTCCCGCTCGAGGCCGGCAAAGCTGGGCAGCAACACCTGCTTCTGAATGCCGATGTCGAGCAGGATCAGCACCCCGAACAGCAAGCCGAGCAGGGAAATGATCTTCGTCCGAATCTTCATGCATTACGTCATAACAGACTTGACGGTGCACTGCCGTAACGCCGTCCTGTTTCAGCGGGAGCCCGTCCGGCGGGTTGGGCGGAATTGAACTTCGGTCACGGAACGCGGCGGGCAAATGAGAACCCAGTCACACGGCCCGACCGCGAGTCCGTCCGACTCACCGGCCCCTGTCGAACACGCCGGGCGATGCTATCGGGCGGGGCGTTTACCGCTGCGCTCAGGCAGCCTGGTTGCGGCCGGCGCTCTTCGCGAGTTTCAATTGCAATTGCGATTTCTCAAGCAGCGACGCCGGGTCGTCACCCTGCTCCGGGACGACCGCGCTCACTCCGACGCTGACGCTCATGTAACGCAGCACCGTCGAACGAGGATGATGGATACGCAGCTCACGTACGCGCTCGGACATGGTATGTCCGATACGCAACGCCTGATCGAGCCCCAGTCCGGGCGCGAACGCCAGCAAGCTCCCACCGTCGATGCGCGCGGTAACGTCGCTGGAACGGCGCAGGCAGCCGGCGACGACGTGCGAGACTCTGCGAATGGCCGAGTCGCCCGCAGCGCGCCCAAAGGTCGCGTTGTACAGATCGAGCGCGTCGATATCGATGGCGAAAACGGCGATGCTGCGCCGTTCTCGCTGCGCCAGCGCCCAGTCGCGTTTCAGCAATTCCTCGAGATAGGGCAGCGTGAATAACCCGGTCAGGCGATCGTCGCGAATCGCGACGGACGTCGGCTGATGCGCGCCACTCGAGGAATCTTTGGACGATTTCGGATCGATGCGCAAGCGCTCTCCCGCATCGCGGTGGTGCCCTGCGAAGTGGGTCACCTGGCCTTGCGCATCCTTGAGCGGGACCACCGTCATCTCGTTCCAGAATACGGTACCGTCCTTGCGGTAATTGCGTAGCAGGACGCGGCACGGCTCGTGGCGGACCAGCGCCTCACGCATGCGATGCCGCGCATCCTGGTCGCGGTCGTCGCCCTGGAGCAGCCGCAGGTTCCGGCCCAACAGATCGGCAAGCGCATAACCGGTCATCGTCTCGAAACCGTGATTGACGTAGATCACCGGGTGTTCCGGACTTTGCGCATCGACCAGTACGACCCCATCGGGGGAGCTGTCGATAATCCGTCGATAGCAATCCAAGTCCAATCCCGTCACGAGTTCCCCTCTGTCAGCACCAGCGTCGGGGCTGCGGACAGCAGAGCGATCCGTTGCGTCGTCTGCTGCCAGCGCGCATCCAGGTGCAGCGCCGCCGGTCTCTCACCGCGGGCCCGCATGCGCACCACACGGGCCTGGGATGCCGCCGAGACCAATCCCGTCTGGAAGCCGTCGAGGGTCGTCAACACCGCCGCCCTATCGTTGCAGATGGGCAGAACGTCGCAGCCGGCCGCATATGCCAGATGCGCACGCTCGAGTATGTCGCCGAAGGCAACGGCACCGGCCATGCTCAGATCATCGGCAAACACACAACCGTGGAATCCGAGTTCGCCGCGCAAGATCTCCGTGATCCACCGATGCGACAAGCTGGCCGGCAGGGCATCGATCGCGGGATACACGACATGCGCCGCCATGATTCCCGCGACATGGTTGTCGTTGAGCACCGGATACGGGCGGATGTCCTCCTCCATGTCCACGAACTCGCGCCTATCGACCGGAAGCGCGATATGCGAGTCCGCGACCACGGCGCCATGCCCGGGGAAATGCTTGGCGATCGCGGCCATGCCCGCATCGCGCATACCCAACAGGTAGGCCGCCCCCAGCGCCGCCACCGTGTCCGGATCCCGACCGAATGAGCGGTCGCCGATGATTTCGCTCACCCCGTAATCCAGGTCGACGCAGGGTGCGAAGCTGTAGTCGACGCCGACGGCTCGCAGTTCGCTCGCCATCAGCCAGCCGACGGAGCGCGCCAGATCGAGGCCGTCGCGCCGGTCCTCGGCATAGCGCCGGCCGAGCAGCCGCGAGGCGGGCAAACGCGTGAACTGCTCGCGAAAGCGCTGCACCCGGCCGCCCTCGTGATCGACGGCGATCAGCAACGACGGCGTGCGCAGCGCGCGGATGGCGGCGCAGAGCGTGGCGAGCTGCTCGGGATCGCGGTAATTCCGCGTGAACAGCAGCACGCTGCCGACGAGCGGGTGGGACAGCACCTCGATATCCTGAAGGCTCAATTCCGTGCCCGCGATATCGACCATGAGTGGACCCAAGCTCATGCTCCTCGCTCGAACACTGCGATCGATTCGACGTGCGTCGTATGCGGAAACATATCCATCACCCCTGCGCCGCGCAGTCCATAGCCGAAGGCCTCGACCAAGAGGCCAGCGTCGCGCGCCAAGCTCCCTGGATGACAGGAAATATACACGACTCGGCGCGGCTGCCAATGTGGGATACGTTCCATGATTTCGGCGGCGCCCGCTCGCGGCGGGTCCAAGAGCAGCAAATCGTAGGGCTCTTGTGCCCATTGCCCGCACCGCGCCGGCTCGAACAGGTTGTCCGTGTGAAAACTCGCATTGGCGATTCCATTGCGCACCGCATTGGCTTTGGCCTTGGCGACCAGTGCCGCGTCGCCCTCCACGCCCACCACCTGTTTCGCGCGCAGTGCCAACGGCAGCGTGAAATTACCCAGCCCGCAGAACAGATCGAGGACGGTATCGCTAGGCGTGGGCTCCAGTAACTCCATGGCCCTAGTGACCATCGACAGGTTGATATCGCGGTTGACCTGGAAGAAATCGGCGGGCCCGAATTGCAGCGCGAGGCGGCCGCCGTCGATCGAAAAGTGGAGCGGCGGATAGCCCTCATGCAGCGGCTTGATGGTGTCCAAACCACCGCTTTGCAGAAATATCTGCACGTCATGCTGCAACGCAAAGGCCGCGAGCTTGTCCCGGTCGTCCGACGTCAGTGGCGCCATCACCCGGAATACCAATCCCGCCGACGGACCGTCCGCTGCTGCGTCGCCCGCCGCCACTTCCACCTGCGGCACCTCGCCGCGCAGCGACAGAGTCTCGACCAGTGCCGCAAGGTCCTCGGGCAGCGTGGCGAAGCGGTCGACCAGCACCTCACACCGTTTGATGTCGGCAATGTACGGTTTGTCCCGCTCGCGAAAGCCGGCCAGCACCCGTTCTTTCTTGTGCACGTACTTGACGCCGAGCCGCGCCCGCCGCCGGTAAGCCCAGACCGGCCCCTCCAGGGGAGCAAACACGGTCTGTGGTCGTACCCGTCCGATGCGCTCGAGATTCTCCAGCAACTGCCGCTCCTTGGCGGCCAATTGCGCCGTCGGCGCGAGGTGCTGCAGTGAGCAGCCGCCACAAACCCCGAAGTGTGCGCACCGCGGCACGACGCGGTCGACGGACGCCGTGACCACCTCCACCAGCCCCGCTTCATCCATTTGCCGGCGACGCTTGAAGACGCGAAAGCGGACGCGTTCGCCGGGGAGAGCACCTTCAATGAACACCGCCTTGCCGTCGACTCGGGCGACCCCGCGGCCATCGTGCGCCAGGTCCATCACCACGGCTTCTTGGATGTCGCCAAGCCTTACTGGACGGGCCATGCAGCCGCGAATTCTTTGAGATGCGCCGCGGGGGAGTCATCCAGCAGTTTGCGGACCCGCGCCACCTCATTGGCATGTTCGGTGGGATTCAGATTGCCGCGCAATAGCTGAAACCTCAGGAAAATCAGATACGTATTCAAGACATCGGTCTCGCAGTAGTCGCGGATGCGCGCGAGGCCGCCCGCGCGGTACACATCCCACACCTGCGAGCCGTGCATGCCCACCTTGCCCGGCAGTCCCAGCAGAGTCGCCACATCGTCCAGACTCGCCCGGCCGCGACCCTGAAAACCGGACAAGACGTCCATCAAATCCACGTGCCGCCAGTGGAAACGGCTCAAGTAGTTGCTGAAGCGGAAACTCGAGTCACTGTCGCCGGTCTCCCAATAGCGCGCCGCCGTCACGCCGTGCAGCAGGCTGCGATAATGCAACACCGGCAGATCGAACCCCGCCCCGTTCCAGGACACGAGTTCGGGCGTGAATTTATCCAAGCCGTCGAAGAAGCGTTCGATCAAATCCTTTTCCGAAGATTGCTCGTCGCCCAAACTCCACACCTTGAGCGAATCCCGGGAGCGCATGACCACCGAGATGGCGATCACCCGATGCTGTTCGTGCGACAGGAAATCGCTGCCCGTTTCCTGACGCCGTTTGGTGAACATGATCTGCCCGACCTGTTCGTCGGATAGATCCTGAAGGCCGTACAAGCGCCGGCCGAACTCGGTATCGGGCACCGTCTCGATGTCGAACACCAGAGTGTTCATAGCGGCGGCGCCGTCGCGGTCGGTGCGCGCAGCAAGACCGCAACCGCCACCACCAGACCCGCCTCGTCGGTCAACGTCACATGTCCCTCGCCGATTCCCAGCCCGTCGCGCACCCTGGCACCGCGGGCCGAATAAACGACTTCCGGCTTGCCCCATGAATTCTGGACGATGCCGACATCGCGAATCCAGACGCCGTGCGCGAAACCCGTACCCATGCCCTTGACGATGGCTTCCTTGGCGGCGAAGCGCATCGCCAGAAACCGCACGCGCCGTGTGGTGCGCTCGAGCTGGGCGCGTTCCTCGGGCATCAATAAATGACTCACGAAGCGTTCACCGTGTTTCTGGAATACCCGCTCGATGCGCTCGACCTCGAGCACGTCGATACCGATGCCGAAGATCATGAACGCGGGCGCCGCGCCAGGCGCATCGATTCCTTCATGTCGCGTACCGCCTTCGCTAGTCCATCGAACACCGCGCGGGCCACGATGGCATGACCTATGTTCAGTTCGACGATTTCGCCGATGGCTGCGATGGGTTCGACGTTGTGGTAATCGAGGCCGTGTCCGGCATTCACCGTCAGACCCAGCTTGGTCGCGAGCGCGGCGGCCGAGCGCAGACGTTCGAGCTCGCGCGCCCGCGCGGCGCCGACTGCCGCCGCATAGGCGCCCGTGTGCAATTCGATGACCGGTGCACCGGCGCCGCGCGCCGCCTCGACGTGGGCCGGCGCGGGATCGATGAACAGCGACACTCGAATGCCCGACGAACCTAGCGCCTGGCAGGCGTCGCTCACGCGACCGAACTGCCCCACGACGTCGAGCCCCCCCTCGGTGGTGATTTCCTGGCGCGATTCGGGCACCAGGCAACAGTCCTGGGGCAGCACCCGTTGCGCGATGCCAATCATCTCATCGGTGACCGCCATCTCGAGATTCATGCGGGTTTGCAGCGCCTCGCGGATGACGGCGACGTCGCGGTCCTGGATATGCCGACGATCCTCGCGCAGATGCAGCGTGATGCTGTCCGCACCCGACTGCTCCGCCAGCAGCGCCGCGTGCAACGGGTCCGGATAGCGTCCACGACGCGCCTGACGCAACGTCGCCACATGATCGATGTTCACACCCAGCAATTGACTCATGGTTCCTCCCGCAAAGTCTCGGCGGCACGCGATGGATGATGGTGGCGCAACGCTCGCATGACTGCGCGCGACTTGAGCGCACGGCCGTCCAGACAGGCGTCGATCGCCGCCCGCAGCAGTCGTTTGGCGTCGCGCAACGACCGTGCGTCTTGGAGTTTTCCCGCCTCGAGATCGTGCAACGATTGGCCGCATACCGCGCCCGGGGCGTCGGCGACGCAGAGCGCCGGACCGCTCTCCAAGCCGAAGCGATAGTAACGATCCGGCTCCACCGGCCGACCCTCGTCCGTCTGCCTCAAGTCCAAGCCATACCCTAAGTCATGGAGCAAGCGCTTCTCGAATAGCCGCAGCGTAGGCTCCTCCGCGACCCCGGCGCACAGCGCCTCCACACACGCGGCATAGGAGTAAAAAATCTCTGGATGAGCATCCCATCGATGCGTCAGCTTCAGCAACAGCTCATTGAGGTAAAACCCACTCATGAGACGTTCTTTGCCCATGCTGGTGAGTGCGCCATCGACCTCGGCGGACACCAGGGCGCAGGCATCGGTCTTCCCGGACCAGGAAACCAACAGCCGTTGAAAGGGCCGCAGCGCGGCGCGCCACGGTGATTTCGGACCGTTCGCTCCACGAGCGAATAAAGTGATCCGGCCGTGCTCGCTGGTGAAGACCTCCACGATACGGCTCGTGTCGCGATAAGGGTATTGATGCAGGACGTAGGCCGGCGCAAGCCATTGGCGTCGAGAGCTGCTGTTTGCCGGGAGTTTGATTCGATCGGCCTTCAATATGCGTTGATTATGTGTGCAAGCGATCGCATTATAACCTTCAGGAGGGGCGGCTGTTATGTTCAAGCGTGTACTGCTTTGCTACGACGGGTCGGCCGCCGGGCGCCGCGCGTTGCGCCGTGGAGCGGAACTCGCGATTCTACTCAATGCGGAGGTACACGTATTGTCGATCAACCCGATGGGTGCCGCGGATCCGGTGCTGGCGGCGGGCGCCGCCGGTACCGCATGCATCGTCGGCGACCAGGACGGCTATCGGCGCATGCTCGACGAGTCCCTGGAATGGCTGCGGACCCGCGGCGTCGAAGCGCGGGGCTATGTCACGTCCGGAAACACCATCGATGAGATCCTGCGGTTCACCAAGAAACTGAAAATCGACCTCATCGTTCTTGGCCACTACCCACAACCGGCGGGCGGCTTCTGGTGGTCGGGACCTTCGCGCGTATCGCTGTCAGAGCGCGCCAACTGTTGCGTCTTCGTGGCGGTCGATGCGCCGACCTAGCTCACTCGACGCGCTCGGCCGACTCAACGACTTTCTCGATCCGCACCAATACCATGTCCTCGCCCACCTGATCCCCCACGGCCACCGACAGCTCGGCGACCACGCCATCGAATGGCGCCAGCAATGCGTGCTCCATTTTCATGGCTTCGAGCGCGAGCACGGTCTGGCCTCTGCTCACGGTGTCGCCCGCACGCACCGGCACGTTGACGATGCGACCCGGCATGGGTGAACGCAATGTCCCGTCGGACACGGCACTGCTGCCGGCGATACGGTCACTGGTGGGCAAGCCGAAGCTCCAGGCCTCGCCGCGCCAGAACAGCACACGCTCACCCGCCACGGTCTCGACGCGCGCGAGCGGCGCCGCGCACCCAGCCGGCGGCACGCCCGCCGCGTCGGCGATCTCCACGTCGACGTTCGCATAGGTCTCGTCGGCGATCGCCACCGCCACCCGCAGCTGCGGCGCGGCGCTGCACCTGAACCCCAGGAGACTGCACCAAGGGTCAGGCGAGTCAGCCGCCGCTAGCAACGCACGCGCGGCGGCACGCACCACATCATCGCCAGGCTTGGCAGCCGGGATGAGCGTGGCGGCCCGCCGCTCGATGAAACCCGTATCGATCTCGCCCGCAACGAATGCCGGATCAGCGGCGACACGGGCCAAGAACGCCGCATTGGTACGCACCGGCCAGACTTCAACGGCGGCGCAGGCCGCGGCCAGCTGCCGCGCCGCCGCCGGCCGATTGGCGCCGTGCGCGATCAGCTTGGCGAGCAGCGGATCGTAGAAACCGGTGACCTCGCCGCCCTCGAAGACCCCACTATCCACACGAACCTCGGTGGGCAGACGCAAGTGCTGGATCCGCCCGGTCGACGGTAGAAAACCCTTGGTCGGATTTTCCGCATACAAGCGCGCTTCCATCGCCCAGCCGTCGATGCGTAATTCCTCCTGACGTCGGGGCAGCCGCTCGCCACTGGCCACCCGCAACTGCCACTCGACCAGATCCTGACCCGTGATCGCCTCGGTCACGGGATGCTCGACCTGCAAGCGGGTGTTCATCTCCATGAACCAGATGCGGCCTGCTTGCAGTCCCTGCGACGCGTCGGCGATGAACTCGATGGTCCCCGCGCCCACGTAATCGACCGCGGCGGCCGCCTTGACGGCCACGCCGCAAACGAATGCGCGGGTGGCCGCATCCATGCCGGGCGCAGGCGCTTCTTCGATCACCTTTTGGTGGCGCCGCTGCAGCGAACAGTCGCGTTCGAACAAGTGCACGACCTGACCCTGTGTGTCGCCGAACACCTGTACCTCGATGTGCCGTGGCGATGAGATGTATTTCTCGATCAACACGCGCTCGTCGCCGAATGCCGCGGTCGCCTCGCGGCGGCACGCGGCCAGCGCCTCCTCGAAGGCGTCTGCCGCGTCGACCCGACGCATGCCTTTGCCGCCGCCACCCGCAACCGCCTTGATGAGCACCGGGTAGCCGATGACGCCGGCCTCCTCCTTCAGTCGCCGCGCGTCCTGATTCTCGCCGAGATATCCTGGCGTCACCGGCACCCCGGCTTTGATCATCAACGCCTTGGCGGCGTCCTTCAAACCCATGGCGCGAATCGACGCGGGCGGCGCCCCGACCCAGATGAGTCCGGCCCCGATCACCGCCTCGGCGAAGGCGGCATTTTCCGCGAGAAAACCATAGCCCGGATGGATGGCCGACGCGCCGGTTTGGGTTGCCGCCGACAGAATCTTCTCGGGCACGAGATAGCTCTCGCGCGCAGGTGCCGGACCTAGGGGCAGTGCAACGTCGGCCTCCCGAACGAAGGGGGCCAGCGCATCGGCTTGCGAGTAAACGGCGATCGTGCGCACGCCCAAGCGGCGCGCGGTGCGCATGATGCGGCGGGCGATCTCGCCGCGGTTGGCGATCAATACGGATTCCATCACGGGCATTACATCCTGAACAAACCGCAGCGCGGGCGCGCGGGAATCGGTTCATTCAAAGTCGCCGCGAAAGCCAGCCCGAGCACGTCGCGAGTTTGCACCGGATCGATGATGCCGTCGTCCCAGAGGCGTGCCGTCGCATAGTAGGGATCGCCCTCCTCTTCATAGCGGGCACGGATGGGTGCCTTGAACGCGGCCTCCTCGCCGGCGCTCCATGGCGTGCCACGCGCCTGCATGGCGTCGCGCTTGATGGTTGCCAGTACCGCGGCCGCCTGTTCTCCCCCCATTACGCCGATGCGGCTGTTCGGCCACGAGAACAGAAAGCGCGGCGAGTAGGCGCGACCGGCCATGCCGTAATTACCGGCACCGAAGCTGCCACCGATGAGCACCGTGATCTTGGGCACCTGTGCGGTGGCCACGGCGGTGACGAGTTTGGCGCCGTCTTTCGCGATACCGCCGGCCTCGTACTTGCCGCCCACCATGAAACCGGAAATGTTTTGCAGGAACAGCAGCGGAATGCGGCGCTGACAGGCAAGCTCGATGAAATGAGTGCCCTTCAATGCGCTTTCGGAGAACAGCACGCCGTTGTTGGCGAGAATCGCCACGGGGATTCCCCACAGATGCGCGAAGCCGCAGACCAGGGTGGTGCCGTATAGTGCCTTGAACTCATGCAACTCGGAGTCGTCCACCAGACGTTTGATGACTTCGCGCACATCGTAGGGCGCGCGCACGTCGCCGGGAATGATGTCGTACAGCCCCGCGGGCGAGAGCTTCGGCGGACGCGGCGGTTTCAGCTCGATGTCCACGGACCCAGGTTTATTCAAGCGGCCGACGATGTCACGCACGATCGTGAGCGCGTGCACATCGTTTTCAGCCACGTGGTCGACCACGCCGGAACGGCGGCCGTGGGTATCCGCGCCGCCCAACTCCTCGGCGGAAATGATTTCGCCGGTGGCCGCTTTCACCAACGGCGGCCCGGCGAGAAAAATCGTGCCCTGATCGCGAACGATCACCGTCTCATCCGACATCGCGGGCACATAGGCGCCGCCCGCGGTGCAGCTACCCATGACGCAGGCGATCTGCGCAATGCCATCGGCGGACATCTGTGCCTGATTGAAGAAGATACGGCCGAAATGATCCTGGTCGGGGAACACGTCGGCCTGGAACGGCAGGTTGGCGCCTCCCGAATCGACCAGATAGACACAGGGCAGCCGGTTTTCCCGGGCTATGGTCTGCGCCCGCAGATGCTTTTTCACGGTGAGCGGAAAATACGCGCCGCCTTTGACCGTCGAGTCGTTCGCGACGATCATGACCTCGCGGCCGGCGACACGGCCGATGCCGGCAATCAATCCCGCGCCCGGCGCCTGATCGTCATAGAGGCGGAACGCGGCCAATTGACCGATCTCGAGAAATGGCGAAGCCGGGTCCAGTAGCCGGTCGACACGCTCGCGCGGCAAGAGCTTGCCGCGCTCGGTATGCCGGGTACGCACCGACTCCGGTCCGCCGAGCGCGGCCAATGCCACCCGCCGCCGTAGCTCGGCGGCCAATGCCGCATTCACCCGTGCGTTGGCGGTCATTCGCTCAGAAGCTCCCGTCCAATGAGGAACCGGCGAATTTCATTGGTGCCGGCGCCGATATCATAGAGCTTCGCGTCGCGCAGGAACCGCTCTACCGGCCATTCTTTCGTGTAGCCCGCGCCGCCGAGCGATTGGATGGCTTCCAGGCAGGTCTTCACGGCATTCTCGGAGGCCAACAGAATGGCCCCGGCCGCATCCACCCGGCTGGTTCTGCCGGCGTCGCAGGCACGTGCCACGGCATACACATAGGCGCGAGCCGAGGACAGTGCCACGTACATGTCGGCAATCTTGCCCTGCATCAATTGGAAGGAGCCGATGGCCCGACCGAATTGCTTGCGCTCGCGGACGTACGGCAACACCTCGTCCAGACAGGCCTGCATGAGCCCCAGGGGGCCCGCCGCGAGCACCGCGCGCTCGTAATCCAAGCCGCTCATCAGGACGCCGACGCCGCCATGCAGCGGCCCCATCAGGTTTTCCGCCGGCACCTCGCAGTCCTGGAATACGAGCTCTGCGGTGTCCGAGCCGCGCATGCCCATTTTGTCGAGTTTTTTCGAGACGCTGAAACCCGGCATGGCTTTCTCGACGATGAACACGGAGAGACCTCCGGGACCCTCGGCGGTCCGCGCGTACACCACCAGCGTATCGGCGTGCGGCGCATTGGTGATCCAGAACTTCGTACCGTTGAGCACATAGCGGTCACCGCGCGCCACCGCGCGCAGCTTCATGGACACCACATCGGAGCCCGAACCGGCCTCGCTCATCGCCAGTGCACCGACATGCTCGCCGCTGATGAGCTTGGGCAGGTAGCGGGATTTCTGCGCCGAAGTCCCCCAACGTCGCAATTGGTTGACGCAGAGATTGGAATGAGCGCCATAAGACAGCCCAACGGAGGCGGAAGCGCGCGACACCTCTTCCATGGCGATGACATGCTCCAAATAACCCAAACCGAGCCCGCCCCACTCTTCCTCGACGGTGATCCCGTGCAATCCCAGAGCACCCATCTGCGGCCACAATTGCCGCGGGAAGAGATTGCTGGCATCGATCTCGGTGGCCAGTGGTTTGATCTTCTCCAGCGCGAACCGCGCCGTCGTCTCGCGGATCGCATTCGCCGTGTCGCCCAGCAGAAAATCCAGTTGTGGTGCCGACATGATGCGCAAGCCCCCTGCCGTGATGAACACGCATCCTCGCCGGTGCCGGCCGGGATTCGCCGTATGCACCGGTCGAACCCACGCGCCGCGCCCCGCGCATGCCTACAGCGTATCGAATCCGAACTGTTTCAATGCCATCTCGCTGTCGGCCCAGTTCTCCTTGACCTTCACCCAGAGTTCGAGGTGCACCGATCTCTGCCATAAATCGTTGAGCTCGATACGCGCCATCCGTCCGATCTCCTTGAGCCGCTCGCCGCCCTGGCCGATCACGATGGCCTTCTGCCCCGCGCGCTCCACCCAGATCACCGCATTGATCATGATGCGATTGTCCTCGTCGGCGAAGCGTTCGATCTGCACGTTGATGCCGTAGGGTAGCTCTTCACGCAATTTGAGGGTCAGTTTCTCGCGCACCACCTCGGCAGCATGGAATGGTTCGTCGCGGTTGGTCACCACATCCGCGGCGAATAACGGCGGCGACACGGGCAGGCGCGAGCCCACCAAGTCCACCAGGCGCACGAGATTATCCGCTGCCATTGCCGAGATAGGGACGATGCCGGACGCCGGAATGCGCTCCGTCATTTCCTCGAGAAACGGCAGCAGCTTCTCCTTCGGATAGACGCGGTCCACCTTGTTGATGACCAGGAACAACGGCTGCTTCAAGCCGCGCACGCGTTCCCATACCCAACGATCCTCATCGGTGAAATTCATCGCCTCGATGACGAACAGAATGACGTCGGCGTCCTGCGACGAGGAGATGGCCACCCGGTTCATGTATTGATTCATCACGCGGCGCGTCGATTCGTGCAGGCCCGGCGTGTCGACCAGCACCAATTGCGCCTCCGGTCGATTCACCACACCGAGGATGCGGTGCCGGGTGGTTTGCGGTTTCGCGGTCACGATGGTGACCTTGCGCCCCACCAGTGCATTCACCAGTGTCGACTTGCCCACGTTGGGACGGCCGACGATGGCCACATGTCCGGCGCGGAACGGCACCCCGCTCATGATGGTGTCCGCAGTTCGGACGGCAAGAGCTCCAACAGCTTGGTCGCAGCCAATTGCTCGGCACGACGCCTGCTGCCGCCCTCGCCCACGGCGGCGAGCCCGAAAACCGGCACCTCGCAGGTCACGGTAAAGGACTGCGCATGGGCATCGCCGGCCACCGCCGTCAGCGTATACACCGGTAGGGCGATTCCGCGCCCCTGCAAAGCCTCCTGCAACCGGGTCTTGGGATCTTTCAGCTGATCCGCCGCCGGCAGCGCCGACAGCCGCGACGCCATGACGCGCGTGATCACCGCGGCGGCCGCATCGAATCCAGAATCTAACAGTATCGCGCCCAAGATGGCCTCCAACGTATCCGCCAAAATCGAAGCCCGTCGGAAGCCACCGGATTTCAGCTCACCCGGCCCCAGCCGTAAATACTCGCCCAACCCCAGCTGCAGCGCGATCTGGGCCAGCGCATCGCCACTGACCAGCGTCGCCCGCAACCGCGACAACGCGCCCTCATCGGCCTCCGGATGCGCGTCGTACAACAGGCGCGCCACGCTGCAGTTGAGGACCGAATCGCCCAGAAATTCCAGCCGCTCATTATGCTGAGCACCCGCACTGCGGTGTGTCAGCGCCGCCGACAGCAGCTCGGGCTGCACGAATGCATAGCCGAAAGAACGTTCGATCCAGTCCGACAGTTCGTCCGTTTTACGGAGCGAGCTCACTGCACCTTCACGGTCTTGTCGAAATGGACGGATAGCGACACGTTGGCCATGTAGGCCGCCGAATCGTCGTAGGCCACGTGCAGTGATACACCACTGTCATCCTTGAGGATTTCGACCTCCTTGGAGTCGACCGCCGAAATGTCCTCGATCTGCCAGTGCTTGTCCAACGAACGGCGGATACCGCCCAGATCTGGATTGTCTCCCTTGAACTCCATCGCCGTCACGTCCAACGTGCGCGCCACCTTCATGTAGTTCAAATAGAGCGGAACCAGCCGCAGCCCTGCGTAGGCGATCATGCCCACCAGCACGAGAACGCATAGCAGTCCGACCAACGTCATGCCCCGTTGACGGTGACGCGACACCCGCGGGCGGGAGCGACTCGAACCCGATTCACGCATACTATTTTTCATCCATTGGCCATCGATCGGCCCATCCATTGGCTGTGCCCGTCATAGCCCTCATTGAATCGCAGTTCCGATGCGTCTCCAGAGAGGTCCGTCACGAGTATCGAGATTAAGCCAGATTCGCACGGCCTTCCCGACCAAATTCGCGGCGGGGACGAAGCCCGGCGCGTCAGGCTCGTCGAGCCAGCGGCTGTCCTTACTATTGTTGCGGTTGTCGCCCATGAAAAAGTAGTGGCCGGCGGGCACTATCCATTCACCGGTTTTGACTCCGCCCCGGGCGAACATGAGCCGATGATCCTTGGTGCCCAAATGCTCGGTGGCGGTCGGTACATCGGTATAGTTCCACAGGTCCTGTTTCGGCCCCGTGTAGCCCGGGCCGGGATCCTGCTTCATGGGAACATCGTTCACATAGAGCTGGTTCTGCTCGTCCACCCGGATGCGGTCGCCCGGCAAGCCGATCAGCCGTTTGATGTAATTGATCTTGGGGTTCGGCGGCAGCCGGAAGACGATCACGTCACCCCGCTGCGGCGTGCCGGTGGGCAGCACCAGCGTGTTGCTGACGGGCAGCCGCAGCCCATACGAATACTTGCTCACGAAGATGAAATCGCCGTCGAACAAGGTCGGCATCATTGAATCGGACGGAATGCGAAAGGGTTCGAACAGGAAGGAACGAATCACCAGCACCAGCACGATGATCGGAAAGAACGAGCGGGCATATTCGACCGCGATCGGCTCACGCACCCGTTCGCTGGGGGTACCGGCCGAGGCGGCCGCCCGTTGGCGGCGACCGGCGAAGAACAATCGGTCCAGGCCCCAGATCACGCCCGACAGGGCGCCGACCACCACCAGCATCAAGCTGAAATCGACCGCCTCGTAGCGGAACAAGCGCCACAGCATGGCGAGCGCCAGCACGACCAGGGCATAACCGGCCATCTTCGGCAGCCACGGCTCGTCCACGCTGGTGGCACCCGGATCGCGTTGCGGGCGCAGGAACCACCCATCGATGAGAATCACCAGCACGCAGGCCGCGCTCAGACACAGTAAAACGATGAAAAGATTGTCGCCGTCACTCACGAAAGAACTCCCGACTTAAAATTGGCTCAACTGGATTTCTTGCCGACTTGCAGCACGGCCAGAAATGCTTCCTGCGGGATTTCGACCGACCCGACTTGTTTCATACGCTTCTTGCCCGCCTTCTGCTTTTCGAGAAGTTTCTTCTTGCGCGTGATGTCACCGCCGTAGCACTTGGCGAGCACGTTCTTGCGGATGGCCTTCACACTGGCACGCGCGATGATATGCGCCCCGATGGCCGCCTGCACGGCGATGTCGAACATCTGCCGTGGGATCAGCTCCTGCATCTTGTCCACCAGTTCCCGGCCGCGCTGGTAGGAGTTGTCCCGATGCACGATGAGAGACAGCGCATCGACGGTATCGCCGTTGATGAGCACGTCGAGCTTGACCAGCGGCGCCGCCTGGAAACGGTTGAATTCGTAGTCGAAAGAGGCGTACCCGCGACTGGCCGATTTCAAGCGGTCGAAGAAATCCAGCACCACTTCGGCAAGCGGCAATTCGTACTGCAAAGATACCTGGCTGCCCAGGAACAGCATTTTTTTTTGCACACCGCGCTTTTCGCTGCAGAGCGTGAGCACCGCGCCCACATGGTCGGGCGGCACCAGAATGTTCGCGGTGATGATCGGTTCGCGCAGCTCCGAGATACGGTCCTGGGGCGGCAGCTTGCTGGGATTGTCCACGGTGGTGATCGATCCATCCGTCAGCAGTACTTCGTAGATGACCGTCGGCGCGCTGGTGATGAGATCCAAGTCATATTCGCGTTCCAGCCGCTCCTGAACGATGTCCATGTGCAACAGGCCGAGAAAGCCGCAGCGAAACCCGAATCCCAGCGCCGTGGACACTTCGGGCTCGAAATGCAGCGCGGAGTCGTTCAGCTTGAGCTTCTTGAGCGCCTCGCGGAACTGTTCGTAGTCGTCCGAACTCACGGGGAAAAGGCCGGCAAACACCCGTGGTTGAACCTGCTTGAAGCCCGCGAGCGGCTCCTTCGCGGGATTGGCATCCAGCGTGATGGTGTCGCCCACCGGCGCACCGTCGATCTCCTTGATGCCGGCGATGACGAAACCCACCTCCCCGGTCTCCAGCGAGTCGCGCGATACGGGCTTCGGAGTAAAGCGGCCCAGCTTGTCGATCTGATGACTGCGGCCGGTGGTCATGACGCGGATCTTGGCGCCCACCCGCAATGCACCATTCATGACCCGTACCAGCGACACCACCCCCACATAGTTGTCGAACCAGGAATCGATGATGAGCGCTTGGAGCGGACCCTCTGGATCGCCCTGGGGCGCGGGAATACGCTTGACGAGCTGTTCGAGCAGATCCTGCACTCCCAGGCCCGTTTTGGCGCTCACCAGCGCCGCATCCTCCGCCGGAATGCCGATAATTTCCTCGATTTCATGAATGACCTTGGCCGGATCCGCAGAGGGCAGATCGATCTTGTTGATGACCGGCAGCACCTCCAAACCCTGTTCGAGCGCCGTATAGCAATTGGCCACGCTCTGCGCCTCCACTCCCTGGGCGGCATCCACCACCAGCAATGCACCCTCGCAGGCGGCGAGCGACCTGGATACCTCGTAAGAAAAATCGACATGGCCCGGCGTATCGATGAAATTGAGCTGGTACAGTTCGCCGCTGACCGATTTGAACGCCAGGGTCACGCTCTGCGCCTTGATGGTGATTCCGCGTTCGCGCTCCAGGTCCATCGAATCCAGCACCTGTGCCTGCATTTCGCGGTCCTGCAAACCGCCACATTCCTGGATGAATCGATCGGCCAATGTTGATTTGCCGTGATCAACATGAGCAATGATCGAAAAGTTGCGGATATTCTTCATCTTGTGGCCGGCTCGGCAAACCGAACATTATACCGGTCTGAGATTGTGCGCGAGCGCCTTATCCACTTCCCCAGGGTTCAGATGCCCGTGGCACACCAGTTCGCCGGCGAACAGCAGCACGGGAACCTTGTGGCCATAGCGCCGACGTGTCGCGGCATCCGCATCGACGTCCACCACGTCGATGGGATATGCGCCGACCTCAGGCAGAGCCGCCAGAGCCGAGAGCATCTCATCGCACAGGCCGCAGCCCTGCCGGGAGTACAGGATAAAGCGCGGCGGCGCGGCCGGAGCACGCACCGAAGGAGTTTTCAATGGGTCGGCAAACCGCTGGCGCCGTAGGACTTGACCGAGTGGGCGATGAACTCCACGGTCTGCGCCGGCACCTCGCCGACCGCGGTGACTTGATGCCCCTGGACCACAGTCGAAAAGGCGAACCCGGAACCTACCCGCGCCAGCCCCTCCATGAGGGGGTCGGGTACGGCAGCCGGATTCGCGGCGGCGCTCGGTTTGGCATCGTGCGAGGCCTCGACGAACACCGACACGGTGGCCAGACCGTCGGAGTAAACCAGATGATTGGCCGGTTCGGTCGCACCGCCCAACGTCTGCGCACCCGACACGGTCAGGTGAAACCCCGGCGGCAGTTGACTGGCTCTATAGGCCGACAAGGCCGGTGGGGCTGAGTCGCCGGTGGTACTCTGGCGCACCCAACGCATGCCCTCGGTGCGCACCGCCGGCGTCAAATCGCTGTCTGGAATGCTGTCAGGCATATCCAGTCGGGCAAAGAGAATCTGTTCGATGACCTGTCCGCGTGAATCGCACAACTGGGTCTTGAGCGGCATGGCCGTTTTCTCATCCAGCCACAACCGGTAGCCGAAGCGGAACTGGTCCTTAGGGTTCACCGCGATGACCCGTGCGGGTCGACCCAGCACGTGTGAGTTGGCGAGTTCCACGATGTGGTAGAAATCATTCACGTCGGCGCCGAATTGCGGCAGCGAGCCCAAAAAGGGGCCATGGTCCTGGCGCGGCTCCACCAATACCGTATGCTGATCCGGCAGATAACAGGTCAATTCGTCGTTGTTACGCACGAACTCACGGCCGGATCCATCCAAGGACTGCAGCCGCTCGGTGATGCGACCGGCACGCACCTGATGGACGATGCGCATGGTCTCGACGCGTCCCTCGCTCAAATGAAAGAAGGTGCCGTCGTAGTTGCGAGTGGCCAGCGCATCATTCATCTTCTCCAGCCACTCGCGTGCGTCGTCCGCGCCCAGCGTTCGCTCCGGCAAACCGGTGATCAGAATTCCAACCACCGCGCACGGAACGAGCCAGTGTGCTCGACTACGCAACCTAAGCGTCATGGCGTACCGTCGTTCTTGTCCTTGGTCAGCCGTCCAACCGCGTCGCCCGTCTCACCCGCCTCTCGCCTTTCGCCAACCGTCGCATCCTGATCATCGGCATCGGTCAACAAGCCGGACAGCACATTGCGCTGACCCAACACGGAGGAATACCTACTGTGCGCGAACACGTAGCTCGCCAAACGCGCAGCCGGCATCGCGGCCGGTGCATCGCCGACCGCCGCCGGAACCGTGTAGGACAGCGCTTCGCGGGGCTTGCCGTCGCTCACCAGCTGGGCAGTCGTCCGCAACGGCGCACCGACCCCCGGAGCGTCCGCGCGCCGCTGAAACGACAGCACCGCCACGGCCATCACCACCGCGGCCACCGCCGCCCCGGCCGCCGGTCGCCACCAACGCTCGAGCCGCGGACCGCCGGCCCGGGTGCCGGTCGCCGGCAGCGGCTCACCGTCGATGGCACGATTGACGCGTACCCGAAAATCCTGGGACAGGCGCACGCGGCCGTTGCCCCGCAGGGATTCGCCCACCAGGGTGTAGCGCCCAAAACTGTCGCGCAAATCGGTGTCGCGCATCAGTCGCTTCAGCAACAATTCGCTTTCGGAGTTGAGCAGCTCACCATCGAGGAATGCCGAAACTTGTTCACGGATTTGTTCGCTCATGTGTCCTCAGGCCGGCCAAGGCCACCGTCGAAAATGGGTCTAAGCTTCTTGTCAATCGCTTCGCGCGCACGAAAAATTCTCGAGCGCACCGTGCCCACCGGGCAATCCATCGTTTGCGCAATGTCCTCGTAACTCAAACCTTCCAATTCGCGCAGGACGATGGCGGTGCGCAAATCCTCAGGCAGGTTTTCGATGGCGCGGTTCACCGTATCGCGTATTTCATCGGTGAGGACCAGGGCCTCGGGAGTCTCGGACTCGGCCAGGCGCGCATGCAAATCGTATTGCTCCGGATCTTGCAAGTCCAGATCGTAATCCATCGGTCGACGCTTGTTAGCCACGAGCGCGTTCTTCGCCGTGTTGATCGCGATTCTATACAGCCAGGTATAAAAGGCGCTATCGCCACGGAACGATTGCAGGGCGCGGTAGGCCTTGACGAAGGCTTCCTGCGCAATATCTTCTGCTTCGGTTGCATCGTGCACGTATCGCATGATCAGCTTCAGCACCTTGTGCTGGTATCGCAGGACCAATAAATCGAACGCCGCGCGTTCCCCGCGCTGGACTTTTTCGACCAGTTTGAGGTCA
>Ga0116227_10000157_pt1 | contig 114787 bp, 69 predicted proteins | sample S1TSphgellanicum_FD_89693 | JGI IMG/M metagenome (GOLD analysis project Ga0116227, IMG submission 89693) | Host-associated microbial communities from peat moss isolated from Minnesota, USA - S1T2_Fb - Sphagnum magellanicum MG | ecosystem: Host-associated > Plants > Peat moss > Unclassified...
CAGACGTATTTCCATTGCCATCATCAAATGTCCAGATCACAACTGTGGTTCCCTGAGTCGTGATCGGGAAAACTGTTGAAGTTGTTCCTGTTATCGTACCTGCGCAGTTGTCCGTTGTTGTCGGAGCTGTGAGTGCTGCTACAGAACATTCTGCCATGACATCTGTCAATATTGGAACAATTGGTGCCGTGATATCTTTTATAATTACATTCTGGTTTGCTGTAGATATATTTCCGTTACCATCATCAAATGTCCAGCTTACAATGGTAGTTCCCTGATTCGTGATTGGGAAAACTGTTGAACTTGTTCCTGTTATCGTACCTACGCAGTTGTCTGTTGTTGTTGGGGCTGTAATTGTTGTCACAGAACATTCTGCCGTGACATCTGCTAATACCGGAACAATTGGTGCTGTGATATCTTTTATAATTACATTTTGGTTTGCTGTAGACGTATTTCCGTTACCATCATCAAATGTCCAGCTTACGATTGTGGTTCCCTGAGTCGTGATCGGGAAAACTGTTGAAGTTGTTCCTGTTATCGTACCTGCACAGTTGTCCGTTGCTGTTGGGACAGTAAGTGCTGCTACAGAACATTCTGATGTTACATCTGCTAATGCCGGAACAATTGGTGCGGTGACATCTTTTATAATCACATTCTGGTTTGCTGTAGCCGTATTTCCATTACCATCATCAAATGTCCAGCTTACAACTGTAGTTCCCTGAGTCGTGATCGGGAAAACTGTTGAAGTTGTTCCGGTAACTATTCCTGCGCAGTTGTCCGTTGTTGTCGGAGCTGTAAGTGTTGTTACAGAACATTCTGATGTTACATCTGCTAATACCGGAACAATTGGTGCTGTGATATCTTTTATAATCACATTCTGGTTTGCTGTAGCTGTATTTCCATTGCCATCATCAAATGTCCAGCTTACAATTGTTGTTCCCTGAGTCGTAATTGGGAAAACTGTTGAAGTTGTTCCAGTTATCGTTCCAGCACAATTGTCCGTTGTTGTCGGAGCTGTAAGTGTTGTTACAGAACATTCTTCCTCTATTGGTGCTAATGATGGAGCGACAGGAGGAGTTATATCGTCGATAGTTACTTTTTGAATCGCATTTTGAGTATATCCATTTCCATAATCAAAAACCCAGGTTACATCTGTTTCTCCCTGCTTTGTTATTGGAAAATCCTGAATGGTTGTGGCAGTCACTAATCCTGCACAAAAATCTGTTAAAGTCGGTGCAGGAATTGTGGTCACTGAGCATTCTGCTTTAATCTCCTGCAAAGCAGAAGGTAATGTTGTGGCATTTATGGTAATACTTGCTGTTGTGACAGCGGGACAGGTTCCATCACTAAAACTATAAGTTACCGTATGGTTTCCAACAGAAGACGATAGTAGATCTATTTCTCCCGTTGCAGCATTTATGACTAAACCTGCATCACCACTAAACACACCTCCTGTAGTACCCGTTAACGTTACTGCTGCTGTACCACGATTACAATAAGAAGCATTTGTATATCCAACAGTAGCTACAGGCAGAGGATCTACGTTAACAATTACTGGTTTTGCGGGTGGAGGAATTGTACACACCCCATCAGCAGCTACCGTTACATAATATGTGGTTGTTACAGCAGGCTGTACATTGACAGTCGCTATATTACTTATAGAATTTTCTAAATCTGGATCAGTATACCATGTAAATACAGGATTCGTAAGCGTACTTGCAGCGGTTAAGGTGGCTGTTTCTCCATTACATATTGTTTGATCTGCTGCTGTAATATCTCCTATTGTAGCTACAGGATTCACTGTTATTGTTACCGCGGTACGATTTCCTGCTTCGTTTATACAAATATCATCTCCCTGCGCTCCTATATAATATGTCGTTGTAATAGACGGACTAACCGTTAAGTAATCATTAGTTGCTAATATCGTCGCTGATGCGAGATTACTATCATACCAGGTAAAAACCGGATTTGATATAGCAGGAGCTATTGCGCTTAAAATAATACCGGTTTCGTTCGGACAAATTGTTCTTCCTTCGGCAATAATATTTGCTGCATCAGATCGTGGATTGACTGTTACCACAAAATTGGCAACTTTGTCAGTTCCGCAGCCGCTTGCCGTCGCGGTGATGGTTGCCGTACCATTAAATGCCGGGTTCCACTCTATTTCTCCTGACTGAGAACCCGTACCTAACGTTCCCGCATTTGAAGGCGAAATGCTATATGTTATTGATGCTGAGTTTGCCGCTGTTGCTGTATAATCAGTTGTCTGAACAATAGTAGACTGACAAATTACAGCAGGACTTGAAGCATTAAAAACCGGTATCGACGTTTCTGCAGCAGGATTTATAGTAACTGTAATCGAACCATCAATAACGCATCCGGAAGTAGTAGTGATCCTGACCTTATACAAACCATTATTTGATACTGAAACATTATTAATAACTAAAGATGAATTGTTTGTTGTAGTATTGTCTGGTAATGTCCATACAATACTTGTAACAGGACCTACCGGTATGGTTGATAAATTTAAAGTTGACCCCGTGCAATACGTATTATCCCCTACCACAATATCACCTAATTCGGATGCCGGTTTTAAGATAAAAGCCTGTATAACTTCAAAGCAGGAACTTGTTGCTTTAACAACATAATTGCCTGCTGTTTTTCCGGTAAATACAGGACTTGCCTGCCCGGTAACGGGAAAATCGGCATCAGTATCTTTTTTAATATAATAAGTAACTGTACCTGTAGCATTGTTTACTTTTACGGTAAGAGTTCCTGTCGTATTTCCCGGGCATATAACCCCACCGGATTGTGATAAGTCAAAAGCAGGAAAATTGGGCAAAACAGTCAGGGGAACAGTAGTTGTGTTCTCAAATAATTCTGACGCCAAAACGAGTCTGTTATCATTTTTGCGGCTTAATCCTAACTCATAATTTCCTGATATATCAGCATTAAAAGAAAATGAAATCGTAGCGTTTCCCTTAAGAGCAAAACTACCAGTACCCGATGTAAAAACGCTTGCATTGGCAGGAGCATTTACTATTCTCGGATAAGCAGAGTTAGATCCATACACGGTAGTAATAATATCGGGATTTCCAGATAATGATTTTCCTACTGCAGTTACTTTTATTTGTCCTTTTTTAATATAACGATCACATATTGTGGGACTTGGCTCAGAGGTTACATTTTCAAGTTCCACACTAACAAAATAACTTCCCAATACCACATCATAATCACCCGAAAAACATTGGGAATCTGTTATTCTGATTTTATACGTTCCGGGTATTAAATCATTTCCGAGCCCCGTGTAATAAGAAGTACTTGTAGGCACTAAATTTTTATTGATAACAGAGGGTCCGCTTATTGCTTCAACATGTACCGGAGCTTTCAGGCCCAAAGCTGTTGTTAACCCACTAATGGCCAAAGCAGATTTCCCCATGTTTTGTGAACTGGGACCGTCTACCATGATAATTTTATCTTTAGCCGTTAGTGGAGTAAAATAAGCCGGATCTATAAATAAATTATCAGGATCTGTTTGAGTAGGCTTTGTAGAGGGCGAAGTTGTAGAGTTTCTAAAGGTATACGTGGGCAGAAAAGCCCCTGTCGCATCCTTAGCCACTAAAGTGTATGATTTTCCTATATCGAGTTTGAATCTAAAATTAAAGGGAAGCACATAATGCTGTGTATTTGAGGTGCCATTTTCCGTGACATCCAGTGTTATGGGCTGGCAGCCTCCTGACTGATATAAATTAGTGGCCATTTCTACCTGAGTAGGAACAGTGCAGGCAGGTGGAGTTGGATCATCATATATAGTAAAACCTACATATGTAAATGGTAAAACTTTGAACTGATTGTATAATGACAAATCAAGCTGGTTGGTCTTAGTAATACCGCAAAGAGTAACAGAAACTTTGATTAATCCCCATTTACTGCGATCACTTGGTAATGTGTAATAATTATTTGGACCAACCTGCGAGACCGTTAAATTATCATAAACATCAAATCCGCCTGAGTCGTTTTGTATTTCGACCTTATAAATAGGATTTTTACTTCCGTAAAATTGCGGCGAACTTCCCCCGGCAGTTGTAATATCCGAAACAAAAGCATTGAGCAAAGATGCTATACTATTTACAGCTGCTGTTTGTATTCCGGAACACACATCATCCGGAATATTATAAACTACTTTAAAATAAGTTGTCGATGGCTGTGTGCTAACTGTGCCCAAAGTAAAATCCGTATACGGAACATTTGGCTTTTGCGTTATTTTGTTCGCCTGATCAATAGTTACAACTGTACCGCACGCATCTGTGGCCCTCAAGGTGTAAGTGTCTGGCGGAACACCATCAAAAGCAACATATGATGACGATGGAGTGGTTTGCATTTCCTGTATCGCAACGCCACTTGAATTTAATAATTCTACTTTATGCGTTTTATTTCCTCCTATTATCGTTGCGTTAATTCGGCCTAAAGGATCATTTGCCCCGCAATAAGCATAATAAACAGATCCGTAGCTCGAAAAAGTGGGAGAGCTCGTGTTGTATTCATTGGCAACCGTTACAGTATTGACAGAGGGCACAAAAACACCTGCATTAAAATATCCATAATAATAATTACCCGGTTCTAACATCGTAAAAACCGGTGAATCACTTTCAATGATATCAGGTTCATTATACGGAGCTTTTACAATACCATAACTTATGGGTTCCGGTATACCGGTGGGAGTTAAAGTAATCGTACCATTGTTAGCACAAGTAGAAGGTGTCGCTACAGCAGAGATGCTTTGTGAATGTATCTTTATTATTTGCAGAAAAAATAGTAAAACCAGTATCGTAATTTTTGCTTTCATAAATTGATCTTTTTTATAATTGTTTTTTATAAAAAAACATTCACGTTGTACTCTAATAGGTACTAAATATTATAAACTTAGACGCTTTAAGCATTGTAGTTTATTTAGGCTCTGAAAGTTTTAAAGTAATAAGACAATTTTAATAAGGCATGTATGAAAACATGAAATGAAGTTTTATAATAAATTTAAAACAGCTTTTGCTGATATAGGACAATGATCAAAAGGTTCAGATCTACTTGGCCAATTGAATATTATCCCTCTTTTTTTTAATATTTTACTGTTATTAATATTTTTCAGGAATTTACAGCAATAGAAAAACGATTCTATGAAATACCTCTCCCAATCAACTTTAAAATATTTCTCATTTTTGAAGATTTTTTTAATTAAAACTAAACTTTAAGTACTACTGCACTTTGAGCAAGATATAAAGTTATAAATCCCATGCCCTGCAATCAACAAAAGATGGTTGCATATTATAAAATGAAACATGAAAAACGGTTGAGCTCCCTCTTTTTATTTGCTTTTATCACTAATCACCAAAAAAATCAGTAATCAATATGGGATATTCCTTTTATTTAATTTTAGGATAGTATGCTGAATCTTTGGCAAAAAAGCCAAAATTATAATCAGAACGACCAGCCCAATTAACATAATACTGTAATAATCTCTTGTAGCACGTGCCAGGATTTGTTCTCTTATCATATTATTAAAATAGGCATCTGCTCCTGCTCTCGACATATAGATGTCGCTTCCTGCATTGAGATAAGTATTTTGTATGTTCTGTAATGTGGCCGAAAATTGAGGATTGGTTTCATTAATCGATTCACGTACTTTTTCCCTAACTGCAGATCTTGTATACAACTGTACATAATTGTTAAAAGCCATACTAGTGCTAAACCCGACAAATCGTGCAAAAATACCAAGAAATGAAGCATTCACAGCTATTTTAGCCGGTACCGCTGATGCAGTAAAAACAACAATAGGTACAAACAGTGCGCCGGTAGCAATACCATAAGTAAACAAAGGAAAAATAAAGTCTGCAGTTTCGCCGGTAACGGATATAAAAGCTAACATATAAATATAATACAAGGCCATCAATACAAAACCAAAAATAATAATACGCATCAGTCGTGTACCTGTTAATATAAAACGGGCCGTAACAAACATACTGATCGAGGTTCCCAGAATTACAGCAGCCCATATCGGGATTACATGAAGCGGATCTGTCTTTAAAATTGATTCCAGATACCCATAAGTTAACCCTGTGGTTCCTTTAAATATATAAAAAACAAAAAGTAACAATAAGCCTATTATAAAATTTGGCGTTTTGAAAATCTGTAAATTGATTAAAGGCCGTTTTAGTCTTGTTTCTCTGAGGACAAAAAGAAATAGCGATACAATACAGGATAAGGTGAGAAAGCCAATTAAGCTGCTGCTAAACCAGTTCAGTTGCTGTCCGTAAACTAAAATATAGCCCAGCATCATACAAAATGCAGTATAAAACAAATAGCCAGTCCAGTCTAGCTGATAAAGCGGCATCTTTTTCTGAAATCGGGACTTTGAATTCATGGTAATTACAACCACCGTTATTATAATGATGAGCATAATATTCAGGCAATAAAACAGCCAGTTAAAATCAAAGAAATGAAGTACAATACTGGAGTAAATCGCATAAAAAGGAATGGATATCTGCAGTCCGCCATAGAATATTGTAAAACCAATTACCCTTGACCTGACAGAATCTAAGCGGGGAAATACCATATTTAAGGTGATACTGCATAAAATCGCGCAAACACTTCCCTGAATAAAACCACAAATTAAAAAAACGCCCCAGTTTTTAGTATAAAAACAAATCAAAGAACTTATCATGTTCATACTAAGTGCCCACAACAAATACTTTTTGGCAAAAAAGTACTTGATAATACGAAAATCAAGCGCCAGAAAAGTAACTCCAGAAGCATAAGTGAGAATCATGCCATATTGAACATCTGTTGGTTCGATACCATAAAAGCCAGCCATGCTAAGAGGTCTGCTATATACGGCAAAGCTAAAGAGAGAAGTCATCAGGAGAAAAAATATCACAGATCTCGCCATCCATTCTGTCACCCATTCTTTAAATATTGGAATATTATGAACTTGCATATTTAATTTTTTAGTACATCAACATTGGCATTCATACCTGCAGAAAGTTTCGACAACTTTTCTTTGCTGTCTGTTAGCTTTATCCTTACCGGAATACGCTGTATCACTTTTACAAAGTTTCCTGTAGCATTGTCCGGAGGCAAAAGCGAATACCTTGATCCGGTGGTGGGTGCCAGTGATTCTATAGTTCCGGAAAACTTTTCGCCTGAAAAAGCATCTATTTCAACCATTGCTTTTTGCCCAATAAAGAAGGTTTTGATCTGAGTTTCCTTAAAATTAGCCACGATCCATTTATCTTCTGATTTGTTGATGAGAAAAGCCAATGTTTGCGACGGCTGAATTAATTGCCCTTCCTGAATGGTCTTTTTCCCAATCTGGCCGTTAAAAGGTGCCCTGATTACAGTATACTTCAGATCCAGATCCTGTCTTTTCAATAAGGATTCCTTTATTTTAATCTCTGCCTCTATACTTGCTCGCTGTGCTTTAATTTCGTTGAGTTTAGCTTCTGCAACTTCCAGAGAGGCTAGTGTTTCTTTATAATCTGATTTATTGATCAGCATTGAAGTACGCACATTTTCAAATTTTTGCTGCGTAGTCGATTCATCTGCCAATAGATTTTTATAACGTTCAAATTCCCTTTGCTGCTGTTCGAGTTTTGCGGTAAAGCCGGCAATTCGTGCTTTTGTTACTTCTATGGTCTTTATCTGAGTTTCCTCGTTGGCACTTAAAATGATTAATCTGGCACGTGAACTCATCAGTTCGGCCTGGGCGGTTTCCTTTTTCAGGCCAGACTCGTCCGGATCAATCAGTACAAGCGTATCTCCTTTTTGCACTTCCTGGTTATCGTGAAAATAAACTTTGCTGATATAACCACCTACTTTTGCATTTATAGGCGACAAATAAGCTTCTACCTGAGCATCATTTGTTTGTTCGTATCGATTCATTTGCACGAAATAATTACCTGCCCATAGCACAATCACAAAAAAGAGTATTATTCCGATCCATTTGGTTGTCGTTACCACTATTTGATCTGTTGTATTTTTATTCATAAAATTGATATTTAAAGTATTCCTATTATAACCAATAGCCTGATATGGCTTAATTTCAAATTAACTTTTGCCGATGTAAGGGCAAACTTTGCTTCCAGCAAAAGGTTTTCAGCGTCTAATAGATCAGTCAACAAAGATTCCTGATTCAGGTAACTGTTCCTGATGACGCGTACCGTCTCGCTGCTTTGTATGATATTTTCTTCTGCGGTAACTTCACTTTCCCAGGCTTGTTGCCGTTGTAAATAGGCTTCCTTAACCTGTATTGTTATTTCATCTTTTTTGATGTTTGCTTTCTCTTTTTCCTGATCGTTTATAGTATTGGCATGAGCAATGCTATGTTTGCTTTTGTAAAGATTATCAAGCGAAAACATCATCTTTACACCTGTTTGCCCATACGACCAGAGGTCATTAGAATACGGATAAAAAGAAACCTGCGGATATGTATAATTGTAGCGGGAATACAAATAAACTTTAGGCAGGACATTTGCTTTTGCCTGTTTGATATTTAAGTCGCTTAGTTCGATATTATTATTTGCTATCTTATATTCAGGGGCATTTTTAAGAGCCATACTTACATATTCGGTAAACTCAAAATCTTTGATATTGCCTGCTTCAATTTCTTTGTTCGAAATACTCACAGGATCTTCATTGTCCCGCCCCATAAAAACATTCAGCCTTTGTTTGGTGATTTCAATTTTTTTCTCCACATCCGAAAAGCTTAGTTTCAATTTGGCAAGTTTTACAGAAGTTCGTAAAACATCACTTTTCAGTACAGTACCATTTTTGTTAAGGTTTTCAATGGTGATTAACTGCTTCTTTTCTGCAGTAATTTCCGCTGCAATAAAATCCCTGAATTGCATAAATTTATACAAGTCATAATAAACTACGGCAACGGCATACTTAATATTGTTTTTTTGTAATTCAAATTCATTTTGCCTGCGTACCTCCTCTTCTTCACGGATTTTGATATTTCTTTTGTCTTTACCTCCACTGTAAAGATTAAAATCTAAATTATAGCCATATCCGTATCCGTATTTAGAAACCGGAACGTTCTCAGGCGAAGAAAATAACCCATCGTTATAAATTAATAATTTTGAGTTAAGTGCATAATTTCCAATAACCGAAAGTTCCGGTAACAGCTTGTCTTTTGCTTCAAGCACATTAATATCACTTTCTTTAAGGTACAGACTGGCCAGTTGTAACTGTCTGTTTTGTGATGCTGTTATTTCCCATACTTTTTCCAGGGTCAGGTTAAGATGATCTGTTTTTTGCTGTGCGATAATCATTGGCGGAAATAAAAAAAGCAGCAAGCATACCCGTATCAATTGATAGTTTTTCATATAAAAATGTTTCATCAGATCTTGTATAAATGAGATTATAGGTTCGTTATCGAACTAGTAATAAAAAAATGAGAAAAGATCATTTTCTCCGATTTTACAGACGAAATCATCAAGATATTTCAGGAAAATTTTTATTCCTGATTTACTTTTATACTTCAAATTTTGAATATTGATCCGACATTTTACGTTCGTTTTATTGGCCAAATCATTACGATGGCATCGTTGGGATATTTTGCCGGTCATTGGCTGTTTTACTGATTTATTTTTCATCGCTATTGTGTTATTAAATTGCAATACAAAATTATTTGCAAAACAATCCATCACTTTTGTATAATTAGCCTAATATTTGCTTATTTTGGCCAAATGGAAAATTTAAACGTATTAAGTGAAATTGTTGACCAATACGCCGACTCTATTTTGGTTATCAGGCAACAAACAGAGCAGCAATTTCCAGCGCATCAACATGAGAAAGGACAGCTTTTACTTGTTTTTGGCGGTATTGCCTACCTGCAAACCAATGATAAAGATTACTATATCCCTTCTAATCATTATATCTGGATTCCAAAGCATTACCCGCACAACCTAATGTTTAATACGCAGGATCTGCACATCATAAACATCTATTTTCCTGAAGGAAATCAGGACATTTTTTTTAATGAATTGGGAATATATCCGGTAAGTAAATTGCTCTTTGAGATGCTGGCATTTAGCGAAAAATGGCATGGCAATTTCTTCGCCGGATCATGGGAATATGAATTTTTGAATACCGTAAGAAATCTGCTTCCAAAAGAAAATATGAAGAAATTTTCGATTCAGCTTCCTAACACTGATGATCCGCGATTAAACGATATCGCAGAAAGTCTCCGCCAAAGAATAAACGAACCGGTTACATTAGAAGAAGTAGCGAAAAAGAATGGTATAAGCGTGAGAAGCCTGACGAGACTCTTTCAAAACAAACTACATATATCCTTTATTCAATATGTAAAAATGCTGCGGATTATTCATGCAATGGAATTATTGAAGGATTCTGACCTTACAATAAGCGAGATAGCCTATGAAGTGGGATATTCTAATATTTCGGCATTTAGCAATACTTTTTTGCAACTAACGAATATGCGCCCTACTGAATTCAAATCAATGCTTTAAAAAAAACAGGATTATCAATTACCCGTATTTGCATTCAGAAGTATTAAGGTGAATTGTATTATATTTACCTTTTAAAGTGAATGTACTATTATGGAAGATTATTTAATTGGAATTGGAAAAAGGCTAAAAGAAATAAGAAAAAAAAGTGCCCTGACCATACATGAGGTAGCCAACAGAGCCGGAGTAAGCAACGGATTGATTTCAAGAATCGAAAATGGCAGAACTATCCCCTCTCTTCCTGTTTTAATAGAACTCATTCACTCTTTGGACACTGATGTTACTTATTTTTTTGAAGGGGTTAAGAACATCAAAAATGCTAAGTTTATCCACATCAAAAAAGAAGATTACCAGAAGATAGAAAAGGAAGACCGATCAGAAACAAAGGGTTTTAATTACTATCATATCTTCAGCAAAAGCATTAATTCTATAGGTTTTGAAGCTGTAATTCTTGAAGTCGAACCGGATAGTAAGCGTGAAAAAGTTATTACTGATGCCTGGGAATTCAAATATATTATAAAAGGAAGCGTGACTTATATTATTGATGATGCAGAAGTAATTGTCAACGAAGGCGACTCGTTATGCTTTAACGGAAGACTTCCTCACGTTCCTGAAAACAGAACAACAGAAAATTGTGTAATGCTGGTGCTTTACTTTTATTCTGAAAGTAATAGTTAGATTTTTTTAACCAGAGAATTTAAAGGTTTACGCGAAATTCGTGAATTGGTGGCTATTATTCTAACTATACCATTTTGCTTTGCTGTTAAATCAAAAAGGCTACCTCCAAAATGGAGATAACCTTTAGAAAAAACAATAAACACAATTCTAAATATCTTCAATTTCCCGCAGGAAATCAGTAAAATATTAATCTTCAATACTGTATAATGACGCCAGAGAATCTAGTATATAATCCGGTTTTGCTTCCTCAAGCTGCGACCTCGTTTGAGCTCCTGATAAAACGCCAATTGTAATACCGCATTTAGCATTTTTACCTTCTTCAATATCGATGGCAGAATCTCCTGCCTTTAAAACTTTTGAAGCGTCAGCTATATCAAACAACTGCATTGCTTTGTGTATCATATCCGGAAAAGGACGGCCAAGTGTTACATCATCTGCCGTAATTAAAGCATCATACTGATTGTCTTTTTTCCAGTTTAGTTTGTCTAATAAAGTGTTGGCGACATGACTGCTGTATCCTGTATTAAGAACTATTTTTACGCCGTCTTTTTTAAGGTTTTCAAGAACATTTTCAACTCCATCAATGGGTAAAACTTTTGCTGATAAATATTCCTCGTCCAGTATTTCTTTGAAATACGCAAATATCTCATCTGCTTTTTCTGTATCCGTGATATCAATATGTTTTAAAATATCTTTTATGGCCTGGTATTTTTCTTTTCCGGCGCCTAACGACAAAACCAGCTCAAGAGAAACATCAATGCCAAATTTATTGATGGCTTTATTTAATGATTTGTAAACTATATTCTGCTCATTTATTGTTGTTCCGGCCATATCAAAAACGACCATTTCAATTTCATTCATTTTCATTTTGTGTGTTTTTATTTTTAACTTTTAAGCGCAGCTTACGCATTAAAAATTGTATCAATATTATGTTTCGCAAATCCTGCGCTACCTGTCATTCCCTTTCCGCCTATTCCGGTTATAATATGAATATTTTCATCAACTGTATGTTCAAAAATATCTTTGGTTTTGCACTGCGAATACATCCCAAACCATCTGTTTTGGATTTCATAAGTCGGCAGATCGATTATCTTTTTGGCTTCTTCAATCATAAAATTGTCAATGTCCATATTCAAATCAAATCCCAGAGAATCTATATCTTTTGCAGGAGCATATTCGTGCGAATCTCCAAGAATTACAGATCCGTCCAAAGCTTGTTTGAATAAGATGTGAACACCGTATTTTTTCTCAAAACTATCCGGATTTTCTTTTGCCTTGATTTCCTGATATGATTTACATTCTTCAAAAGATTCATATCTTCTAATTGTTAATCCCGTTAGAATAGACCCGTTTAATTTGTAATTATGCTGAGGTTTAGTCTGCAGCATTTGAAGTTTAGAAACGACCAGATCGCTGTTGTTATAAATTTCAGGATATAGTATTTTGAAATCACTTCCGTTGCAAATGATAATTTTTGAGGCTTTATATTCCTGCCCTGTTGATGTGGTTGCGATTACTTCACCAAACCGGTCTTCGGTATGCACTACTGTTGTGTTCATAAACAAATCCAGACCTAAACTGGCTGTCATATAGTGATGCAGTTTGTGAATCATTGTTGAAGGTTCGACCGTAACTTCCTGCGGAAAAAATAGCCCTCCTGTGCAATAATCAGCACGTAATCCGGCGTATTTTGACAAACATTGTTCTTTCGTCAGCAGATTCGATTCGTAATCGTTTGCTGTATTAATTTCGTGCAATTCTTCTATCAACTGCAATTCTTCTTCGTTTGAAGCCAGATAAACAGTTCCGTTCTGGCGGATACTGATATCGAACTGCGACTGAATATTTTTGTAAATTTTTAAGCTTTCTTTTCCGAAATTCTGCCATTTCCTGTCCATTCCTGATGGCACAACCTGACCGAAATTTCTAACGGTTGCGCCTTCGGGTTTACTGTTTTTTTCTAAGATGGCAACCGACATTCCTTTTTGTAAAGCGTGATAAGCATGAAATGTGCCTAAGACTCCCGACCCTACTATTATTAAATCATATTTCTCTTTCATGTGTTTGTGTTTGTGTAATTGTTTTTATTTTGATTTTTCCTTTATTCAGGTGTATAAAGGTGTTGTGGTTATTTTTAATGTTTTTTTGAATTTCCTTTTAAAGTAATTAAAGGACATTAGGGTGGTTATAATCCCCACGAAGGACAACAGATAAATACAAGTGGTGAAAAAGCTCAATAACGAAATATTCTTGTCACCGAAATTTTTGAAAAACAGCACCAAAACACTTCCTAAATAACCAAAAGCATCGGCGATGTATATTAAAAAACCCGTATTTCCGTCTATTTTGTAAGTAGCGATCATTCGGTCAAAAAACAAACCATTAAACGGAATATAACAAATGTACATGCCAAATCCCGAGATCATCATCCACGGAAGTGGGGACATCAAATGTTTTTGAAACAGGAAAGTCGTTACGCCTATAAGAACCGACCCGATAAACAATACTAAATGATAATTTTTGAAAGCTTTATAATTGTTTTTCATGCTTCCTAAAAATCCTAAAATAACGAGAACTGAAATCGCAATAGGAATTTCTGAATACATATAAATCGAAATACTTTCTTTGTAGCCCAGCGTATCCCATAATTCCCTGGCAAAATTATCCCTGAATTCCCTCATAGCTGTAAGCATGGCATAAAAGACAATAATAGCCGTTAACGGAAAAGCGAACTGCTGGAATAACGAAGCACGTTCTTTCTTGCTAAGTGGTTTTCGTTTTGATCGTAAAGCCAGATCTTCGCTGTCCGGATTTGGGATTTTCTCCAGAAACAATGAAAATACAATTAACGGAATTATAAAAAGCAATCCCGACACAAAAGGCATCCAGTACTCATTGCATCCCAAAACTTCCATTACAAAAACGCCAACAGATTTTGCCGCTCCGGAGGAAACAATAAAGCTTGAACATAAAATAACGCCTAATAATTCGGTTGTTTTTCTTCCTTCGATATAAGAAAAAACAATTCCCCAGATCATCCCCAAAGGCAGCCCGTTTATGAATAAAAACAAAATATTATAGGGTGCCGGCACTAATGCAAAACCCAGTAGTGCCAATTCTGAAATAGCTATAAAACTTATTAAATATAAAATTCTCTTACCCGATTTTAGTTCGGATATGATTTTGATTCCCATGAATTTAGAAAGCGTATATCCTAAAACCTGTGCCAGAATCAACAAGATTTTATAGTCGATTCCCCAAAAAGACAAATGATCGAATGTGGCTACAGTAAAAGGTTTTCTGAAAGCATACATACAAAAATAAGTACCAAACGCCGCAATGGATGTTTTTAATATGAACCGAAAATTTGATGCTTTTTTAGACATTAGTTCGTGATTAAAGTGATAGTTGTAGTGTAAATACGAATAGGATTTTTAAGGTTTTAGAACCCCATTGGAAGCAGTACATTTCAAAAAAATAAATTGTAAAAATAAAGCCTACCGGCATCCAACGGGTTAACTTATAGTTGTCTATAAATTATATTTTAAACCAAGATTAAACTTTACTCCGTAATATTCTACCTGTTTTGGTCGGTTTGGGGTTTCTCCAAAATGGTACATTAAAGGCTCGTTTAGCACGTTGTTTAAATCACTGAAAATCGTAAAATGATCTCCTATTTTATAAGAAGCAGAAAAATCTAACGAGTTGTATTTGCCATAATAAATATCGTTCATATCAGTATTTTTGGCATTGGCATCAAAACTGGTTGCATAAGCCCCTTTATGGTTAAAAGCTGCTCTCACGTTAAGTTTTCCGCTTTCGTAAAACAATTGTAAGTTGTATAATTCTTTTGCCTGATAAGGAGTTGATACTTTTCTTCCGTTCGGATTATTAGCATTTTGTCCCAAAGTCATTTCAGAATTCATAAATGTTGCATTGATCTGAGTACCAAAGTATTTCAGGAATCCCGGTAAAAAGCTGAATCTTTTTGTGATTCCAAATTCAACTCCTCCAATCCATGCATCACCTCCGTTTGTAGGCGAACTGATTTCGATATTCGGGATTCCGTTAATCGTACCCTGATACGTATCATCAAAAATGGGATCTGTAATCGATTTGTAGAAAACACCGGCATTAATTATACCTACTTCATCAAGGAAATATTCTCCCAGCAAATCAAAGTTCCAGGAATAAGTCGGGTTTAAATTTGGATTTCCTCCTGCATATTCGCCATCAATTGTATTTAAGGATCCTGCTGGCGAAATATCTCCAAAATTTGGTCTTGCAAATGTTCTGGTTGTAGCAAAACGAAGGTTTAAGTTCTCAACAGGAGAATATTTTACATGCAGCATTGGCAATACCGATGTATAGGTTTTGGTATTTTCAACATCTACTACTACATCATTTTCAACTGTTTTTCCTGTTACCTGCGTAATGGTATTTGTAACTCTGACACCTCCTAAAATGGTCCATTTATCATTTAATAAATAAGTCGCCATGGCGTAAGCAGATGATGTTGTTTCACCCACATTAAAGTTTCTTCCTAATCCTTTTCCTAATTCAGGAACCTGAGAATCTACAGGGTTCAAAACCAGATTTCCTTTTGATGTATTAAACAATTTTGTCATTCCGTCGGTAGATAAAACCGGACCAAAAGTGTTTCCTATATTTGTGCCTGTTTCTCTTCTGAAATAATCTGCACCACCAGGCTGATTAACTAAATCAGTACTGTAATCGGATAAAAACGGAGTTGGTGATCCTGTCCAGTTGTAATATTCGTCTCTAAAAGTGGCAATACGGTCTTTGTCTGTCAATTTTGCACCAAACTTCATTTTAAGTTCCTCATTAAAATTGTGCTCGTAGTTTACCGCTGCAATAATATTGTCTCTTTCTACAATACTGATTTTGTACAATTCCAACGTAGAAAACTTCATTTTTGTCGGATCTGTTTTAAAATTCGGATCAGAATAAAAATCAAAAACCGATTTTGGATTTTTAGGATCCAGCATTCCACCGTCTGCAGCCCAATACGCTCTTGGTCCTCCCGCTCCGCCATCAGCAAGCGGCACCGTATTTAAATATTCAGGCTTAACACCTACTCCGGTTTGGTTGAACTGAATTAAAAAATAACTGTTGTCTGCTGCATCTGGAATATTTCCGTATTTAAACTGATTTCGGTAAGAAGCTAAACTCCAATCTAAATTTCCATTGCCCAATTGATGTTTTCCGCCCAAATCAATACCAACAAACTGCGTTTTTAATTCATTGTGAATATCCTGCTGTTCTACAGTTAAAGCATTTGTAGCACTGTTGAATTTATCAAATCGGATACGGTGTTTGTAATGTGTTTCTTCGTCTGAAAGTCCTCCATAAGTAGCCTTAAGAAAAATCTTGTCTCTCGATGAAGGGTTAAATTCCATTGCAGCATTTAAACCTGTTGTTTTTCTGACTCCGGTATAATCCCTCAATTCTAATCTGTAAACTCCCTGATCACCATTTCTTCTGGCTTCGTAATTATCTGTTGCCCAGTTTCTGTCCCAATAAGTACCATTAACAATGTAACCAAATTTTCCGTTTTTACTTTTGTCGCCAATCGTAAGCGATCCGCTGTAAATTCCTTTATCAGATTTTTGATTGTATCCGCTAAAAACACTGGCTTTAATCGTTCTTTTTGTGGGAGCTGTCTGAGTAGTAAAATTTACGCTTCCTCCAATAGCATCTCCGTCCATATCTGGTGTAATCGCTTTTGTAGCTTCTACATAAGCAATAAGATCTGAAGGAAAAAAGTCAAATGCTGTGGCTCGTGAAGTGGTTTCTTCTTCTGCTGTCGGGATTCTGTTTCCGTTGATGGTAGTAGAGGACCAAAATGGTGGCAAACCTCTTACCGAAACAAAACGTCCCTCGCCCTGATCGCGTTCTATAGAAACTCCTGGCATGCGCTGTACGGTTTCTGCAGCATTACGATCCGGTAATTTTCCTATTCCATCGGCCGCAATCACGTTTACAATACTCATTGATTTTTTTTGCATGTTCAGCGCTCTTGCCTCACTGTTTCTCTGACTCATGCCGCTTACCACAACTTCATTTAGTTCCTTTGAATTTGCCGAAAGCCTGATAATTCCTAAATTTAATTTTTGATTGTCTTTTAATTCAATTGTAATCGTTTTGGTTTCATATCCTATATAAGCGATTTGCAATTCAAAACTTCCTGATCTAACATCCTGAATAGAAAAAGAACCACTGAAATCAGTTGTTGCTTTTTGATTATTAGATAATAATATGGTCGCTCCCGGCAATGGAGATTGTGCATCTGTAACTGTTCCGCTTATTGTTGCTTTTTGTGCCGTCATGTTTTGCGCAAAGAATAAAGCCGAAAAAATAAAAATTGCCTTGTAAATTGTTTTCATGGTTAGTTTGTTTACAAATATTAAATTTATCACAGCAAATTAACTGTGATTTTTACAAATAGTGAAAAAATTAAAATTATCGAATTGTTAAAGAATAGAAAAGAAAAGCAACTTTTTTGTTAAGGATTTGTAAAAAAGAAATTCTAAAATCCTTGCAAAAGGAAGATTTACCCAGCAGAAATTAAGGTTTTGAAAGATTTTACTATAAAAAAGATATAGATGGGATATTTCAATAAAGAAAATAAAACTATCGGGAATGATATCCCGGAATTTTAATTTATTTACAAATAGTAAAATTTATGAAGTAAACATGATAGACATAAAGTACACTAATATCATTGAGCGTACATAAACAAAAAGCCCATTTCATACGAAACGGGCTTTTTTTAGGATAATACCATCTGATGTAAACCAATACTAATTTCACAAATGTACACTAATACTTTCGTGATATAATTTGACCAGCTAAATTAACTTAGTACAATTTGTGCACATTTATGACTCAAGATTAAGTCAAACAGGCGAAGTAAAGTGTGCTCAAAATTGATTTACATTCCATTAGGAAACGAGGTTATTTTGATACTTATTTTGTTTTTTTCAATCGGAACATCTTCGTTTCATGGCTCTTTACTTTGCCATTCCATTTTTTTCCTTTACCCACTACTTTGTGCTCCCACAAATCCCTGATTTCATAGGTTTCATTTAATCCCAATTCTGCAAAATTTATTTTTGAATTCTGTGTAGCTTCTGAACGGTTTAGAATTGCTATAGCATAATCACCATTTGCCAGAGGTCTGACAAAAACACTCCACGACTCATTCCTGATCCTGCAAACTGCCTGTTTACCTAACGCATCCTGATTAATGGCGATTACTTCATCATTTAATAGAATACGTTTGGTTTCGGCATTCATATTACGAACATCATTAGTGGCAGCCAAAGGAGAATTTAGAATAGACCAAAGACTCATCTGACTTTGATATTCTGTATCAGTACAGCCTACTCCGCCTAAATCGCCTGATGGTCCTTTTTTGCCATACAAACCTACTACCAGCATATCCATATCATTCCAGTGTCCGGGTCCTGAATACGCTGCATAATCCTGCGAGTAATCGACAATATCGAGTATTCCGGCACCCGTACTGTGTAGTTCACTCCTGTTGTTTACAGGTGTAAGACTCTTCCATTTATCTCTTACATCAGCTGTCGTTCGCCATAATTGCCCGCCTGTCTGTGCTCCCCAAAGCCAGGGCTTGCGTTCTCCCCATTCACAAATTCCTAAAGCAATATTACGGCCGCTTTTACGTAAAGCATCCGCGATACTTTTATAACGTGTTTTGGCAATTTCCATATCATCCGGAGCGCCACAATAATCATATTTTAAATAATCGACTCCCCAGGAAGCGAAAGTTTTTGCATCTTGTTCCTCAAAATTCAAACTGGCTGTATAACCTGCACAAGTCAGTGGTGCTGCATCTGAATAAATCCCAAGTTTCAGTCCTTTGCTATGCACATAATCAGCAAGTGCTTTGATACCCGAAGGAAATTTTTGAGGATCTGCAATAATGTTATTCTTGTTATCACGGCCACCTTGCCATCCATCGTCAATAAACAAATGGTCATAACCCGCTTTGAGCATACCGCTGCTTACCATGGCATCTGCCATTTCACGCAAGTCTTTTTCATTAATGCTATCGGCAAAATAATTCCAGGTCATCCAGCCCATAGGTGGTGTCGGGGCCAATAAAGTTCCTTCAATTGATTTGGTTTGTGCTTCGGCATTTCCATTACTGAAGCAAAGTGCTATTACGAAAAGGCTTAGAATTTTCTTTTTCATTTTATGTATTGGATTTATTTGTTTTTTGTGAAAGAAGTAAATCCAAAAATACAATAGTTTACCTCAGCATCTATACTAGTACCTACCAGTTATTCTGCTAGTATGTTTCAGATAAAATTTCCTCTTGTCAATTTCCTCCTCAAAAAAATTATCCGGATTGTAGAAAATAGCAAAGTTTAATTCAAAAAAAAACGGCTTAATAAAACCATAGGATTAGCAAGATTCAGATTTCACGAATTTAAAATTCAACTGAAATTGCACGCAATAAAAAATAAATATGAATATGGAAATTAAAAATTGTTTACTGTCTGATACCAAAGAAATAGTATCGCTCTACGAAGCGGCAAGAAATTTACAAATTCAAAGAAAAATGGTAGTCTGGCCTTTCTTTGAAGATGATTTTATTGAGAATGAAATAAAAGAACAACGACAATGGAAAATAGTTATTGATAACCAAATAGCCTGCAATTGGGTAATTACTTTTGAAGATCAGGAAATTTGGGGAGAAAGGGACAATAAAGACAGTATATATATTCATCGTATATGTACAAAACCAATGTTTCGCGGGAACAGATATATTGATGAAATTGTAAAATGGTCGGGACATTATGCAAAACAAGCAGGAAAACGTTTTATTCGCTTAGATACATTAGGTAATAATACTAAACTCATTGAACATTACACATCAGCAGGATTTACTTTCTTAGGAATGGTTGAATTGACTGATACTGCAAATTTACCTGCTCATTATCAAAAGGAAACAAATTGCTGTCTTTTTGAAATTGACTTACAAAACGAGAATATTTAAAAATATTCAAAATAAAAATTCATCTTCTGATTTACCGCCAGACCAAAAATCTTCAAAAGGCTTCATAATTATGAAGCCTTTTTGCTTAAAAAAACTCAACCAAATAATCCAAATACAAATGTTTTCTTAATTATTTGATTAGTACATAATTTTTTAGCAGTTTTTTTATAGATACTATTTTTTAAACCGCAAAAATATACACAAAACATACTGACCGGATTTTTGCGTACCCAAAATCGTACTTTATTACTCCTTATGAAAATTCTTATTAATCAACTTTGCAGTGTCAATTATTAATTGCGTAAAGCGTTCTGTTTCAGCATTAAAAAATTGGCAATCACTATCTATTATTTTACTAACCTTTAATTATTTACTAACCTTTAATTTTAAAAAAAAAATGAAAAAAACCTTAAAATTAACAAGCCTGCTATTTATCATAGCATTATTATTTACGTCCTGCGAAAAGGAACAAGATCTAAATGTGCCCCAAGCCGCTAACAAAGAAGCGTCGCAGATCGCTGGCAATGAGGGGCAGCAAAACACAAACAAAGCCGCGGCTGCAGCTGCAGCAGCTGCAGGTGGCGGAGCCGCAGCCAGAACGATCACATTGCAAACCAATACATTATCGTGTCCTGGTGGTTTATGTACATCGTATGGCGTTTGGTCAACGGGTGTTTACACTGTTTGGTTCCAGATGAAATTTAATTCCGGATTTTATTGGAGCCGAGGCGGTAAATGCGGATATGGTATATTAATAGGTGATCAGAACACCGGCGGCGATCCGGGATGGGATGGTAATGGCGGTAGTGCCCGATTTATGTGGTATTGCCCAAGCGGATCAAACGGTACCAAAGGAAGCGGCGCTTATCTTCAGCCGTATGTCTATTACAAAGATCAGCCAGGACAATTTGGTAATGATTTTGGAAAAAAGTATTACATACAAGAGGGAGTTACCTACAACTGTCAGATATCTGTTAAGTTAAATACAGGATCCAATACTGACGGATATGTAAAATATTACGTAAATGGTACCGAGATATTAAATCAAACTATTCGCTGGGTGACTAACGATTCTAAACGAAATGTAAATGCAGTAAGTCTTCATACCTTCCGTGGCGGTAGTCAGGAGTACTGGAAAGCTCCGGTAACAAGTTCTATTTATTATCCTAGTGCAGCCTGGGATGCTCAATAGTGTGATTTAAAACAATTATGAATCAATACATTTTCTTCAAATAATGCATAAAATAATTTGTAGCAAATTGTACGATAAGCTTCACAGCATTAAAATCCCGTTTCTTAAGAAACGGGATTTTTTTTATGGCTTCTTCTATTACTTAATTATAAGATTCTTTTTAAGAAACAAGTATTTCGGTCGAAATTAAATTAATATACTCCCTGGGTGTATGTGAAGTAATCTCTTTAAAATATCGATTAAAAGATGATTTTGAATTAAAACCAGACTCATAAGCCAGGTCAAGAATATTAATACTGCTATTCTTTTCAGACAGAATCTTTAATTTTTCTTTTACATATTCGATCCTGTACTCATTAATAAAGGTATAAAAAGGTTTGTCAACAAAATGGTTTAATGTTTCACTAATGTGATATTTATTGAGACTGGTAAGCTTAGCCAGTTTATCAAGCGTTAATTCGTTCTCCATATAGTAACGCTCATTTTTCATCGCTTTTTCAAGCTTTAGCACTATTTTAAACATCTCGGTCTGGCTTAAAATTTCTTTTCGCTTTTGGGGCTGCTGTACTTCTTTCTCAGTAATTAAAATATTTTCTATTGATGAATCGGGTAAATAATGATCTACAGCTACTGAATTTGTTGCATGATTAATTTCTGAATCTGCGTTATAACCGGCAACAGATAAAAGCATCTCATTTCCGGGAATTTGTGAAACAGGATCGATAAGTGATCCATATTTATAGGTAATTATTCTAATAGTAATTACGATAAGAAGCGTATAAATTACAGATCGGCTCAGATAATTGAGAGGAAAAACAAAAGAACTAAAGATTGTAAACATAACACCCAAAATTCCGATACATAAAAAAAGTGATGCAAGCTGCACAATAAGTTTTTTCTCCTGACTGTTTCTGGGCAGCTTATTAATGGCCAGATAAATTATGCCGCAGGAAAAAACAATATCTAACGGAAGCAATGTATAAAGGCTAATGGTATTGTACCAATACAATACTAAATAGGCTTTTGGCGAAGTAACGGTTAATACACATACTGTAGAAAAATAACCTATTGCGCCAATGACAAACGGAATAAAAACATACCATTTTGAAGCACTGACAAATTCAGGACGAATGGTTTTTAAAGTATAGAGGTACAATAAAGGAATATAACAAAATCCGATAAAGGTATTCATCATAGTAAGTACTTCCTGATCCTCAATAAAAGTAAAAATGAAAAACTTAATAGAGAGATGCAATCCAATGCATATCACTAAGGAAATTAGTAAATCATCTGCATTTTTTCGGTACCTGTTTCTTAAAAGTAATACTGCGGCTAAAAGGGCCTGAAATATTCCAATGGCAATAATGTATTTCATCTTAAAATCTTTGTGCTAATGTACCATGAGGCTGTTAATTTAATGTTTAGTAAATGCAAAACAATTGATTCATAACAATTTAATAACAAGAATTAAATCGATGAAAATCAATATTTTACCTACAAATAAAAAGATTGGCACTTCGCAAAAGTAGTTCTAGTTTGACAAAGTCGTTTCATAGTTTAAATCGCAGCAATCTTTGCAAAAAAACTTTAAAACATGACACCTAAAATTATTTTAAAATCATTTTTTAAGCAGGAAAAGATATTTAAAAAAATACTTTTCACTGCTGCCTTCACAGTCTGCTCTTTTGTATCAAATTATGCGCAGACCATAAAAGGAATTGTTACCAGCGATGCAGGAACACTGCCTACTGCTACTATTAACGGAAAATCATTTAACAATTCTGTCATTTCAGATTTGCAGGGTGCCTTCACGCTCACTGCACCAACCGAAGGAGCAGCGGTTATTGAGATTAGTTATATTGGTTTTGAAACCAAATCTATAACCCTAAATCTTGTAAAGGGAATAAATGACCTTGGACTGATTCAAATGTCACCAGACGGTTCTGGTACTCTTAAAGAAATAGTAGTAAAAGGTACAATGGCGCCATCTCAGGCAAAAGCATACAGCATCAAGAAAAGCTCACTTGCTATTATGGACGTAATGGCTGCTGATGCGATAGGAAAACTACCGGACCGTAATGCTGCCGAAGCCGTACAACGTATGCAGGGTGTTGCCGTTGCGCGTTATCATGGCGAAGCAGATCAGGCAACTGTCAGGGGAACTCCTTTTGCCTGGACTTCTACCCTGTTTAATGGAAATCGTCTTCCGAGTTCAAATGTTATGGGAAATCGCTCATCAGTCCTGGATGCAGTTCCATCAGAAATGATTCAATATGTACAGGTAGCAAAAGCCATTACTCCGGATATGGAAGGAGATGCTATTGGAGGTTCTATTAATTTTATTACCCGTACAGCTCCATCAAAACGCGTACTGAATATCAGCGCTGCGGGAGGTTACAATACATTTAGCCAAAACGGTACTTACAACGGATCAGTAACTTATGGTGACCGTTTTTTCAATAACAAACTTGGTGTAATTGTCTCCGGTGCAATCTGGAGCAGACAATGGGGATCTGATGAGTTTGCCGCTACGTATAATACAGGAGCTTCTATTACAGAACAGAAAAAATCCCTTAATACTGTACTTTTTAAACGTTATATGGGCGAACGTGAAACCAAGGGCTTAAATGTGGGGGCTGAATATAAACTCACTTCTTCTGATAAGATATTCTTTAGGGGAATGGCCAATAAATTTGATGATATCCGTCCGGTTTATGAATCTTATATTGATTATACCAATTCCCGTTTTCAATACAATTACAGATATTCTCATTATCAAACCGCTTTAAATGGTTTTGAAGTGGGTGGTGAACATCAAATGAGTGAAAAATTTAAATTAGACTGGAGTTACAGCAACCATAAATCAGAATATTATTTAGACACTCCTCCTACTTCCGGCAATAAAGGACTTCCTATTGCTACTTTCCGCCAGAAAATAACAGGAGGTTTCAATGATCTTTCGAGTGATGGTAAACGTTATTGGGGTTTCGATTCTCCAAACGGAGTTGGCGGTACGGTAGATCATTTTGAAACCGGTATTGCCAATCCAAATGAAGTAATGGATCCATCAAAATTATTATTAAATCAATTGGTAATCGCACAGCTTGACAACAGCGAAAGAGACCAGATTGGACAAATTAATTTAAAAGTCGAAGCCAGTTCTAGAGTAAACCTGAAATTTGGTGCAAAATACCGTCACAAAGACAGAACAAACACTTACGGATCTAATTTTGTATACCTGCCGGGAGCCGCAGTAGGGATTCCGAATTCACCGGCTTTAGTACCTCTTTCATCACTACAAACTACTAGTTTCCCTAGCGGCAGTAAGTTTTTTGGCAACATGAATGGTGATTTCAGCCAATTCATTGTAAACCCGCTAACTAAAAATCAGTTGTTTGATATGTACGGACAGCCGTTTCAAAGCGCAAACGGATTCATGGATTTTACCTCCAAAACAAATGCAACTTCTTTTTATACTGGCGATGAAAATGTAATCGCGGGTTATGCAATGGCCGAAATTGATGCTACAGACAATCTTAAAATAGTTGGAGGTTTGCGTAACGAATATACGGCAATGACTTTAAACGGAACAAAAGCGACTACTGAAGGAACTCCTGCTGTAATTACATTAAGTCCTTCTGTGGTAGAGAATAATTATAATTCGTTTCTTCCAATGCTGCATTTAAAATATAAATTAAGCGACAAGTCAAATCTTCGTGCCGCTTACACACGCACCTTTGTTCGTCCGAATTTTGGAGATATGACACCGGGAAGCTCAACAAACACAACAGCATCTCCTATGACAATTACTCAGGGAAATCCTGATCTTAAGCCTACTTTTAGTAATAACTATGATCTTATGGGAGAATACTATTTTGATAATGTTGGAATCTTATCAGGAGGTGCATTTTATAAAAACATTACCGATGTAGTATTTACCGATGTAAGCATGCAGAATATTGGCGGCAATGATTATCTGGTTACGCAGGCAAAAAATTTAAACAAAGCTTCTTTATTTGGTTTTGAAGCCGGAATCAATAAAAGGTTTGATTTTCTAAACGGCTTCTGGAGTGGTTTTGGGGTAGAATTCAACTACACCTTTATAGACTCTAATACAGAGGTACCGCGCGTTAACGGAACCACTACCTATAATGATAAAACAAGTTTGCCTAACCAGTCTAAAAACTTATTTAATGCTATCCTTTTCTACGAACGTAACGGAGTAATGGTACGTATGGCAGGTAATTACCGCGGAAATTCAGTAGAAACGATTAACCAGCAATTAGGCCCTGATTATTACATCTGGACAGATTCTAACTTTACTATTGATGCATCTGCAACAGTAAACATAAACAAAAGACTTAAGGTATTTATAGAGTTAAACAACCTAAGCAATTCTCCGGTAAAAATGTATATGGGCAACGATAAACGTCGTATTACTTCGCAGGAATGGTACGGAAGCCGCGGTCAGGCAGGATTGCGTTATGATATATTCTAAAAACAAATAAATTAAATATAAAAATGAAAATGAAAAATACAATAATTATCGCTGCCATTTTGGTCCAAACATTGGCAAATGCACAGCTTACAGACAGTATTAAAAGATTAGTTCCCGTAAAAGGAGCCTTAAATTTCAGAGATGTAGGCGGATACAAAACTACAGATGGAAAAGAGGTTGTGTGGGGAAAAGTATTCAGAAGTGCCGGAATTGATAAACTGACAAATGAAGACATAGCGCTTTTAGACAAAAAGAAAATACATACCGTTGTTGATTTTAGAGGTGTAGCAGAATCAAAAGCTGCTCCGGACCGTTTGCCTCAAAATACTGATTATACTTTAAGCCCGGCAGGAAGCGACAGTATCCCTAATCCGGCACAAATGGTCAAACTTTTGAAAGAAGGAGGTTTTCTTGAAAAATTTTATGGTATAGATGCTGTAAAATATAGCGGTGACAGATTCCGCCCGTTATTTGTAAAACTACTAACTGCAGATAAAAAAGAAGCCGTAATGTATCACTGCACCGGCGGACGCGATCGTACCGGGATGGCAACAGCATTATTTTTATATGTTTTAAAAGTTCCTGAGAAAACCATCGAAGAAGATTATGTAGCATCAAATATCTATCTTAAGAAAATGAATAAAGGAATGATGGCACCGCTTGCTAAAATGAGTGGTTTAACCGAAGCGCAGATAGAAAACGAAATGGCACTAAAACCAGAACTTATCCGTTCGTTTTTTGGAGGGATCAACACACAATACGGAAGCGTAGAAAACTTTTTGCAACAAGAAATGGGAATTGGACCAAAGGAAATAAATATACTTAGAAAAAAATATACTAAATAATATAACAGTTCCTGCACAAGAACACCTTTATAGAAAAAGTCTTTGTATCTCTACAAAGGCTTTTTTCATTTTCGCAATTTTTATACGATACACTTCTATATTGCGCTCCGGGACTTGATTTATCAAAGAAAAAACGTACTAATACTTACCGATTTTTTTTGTTTTCAGCTCCATCGGAGCGCTATGTTTATAGCAAATAATTCTAACTCCGGTAAATTAAGCTCCATTAGGAGCGACATATTATATTTCACCCCGCTGGGGTTCTTTTACAATACGGTCGTAAATAGCTATAAATATTTCGTCCCTCTGGGACTTATTTTTTTAATGAAAAACGTACTAATACTTACCAATTAAAGAATCAGTCCGGAATACAGAAACTTCTGAATAGAAACCAGACATTGCATTTTTTCCGGGTTTCTTATGGATTGCAAATGTGTAACGTTTCCTTCATAATCAGTTGGTTTGTTAAAAAATAAATACTAAAAAAACACTTTGTCACCTTTTTTGACAAAAGTAAGCCCAATCTGTATTTTTGATTTTTAAATACTAAAACGTTTTAGTAGATTTGTCAAATCAGTTTATTAAATAATCAAATAACTATATCTAACCAAATGATGAAATACAAAATAAACCACAACTATTTACAGATGAATAATAAAAAAAGGAATTTGATACTTATGGCAGCGGTACTACTGCTTTCAGGTTTTTCAGAAATAAAAAGGAATGCTAATTCGAAAAACAATTACAAAGAGGAGATGAAAAGTCTTCATACTGCAATTGAAAGTAATTTTCACGATAGTGTTTCCGGTTATTACTTCGTTGATCTGGACCCCGCAAAAAGAGAAACAAAATTTGGGCATAAAAGAGAATACAGTTGGTTATGGGCACTTTGCGCTATGTTTGAAGCCACAAACGAAATTGAAAAAGTAGATAAGAAAGCCCATTTGGTAGATGACATTGTTACAAGTATACAGCCTTACTACGATCCGGCTCCGCCTAAGCCGGGATATGGTGAATATATTGTAAAATTAAGTCAGGGACAAAGATATTACGATGATAACCAATGGATAGGAATCACCGCTTTGGATATCTATGAAAGAAACGGCAAAAAGGCCTATTTTGATTTAGGAAAATCAATGTATGACTTTATGATGACAGCATCAGATACAAAGTTAGGAGGCGGATTGTACTGGCGGGAAAATGATTTTGAAACCAAAAACACCTGTTCAAACGGTCCCGGTATTATTGTCGCACTTAAGATGTACAAAGCAACAAAGGAAAAAATATACCTGGACAATGCATTGAAGATATACAACTGGACAAACGAAAAACTACAAACCCCTACAGGCTTATTTTATGATAATATTAAAGTGAAAGACGGAAGTATTGGAACAACTATTTATTCCTACAACACAGGAACAATGCTTCAGTCTAATGTCTATTTATACGAAATAACCGGAGATAAAAAATATCTAAAAAAAGCGATTGAAATAGCAGACAGTTCTTTGCTTTACTTTTATGGAGGCAATAAGTTTAGGGACGGCTACTGGTTTAACGCGGTCTTATTGCGCGGATATCAGCATCTTTTAAAACATAATAAAGACTTAAAATACATCTCAGGATTTAAAAAGTGCCTGGACAATACCCTGAAAGAAGACAAAAACGAAAAAGGCTTATTTGTATCTCAAGATGGGGTGTATAATTTAGTAGAACATGGCGGAATGCTGGAAATACTGGCCCGATTTGCTTATCTTCAGGATCAATATAATTTAGACAGACAAAAATAATATAACCCGTTTAGTGTAAACACAATAAATAGCAAAATACCACAAAACATCATGAACAAATTACAATTAAGTGTTTTATTATCATTTTTGTGTCTGGCTTTATTGGCAACTGAGCATGCATTTTCTCAAAACCCTAATTTAGTTAAGAAATCTTTTATTACTAAAAATAAAATCGGACAAGTTCAGGAGCAGGACGTTTTTGAATATACCTTGCAAAATAAAACCGGAATGCAGGTTCAGCTTCTTACGTATGGCGCGGCAATAACGAATATTGTCACACCGGATAAATACGGTAAAATGAGCAGCGTGGTATTGGGTTTCGATTCTCTTTCTCAATATGCCGGCAAAGATAACTCCCTGATGGGTTCTACTGTTGGCCGTGTCGCTAATCGAATTGCAAACAAGAAATTCACACTTGATGGACAGGAATATACACTTTCTTCTAACATTCACGGAGGTATAAATGGTTTTGATAAACAGATTTGGAAAGCCAGAGAAATAACAAAAAACAATGAACCTGCCGTTGAAATGACTTATTTGAGCAAAGATGGCGAGGAAGGTTTTCCCGGAAATTTACTAGTTACAGTAACTTTTACCCTCAAAAACAATAACGATTTGGTTATTGATTATAAAGCTACAACAGATAAAGCAACGCCTCTTGTATTAACCAATCACACTTATTTCAATCTTTCAGGCGGAAAAGATAATAAAGCCTTAAATACGGAATTAACAGTTTTCGCCGATCAATTTTTGGAATACGGAGACGGCAGCATGCCTACCGGAAAGATTCTAAATGTAAAAGAAACCCCATTTGATTTTACTTCACCTAAAACCATCGGAAAGGATATCGAAAAAGTGCAGCAATACACTAACGGCTACGATGTAACATTGGTTTTGCGAAATCAAACTGGCAAACTGGCTTTGGCAGCAAAAGCTTTTGAACCTTTAAGCGGAAGGGAATTAGAAGTATATACCACCGAGCCTGGAGTTGTATTTTATTCCGGAAACTGGTTAAGCGAAAAAGTAAAAGGACGCAACGAAGTACCTTATACCAAAAATGGTGCATTCTGCCTCGAAACACAACATTATCCAAACGCTATCAATACACCCGCTTTTCCCAATACTGTTTTACGGCCTAAAAAAACTTTTGCATCACAAACCATTTACAGATTTCTCGTTCGTAATCCTTAATCATATCGAAGAACAATCTGTTATCAGGACAATTTTGGTTCAATAGAAAGATCAGATCCCATTTTTTACGAAATGGGATTTTTTTATGTCTTTATCCTGCTGTTTGATTAGCGTTTGCACAAATTCAAAACATTTATGATAGAAATTGAAAGACCGTTTTAGACCTCCGGTTTAACTTCGCTTTAAAAAATATTCAAACAAAAAACAGAATACAGACATAAACGATTCCACTATGAAAAAAACCTTCGACCTATTTCTAGTCCTCTTCACCATTACTTTAAGTGCTTTTTCAAAACCTAAACAAGATGATCCTTCTTTGCTTTGGTTTAAAAAAACAACCGAGGTAATCCACTTTCAATTAAACAAAGCGGCTCAAACCTATCAGCCGGGTAAAAATCCACGTTCTGTAAATCCTGACGGAACGGTACGATTGGCAGGTTTAACAGACTGGACAACGGGTTTCTTTCCCGGAAGCCTTTGGTATGGATATGAACTTACAGGTGACAAAGTTCTGGCCAATGAAGCTAAAAAGTTTACGCTTGCTCTGGATTCTATACGAAATATCAAAAACACACATGATGTTGGTTTCATGTTGTATTGCTCTTACGGAAATGCATACAGAATTACCGGTGATAAAATTTATCTTCCGGTTTTGGCAGATGGTGCTGCCAATCTGTATGCCCGTTTTAGTCCAGCTGTTGGCACGATTCGTTCCTGGGATTTTGCATGGTGGCACTATCCTGTAATTATAGACAATATGATGAATCTGGAGTATTTGTATTGGAGCGCCAGCCAGTTTAACAAACCCGAATATAAAAATGCTGCAAGTAGACATGCCGTAACGACCATGAAAAACCATTTTAGAAAAGATTACAGTTCTTATCATCTGGTAGATTATGATCCAAAAACAGGCAAAGTACTGCGCAAAGCAACACATCAGGGCGTTACCGACGATTCGGCCTGGGCTCGTGGCCAGGCTTGGGGATTGTACGGATATACGCTTTGTTATGAAAAGACAAAAGATCCAAAATTTTTGCAACAGGCAGAACATATTGCTTCTTTTATCATGAACCATCCGCGTATGCCTAAAGATAAAGTACCCGTTTGGGATTTTGATGTACACAATGCCATGGATACTGCTGAGCGTGCCCCAAGAGATGCTTCGGCTGCAGCTGTTATCGCTTCTGCCCTACTTGATTTAAGCACTCAGGTAAAAGACGGAAAAAAATATGCTGATTATGCCGAAGATATCCTAAAATCTCTATCATCTGATGCTTATCTGGCAAAACCGGGAGAGAATAATTTCTTCTTATTAAAACACAGCGTTGGAGCATTTTTATACAATTCAGAAATTGACACACCCCTTGATTACGCCGATTATTATTATCTCGAAGCGCTAAAAAGATATGCTGCAATCAAAAAAATAGAAATTTAAAAATAATTAATACGATAATCTGCCGGCGGATGAAGTACTGCTGTTAAACGCGTCAGGTTAGTGATTACAATAGCCTATTATCTATTATAAATGATAAAAAAGTTTGCCAGACAACATTTGTAATAGTATTTATTCTAAAGAATCACTGACCTGATAGCTTCAAATAATTCTGATTAAGAATGAACTGATTTGCTTTAAACAAAATTTAAGAATATTGACCAGGTAATTAAAATAAGAATACAAAAACAATAAAATTCTAATAATTAGTCTCTTTAAAAAATAGTCTTATGCGTAAAAAATTACTTTTATCCGGATGGCTAATCGCCATAGTATTCAACTTCTCCTATGCTCAATTGAGTGAGGTAAACAACATTAAAACAAAATACCAAAACTGGCTCACGGGCGAAAATCTCGATTACACAAAATCACAGGTTAATGAGCGATACAGTAGGTTTTTAAGCAACGGAATTGCAGCCAAAAATTTATCTGCATATAATTTTGCCAGTCCTGGCCCGGTTTGGAATTTTACCGTAAGTGCAGATCAAAAAGCATATCAGGATCTGGTCGAGCTAAAGCTTATCAGGCTGGTATTTTTATATCAGCTAAAAGGATCAGCTTCTGCCCCAAATCCGGATTATCATAGTCCGGCAGTCAGAGATTTGATCCTGAATATTTTTGGCTATATGAAAGCAAAAGGAATAAGCAGTACAACCAATTTTGATTATCTGGCTATTCCCGCTACAGAAGAAGTGATTACGAGCGGTCACGGAGTATGCTTGCGTTCCTCCGGATATGCCACGGCTATTTTTTTAATGAAAGAAGAACTAATTGCCGCAGGGGAATTTGCGCATCATATGGGAGCGCTTAACGCACTTACGGCGTTTATAGCACCTGAATATCCTGATTTTAATTTTACCAATCCGGGCTTTAACTCTGATGTTGTTCGTTCTTCTGTTCAGCAAAGACTGTGTTACGTATTGGCTCAGGACGATTCAGACAATTCAAAACTGGCCAATATGGATTTTCTAAAAAGATTCATCAATAATGCTTTAAAAATCAGTAATGGCTGGAACGATTGCATAAAACCCGATTTTATAACCTATCATCACAGAGGTGCTTATTCTAATTCGTATGGCACAGAAGCCCTGCATCAGTCTGCTATTATGAATATGATACTAAAAAACACCGCATATGAATTGAATACTGAAGCGCAAAGCAATCTAAAAACAGCTATTTTAACCTACAGTAAATTCAGCAAAGGCTTTGAGATGCCTTTGGGACTTGCCGGAAGATTTCCAACCAACACAGATGCTCTTAACGATCTGCGACCAGCCCTGGCTTTTTTATATGTAGCAGATCCTGTAGCCAATGCAGATGCCGGAAGAGAATTTGTTCGTCTTTGGGGGATTTCTTCAGCTTCAAATACAGCTTTACTAAGGCTTACTGCATTATCTATTACCATGGTAAATACTGCTGGCAGCCTAATGGATATGCTGCAAACTTTAAATGCAGGCCTCACCCCGCTTCCTGAAATAACCGAAGGTCAGTTTAATTTTCCGTATGCAGGATTAAGCGTGCATAAATACAACGGATTTCAGGCCAGTGTAAAAGGAACAAGCAAGCATATCTGGCACTTTGAAAATTCGGCTACAGAAAATGTTTTTGGGAGATATACTTCTGCCGGCGCATTAGAATTGCTTACTACAGGTAATCCTGTAACCAGAAGTTCCAATGGTTATTCAGAAAACGGCTGGGACTGGTCGCACATACCGGGAACTTCGGTTGCCAGTCTTCCATTAAATATTTTGGGAACCGGAACCATGCGAGAAATGAACGGAAAATCCTTTCTGGCACATGGCTCTCTAGACAATAATGGAGTTTTTGGCATGGATTATAAAGATTTTAATTCTGCTACACCCATGACGGCTCAAAAATCTAATTTCTTTTTCAAAAACATAATACTTTGTTTGGCTACTAATATCAGGGATGTCAATGGTACATACCCTATTCATACCACTTTATTTCAAACAGCACTGGCAGATGTTAATACTCCCACTTACGTGAATGGAACTGCGGCAACTGGTACCAATTTTAGCCAGACCCAGACTACCGGAGCATTTTGGGCTACAGATGCCATTGGAAATGGTTACGTAATTCCGTCAAACGCTAACAATACAGATCCTGTGACTATTACCCGTTCTGTACAAAATTCCCGTAATAATGCGAATACGCTCGATACAACGGGCAATTTCACTATGGCATACATAAATCATGGTATTGCACCAACTGCCGGAAAATTTCAATATGCCGTTATAATGCAGGGTGGCCAAACAGAGACAAAACAGCTTGCAGATAATTTCAACTCTTATTTTAAAATTTACCATCAAAACAGTCAGGCGCATATTGTGCAGTACATTCCGGACAACATATTTGGATACGTAATTTTTAATCCCGCAACGGTATTTACCTATGATGCAGTAGTAAGCGTCAGCAAACCAGCCGTTGTAATGACTCAAAAAGTAGATGGAAACAAACTAAAAGTAAGCCTTACCAATCCTAATCTTGGTTTATTAACAGCAAATGAAACTTATAAATGGAGTCAGATTAGTGGTCAGAATGCTATTTTAAACAGAGTGCCGCAAGCAGATCCGGTTACACTGACACTCAGTGGTTATTGGGAATTAGCAGCACCACAAAGTAATGTCACGACTACAAGCAACGGTTCAAATACGGATGTTATCTTTACCACAATCAACGGATTAACCATACAAACAGAATTGGTTAAACCAACATTAGGTCTAAAAAAAACGGAATTCCAAAGCAATGAACTACAGGTAATTGTTGCGCCAAACCCTGCACAAACAGAATTTAAGATCAGCGTAACAAGTACTGCTGAGGAAACTGTTTCTGTTCTTGTATTTGATACTTTAGGGAGAAGAATAAAAAACATTAAAGCCAATTATGGGCAAACAATTGTCTTAGGCAATGATTGGCAATCCGGAATCTATCTTGCCGAAATACGTCAGGGAAAACAGAAAAAAACAGTCAAGCTTATTAAACAATAAAAACCAAACACTATCAACTTAAATAACCACATGAGAAACTTAACAACAACAACAACAGCAGTATTTTTTATGCTCTTAATATCCTGCTTAATGCAGGCTCAGGAAACGCACATTACCAAGGCAAGTTTCGATAATATAAATCTTGCCTATCCGGGTTTAGAAAAAGTAAACCAACTTTTTTATGCAGGTCAGTATGACGCTGCGGCCAAAGAGCTTTTAAGCTATTACCGCAATCGCAAAAATATCAGACATTCTGATTTTAATTTAGGCGAAGAAGCACGATTTAAAGGAAAAGATATCGGAAAAGCCAATCAGGCAAAAGCAGATAACGCATTGTTACACCAATTTCAACCCCATAAAGGCTACGGTTTTTTCGATTTTGGAAAAGACATTAACTGGGATTACTGGCCCATAAAAGACAATGAAATTCGCTGGCAATTGCACCGTTTAACCTGGTGGACTTCTATGGGACTGGCATACCGCAGCAGTGGAGATGAAAAATATGCCAAAGAATGGGTTTTTCAATTTCGCGATTGGGAAAAGAAAAATTACTTAGGACGTTCTGTCGAAAATGATAGTATTGCCTGGCGTCCGCTAGAAGTATCAGAACGTATACAAAGCTTTCCGGGGGTATTCAATTTATTTGTGGCTTCTCCCAACTTTACACCCGAATTTTTAATGGAGTTTTTAAACAGCTTCAGTAAACAAACCGCTTATATTCCAAAACATTACAGCAAAGAAGGCAATCATTTGTTGTTTGAGGCACAACGTGTTTTAGGTGCAGGGGCTTTTTTCCCTGAGTTTAAACAATCAGAAGAATGGCGCAAAAGCGGCATAGAAATCCTTAATCGCGAAATAAAGCTGCAGGTACTTCCTGACGGTGTACAATGGGAGCTTTCACCAACCTATCATGTGGGCTGTATCGAAATTTTCACAAAAGCTTACAATGCTGCAAAAATGGCGGGCGTAGAAAACGAATTCCCTGAATCGTATATCAAAACCATTGAAAAGATGATCTTTGTTACCGCCAACATATCTTTCCCTAATTACAATTATCCAATGTTTGGTGATACCTGGGTGGTCGATAAAAACCTAAGGATAAAGCAATTTGCAAGCTGGTCAAAAATGTTTCCCAAAGACGGACTTATCGAGTATTTTGCTACAGAAGGATCATCAGGAAAATTGCCTGAATATTTGTCAAATGCATTCCCAAACGGAGGATTATACACGTTTAGAAACGGATGGGATAATACAGCAACTATCATGGTTGTAAAAGCCGGCCCACCCGCAGAATTTCATGCGCAGCCCGATAACGGAACTTTTGAACTTTGGGTAAAAGGACGCAATTTTACCCCTGATACCGGCTGCTATATTTACAGTGGTGATGCAGAAGTAACCAAAATGAGAAACTGGTTTCGCCAGACGAGAGTACATTCTACACTAACATTGAATAATGAGAATATGATCATTACCAAAGCCGTACAAAACAAATGGAAAACCGGTAAAAACCTGGATGTATTAACTTATACAAATCCAAGTTATAAAGATCTTAATCATCAGCGAAGCATTCTTTTTATCGACCAGAAGTACTTCTTAATCATTGACAAAGCCATTGGTAAGGCCACAGGAAATCTAGGAATACATTTTCAGCTAAAAGAAGACAGCAAACCCGCTTTTGATAAAGTAAACAATAAAGTGTATACCACTTATACCGACGGAAACAACCTTTTGATCCAATCATTAAACAGCGATAAAGTAGTTTTAAATGAAGAAGAAGGAAAAGTTTCTTACTCCTATGCAAAAGAAACAGCAAGACCTGCTTTTGTATTCGAAAAACCTAAAAACAATACTGCAACGCAACATTTTATAAGTATCATTTATCCGTATGATGGTAATAAAGTTCCTCAAATTGTTATTCAGCCTAATACCGATAATAATTTTGAAAAAGGAAATATTAGTTTAAATATTATTATTGATGGTAAAAAAAGCGATATAAAAGCCAGGTTGCAGGATTAAGAAATTTAAAGAATTATATTTTCGAAAACGTCTAAAGCTATTTTAGGCGTTTTTTTGTTATTCAAACATATTCATATATAATAAATGCTACTTCAATTAATTAATCCAAAAAAACAACCACAATCTTGTTATTCTGAAATAATACTGAAGATATATATCGCTCCCTAGGGCTTTTACTGATGGATTCTTCTGTCTGTAAATATTGCGCTCCTGTGGAGCTTAAAAAGCATAAAAAAATCCGCGATCATCTGTGTTTTCGCTTGCAAATCCATGTCATCCGTGTGCCATTGATCGTTATTTTTTTATAAATTCTAAACCAATTCTTCCCAATAAAAATCAATTTTAAAATTTAAATCACCTTCTTCAAAGAATAAACCATCAGCCGAAATTTAAATTAATAAGTTTTATCTGAAACATCAAAATAAATCACCAAATCATTCGATAAAAATAACATCAAAAGACCACTATTATACTTAACAATTTCCTGTATTTCGCTTAACTTTTAATCGATGCGTCAGATTTCAAAATTAATTAGTGATTACGGGACTTTATATAGAAAAATATTTTCCAAAAACAATTAAAAACCCCTTATTTTACTCGTGTTAACAAAAAACGAAAACGTTATATTAATCAAAATCAATAGCATTTTGGACGTATTCAAAACTGTCGTATAGGCCCTATTTCTATATTTGTTTCAATTAAAACCAAAAAAAACATGACCAGGCTAAAAGAAACAAACCGACTTCAACAAAATCTATTTTTATTCACCCGGCGCAAAATCCCCCAGCCCCTTTCTCAAGTTAATTATTTGTTATATTTTTCTCTGCGACAACAACAATAGTTGCTGATTATTTGACAAAACCAAAACCAACTTAAATAACATCAACAAGAACTAAGTTCAAACTTATTTCGGTTTAAAAAAAAATTATGAAAAGGACTATATATTTATTTATGCTGTTTATAACTTCTATAGTTACGTATGGGCAAAATATTACTGTAACCGGTGTCGTAACTGACGGACAAAAAATCCCTTTACCTGGTGCAACAGTTTATGAAAAAGGAACTAAAAATAGCACCGTGACATCTATTGATGGTGACTATCAAATTAAGGTAAAACCAGATGCTATTTTGGTATTTACTTTTATGGGAACAAAATCTACTGAGATACCGGTAAAAAGCAGAACCACTATCAATACAAAATTAATAGACGATACCAATAACCTCGATGAGGTAGTTGTAGTAGGTTACGGAACAAAATCAAGAAAAAATATTACCGGAGCTATATCTTCTGTAAAAGGAGAAGAAATTGCAAAGATGCCCGTTCAAAATGTGGCGCAAGCCTTGCAGGGGCGTATTGCAGGTATGCAGGTTACCATGCCTGACGGAACTCCCGGAGCCGAACCTTCGCTAAGAATTAGAGGCGGAACTTCTATTACACAAAGCAACGAGCCTTTGTACGTAGTTGACGGAGTAGCGCAAACGGGCGGATTAGGCTTTTTAGACACCATGGATATTGAGTCTATGGATGTATTAAAAGATGCCTCGTCAACCTCGATTTATGGAGCGCAGGGAGCAAACGGAGTTGTTTTGGTTACTACCAAAAAAGCAAAAACCGGTAAACTTACTATTGGTTACGATACCTATGGAGGTATTAAAACAATTGCCAGAAAGCTTGACGTAATGAATCCTTATCAATATACCCAATTAATGTATGAAGGGGCAACTGATGACGCAAGACTGCAGAAATTTATAAAAAACTATGGCACCTGGGATGAGTTAGCCTCTCTTTACCAAAACAGGGCTGGTATCAACTGGCAAGACGAAATTTTTGGAAATGCAGTGCAGTCCCAATACCATAAAATAAGCATGAGTGCCGGCGGAAACGAAACCCGATTCAATACCTTTTATTCTGTTAATAACGACCAGGGAATCATGCTGGGGAGCGAATCTGTAAAACATATTGCAAAACTAAATGTAACTCATAATGTTACTGATAAACTTTCTGTGAATGCCATTGTCAATTATTCCAATCAAAAAATAACAGGACTGGATACAGGCGAAGGCGGAAATGCCAGATTAAGCATGTTACAGACTTTATTACAATACCGTCCAACCATTGGAAAAAATGGCGTTGACGAAGACCTTAAAACCCTTACAGTTGACCCATTAGACAATCAGGATTCGCCTATTTTTCAAAGTCCTTCGATCACGATCGACAGCCAAAAAAGAGAAGCCATTGCCAGATCGATAAACATGAGTTTGCAGCTTCAATACAACATTACACCTAAATTGGTTTATCGCGGATTGGTAAGTTATACCGATAACAATAACAACAGCAAATATTTTAATGATGCCAGAGGTATTCAGGCCATCAGAAGCGGTGGGCCTAATGGCGGAGTTACCAATAATATCTCTACCCGTTTAAATTACAACAACGTGCTGACTTACAGTAATACATTTTCAAAAAATCATAAGTTTGATGTTACTGCGGGCCAGGAATATATTTATAATTATTCTGAAGGAATTAGTGCGACAGCAAGTGCTTTTCCGGATGTAAATTTAGGTTGGGACAAATTACAATTGGGTACCATTGCCGGGATTCCAACAACATTTGCAGAAGATGATAAAATGCTTTCCTTTTTTGCAAAAACCAGTTATTCATTCAAAAATAAGTATTTGTTTGCCGCTAGTATAAGAGCCGATGGTTCTTCAAAATTTGGTGCCGATAGCAGATGGGGATATTTCCCTTCAGTATCTGCCGCTTATCGAATTATTGAAGAAGATTTCATGAGAAGCGTTCCGGTATTCTCAGACCTGAAAGTTCGTTTAAGCTATGGTGAGGCAGGAAACAACCGAATTGCCAATTATGCAGCGTTAGGGATTTTCAATTCAGGATCTTATCCTCTTAACAATCAAACTAATATCACAGCATATCAAAACAATATTCCTAACCCGCTATTAAAATGGGAAGCCACTAAATCAACAAACATAGGTTTGGATTTAGGATTTTTCAAACAAAGAATCGCACTTACTACCGAGTTATACGAAAACCGTTCTAAAGATTTACTTTACAACACCCGTGTTCCCGCTAGTTCAGGATTCAAAAAACAGTTTCAGAACATTGGTGCCACATCAAACCGTGGTATCGAATTTACTCTGAATACAATAAACATAAAAAAAGCAGACTTTAACTGGAGTACCAATTTTAATATCGCTTTTAATAAAACAAAAGTATTGGCTTTAAGCGAAGGAGAAAATTCATTGATAACCAATAGTTACACCAATGCAAACGATTATATTTTAGAAGTAGGAAGACCTGTAGGGGTTATGTACGGATATGTACGCGATGGTTTGTATCAGGTAAGCGATTTTGATTATAATGCTGCAAACGGCACTTATGCCTTAAAATCAGGCGTAGTAAGTGATAATGTCGCCGTACAGCCAGGTTTTATTAAATTTAAAGATATAAGCGGCCCAAATGGCCAGCCAGATGGAGTAATCAATGATTTAGACAGAACAGTTATTGGAGATTCTAACCCTAAATACACAGGAGGTTTAAATAACACCTTTAGTTATAAAGGAATAGACCTTAGCATCTTTTTAGATTTCTCCGTAGGAAATGATATTTATAACGCCAACCTGCTTAACAATTCAAGACTGAATCAGGAAAACCTAAATACATTTGCTATTTATGCCGACAGATGGACCACAATAAATGCAAGCGGACAACGTGTAACTGATCCTGCAGAATTGGCGGCCCTGAATGTTGGAAAAACCAATCCGGCTTACAATGGTAATGCAACTGGCCGTTTGTACAGTGATATTATCGAAGATGGATCATTCCTGCGCATCAACAATATAAGTTTAGGATATACATTGCCTAAAAAATGGCTGAGCAATACCAAAATTTCAAATCTGAGAATTTATTTTACAGCCAATAATGTCTATGTATTTACCAAATATTCAGGTTACGATCCGGAAGTAAGTGTGATTAATAGTGCCATAACGAGAGGGGTAGATTTTAGTGCTTATCCAAGAAGCAAATCCTTTCTTACAGGTTTAAATATTTCACTATAATTTAAAGTTTAAAAAAATGAAAAAAAATATATTTTCCTTTAAAGCCCTGACAATAGTTGGAATAACTTGCCTGCTATTACCGCTTAATTCATGTGAAAAAGAATTGGAAGTAACCCCTTACTCCTACTTTACAACGGCTAATTTTTTTACCAATGCCAAGGAAGCCAATATGGCAGCATTAGGTGTCTATGAACCCATGTCATCCCTGGATAGTTATGGCTGGAATATTTCTTTAGTTTTTGATGCTGATACTGATATTAGCCAAATAAGCGGTTTAAGTTCTGATGACTGGCGTACAGTGGCACATTATCAGGGAATTTCGCAAACGACTGCTTTTTATACCGTATGGAGTAAATTGTATGAAGGAATCGACAGGGCCAATGTCGTAATCGAGAGAATCCCTCAAATGGATTTGTATGGAAATGGAACCCAGGCCGAAAAAGATCAGTTAAACCGATATATTGGCGAAGCTAAATTCCTGCGTGGCTTTTACTATTCAGAGTTAGTACGCTTATGGGGCGACGTTCCTTTTAAAACAAAAAGTTCTCAGGCAGGCGATAATCTTAAGGGAGGACTTGTTGACCGTTATGAAATTTATGCCCAAATAATAAAAGATATGCAGGAAGCAGCTGTTCTTTTACCGGAACAAACCCCTGCAGACGAACGTGTTAATAAATGGGCCGCAAAATCTATGCTTGCCAGAGTAGCACTTTTTGCCGGAGGATATTCCTTAAATGCTGACGGAACCATAAAACGCCCGGCCAACTACAAAGAATATTATACAATTGCACAAAAAGAAATCAATGATGTTATGGCACAAAATCCATACAAATTAAATCCGTCGTATTCTAAGGTTTTTAAAAACCAGTGTCAGCATGTTTTAGAGCCTACAGAAAATATTTTCCAGATTGCTTTTTACAATTCAGCCGGAGCAAGAGAAAATGGATCTTATGTGGGGTATTTCAACGGGGCATTAACATCAAACGGAGTTTACGCCACAACCGTAGGCAGATGTCTGGTACCAAAACCATTTTATAATAGTTTTACAGAAGGAGACCAGCGAAGAGATTTCTCGATAGCAACTTATACCATTAATGCGCTGGGCAATAAAGTAGCCCTTTTAACCACAAAACAAGACGAAAGCTGGACAGTGGCAAAATGGAACAGGGAATATCAAACCAATTCTACGCAGGAAAGACAATACACACATATCAACTGGGTGGTAATGCGTTATTCGGATTTATTACTAATGCGCGCCGAAGTAGAAAATGAATTAAACGAAGGTCCAAATGCTATTGCGTACGATGCCATCAATCAGGTTCGAAAAAGAGCTTTTGGTGCCGACATTCAGGGAAGCAGAATTGCCATTGATCTAAAAAACAAGGGAACAGGATATACGGCGCCGGCCAATGTTGTCATTCAAATTACAGGCGGTGGCGGCAGTGATGCTGCGGCAGCTGTAGTAACACTCGCAAGCGGTGGAATTGGAACCATTGGTATGTTGCGTTCCGGCGACGGTTATACTGCTGTACCAACAGTAAACATTACAAGTACAGACGGAAAAGGCAGCGGAGCAACAGCAACTGCCAGACTTTTGCCAAAACCAACAGCAACCGAAATTAATCTGCCAGCAGGACTAAGCAAAGAAAACTTTCTTAAAGCGCTGCAGCAGGAAAGAGCCTGGGAACTTTCAGGCGAAGGAATGCGCAGAGCCGATTTGATACGATGGGGAATTCTGGGAGACAAGTTAGCCGAAACAAGTGCTGCCGTAAAAGCAATACGATCTACATACTTCTACCCTGCGATCAACAATTTTGTAGCCGGAAAACATGAATTATATCCTTTTCCGCAGAACGAAACAGATGTGAATAAAAACATTATACGCCAAAATCCGAAGTATTAAAATTTCAGATTTGGGGAAATTTTGCAAAATCTGTAAATAAATCTAATTCATAATAGGGATTAGTTTAAAATAAGTCATTATTATTTTTAGAAAATCAATCAATTTTTGGACATTAATGCAGAACTTGCCGTTCTGCATTAATTGTTTTTAAGAGGATACAAAATAATAAATTAAAGTTAACAGTATGAATGTCTTAAATGATACACAAATGTCAACATCGTATGCAATCGGAATCGATATTGGTGGAACTTCCCTTAAATGTGGCGTTGTCAACGAATTCGGAGAAATCCTGTTTTCTTTTTTAGTTTCCCTAAGCGAAGCAAAAACCGAAGAAGAAATCATCGCGCTAATTGTCAATGCCATTACGCAATGCACACATCAATTAAACGAACCAATTGTGGGTATCGGAATTGGTTTTCCAGGACTTATCGAAGAGGATGTAATTGTAGGCGGCGGAGTAAATTTACCGGGGTTTGAACAATTGCCTTTAGGCAAAATTCTAAAAGACCAAACCGGACATAATATCGTAATCGATAATGACGCCAACTTAATGGGACTTGCCGAAGTAATGTATGGTGCGGCCAAAGAAAGTGATGATGCTATTTTTCTAACTATTGGTACCGGAATTGGTGGTGCTATCATGATCCATAAAAAACTTTTTGGCGGTTACAAAAATCGTGGTGCCGAATTAGGACACACCGTAATTCAGCATAATGGGATACAGTGCCCTTGCGGAGGACGCGGCTGCTTAGAAACCTATGCATCTGTTACTGCATTAATTAAATATTACAAATCTCAAAACAAATCAGCAGACGACAATATCGATGGCAAAACTATTATCCAAAAATACCTTGCCGGTGAAGATTATGCTATCAAAACCATGCAGCATCATTTTGATTATTTAGCAGCGGGAATCGTAAATTGTGTTAATATCTTTAGTCCGCAAAAAGTCATCATTGGAGGAGGAATCAGCGAAGCGGGACAGTTTTATATTGATGAATTAACGAAAAGAGTAAAAGAGACAGCAATTCCCGTTTCTTTCTCGAATACAGAAATCGTGGCGGCAACCCTGGGCAACAAAGCCGGTTTATTAGGGGCTTGCGCCAATGCATTCCAGAAATTTACAAAGACAGAATACGCATTATAATAAAGCTTTCTTCAAATTTAATCTCGCAAAGACGCAAAAGCGCAAAGTTTTTTATTTCAAATGATGATTAAATAGCGTCAAGCTTTAGCTGGATGAAAGAAGATATGAAAGGCTTTAGCCAAAACAATAATAGTTTGGCTAAAGCTTTTTCTATTTTAATATTAAATTCCTCTGGCTGTAACCAGGGGCTATGCAAAAAACTTCGTTCCCGATATCGAAATTTCGGTTAAGTTTTGCCACAATCCGAGCTACTGCGAACAGGTGAGGCAATTCTACGAATCTACACGAATTATAAAATGTCAATCTAAAAAATCTGCTAAAATCTGCGAGAAAAAACTCGCGCACCTTATGTATAAAGATGCTTCGGGATTGCGAACTTTGTGGTTAAGTCCGCCACCAATTCGCAAAAAACAAAATTTATAATACTAATCTTTCATTATTAAAAGTTTTAATTAAAATTAATATCATTTTACACAAATTCAAAACCTTATTATAGTATTGATCATTAAATTCGTTTTCAATTTAAAAGTATACAAAACAAAGAATAACCGATAAAACAGGCAAATATGATGTTTCGAAAAAACATATTTTTTATATGGCTTTTTGTGGTATTGAATATTCCATTTTTTGGTAATGCCCAGACCACTACCCGCCCCAATATTCTGATTATCATGACCGATCAGCAAACGGCCGATGCCATGAGTATTGCCGGTAACAAAGACTTGCGCACCCCTGCAATGGATAAATTGGCCCAAAACGGTATCCGTTTTACAAAAGCATACTGCGCTCAGCCTCTTTGTTCTCCATCACGATCTGCGATAATGAGCGGAAAAATGCCCTTTGAAAATGGTTTTGTTGGAAACGCTCCCGAAAAAGACGGTCAATGGCCGGATGATCTTTTGATGATGGGAAAAATTTTCCAAAACGGAGGTTATAAAACCGGTTATGTAGGCAAATGGCATTTACCGGTTCCTACTACTAAAAAAAGTCAGCATGGTTTTGAATATATCGAAAACACCAATTTCCAGGATTATAACGATGCGGCAACACCTTCTTTCTGCGCACGTTTTATTAAGGAGAATAAAAACATGCCTTTTTTGCTTGTTGCTTCCTTTTTGAACCCACATGATATTTGCGAATGGGCCCGTGATGAAGATTTAAAAATGGACATTTTGGAAAAAGCCCCGCCTGCAGATCAATGTCCCGCATTACCTGCCAACTGGAAAATTCCCAATTACGAACCTAAAATTGTTCGGGATCAGCAAAAAGTGAGTTTTAGAACATATCCAACCGTAAATTGGACACCGGATCAATGGCGTCAATACCGTTGGGCTTATAATCGTTTAGTCGAAAAAGTAGATGGTTATATCGAAATGGTTTTGGCTTCTTTAAAAAAATATGGCATAGAAAAAAATACGATTATTGTTTTTACAGCCGATCACGGCGATGGTTATGCAGGACACAGCTGGAATCAGAAACAAATACTATATGAAGAATCAGCCAAAATACCTTTTATCATTTCAAAAATTGGCGAATGGAAACCCCGAACCGATGATTTGCTGGTTTGTAATGGCATAGATATCATCCCAACCATCTGCGGTTTTACCGGAGTCCCAAAACCTGATTATCTAAAAGGAATTGACATCAGCAAAAAAATAGAAAATTCAGCCTTAAAACTTCGCGATACTTTAGTGATCGAAACCGATTTTGCCGATAACGAAGAATTATTAAACATAAGCGGACGTGCCGTAATTACTAAAGATTATAAATACATCGTTTACAATAAAGGCGACTTAAAAGAACAGCTATTTAATTTAACCACAGATCCGGGAGAAATCACCAATCTGGCAGTAAACAAATCGTATAAAAAAGAACTAATTGCGATGCGTCGTTATCTAAAACAATGGTGCAAAACGAATGGAGATTCCTTTCAGTCGGGATTATAAATGGGCCTAAAGAATAATTTTATGAAAAAAACATATACGATATTGCTATCATTACTCGCTTTTTCTGTTTTCAGTCAGCAACAGCCCGCAATGATAAAACTAACAGCAGAAAAACTACATTCAAGAGTACGCGAATGGCCATATCCTGTAAACGGAATTACAGTCCCGACCAACGCTCCTGCCCTGCTCTGGCCAGCGACAAATGGAAAAGAAACAGTAAAACCCATGGAAAGCGGTAGCGAAGTGCCCGAAGATCCAAACATTGGCAATGTACGATACAAAATAATGATTGCCAGTGACAAGAATTTCACTCGTGATTTGATCGCAAGCGCCGAACAACGTTGGGCCGTTTATCCGTTGCATCAGGCATTAAAAGCAGGAAAATGGTACTGGAAGTACGGTTATGCCTTAAAAGGCTCCAATCAATGGACATGGTCTTCTGTTTACGATTTTGTGGTGGATGCCAAATATGCCAATGAAAAAGTTTCACCACCCATAACCGAAGTATTAAAGCGCAATGAAGGATCTCATCCGCTTTTATGGGATATGAACCGTATTGGTGAGAATTTTTATAAAAACAATCTGGAAAATCCCGAAGCCAAAAAGTTTATCGCTTACGCGGAAAAGCTAATGCTGGCTCCGCTACCAACTGAGAAACCACAAAGGGTAATTGATACAACCGGAAAAAATAAATTAGAAAAAAAGATCATCATAGAAAGAATGTATCATGGTTTTGGTGATGCGGTTGGTACTCCGGTACGCAATTTATGCATCGCTTACCAATTGACCAAAGATGAACGTTTTATTCTCGATGCCAAACGCAGGGCCATAAATATCGCCAACATGAATCCTGACGGATTGGCAACTGGTGACGATTTTACAAGCGGTGCAGTCTTAGAAGCTCTGGGCTGGTTTTATGATGCCGGATATCAGTTTTTAACCCCACAGGAAAAAGAACTTTTCAAAAACATCATTACCATTAGGGCAAAACGCGTTTACAATCATTTGCCCAACCGTTTTGAATTGCATGTCAGCGATAATCATGTTTGGCAAATTACATTGCGAAATCTTGCAATTGCAACTGTTGCCGTGATTAATGACGTTCCTGAAGCCAAAGAATGGCTGACGTATATGTACGAAGTCTGGTCTGCACGTTTTCCGGTTCTGGGTACCACAGATGGAGGCTGGCACGAAGGAAACGGCTACTTCAGAGTCAACTTTAAGTCGATTATTTACTTGTCGCAAATGTTTGGCGATTTTAGCGGAGTCGATTATTTCAAATTACCATGGATGGAAAATCTTCCGTATTATATGATGTATACACATCCAACAGGTGCTGCAAGTACTGCAATTGGCGATATGTGGGAAAACATTCCGTACATCGTAAAAGGCGAAGCCTGGTTTGCAGATGCACTTACTTATAAAATGAATAATCCATACTTAAACTGGTACGTTGATGGTATAAAAAGAGATTACCCTGACTACTACCACGGCACAGATGATTTCTTATTCTTTAGATTATTAAATTATAAACCCAATAGAAATTTACCTGCCACCTCGCCTGCTGACCTTCCTAAAACCCGCAAATTTGGTGATGTGGGTGTAGTTGCGATGCACGAAGATTTGGCTCATGCCAATAAAACCCTAAGCAGTTATTTGTTCAGCAGTCCGTTTGGTTCTTCTGGTCATGGACACGCTTCTCAGAATGCTTTTACCATCAATTTTAAAGGAAAAGTAATCTTTGGCGGAACAGGTTATTACAGTAATTTTAGCGATAAACACAATCTATTATATTACAGAACGTCAAAAGCATATAATACCATTTTGGCCGACAGCCTCAACCAGAAAATTGGTGAAGAAGGTTATGGCTGGATTCCAAGAGCCATTTCGGGAAAACACATTCAATATGCTTTGGGAGATGCCAGTAATGCCTGTGGTGAAATCAAAAGTGAGTTTTGGCTGGACCGGTTCAAACAAATCAATGTCGTACCAAGCAAGGAAAATGGTTACGGAGATCCTGGCGTAACTTTATACCGCAGGCATATGCTGCAATTAGAAGGCGGCTATATTGTTTTGTATGACGAATTAGAAGCTAAAAATCCAATAAAATGGACCACACAATTTCATTGTCCGTACTATACGATCGAAGGCGAAAATTCGGCGAATGCCAAGCAACAAAATTTTATCGTAAAAACAGATTTAGGAAACATCAATGCCAGTGTATTTGCAGATAGTCCGCTAAAGATGAAAGTACACAACAAGTTTTACGAGGCTGCTGTTAACTGGAATAAAGTGACTAATGATGAGGGAAAAATCAAAGAATTTAAAGATCAATGGCATGCCGGAATTACATCTGAAGCCCAACAAAAATTTAGATTTTTAACCATTATACAAGTCAAAAACGGTCAACTCGATGTCATTAAAAAGATCTCAGCCAATAACGGTCTCTCACATTTACAAATTGGAGATTGGGACATACAGGCACAATTAGACGGTGAAAAACCTGCCGCTTTACAAATTGCCGGAAAAACTGTAAAATCATTATTCAATTACGGAAGTTTGCCCGTTAAATTTGAAGGAAAAGCTTATTTCCCTAAAATTGAAGGAAGTTCTGTATTGCTGGAATCAGAAGGAAAAAAAGTAAATACACAAGAAGCTGTAGACGAACTGCCGGATGTAGCTAAATATGATAAGAATTAAAACAAATAAATGTTTGCTTTTTCTTTAATTTAGAGGTTAGTTTTCTTTTTAAAGAAGAAAAACAGAAAATAAATATAATACCATATTCATGAAGAAAACGATTGCTCTAATTGCGTTTTTCTACCTTATTCTTTCCGGTGCACAGAGCCATGCGCAGGTTCAGGATCGATATTTTCGTAATATCTCGGTCGATAAAGGCTTGTCGCAAAGTTCGGTTTTTGCCATACAGCAGGATACTCTTGGTTTTATCTGGATTGGAACTCAGGACGGTTTAAATCGTTATGACAGCAAAGGTTTTAAAGTATACCGACCAATCAAGAACGTAAAGAATAGCTTGCAATCGTATTATATCCGAAGCTTATTTACAGATCATAAAGGCCAATTATGGGTGGGCGGAAATCAGGGCATCAGTGTTTATAATTATGATACCGACAGTTTTATCAATTATACGCTGCCGCGAAATATTGGCGAATGGTATATTTCATCTGTCACAGAAGACAAAGAACACCGAATCTGGGCGAGTTCTATTGCAGGAGACGTTTTTGTGTTAAATCCAAAAGAGGAAAAATTTACGGCTGTAAAGTTTAATGCTTCTTCTCATGAAATTAAAAAAATAGCTTATATCGGACTTTGGCAGCAGCAAATTATTCTGGGGACCGACGTTGGCCTTTTCAAACTAAATCCAAAAACACACCAACTGGCTCAAATTAATTTAGGCGTAAAAAAAACCTATATCAATGATGTTTATATAGATCGCAAAAAATTATGGATCGCTACCGAAGGCGAAGGTGTGATTCAGTATAATGCTGAAAACAGACAAACATCTTCCCTACTACACAGCGCCGGAACCAATAGCGTTGCTGATAATAATATTAGATGTGTGGGAAAAGACACAGAAGGAAATATCTGGCTGGGAACTTTTAAAGGTCTTTCTATTTTTAATCCGTCCAGTAAATCTTTCACCAATTATTACCATCAAATTTCTCAGCCGTTTACCATCAGCCAAAACTCCGTTCGTTGTTTTTTTAGGGATAAACAAAACGGAATCTGGCTAGGAACATATTACGGCGGTTTGAATTATTATCATAAAAATGATATCAAATTTAATCTTTTAAGTCAAAACTCAGGAAAACCATCTTTAAATGATGAAGTTATTGGTGTCATCAAACAAGATGCAAAAGGAAATTTCTGGATTGGAAGCAATGACAAAGGCTTAAATTACTGGAATAAAGATGCCAACACGATTACCTATTATTCAAACAGCGAAAATAATCCAAACAGTTTAAGTTCCAACAACATCAAAGCTATTGCATTTGATGATAACGGTAATGTACTAATTGGTACGCACAACGGCGGATTGAATGTACTGAATCCCAACAGCGGTTCTGTACAGCGTTTTCTGCATGACGAAAACAATCCCGCTACAATCGCCGGAGATTTGGTTTACAGTTTATTAAAAGATTCTAAAGGACGTATATGGGTGGGCACCAGATCAGGATTAGATCAGTTTCATCCGGAGACCAAAACATTTACACACATTCATTTGGACAAAGCCGGAAAACGACTGACTTCTGACGATATTACATTTTTGTTTGAAGACAGTAAACACAGAATCTGGATTGGAACTACAAACGGAGTGACTCTTTTTTATCCCGATACACAGTTATTTGGAAACATCGGACACGGAAAATTAAGCGACGATATTGTAAACTGTATTACCGAAGATCAGAAACACAGAATCTGGCTTGGCACAAGAGAAGGCCTGCGATTGTATGATGAAACTCAGGAATCTTTCATTAGTTTTAAAGCCGGAAAAGATTTCGTGAAAGAAACCATCTACGGAATCATTCCGGATGACGATGGAAACCTCTGGATTTCAACCAACCGAGGACTTATCAAATTTAATCCCGACAAAGGCTCTGTACAAACTTTTGACGAAAGCGATGGCCTTCAAAACAAACAGTTTAATGATTATGCTTTTTATAAAGCAAAAGACGGAATGCTGCTTTTTGGCGGCATAAAAGGGATTTCATATTTCTACCCGTCAATGATTAAACAGCAGCCGCTTCCCCTAAAACTAAGTTTTACAGGTTTAGAAGTCTTAAATAAAAACGTTGCGGTGGCAGATGAAACAGATATTCTGGAAGAACATATCGATCAGGCCAATGAACTTGAAATTGGACCGGAGTACAAACAATTCAGCATCTTTTTTAATACCTTCAATTACATCTCTTCGAACAGAACGTACTATTACTATAAATTAGAAGGAATCGACAAAGATTGGCAGCGTACAGACCAATTAAAAGTCAGTTATAGTAATTTACCGGCAGGGAAATATAATTTCCAGATCAAGGCTATAGGTCCAAATGGTGAAACGAGTGCCGTTAGGAGCATAAAAATTACAATGCTTCCACCTTGGTATAAAACACTTTGGTTTTCATTTTTATTACTTGCCATAATTAGTGGTGCTATCTATATTGGCTTTGAAATTATAAAAGGAAGAATAAGAGCCGTTCAACAACTAAAATTAGAGCGAATTGATAAAGAACGTGTCAATTATATCAATCAGGTAAAGATGGATTTCTTTACTAATGTATCGCATGAGTTAAGAACACCTTTAACCTTGATTTTAGCACCTTTAGAAGAATTATTAAAAATGCCTTTTGCTGATAAAATTTCTAAAAAGAAACACGAATTAATGTTCATCAACGCCAAACGACTTTACAATTTAGTGGATCAGCTTTTTGAGTTTAGAAAAACCGAAATGGGAACACGCCAGCTCAAAGTAGGCAAAGGTGATATTGTCACTTTTACAAAAGAAATTTTCGAATCATTTAAACCGCTTTCAGAGAAAAATGGTATTCAGTACAGTTATCATTCAGAAGAACCCCAGCTTTTATTTTACTTTGATAAAGATGCGATGGAAAAAATCTTGTTCAATCTTTTATCAAATGCTTTTAAATATACCAAAACAGGCCAAAGTATTCATGTAGAATTAGTGAAGAAAAATGACACGGTACAAATAAAAGTTACCGACACGGGGGTGGGAATCAGCGAAGAAGATTTATCTAAGGTTTTTGATCGTTTTTATCAGGTAAACAATCGTGAGATGAATTTAGGTTCAGGTGTAGGATTGGCCTTTACGAAACGTTTGGTCGAATTGCATCATGGCGAAATTACAGCCGAAAGTGCTATGCAGAAAGGAAGCACTTTTACCGTAACGATTCCGACTGCTGACCAGGTTTATAAAAATGACCAGCAAATTGAAGAATCACTTTATGACCTGTCTATTATATCTGATAATGAACTGGAAACAGACGACTCTTTATTGCCGGAAGAAAATGAAATCACAGACAGAGATCAGCCTCTTAAATTGCTCATTGTAGACGATAATAAAGAAATTTTGGATTATCTGCAGGATTATTTTAGTAAAATATATGATGTTACTGTGGCTTTTAATGGCCAGATGGCATTAGATCTTTTAGAAATCCAGCCGTTTGATCTTATCATCAGTGATGTTATGATGCCGGAACTCGACGGATTGCATTTTTGTAAAAAAGTAAAACAAAACATTAATACATCACACATTCCGTTAATGCTTTTAACCGCGAGAAACGAAACCAGCCAGCAAATAAAAGGACTTGAAATGGGTGCCGACGATTATATTACCAAACCATTTTCTACACCGTTGCTGGCGGCAAAAATTACAAATTTGCTGCGTTCCCGTAAACGATTAAAAGAATACTATTCTGTTGGCAAAGAAATGGTTCCGGAGAATATTGCCTTTAATACACTTGATGAAGAATTTTTAAAACAAGCCATACAAATTGTAGAAGATCACCTGGCCGATTCTGAATTTTCTGTAGATCAGTTCAGTAAAGAAATCGGAATGAGCCGTTCGAACCTTTACTTGAAATTAAAGGCTATAACAGGCGAGTCTGCAATGGATTTCATAAAAAGAATCCGATTTAAAAAAGCCGTAGAATTGATGCAGAGCAAACGATACACCATTGCGCAGATTACATACATGTGCGGCTTTAACTCGCCATCGTATTTCTCAACCGCATTCAAACAACATTATGGCTGTATGCCAAGCGAATACCTGGCAAAACTAGAAGAACCTAAAGAATAACTCAAACAACACAACTACTATAATAATGAAAAAACTACTTTCAGTCTAATGAAAACCAACTAAAAAAGGCTTTTAAACAGGCCACAATCAAGTTATAAATTTCGGTTTTATGACATCATAATCTCGTCTAAACGGTAAACACGTCTGGATTGGAAAGAATCAAACTATGTCTTTTCTGAACAGATTTCTTTAAAAAAATACATTAAAAAAATATCAATTATAAATACTATGAAATTAATAAGATCCTCCTTTTTACTGGCTTTTATACTGCCAGTAAGTATGATTGCACAAACGAAAGCAACAATAACAATTCAGAATAAATCGGCATTGGACCGAAAAGAAACTATTGCAGAAATCAAATGGTCAATGATACTTACCTCCTATCCGCAAATAGATACTGCAAATTTTGTTGTAATAAACCCAAATACAAAAAAACAAGTTCCCTATCAATTAGAGCACAAAGGAAATAAAGCCATTCAAAATTTACTGGTTCAATTGGATATCAAAGCAAAATCAACTGTTATTCTTTTTATTCAAAAAGGAAAACCGGAGCCTGTTACAGCCAAAACTTATGCTCGTTACGTACCGGAAAGACTAGATGATTTTGCCTGGGAAAATGATAAAATTGCCTTTCGCGCTTACGGAAAAGCCCTGGAAAAAACCGAAGGAGATGCATACGGATTTGATGTTTGGGTAAAAAGCACCTCCCAACTAGTTTTAAACGACCGTTACAAACGAAACGATTATCATATCGATCATGGCGACGGATTAGACTATTATCATGTTGGCTACACTTTGGGTGCGGGCAATATGGCACCTTATGTAAAAGATACGATTCGCTACTCAGGAAATTATCATCATTGGAAAGTGCTGGATAATGGCCCTTTACGTTCTAGTTTTCAGTTAAGTTATGATAGCTGGAATGCTGGAGGGATAAAAGTTACAGCTGTAAAAAACATTTCATTAGATGCCGGTTCTCAGCTTAATAAAATTGAAAACATTTTTACTTTTAATGATACCAAACCAATGCCGGTTGTAGTCGGGATTATAAGACGGGACAAAGCAGGCGTCATTTCCTTAAACGAACAACAAGGCATTTTAGGATATTGGGAACCTACTTTTGAAAAAGAAGGAACTACAGCAGTTGGTGCCATATTAAGTACTCCGGCCAAAAAAATGTGGGTTGATAAAGAACAACTACTAGCCAAAACTGAAGTTAAAAACAACGAACCTCTGGTCTATTATACCGGAGCGGCCTGGGACAAGGCAGGAAAATTCACCCACTCAAAACAATGGATGGATTATTTAGATCACTTTAATCAGGTAATTCAAAGCCCTTTGATTGTGACTGTAAAATAAGAGGTTACTTTTTAACACATACAACTGCTATGTTTTTATGTGTTCAAACCATAATTCTTTAAATAAAAAAACAACTCAAGATTACTAATAACCAAAAACTTAAAAAAATGTCAATTAACTTATTCGATTTAACGGGAAAAATAGCGCTGATAACAGGTGGAGTTCATGGTCTGGGAATGGCTATGGCCAAAGGACTTGGACATGCAGGTGCAAAAATTGTAGTAAACGATCATTCGTCGCAGGAAGCCGTTGATAATGCTATTGCCGAATATAAAGCAGAAGGAATAGAAGCTTACGGATATCTGTTTGATGTAACCGATGAAGCAGCTGTAATTGCTGCAATTAATAAAATAGAAGCCGAAGTTGGGCCAATAGATATTTTAATCAACAATGCCGGAATCATCAAAAGAACCCCGATTATAGAAATGGAAGTGGCCGATTTTGAAGCGGTAATAAAAGTAGATCTGACAGGTCCTTTTATCGTGTCAAAAAATGTAGCAAAAGGAATGATAGAACGCGGAGGAGGAAAAATCATCAACATGTGCTCTATGATGAGCGAATTGGGAAGAGATTCTGTAAGTGCTTATGCTTCAGCAAAAGGCGGACTAAAGATGCTGACCAAAAACATGGCAACAGAATGGGCAAAATTCAATATTCAGACGAACGGAATTGGTCCGGGATATTTTGCTACAAGCCAAACCGCACCAATCAGAGTAAACGGACATCCTTTTAACGAATTTATTATGGGCAGAACTCCGGCCGGACGCTGGGGAGATCCGGATGATTTGCAGGGTGCAGCCATCTTTTTAAGTTCTAAAGCAAGTGATTTTGTAAACGGACATATTGTTTATGTTGATGGAGGAATTCTGGCTACAATAGGAAAACCGTCTAACGAATAATAAAGCCTGCAAAATCTTAGGTTTGTCATTTCGACGCAGAAGACCCGAACGACAGCGAACAGGCAAAGCAATCTGCTAAATCTGCATAAAAAAATCAAAACAAAACTATGTGTTAAAAATACACGCCAATCAAATTCAAAAAGAGATTAAAATGATAAAAAGTACCATAGATAAAGCAACAGGATTCGAAAAACGATTTGAAAACATCAACACCGTTGTTTTCGAAAACTCGACTGCGGCATCAAAAGCTGTTGCTCAGGAAATTGCCGCTTTAATTCAATCAAAACAAAAAGAAAATAAGCCTTGTATTTTAGGCTTAGCAACAGGTTCTTCTCCAAAAGGATTGTATGCGGAATTAGTTCGTTTACACAAAGAAGAAGGTTTAAGTTTTAAAAATGTAATTACCTTCAACCTAGATGAATATTACCCGATGGAACCGGATTCTATCAACAGTTACGTTCGATTTATGAAAGAATTATTACTGGATCAGGTTGATATTTTACCTGAAAACTATCATATTCCGGATGGAACTTTGTCCAAAGAAGAAATTGCCGAATATTGTGCTGAATATGAAGCCAAAATCGAAGCTTTAGGCGGTATTGATCTGCAGATTTTAGGAATTGGAGGCAACGGACATATTGGTTTTAATGAGTCGGGTTCGCTTCAAAATTCCAAAACCAGATTAGTCGCTTTAGACCATATTACCAGAGTGGCGGCAAGTGGTGATTTTTCGGGTTTGAGCAATACGCCAAGAACAGCTATTACGCTTGGCGTAAAAAAAATTATGGAAGCCAAACAAGTTATTCTTATGGCTTGGGGAGAAGGAAAATCAAACATCATAAAAAAATCGGTTGAAGGAGAAGTTACCAATCAAATTCCGGCTTCTTTTTTACAGGAACATAACAATGCCGTTTTTGTTTTGGATAGAGAAGCTTCTTCAAAACTTACCCGAATCAACAGACCGTGGTTAGTTGAGAAAATTATCTGGACCGATAAATTGATACGAAAAGCCGTTTTAGGATTGGCATTAGACTTAAAAAAGCCAATTTTAATGTTGACCGATGCTGATTATATCGAAAACGGAATGAGCGATTTACTGGCAGATTCCGGCCCGGCATACGACATCAACATTAAAATTTTCAATAAATTACAAAACACCATTACAGGCTGGCCAGGCGGAAAACCAAATGCAGATGATACCAATCGTCCTGAAAGAGCAGAACCAGCCAGAAAACGTGTGCTTATTTTTAGTCCGCATCCGGATGATGACATTATCAGTATGGGAGGAACTTTTATGCGTTTACAGGAACAAGGTCACGAAGTACACGTGGCGTACCAAACCTCAGGAAATATCGCTGTAGCGGATGACGAAGCACTTCGTTTTGCAAGTTTTGTAATTGATTATAATGATAAATTTGGAATAACAAGTCCAGAAGCTGAGAACATTTACAAAAAAGCCATAACCTTTTTAAAAAACAAGAAAGCCAGCGAAATTGATATTCCGGAGGTTCGATACTTAAAAGGATTGATTAGAAAAGGAGAAGCCCGTGCTACAAGTCATTTTGTGGGTTTACGGGACGAACAGATTCATTTTATGGAACTTCCTTTTTATGAAACCGGAGCAATTGAGAAAAAACCTTTAGGCAAAGAAGATATTCAGCTTACAATGGATTTGATCGAGAAAATTAAACCACATCAAATATACGCCGCAGGAGATCTGGCTGATCCGCACGGAACGCATAAAGTTTGCCTTGATGCTATTTTTGAAGCCGTAAAAACTTTAAAACCCAAATCTTTTATGAAAGACTGTTGGGTTTGGCTGTATCGAGGTGCATGGCAGGAATGGGGAATTGACGAAGTCGAAATGGCAGTGCCCATGAGCCCGGATCAGGTCTTGGCAAAACGCCACGGAATTTTCAAGCACCAATCTCAAAAAGACGGTGTTGTTTTTCAGGGAACCGATGCGAGAGAATTTTGGCAAAGAGCCGAAGACAGAAACAGTGAAACAGCCCAATTATACAACCAGCTTGGCCTGGCGCATTATGCTGCTATGGAAGCGTTTGTGAGATGGGAGTTTTAGTTTAAAACCCCAGTGGAGTGAAATATTTGCAGAATTACAACAACACAATTAAAAAAAACTCCGGAGCAGCGATATATAAAGACCGTAGAAAAAATATATCGCTCTTCCGGAGTTTTATGTTGTAAACATCTATTTTTTGCCATAAACATTTCGCTTCTCTGAAGCTTACAAAAAAGCTAATAAAAGGCCAACATTATGATTTCACAGACAATTTATGCGGGCAGCGTAACAGTAAAGATTGTTCCTTTTCCAACAATAGAACTAACATCAATTAAGGCATTATGCAGGCTTACAATCTGTTTCACAACTGATAATCCAACACCATTGCCTATTTCGTAGTTTTTGTTTTTTCCACGATAAAACAAATTATAGATCTGTTCTAAATCAACTTCAGGAATACCAATTCCGTTATCGGAAAAAGTGAGTGTAATTTTATCTGCAGAAGCATTTATATCAACATGACAGGCATGATCTGCAGAATATTTGCAGGCATTTTCCATAATATTAGAAAAAGCAATTTGCAATAGATACGGATTGCCAAAATAATTATAGAAATTCGAATCAGTATCGTCTAAATTCGTGTAACTAATACCTATTCTGTATTTTACATCTTTTTTATTTAACAGATTCAACTTGGCATCTACCAGAACCTCATCTATTCGAATATTTGACATTTTTATTTGTGATCTGTCATAATTCGCACGGGCAAAATCAAGAAGCGCCGTAGACAGCTGAGAAACATGATTGGCTTCTTTTAAAGCATTATCTAATGACACTTTATAATCCTCAATCGTTCGGTTGAGTTCTTTTCCGAGTTCAATTTCTGCAATTAAAATAGAAAGCGGCGTACGAAACTCATGCGATATGGTGGTTACAAAATTCCGGTGGTTATTAAAAGATTTTTCTAACCGGTTAAAGGTAGCATTAAAGGTCTGAGTGAGCTCATACAGTTCATCCTTGGCTTTTGGCACTATGATTCGCTTATTGAGATTATGCTCAGATATATCCCTAATTTGAAAAATAATGTCTTTTAAGGGTTGTAATGTATAGTAAGAAAATCCAAAACCAATTATAAATATCAAAACAATAGAGGTAAAATAAACATACAGTAAATTTTCCTTAAAAGCATTGATATGATTGAGACCTGTAACATCTGTTGCTCTTCCTACGATATAAAATTCCCTGTTATTATCTGTATATAAAATTCCCCTGTATTGGTATTTATCATCCGACCAGTTTACGTATCGGTTCTTTTTTATCGACTGCAGTATTTTTTTACTGCCCAGCGGCGGCATATTATCAGAAAAATAAAGATTAAAGTTACTGTCGTAAACACTTATATCTGCCTCGTTAAGTACTTTTTTGTTTTTTGTGTGCAGGAATTTTATAAGCTCTTTATTGATCTGAGCATCAAATATAAACTCGGCACGCCAGGTAATTTTATAATCAAGGCGGTCAAAAAATTCATCTTTTCTGTTTTTTTCGGATACAAAATAAACACTGTAAGCAAAAACAAAAAGAATAAAAGCAGTTAAAATAGCATAAGCCAGAGCGGTACGGGTTACTAATTTCATATTTTATTGCTTAAAATAAATCCCATCCCTACTTTAGTATGAATTAGTTTTTGCTCAAAACCTTTGTCAATTTTTTTTCTCAGATAAGCAATATAAACGTCGATATAATTGGTTCCTGTATCAAAATTATTGCCCCAGACATTATCAGCTATTTCATCGCGTGTAAGAAGCCTTTCAGGATTCTGCATCATAAAGTGCAGCAAATTAAACTCCTTTGGTGTAAGATTGATCGCTAAACCTTCCCGGTAAATAACCTTGGTGCGTTTATCCATTACAAGATTATTATAGGTAATTTGAGTGTTTTCTTCCAAGTTACTAACTGCATCTTTTTTACGTTGAAGCAACGCTTTAACTCTCGCATACAACTCTCGTATTTCAAAAGGTTTAACCAGATAATCATCTGCTCCGGCATCAAAACCTTCAATCTTTTCGTCGATAGTCCCCAATGCGGTAAGCATAATGATTGGAATTTTTTTTCCTGAATGACGAATCTTTTTACAAAAAGTAATGCCATCCATTCCGGCCAGCATGATATCTGTGATAATCAATTCAAAATCAATTTTCTCTAAAAGTATAAGTCCTTCTTCTGCTTCTTCTGCAATATATACCTGATACCCCTGACTTTCGAGTCCCCGTTTAAGCAATGCTGAAACCCGACTGTTGTCCTCCACTATTAAGATCTTCATTTGTATCTGTTTGCTTTTTAAATCTGAAACAAATTTACGACAATATTTTCTTTTTCTAATAGTGCAGAATCTGCAGCGTGTTTACATAAAGCCTTTACAGTTACTGATTATCAATTGTTTAAAATAAAAACAGATCATTTTCTAATAACATTCTAAAGCCTTTCTAATACTTTTCTAATAACCGAAAGACTACGCTGAATCTACCTTTGTCATGTCAAAAACAAGTAGTGATTGCTACTAAACAAAATGTAAATTTCAACTAAACATGAAAACAGGTTATTTAAAAATTGGGATATGTTTTTCTCTGCTAACAGGGTTAATCAACACAGTAAGTGCCCAAAAAAAGAACGATTTTGGAAACCCAACGCTTACACATTATCTAAACGACGAAAAAACGCGCTCTTTGTCTTTTAGCGGTTATACCGAAATATGGGCCCGTTATTTAGAACTAAATCCGGGGAGTCTTGTAAATGGCGAGCAAGTAAATAGTATTTCGGACTTATCATTACGAAGAGTAAGGGTAAAAATGGCATATCAGCCTACAGAGAAGTTCTCTTTTATTTTGCAGGGAGGTTTAACAAATGTCAACGTAGCTTCTAAAACAACACCAACTTTTGAACTTTTAGATGCTTATGCAGAATATAAATTTAATGATATCATAGCTGCCGGTGCCGGGCGCTCTACATGGAGAGGATTGTCAAGATTTACCACCGGACCTTTAAATACGCTATTGTATGATTTACCTTCTTATGCTACCGGAAACGCTGGCATATCTGATGAAACAGTGAGAGAATTAAGTGTGTATGCCAAAGGACAAATTGGTAAATTAGACTATCGTTTGGTCATTGCAGATCCTTATACCAATGTTAGTGCAGATCCGAAGTATAATGTGGCAACTTTTAGTAAAACACATCCTAACAAAGACTATTCAGGTTATTTTAAATATGAGTTTTTTGAAACTGAAAACAACTCTTCTCCATTTCATTCCGGAACCTATAATGGTAAAAAGAAAGTACTTGCGTTAGGCGCGGGATTCGAATACATGCACAATGCATTATGGCATTTAGACGAAACGAAAACTACCATTAATGATGATGAAAAAAGCTTTGCTGTTGACCTTTTCTATGATACGCCAATAAATAAAGAACGCGGTACCTCTTTTAGTGCATATGCTATGGCTATGAATAATAATTACGGCCCTAATTATGTACGCTATTCCGGTGTGAGTAATCCTGCAAGCGGTGTAAATACAGATCAAAGCAGTCTTAACGGAGCCGGTAATAACTCCCCTGTCATAGGAACCGGCAATACCTACTATCTACAAGTTGGCGGTACATTACCCTACTTTAATAAAGACAAAAACAATCTGCAGCTGCAACCTGCAGCAAGTGTAATGCTGTCAGATCTTGACGGACTTCATGATAAGGCTTTGACTTATGATGCCGGTGTGTCATTACTAATGAACGGTATGTCGTCAAGACTGACTGTTGATGCTCAAAACCGACCAATCTATGCGTTAAACAATCTTGGTCAGGCTGATGTATCTGACAGAAAATGGCAGTTTGTTCTAAAATACAGAATCGATTTTAATTAAAACTTTACATTATGAAAAGAAGAAATTTTATTATCACATCAGCGAGTGCGGGAGCACTTGCCCTTACAGGGGGAAAAGTATTAGCCAACACTATGAATACAACAGAAAATCGTACCAAAACAGTTTATTTTCATTATCTCCTGTTTTGGCTTAAGCCCGAACTTACAGCAGCTCAGGTAAAAGACTTTGAAAACTTTTTTGAAGGGTTAAAAAAACTGCCTTACGTAAAAAATGTACGTTACGGAGGACCTGCAAACTCAACTCCAAGACCCGTTATGGACAATTCTTTTACTTATAATGCTTCGATGGAATTTGATTCTCTTGAAGACTTAGAAACTTATGGTAAACTGGCCGGCCACCTTGCTTTGGTAGCAAAATATAAACCATTTTTTAATAAAATGATGGTTCACGATTCTGTATACAATCAATAATAAAATAATTATTACTTTTAAATTTAATATCAAATGAAAAATTTATTAAAAGGATTTATCCTAACTGCAGTTATTATGACAGCAAACAGCAATTACGCACAAGACCATAAAAAAGTTTCGGTAAAAGTTATGGAAGAAGCGGCAGACATTCCTGCTTATCGCCTGATTAATAAACCTGATGGTACCTGTTCATTCGAAAAAGGTTCTATACCATCATTAAAACACATGAATACAGCTTCGTTCTGGTACAGTAATAAAACTGAAGAGTGGGAAAAAAATGCACATCCTGCTCCAAGGAAACAATATGTAATCACTGTTAAAGGTAAAATTAGATTTAAAGTATCAGACGGCAGTACTTTTATAATAGAACCTGGTGTAGTATTACTTGCTGAAGATCTTAAAGGAAAAGGCCATAGCTGGGATATGGTCGACAGCGATGTCTGGGAACGCTTATATATTCCTATTACCGAAAATTCAGACGACCTTTTTAAACCTGATTCTAAATAATTTCGGTCATTCACATAAGATTGCTTAAAAAAGATACTTCGGTATCTTTTTTTGCATAATACCTTTTGAAGCATTACATCTATTAGTGAAGATTTAATAACCAAGGCTCAAAATTGTATAAATTTTCCTGTGACAGAAGTAGTAATTTTAAATAAATCTAATCGCAAAAATTAGATTATTGATAAGCTATTAATTTTAAACTGATTGATATGAATTCCGAAAACTACTTTTATACGTCTGAAGAATCTTTAGGCGATATGACCTATTATGAAGAGCAACTGTTATTAAATTACGACGATTATCTGGAAGCTTTTGAAGCAAAACTAAGTGCCAGTAACCATTACAACTTAGAACTTGGAGATCTGGAAGAAGATCTTGCAGATGATTTTGATTCGGAGTACGACGAAAACGACTGGGAAGAAGAGGATGATAATCCGAAGGAAAATAAGAAAACAAAAAAACTGAATTAGTAAATAGTATAAAAGTCGATGAGTAATCATCGGCTTTTTTTGTAAGTAACATTCAAAGAAGAGACGGTCTCACTATTTTGGTTAAATTTCGATTACAAAAGCTCTTAATTCATCCATCTTACCATCACGAAATTGCCATACATCAGTATAAGAATAGTTCACCAATTTTCCCTGCTCGTTATTAAGACTAATTTTGCCCACTGCTACAACAAAATCACCTTCGGCTATTAAATTCTCTACCATAAATTTTGGCGGTACTATATATTCTTTTGCCATGTACTCACGAACAGCCTGCTTGCCTTTCAGGGTTTGATCTCCTGTAAATATCCATTTTGTATCCTCAGTGCAAAAGGACAAAAAACCCTCATGGTCACCCGAGGTAATAGCTGAATTTGCCTTTATCAGTATTTCTTTATTAGTAAGTTTCATAAATTATTTATAATCTTATTTTTTCAAATATTCTCAATTCTTCAATATACAGCGATAATTTTTAGACAAAAAAAGCACCGGCCAATGGCAGGTGCTTTATATTCTTTCTCTAAGTAGTTTTTAAGCTACTACTACGTTTACAGCGTTTGGTCCTTTTTTACCTTCTGCTATGTCGTAACGCACTTCATCGTTCTCACGAATATTTTCTGACAAACCTGAAACGTGAACAAAAATTTCACTTCCACCGTTCTTTGGAGTAATAAATCCAAAACCTTTTTCTTCATTGAAGAATTTTACTGTACCTTCTTGCATCTTAATAATTATTTATTGACAGTAAATATATTAAAATTTATGGCATAATATTGAAATTCAATATTTTAATTGTAAAAAAATATAAAACTTTTCTCATCAAATGCTTTTGGCAAACAAAATAGTTCAAAAAAGGTGTGCTGTTATTTTGTACGTCCAAAAGCCACCCTTTTGTAAATCAGGGAGTTTATTGTCTTTATTTGAAAAAATTTAACGCCATCCCAATGCAGGGGCAATATATTTTAATATCGAAGACAATATATGCACATTGTACTCAACACCTAATGTGTTGGGTATTGTAAGCAGCACTGTATCTGCTTCCTGAATGGCTTCGTCCTGAGCCAGCTCTGCGATAAGTTTATCCGGCTCAGCTGCATAACTTTTCCCAAAGATAGCCCGTTTATCACTTTCTATATTACCAAAAGTATCAGAACCTCTTCCCTGATCTCCAAAGTAATATTTGTCCTGATCGTTGACCAGTGCAAAAATAGAACGGCTTACCGAAACCCTTGGCTCGCGCTGATGTCCCGCTTTTTTCCATGCTTCTTTATATAATCTGATTTGTTCTGCCTGCTGGATATGAAAAGGTTTTCCGTTTTCGTCGTACTTGAGGGTAGAACTTTGCAGGTGCATTCCGTTTTCTGCTGCCCAAATAGCGGTAGCATTAGAGGCTGCTCCCCACCAGATTCTTTCCCTTAATCCTTCAGAATGAGGTTCGAGGCGTAATAAACCAGGCGGATTTGGGAACATTGGATACGGGTTTGGCTCAGCAAATCCCTCCCCTTTAAGTTTATCTAAAAATTCCAATGCTTTTTTACGTCCCATATCAGCATCTGTTTCGCCTCCTAGAGGTTCATAACCAAAAGAACGCCATCCATCAATAACCTGTTCCGGTGATCCCCTGCTGATTCCTAATTGTAATCTTCCCTCAGAAATTATGTCTGCTGCACCGGCATCTTCTACCATATACAATGGGTTTTCATACCGCATATCGATTACTCCTGTACCAATTTCTATTTTGCTCGTTTTGGCACCAATAGCCGAAAGTAACGGAAAAGGTGATGCTAACTGCCTTGCAAAATGATGTACCCGGAAATAAGCGCCATCCAGACCAATTTCTTCTGCAGCAACGGCCAAATCTATAGACTGAAGCAGTGTATCGCTTGCTGTACGGGCTTTATAGGAAGGATGATCTGCCCAATGCCCAAACGATAAAAATCCTATTTTCTTCATAGATAGCACTATTATTATTTATAATACCAAATATACGCATCATTATCGAGTGCGTTTATAATCTTTGCAGAGAAAATATTTATTAAGTTGTTGAGCGCTCTTAGAATAATACATGGATCATTCTGGTTATAATCGCTGCTGTTCTTCGGTTTGGGATTCTTTCTTTTTGCTGACCAGGTTCTGATTTCCAAAATTATAACGAAAACCTATTCTAATGCTCTGGCTATCACTATAAGACTTAAAATAATTATACTGATTTGCATAATCAGTAACAACTTTTTCTTTTTCACCACGATAAATATCTGAAATGATCGCATATACTTCGCCATTGCCTTCCCATATCTTCTTACGAATGGCTGCAGAAAGGTTTGAGGTCTGACTGAAAACAAAAGTACCCTGTACGGAGGACGAATTGTATTGAAAATTTAATTCGGCATTAAGGTCTTTCTTTTTATTAAGCACAAAACGGTTGGTGATACTGGTATTATAAGTAGGTTTACCGTTTTTGTATAAATTGCCATCCCTGCCCTGAAAACGATCTTCGACATAGCTCAGTCCCGCCTGTATTCCGGATTCCCAGAAATCGTACAAGGTAAGATTGGTATTAAACTCAAGTCCAAAGGCAAAATCCTGTTTAATATTTGTAAAATGATACACCAGCATTTTAGTATCATATTCCTGATAAGAAATTTCCATCGATGGATCTTTTTCCAGACGGTAAAAAAGATCAAAATTGTACTTATTTTTTAGTGTATACAGCAAATTAATGTTATGACTAATGGTAGGCAATAATTTAGGATCGCCCATAAAATAGGAATAGGAATTGTAATAAGAACGAAACGGATTCAGCCTGCTGTATTGTGGCCTTGTAATTCTCTTGCCGTAAGAAATTCCAATTTCGTGGCCTTCTGCTGCTTTATAAAGACCGTAAAAGGTTGGAAAAAGCTTAAAATAATGCTGCTCGTTGACCTCAGAAGTCGTAACGGAGTTTCCTTCCAGTGCTGTATATTCGCCACGCAGTCCGGCTTTTATACTCCATTTTCCAAATTCTTTATTATAACTCGCATAACCTGCCACTATTGACTCATCATAAAGAAAAAGGCTTGTTCTATTGGGATTATTCACGAGATTACCATCGATTTCGTCTTTATAGTCAAGATTGCTTTCTGCCTTTACGTTGCCAAATTTTAGTCCTGCTTCCAGTGTACCGTTTTTTTCATTCGAATAATCTGCCTGTGCTGAAAAAAGCTGAATATTCTGTACATTATCACTAACAAAGCGTCCGCTACGATAAGGATTTTCATCAGGAAGTGAAAATGCAGAAGTAATATCCTGACGCTCCTGACGCCAATATTCGGTATAGTCTGCTGCGACCGACACTTTTTCTCTTCCGCTAAACAAATGCTCATATGACATATTGTACGCATTGTTTGTTAGTGGATTTTTGCGATTGTTTTGCGTTACATACATAGAATCAAGTACTCCATTGCCTCCATAAATAAATGTGGGTACTGTAAAGTTTCCCTCCTGTTTTTTTCCTATAAATCCAGTTCCTCCAACAGCAACTGTATTTAGCGAATCAATTTCATACGAGGCTTGAAGACGATAAGAATGCTGTGCAAGCGACTTTGACTTTCGTCTCATAATACTTTCCCAGCGTGAATCGACGGAACCGTCTTCTTTTAAATAATCTACAACATCGATCCCTTCATTAACATATACGCCAGAACCAAAACCATATCTTCCTTCCAGAGATAATTTTTTTCCTTTATAAAACTGGTTTATAGACGCAATCCCTTTAGGATAAATCGACTGTATGTAAGCTGTGTTTACAGATCCTTTGTATCCTAATGATAAGCTCTTTTTTAATTTAATGTTTAAAACAGCACTTCCCTGCGCCTCATATTTTGCAGGCGGATTGGTGATCACCTCTATCGATTTTACTTCTTCACCCCCCGTATTTTCTAAAAACTGTTTTAATTCTTCCCCGCTAAGATATACCTTCTTATCATTGATGGTCACCAGAATGCTCTGGCTGCCACGAATGCTTATTGCTCCTCCGGAACTGGTTATGACACCGGGCGTTTTTCCCAAAATTTCCCAGGCATTGTTGGAAGCAAGAGAGGAATTTTCTACTGTAAACTCGAGCCTGTCAACCTGTCTTTTTACCATAGGCTTTTTTGAAGTAATGGTTACATTATCCAGATTGTTTGTCATTTCTTTTAAAGAAATTGCGCCCAGGATCGTATCTTTTTGAACCGTTATCTTTTGGTAATACTCTTCAAAACCTATTGTTTTTATTTTTATCAGGTAATCGCCTTTTGCTATAGCAGGAAAACGAAAATCTCCGGACTCACTAGTCTGTGTCGTTTTGTAAATTAAAGAATCTCTTACCTGCAAAAGCAGTGCATCTGCGAAAGGTACGGCTTGATTAGAGCCGTCAATCACCTTTCCAGACAGGGAAATCTCCTGCGAATATCCCGCAAAAGAACCCAACAACAGTAACATAATTAATTTTTTCATTGATGATTTATTTGATGCAAAGCTCAGTAAATCATTTTCTGAAATGGGTTAACAGAGGGTTAACGAAGGGTTAAACCCCTAAAGATGAAAAGCCAATTGTAAACACAAAAAACTTTTTGCAAAACACATTTTGGCCCTGACGTGGTTTTGCGTGGCTTATTGTTTTTAAATTTGGTTAACGTAGGGTTAATGATAATATTTTTAAATAGAAAAAGACCTAAATGCAATAGCTTTGTCCTGACAAAACAAACCAGGTAGCTTTGTCAATTAAAACTTTAAAGACAGATGAAAAGAAAAATAATGCTCTTGATTGGTGCCTGTATCTTTACAGTAATAGCCCTTACCTCTATACAAGGCTACTTTATCTACAACACTTATCAGCTGAATGAAAAGGAAATAAATACTGCCATTAAAAAACAAATCTCACGTCTGGAAGATACTGAAGAATGGGAACAACTGAACGATAAATGGGCAACACGTTCAAAAGAATACTCAAAGGAATATCTTAAAGGAAGTGTAACAAAGCAAAATTTCATTCAATATCTGAGTGCCAACAAAGATTCGCTTTCTACGGCCATGAATGACTATATGAAAAAAATGGAAAAACCCGAAGATTATGATATTGATTATTCTATTTATCTTAATTCGATAATACTTGTAAACAATAAAAAAACAGATACCTTATTTAAGGGAAAAGCACTGATCTTAACCAATGGCACCTTAAAGAAAAACCAAATTCTCTCTTCTATAGGACGCTGGGAGATTAAAGATAGTGATACTGAACTTTCAATGATTGTAAAAAGCGAGCGTTATTATAGTTTTGATAAGTTGCAGCAAACGATTATTTCTAAGATGGCCGGTTTATTGCTTTTTTCGGCGGTACTAATGGTTTTTGTAGTTTTCTTGTACTATATGTCGCTAAAAAACCTGATTAGCCAAAAGCGAATTGCCGATATCAAAACAGATTTTGTGAATAATATTACACATGAATTTCAAACGCCGCTCGCTACGATGGATATTGCCATAAAAACTTTGCAGCGAAAGGACGAACAAATGAGCCCGGAGCATTATAAAAATACACTCGCCATGATTGCCAGGCAAAATGAAAGGCTTCAAAAATTGTTTCGACAGGTAACAGAAGCTTCTGTAATGCCTATTGCCAATAAAAACCTCATTCAGGTTACTGATGAAGAAATCAAGGATATGATTGATGATTTTAAGCTTTCAAAACCAGATGCAGTTATTGAATTTTCCTGCCAAAGAGAAGCTTTTAGTATTCCGATGGATCGTTTTCATTTCAATACAATTCTGATTAATCTTTTAGATAATGCCGTGAAATATGGCGCGGATAAAATCGAGGCAGATTTAAAAATAACAGACAAAGACTTTATTCTTTCTGTAAAAGACAACGGAAAAGGCATCCCAACCCAGGAACAAGTTTCTATATTTGATAAATTCTACAGGGTCGAAAAAGGAAATATCCACAACAGCAAAGGTCTTGGCCTTGGTTTATTCTATATCAAACAATTGGTCGAAACCTATAGCGGAAACATCAGCGTGGTAAGTGCAGAAGCCAAAGGATCTCTATTCATTATTACAATTCCAATATGAAACAGCATATATTATTAGCCGAAGACGATTTTGATTATGCTTCGATATTAAAACAATATCTTGAATTTTCAGGTTTCAGGGTAACCTGGACGAAAGATGGTAAGGAAGCCCTGAAGATTTTTCCGGATACAAAACCGGATATCTGTGTTCTGGATGTCATGATGCCACATATGGATGGTTTTACCCTGGCCGAAAACATCATTGACACTTATCCGGAAACGCCTTTTATCTTTCTTACAGCAAAAAGCCTGAAAGAAGACAAAATCAAAGGATTGAGACTTGGTGCCGATGATTATGTCGTAAAACCTTTTGAAGTTGAAGAACTGATTTTACGGATTCAGAATATTCTGAAACGAACCCAAAAAAGCATAGCCGGAATTGCTCAGGAAGATTTGGTGTTTTCTATTGGTACCTATGTTTTTGATGGTAAAAATTATACGCTCTCTCACGAAGAAATAACACATCGAATTACCGAAAAAGATGCGCACCTGATTCGGTTTTTATATGCCAATAAGAATAAACTTGTCAAACGGGAAGATATCCTGAAAGAAATATGGGGAAATGATGACTTTTTTTCCGGGCGAAGCATGGACGTTTTTATCAGCCGGTTGCGCAAATATTTCAGCAAAGATCCAAACATCTCTATCCCAAGCATAAGAGGTCTGGGATTTCAATTTAATAGCAAAGACGAATAAAAATTTAAAACTTTTACTTATGAAAATCATTTTATCTTTGACCCTGCTAATCTGGGGCGCTATAGCTCAGGCACAAACTGCCGTTGCTACTTCAGGAAATACCACGGCGGTTGCAAAGGCTCCGTCAAGACAATCAAAAACAACAAAGACATCGATTTCTGTTTCTAATTCTGATAATTCTTATTCTTTACTGGCCAACTTTGATGCGTGGAAAACCAAAAAAGTGGAGAAATTATTATCTGATAATTTAGACAGCAATTTACTATCAACTGAGGCAGGTACCAAAATTTGGAAAAAAGAAAACAAAGGCGAAACTGCTTATTCTTTTGTATTAAAGGAAGAGAAATTAAAAGTAAGCATCGACAAAGAACTAGTTTCTAATGAAACTTTTGAAAAACTAAAAGCTTTAGGAGAAAAAATTTCTGAAACACTTTCAGAAAAATAAGTTTTACTTTTTGAATTAGTAGAACCAAAACAGCTTGAGGATTTTTCCTTATTCTGTTATTATTTACAGGAAAATTAAAATGAATAATTAGCTTGTAAATATCTCAAAATAAAAAATTCCATTCGTTGTAACGAATGGAATTTTTTTATGCTTTTTAATAAGGCTTACTTCACATCAAACCATAGTTTTGTAGTAAGCAAGTCTTTTCCCTGACCTGCTACAGCTGCATTGTAATTGTTACCGTTAAGCGACTGTTCTGTACCAGGATAGAAAAAACGAGAAGGTATTTTTCCGTCCAAAACGGTAGCAGGACCAGCTGTCAAAACCGGATAATCCAGCCTTCTCCACTCTACAAACGCATCAAGACCTTGTCCGAAGAATGCGATCCATTTTTGTGTGCCTATAGATTTGGCATAATTTGTTGCGTCATATTTTACAGCTGCCTGATTAAGATAATTAGCAATTACTGTTGCATCATTAACCCCAAATTGATTGAAAGATGCTGTAATTGCATTTTTATAAAACTGCTCTGCATCTCCTGCAATAAAACCACGGGCTACTGCTTCTGACAAATTAAAAAGCGTTTCTGAATAAGACGCAATTACTGCCGGTGAAGACGAAGTCAGGAAGTACGTACCCGGTTTAGATGTTTTGGCAAAACCCTGGCTATTGGCATCACTGTTGGATAATCCGTTAGCTCCCCCTACATATTTACCAACTGTTGCATCTGATGGTAACTGAGCATAAACAGGCAAACGCGGATCTGATAATTCATTTAATTTATCCACCATTGTTTTCGAAATACGATAGTCATCACGTGTTTCAAACCATGCCGAAGCCGGATTTTGTTGTGGTGAACTAATGTAAGTAAACTTAAACGTATCATTATTGCTGCTAATTAATCCTGCAGCATCACTTGTTGCGTCTATAGCAGCTTGTTTTGCTAAAGCAGGTTCTTTATCAGAAATTCTCAATGCAATACGCAAACGAAGTGAATTCACGAATTTTTTCCATTTTGAAATATCACCTTTGTAAACCAAATCACCGGTAACAGCACCGTTTGTTGTGCTTAGTAAAGATTGTGCTTGTTTCAAATCTTCCAGTAATCCTGTGTATACTTCTTTTTGAGTATTATAGGCCGGTGTTATTTTTTGCCCAGCCTCTTTATAAGGAATGCTTCCGTAAGCATCTGTCAGCAATAAAAATGTCCATGAACGAAGGGTTAATGCAATTCCTTTATAATTAGGATTGGCCTGATCGGCAGGGAAATTCAAAATAGTATTCAAATCTGTAATCAGGGTTGCGTATCCCGTATTCCATAAAGAAACGAAAGAATTATTAGATACATCATATCTGTCCGGTTCAGTATATTGAATTTTAGCCCAATGCTGCACAAAAAGCAAAGAGGAGTCAAAATTATTTGTTGATCCCCAATACAAGTCAGACCCCTGCTTTAAGGTTCCTGTCAACAAGTAAGGTGCCAATGGTGTTTCAGTTGCATTTGGATTTTTATTAATATCATCCAGCGTATCACTGCATGAAGTCAGTGACAATGCAAATAGAGTTATATAAGCTATCTTTTTTAGCATGATTCCGTGTTTTTAAAATTTAAGATTAACATTAAGACTGAAGTTTCTTGTTGTTGGCAAGGATAAACTTTCTAATCCTTGTCCGTTTCCGGTATTGAAAGCTGTTTCAGGATCAATATTTGGCGCATCTTTGTAGATAAAGAAAAGGTTACGTCCTACTGCAGTAATACTTGCTCCATCCAATCCCAATCTCTTGGCAAATGACTTGTTGAAATTGTAAGCCAGTTTTATCTCTCTCATTTTTACAAAAGTTGAACTGTATATATAAGCTTCACTAATATTATAAGAAGCCTTGTAATATTCCTGCGCACTAAGTACCTGAGTGTTTGGAGTTCCGTCAGCATATACTCCTTTAAAGATCATACCGTCATCATATACTACTGCACCAGCCGGAGCAGTTGTACCTGCCGGAAGCAGCGTTTTTACTTTTCCGCTAGCTGTATTTGCTTCATAATAATTTAATCCGCCGTTTGCTGCATCACGTCCAGGAAGAGTACTGGCTAATACACCTGTATAAGTACCTGTTCTGTTGGTTCCTGAAAAGATTTGCCCGCCTACACTTGCATCAACAAGGAATGACAATTCAAGATTTTTGTAAGTCAAAGTATTGGTAACACCCGCTAAATAGTCCGGAGTATAATGACCTAATACTCTTTTTGTCGGATCTGCTTTTGGTAAGCCATTCGCTCCTACTACTATATTCCCATTATCATCACGTAAGTACGCTGTACCATAAAGTGCACCATAAGCTTGTCCTACAGATGCCAGTACATCAACACCTCCTGAAGAGCTAATAGTGTAGTTTTGAATCTGTTTATCATAATCAAGAATCTCTACTTTGCTCACATTCTTAGCATAATTTAACGCTACATTCCATCTGAAATCCTGAGTCTGAATAGGGTTACCATCCAATTGAATTTCGATACCATGATTGTTTATTTTACCAGCATTGATCAATTGTGTATTATAACCGCTTGCATTTGTTGTTTTTATTTCCAAAATCTGGTCAAAACTATTGGTGTTATAATAAGCAAAATCAAAATGTAATCTGTTTTTCCAGAAAGAAGCTTCAAGACCTACCTCAGTAGAACGTGTTGTTTCTGGTTTCAGGTTCTCATTAAGTTTCTTTTGAGAAGAGGTTTGAATAGGATTTCCGTCGAATGCAGTTTGAAAATTATAAACTGTAGACAATTGATACGGATCGGCATCATTACCAACTTCAGACCATCCACCACGCAGTTTTAAGAAATCAAGCGTGTTGCTTTTCAGTTTCAAGGCATCAGATAATACCAAACTACCATTGACAGATGGATAAAAATAAGAACGGTTACTGCTTGGCAATGTAGATGACCAGTCATTACGTGCCGTTACGTTTAAAAAAGCATAATTTCTAAAACCTACTTGTGCCGAAGCATAAGCGCTATACACTCTTAATCTTGACAATGTATTAGATGATGTCAAAGGATCTCTCGAATTGGTTAGTGTGTATAAATCCGGTACAGCCAGACGAGGTGCTTTTTGGTAATTGTTTGCATCGCTATGATTACGAATATTGAATCCTGCAAGTGCATCTACACTAAAATCATCATTCAGTTTTTTAGTATAAGTAAAAATACCCTCTGTATTTTGTTCGTTTACCGTATAAGCATCTTCAGCATATGATCCAAAAGGAGTTCCGTTTGTACCGTATTTAATCTCATACTTTCTGCGATCGTTATAGTAATCAACTCCTGTACGGAATTTAAAGTTAAGTCCTTCAGCAAGTTTAGCATCCAAATGCACATCACCTATTATACGGTTACGTTGCTGGCTGGTAGTATTGTAATACGCATTCCAGTATGGGTTGCTGTAGTAACTGTTGTTCCAGTTTACATCTCTGTTATTTCTAAGTTCATTGATGTCTACCTGACGTCCGAACCAAAGAAACTGAAGCATTACACCAGCAGCACGGTTACCAGATGGCCCACCTGGCAAAGCCGGAGCATTTGTAACAATATAATTAGCATTTACCCCTACTTTTACGTTTTTAGATATTTGATAATTAGTATTAACCGTAAAGTTGGTTTTGTTTACTTCACTATTAGGTACTGTTCCTAATTGTTTTTGGTTGTTTACGCCTAAACGGAAATCGGATTTTTCATCTGATTTGGCTACCGAAATACTATTATCATAAGTAAGACCGGTGTTAAAGAAGTCTTTTACATTATTAGGATGTGCGACAAAAGGCACTGCTTCTCCCTTTGAATAAAATTGAGGAATCAGACGTCCGTCAAGTTTAGGCCCCCAGCTTTCATCAACTCCATCGTTAATACCGCCACCTTTACCATCTACGTAGCTAAACTTTCCGTTTGATCCTTGTCCGAATGAATTTTGAAAACTTGGCAATGTCGCCACCTGAGAGATCGTAATACCTGAACTAAAGTTGATCCCCAGTCCTTTTTGGCTTTTTCCTGATTTTGTAGTAATAAGAACAACACCATGCGCCGCACGCGATCCGTAAAGGGCCGCAGCATTAGGACCTTTTAATACCGTTAATGTTTCTATATCATTTGGATTCAAATCGGCAATGGCATTCTTGAAATCACGTGTTGCTCCGCCCACACTTCCTAATTGCGAGTTATCAACCGGAACTCCGTCTACCACAAATAATGGCTGGTTGTTTCCGGCTATAGAAGTTTCTCCACGAATAATAATTCGGGAAGACCCCATATCACCTTGTGAGTTGGTAACACGTACTCCCGCCAATTTACCACTAAGACTATTCAGGAAGTTGGTTTCTTTTGTATCAGATATATCTTTATTCTTAAGCGATTGAGTAGTGTATCCGATAGATTTCTTTTCTTTTGTAATACCCAATGCGGTAACAACTACTTCTGACAATGCATTTTGTTCTTCGGTAAGAGGAATAACAACTGAATTTCCATTAGCTACAACTTCTGCTTTTTTATATCCAAGAAAACTTACTACTAATGTATAAGGAAATTTTTGCCCCGTCTGGAAAAAAAACTTCCCGTCAAAATCTGTTATAACCCCGTGTGTAGTACCCTTAATGTTGACGGAAGCGCCAATAACAGGCTCCTTTGTAATAGCATCGATTACTGTTCCTTCGAGTTTAGACTGGATTAACGGTTTAGTCTCCTGAGCTTTAATACCTATGGAAATCAACAAAATGCATAGCCATGCATATCTATTTAATTTTTTTTTCATTACTTTGTTTTAGTTTAATAAATAAGGTGAACCGAAAAAGGATTTACTCCAATCTCGTTATCCTTATAGAGATGAACAATTTCTTTAAGCTTCACCATTTCTGCTGCAACAGAAATGGTATTTTTTTATCTGCATTGCATTCGTTTTTTCATTTTTCTTTATTTTGGATTACTATTAATTTTGAATTTGTCTTTACAAGATTTCATGCCTTAAACATTAAGGATCCGTCTTATTAAAATTTGATATGATTTTTAGAGATTGAAGAATTTTTCAGAAGCAATAACTTATCAGACAAAATTTATCACAAGGCTCTTCCTGTTCAAAATGTTATGTATTTACTGGGTTTTGTTCTTTTATATTTTAACTATTTTTAAATTCTACTAATTCGATAGAACAAAGGTAAATTAAAAATATTAGTTCAAAAATTTTAACTGCTTTTTTTGAAAAAAAAATGTTAATTAAAATAATTCTAAATTTTAAATTACTAAAAACAAGATTGTTATCATCTATTCGCCATTTTTTATTATGTAGGAATTTTTCTAAACCAGCAAGTTTTAAATAAGAAATGTTATTTTTTTAACACGTATAGGTATAATAAAGCAGGCGCAAAAAAGCGCCTCGAGAAAGAAATAAGCAGGTTTAATTCGTTTTTTAGTCAAAAAACGGCAAAAAAAATCCGCAAAATCAAGAGATATTGCGGATAATTTAATTACAATTTTTTAAAAATAAAGACTGCCTGTTTCTGATACAAAAGATTAACTGTCCTCTGTAACTTATTGTTTTTTCTTTTTCTTTATAAGTTTACTAGCAGCGATGTAAAGACCAATCAGTACTAAAAAATGAATCAGATAAGACTTTGGCTCACCATCTCCGTTTACGACAGAAAAAACACGATTCCATCGTACTTTATTAATTCCTTTACCCTCTTTATCCCAACTGAACCAAATGAATACGGGTTTACCTACGACATGATCAAAAGGAACATATCCCCAAAATCTGGCGTCGAGGGAATTTTGGCGATTATCTCCCATCATCCAGTAATAATCTTGTTTAAAAGTATAAGTCGTAGTTACTTTTCCATTTATTAGAATCTGATTGCCCTGAATTTTCAAAGTATTCTTTTCGTATTCTGTTATAATTCGTTTATAAAATGGAAGAGATTTTAGATCTAATTTTATGGTTTTCCCTTTCTGCGGAATATAAATTGGTCCAAAATTGTCTATATTCCAGCCCAAAGAACGAATATGAGGAAATACACCTCCGTCTTCTCCTTTTGGTGTCAGATGTTTCTGAACGCTTTTTACAAGCGGATTATTTGCTATTGCGGCAGCTTCCTTATCTGTTAATGTCAGGAAATATTGTCCTGTATTAGTAAGTGCAAAATCTCCGTTTTCATATTTCATACCTTCCCTGGCGCCATAGCGATGTACAAGTGCGTCCTGACTTATCGTTTGGCCTTTGGTATCAACAAGAAAATTATATTGTGTTTTTGCACTCGCCGGCAATTGGTCTATTTTTCCATTAATATAAATATTTCCGTCACGAATTTCCAGGGAATCCCCGGGCATTCCCACACATCGCTTTACCAGATTTGTTTTTTTATCAATAGGCTTGTAATAATTTCTATCCGGATTAAAATTATCCATATCACGCAGCGTGTCTGCTGGCTGGTTAAAAACTACAATTTCGTTACGTTTTATTTTTTCTAATGAAGGAAATCTAAAATAAGGCAATTGAAACTTGTTGAGCCATGATGTTTCTCTTTTTGTATAATCATCATTAAACAAATATGATTTTACGCCCGTAAGAGGAATGGAGTCATGCACCATAGGCAATGCAACTGCAGTCATAGGTGTTCTTGCACCAAAATTGATTTTGCTTACAAACAGAAAATCTCCTGTATACAATGTTTTCTCTAACGACGAAGACGGAATCGTAAAAGGCTGTATAATATAAGTATGCACCAATGTAGCAACAATTATAGCAAACAAAAGCGAGGCAATAGTGTCTTCGGTATTTGTTTTGGGCTTTAAATCCCTATTCTCGATATAGGTTAATTTTTCTGAAGTATAATTTAAGTAAGCAATATAAAAACCTAACGTTAATAGCACCAAAGCAATATCCGGTTTAGAATTTTTGCCAAAACTTCTAATAGTTTCTATCCAGACCACCGGGATCATCAATAGATTTATAATAGGAACAAAAAGCAGAAAAACCCACCATTGCGGACGATTTATAATTTTCATTAATACGATCAAATTATAAATGGGTATAAATGATTCTAAAGGTTTTCTTCCTGCTTTTGCATAAAGTTTCCAGGTCGACAAACCATGAATAATTTGCATGATGAAAATAAAAACGAGCCATTCTGATACTGTCATCTTTTTTGAGTTTTATAAGTTACTTTTTATTAACCGATATTGTATATGTAGTTTTTTGCTTTATTTGTTACAATACTTTAATAAAAAAACTTATAAAACTTTTATAATCTTTTGGTTTTTGTTAAACATCTATCATATTGCATACAGAAGAATTTGTTCTTTGTGCTGGGTAATTATCCGGATGACTATTATTTAAACGCAAAAAAAACGCAAAGTTCAGAATAGACATTTGCGTTTTTTTAGGAGTTAAAAGAGAAAAAATACAATCAGACTAATTTAATTCCGAGGTTTCTGTAAGCATCCAGTTTACTGTCATCACTTGGCAGATCTGTAATAAGTGTATTGATTTCCTCGAGATCACAGACTTTAAATGATTCTGTATTGTTTATTTTTTCGATATTGCCTAAAGCAATGGTATGTTTTGAATTGGTCAGCATCGTACGTTTTAGTTCTGCTTCATCATTAAAAGTCGATGATATTCCAAATTTGCTTTGTATCGCACAAGCGCCTAAAAAATAAACATCGGCGATATAATTTCTGGCATCTTCACATGTTTTAGCACCTACATTAGTTTCTGTATGCCTATTATAAACGCCGCCCAAAACAATAATTTCAATGTCTTTGAATTTGGAAAGAATTGGAATCAGGGCGACATTATTCGTAACAATTCTCAAATTTGAGTTCAGTGGAAGATGCGATGCTATTGCACAAATCGTTGTACCGCCATCCATAAATATCGTTTGGCCATTTTTGATAAATTGTCGCGCTTTTAAGGCAATTGCCAACTTACCATCTGAAAGATATGCTGCACGATCCTGGAAATTCAGAGGATTTTTTGCTATTGAAATTGCACCTCCCCTAACTTTTGACAGCAATCCATTGTTATGAAGAAGATCAATATCCCTTCTAATGGTATCTTCAGAGACTTGAAGATCAAGCGCCAAAATATCATATGTTACTTTGCCATTTTGCTTAAGTAACCCAAGTATATGGTCAAAACGTTCTTCTTTTATCATGAAATTTTTATTATCAATACAAATATAACAGATTAAACAATTGGCAAAAGTTTTGGCAGGTCTTTAATTTCTTCAAAAACTACGGCTCCTATATCTTCCATTTCTTTTTTATTGAATCCGTTGGTGATGGCATATACATTAAAACCATCTTTGATCCTGTCATTGATTCCTGCAATACTATCGACAATTATAACACATTGCTCCGGTTTATACCCCATATTACTGGCAATATGCAGGTATAATTCGGTATCTGAATTCCAGCTTACCATTTCACAGATCGCAAATATTTGTCCCGAAGCAAAAAATTTAAAAAGATTCGTTACTTCCAGATTTCTTTCAATGCTCTCGCGGGAAGCATTGGTTACGATACAAAGCGGCTTTTTTAGCTGTTGCATCATTTCGTTTACGCCCTCTTTTGGTGCAATACCATATCTTAATTCTTCTGCAATCTTTTTTCTGAGTTCTTCTTCAAAATTGTCAGGAACATTTGCGCCAAAAAGACTTTTAAGATATATTATATTCTGATCTGTGCCTTTTTCGCTAAAAAGCCAAATAGCTTCATCCAATTCTATGTTCAGTCCATACTCTTCGGCTTTGTCTAATAATGCAGAAATTATTATGGTTTCTATATTCAGCAAAACAGTATCGCAATTAAATATAATGCACTCAATTGCCGGAATAGTTTTTTCATTTCTCATGCATTTTTTTATATGTCAATGTTTTTATTGCTGTCTTTTCAACTTATAAGCTGTTGCCACCAATACCAATAATACACCGCAAAACCCCAATGCTATTGGCAAAGAAAACATTTGGGCAATTAACCCCAGCAAAGCGGGCCCTGCCAATTGTCCTGCATAACCCATAGTGGTAATAGCCGGAATAGATACGGCTGCAGAAATGTTTTTTAGTCTGCCTCCCTCGCTTAAAAAAACAGGAACAATGTTGGCCGCACCCAATCCTAAAAGCATAAAACCAAATAAAGCTGCTATTGTATATGGAGTAAGCACCGCCAGAAAAAGTCCCGAAGCGGCAATAATACTGCCCATAACCACAACCTTTTGACCACTAAAACGCGAGACGATACCATCGCCTACAAGACGCATTAAAGCCATGGCAATTGAAAATGTAGCATATCCAATTCCTGCAAACTCTGCATTAATTCCCCTGTTCTCATGCAAAAATAATGCGCTCCAGTCTAACATGGCACCCTCAGAAAGAAAAACAACAAAACACATAATTCCTAGAAAAATAACGCTCTTTTTTAACCATGAAAAAGTTTTGATTGCTGTTTCTTCTTTCTCTGAAGAAAAACTCCTGATGGCCGATTTTTCTGTCTCGGCATCAAAAAGAAAACGATATTGAGAAGTAACAATTAAAATAAGCAAAACCGAAATACTGATAGCGGCAGTTATTGGTGCTAAACCTAATTTCATTAAAAAGCCCAAACCTAACGAACCAAAAAGTCCACCAACACTAAAAAGCCCGTGAAAAGACGACATTATAGGTTTGCCAAATAAATTCTGTACCTGAACGCCATGGGAGTTCATGGCAACATCTACCGTTCCTACGGCTGCACCAAAAACAAATAATGCAATGCCCATAAATAATGCACTGCTGATGATTAATAATAATGGTAATGCTACAGCCATAATCAATGTGGCGCAGAGAATAACGATTCTGTTGCCATATTTATGTCCCAGATATCCACTTACCGGCATCATGGTTATTGCACCAAATCCCAGCATTAGCAACAGTAAACCCAAGTTGGCATCATCAAGGTTTAATCGCTGTTTTGCATTTGGTACCATTGGCGCCCAACTTGCTATTCCCAATCCGCAAACTAAAAACATTGTTTTTGTTGCCGTTTTAGCTTTTACCACATTGTTCATCATAATTTATCTTTTTATTTTTATTGCAAATAAATGCAAATTAGCAGTAAATTGCAATAATTACTTAAAAAATTAAATGACGAAAACAGAAAAAAGAAAAGTGCTGTTGTCAGCAATTACCATCGATTATAAATCTAAAAGCTCTCAATAACAATAGCTTAACCGTTGTATTTTATAATTTTTTCAAATTATTATATAAGTGTTCATGGTGATATTCTAATTAATTTTAAAATAATTTAAAACTTACAAATTATGAAAACAAATAATCAAAATCCGAATAGCGGTACGAAAACCGGTTCTGATAATCGAAGCGATACCAGAAAACATCAATATAAAAATCATGATGAAGTTTTAACCAATGATGAAAATTATGATGTTGACAATCATAAATTTAAAGGCAAAGAACCTGACTTTGATGATAAGCTCAACAATGAAGAGAAAAAATAAAATGGTACTTTCTCCAACTTGCGGGATTTAATCTGCGCGAATGCCATGGGCTTCGCGCATTTTTTAATTATATCATAATCAACATGCAATGCAATTTATTCCAAAAGTATTTTTAGTTATTTTTGTACATTCAAATCCCCTCCTATGAAACGTTCCGGTACCGCAGATCTTCCGTTACATTACGGGCAAGTTCCGTTATGGCTTTCTGAGCGAATGGCTAAGCTTGGTTTTGCAATTGTAGAAACGATTGCCATGGAATTTTCTACTTCAGAGGTCATCAGCAAATTGAGTAATCCTTTCTGGTTTCAGAGTTTTGGCGCTGTAATGGGAATGGACTGGCATTCATCCGGCATAACGACATCTGTACTTGGAGCATTAAAAAAGTCCGTAAACCCGCATTCTAAAGAATTAGGAATTTATATTTGTGGAGGAAAAGGCAAAAATTCGCTGCTAACGCCACAAGAACTTTTGTTTGTAGGTGAAAAAACCGGTCTTGACGGTAATAATCTTGCCAATTGCAGCCGACTTACGGCCAAAGTTGATAACACGGCCATTCAGGACGGATTTCAATTGTACCAGCATAATTTTATTGTAGATAATAAAGGGCAATGGGCTGTTATTCAGCAAGGCATGAACCCTAATTCTAAAACAGCAAGAAGATATCACTGGCATTCACCGGATTTAAAGTCTTTTATAAATGAACCTCACACTTTTATTTATGGCGAAAATCAGGGCACTATTTTAAATCTTACTGCTCAGGCAGCCACCAAATCCAGAGAAGGAATTTTAGAATTATCCAAAGAATCTCCAGCCAAAATCATGAAGGAAATGCAATATCTTTCTATGCCCGCTCATCATGACGTAAGGATGGAAGATGTGAATATGAAAAGGCTGGGCGCAATGCTCTGGACAACGCATGAAAATAAACCGGAAGATTTTGAAGAATTATTGCTTTTAAAAGGAATGGGGCCAAGAGCTTTGCAATCGCTGGCATTGGTAAGTGAAATAATTTACGGCACTCCTACCCGATTTGAAGATCCTGCCCGTTTTTCATTTGCTCATGGCGGAAAAGACGGACATCCTTTTCCTGTTCCGGTAAAAATTTACGATGAAACTATTGATACCTTACAAAGAGCCATTAACCGCGCCAAAATAGGCAATACCGATAAAATCGAGGCTATCCGGAAATTATCTGAAATTTCGAGAAAAGCAGAAGAGAGTTTTACACCCAATGAGAACTTTGATGCACTGATTCAAAGAGAACGGGATCAATCGCACCAATACGGCGGAAGAACTGTTTTTGGCGAAGCTAAACCTCCAAAAATCAAACCCATCAACCCGAACAATCAACTGGAATTATTTTAAGCAGATTGTAAATTCATCTGCTATAAATTCCCCAATTTACGTACTGATTTTTTCACTTTCACTTTCCACTTTTTCACTTTTTCATCCTGACCAGACTAACATCATCAACGTAACAAAATGCTTTTGCTTTTCCTTCTGCCAGAAAACCAACTTCAGCCTTTCCTCCTTTTATGGGAATATTATTAATTGTAATTGTTTTCCATTCCTCATTTTTTTCCCTGATCGTGTATTGTAGTTTTTTTCCGTTGCTTAAAACGTACATTTCCAAGCTATTAAAACCATCACTATTTTTAATTTTGGCGGTTAAAGCATACAATCCATTCTCAATTTTTACGTAGGGCGAATCGCTAATGGTTTGGAATGTTTTTCGTTTAAAATTAATTTTATCGCTGATATTCAGGCTTTTTTCTCCAATAACCACTTTTCTTTCGCTTTGCGTATTAAAATGATTTAAAACGGGCGAATGAATACTGTCCAGTCCTATAGGGTTTCCTTCCATAACTTCACTTACCCAGCCCGTTAGTTGAATTTGCACCGGCTTAACAGGACTGGGAATATGCCTGCGATCAGCTTCGAAACTTCCGTTTTTAATATAATTGTTATCGGCTGCAACTTTCCAAATTCCGGTTTTCTCTTCCAGATTCCACGAGCTAAGCGAATTAAAATAAGGAGTTGTACCCTCAAAAGAAAGCGGACACCACTGATTATAACCCAATCCGTTACCTGCAAAATTAGCCCAGCGATCACCACAGAAAACTATGGTTTCCTGCTTGTTTCCCTTTACAGAAAAGAAAAAACCTGTTTGCGATATATGGGCGAAATCGTCTGAAGCTCCATGCATCACCAACATATCATTTGTTGGAAGATAAGGCCCTCTAATATCGTCAGCCACTAAATAATAAGCAAATGAACCGTCCCAGCCATAAATGTTCGAAGCAAACATATAATATTTATTATTGTATTTAAACATGCAATTTCCTTCGCGACTTTCGCCTTTAAAAACTTCTGTACAATCCAGTAAATTGATCTTTCCTTCTTTGATGCCAATTTCTGAGACATATATTTTGTTTCTGCCTCTTCCGTACGAATAAATAAGGTATGATTTTCCGGTATCTTCATCTGTAAAGACCGTTTGATCGCCCGTATTACTGGTTCCGATCATTTTTTCCATATTTATTTTCTGATACCATACAAACTCGCCCGTTGGAGAATCCGAAACGGTAATTAATACTTCTTTATCATGTTGAACAAACATGGCGTATTTATTCCATTCTTTGATGTAAGCCACGCCCAAACGGCCTACCCATGTTCTGCCATTTTGATTGACTTTGTCTTTTGATAAAACATCGGCTTCAAAAACCCAATTGACCAAATCAACAGAACTATAACAGGTAACCGATTGAAAAGTAGCATTGGGTAAGGTAACAGAGGGATCGTTTCGATATGTATCAGCCTCGGCATAGTGAACGCCGTACCAGTAATATTTTTGTTTTCCCGTAACAGGATCAGCAAATTTAAATATACCCCCACCCTGACTATAAATAGGTGTTCCGTCTTTGGTGTTCCGGAAAACATCATTTTTAATGTTTAATAATTGCGCCGAGATTTCAATGCTGTATAAATTTATAATACAAAGAAAAATCAATGTTGCTTTTAAGGAATATTTACTTTTAATTTTCATTTAGGCTTTCTTTAAAACTATACTTACTATACACTAAAATTCTTACTTAGATTTTAAACCCATGATTCCTTTTTGAAGTCCGTTTCCGGTTACTTCCAGTTGTATGTCTCCCGGCTTTGTAGTGGCTTTCATCAATACGACAAGTTTACCGCTAAAAAGCTTCATGGTATCTTTATGAAATATCTCAAGCGACGTCGCATCGCCATTGCAAGCTGCCCTGTAAGTTGCAGCACCGTTTACCTTAAACTGAAGCTGATTATCAGCCAAAGGACAAGGAATTCCGTTTTTATCGATTACTGAAACAGTTACAAAAGCGATATCCTCGCCATCGGCATTAATGATTTTACGATCTGCTTCTAAGACAATTTGGTAAGGGTCTCCGGCAGTTTTTACTTCATTTTCTGCTGTTTTATTTCCTGCCGCATCAAAGGCCACTACCTTGATGGTTCCTGGTTCATATTTTACATCATTCCACATCAGGCGGTACCTGTTTTGCGGACTTGAATTATTCTTTTTCTGAATTCCCATACTTTTTCCGTTGATGAAAACTTCTGCACTATCGTAATTGGTATACACAAAAACAGGCGTAATCTCTCCTTCTCTACCTTTCCAGTTCCAATGCGGGAGAATGTGAAGCGTTTTATCTGTTGTATTCCATCTGCTTCTGTAAAGGTAAAACCGGTCTTTAGGGAGTCCTGCCAAATCGGATATTCCAAAATAAGAACTTCTCGAAGGCCACTTTTCATCGTAGGGCGTTGGTTCTCCAAGATAATCAAAACCCGTCCAGACAAATTCGCCTATAACCCATGGTTTATCATCCTGCAACACAAAATCTTCATCCGGCAAGTTAGACCAGCTACAGGCTTCCAGATCATAAGACGAACATTGAAGATCGTCATATTGTTTGTTTTTTGCTTTTGCAACAGGAAATTTATAAACTCCTCTCGAACTCACAGTCGAAGCCGTTTCAGAACCCAGAATAAATCCCTGCGGAAAGGCTTTGTATGCTTCGTCATAAAGATGAACGCGGTAATTAAGTCCCGGTACATCCAGCAAAGAGCCAAATCCTGACGCCATAGTTTGTTTGACCTGATCCATTCCTACTGTTACAGGACGTGTTGGATCTTCGCGATGAAAAATATCCTGTAAAAATTTTGCCCGCGTCAAACCTTCAGCACCATATTGATCCGGGACTTCGTTGCCGGAACTCCACATAACAATACAAGGATGATTGCGTGTTACGCGAACTAAGTTTACAATATCTTTTTCCGCATATTCTTCAAAAAAACGATGATAGCCATTTTCTACCTTTGGCTTTGCCCATTCATCAAAACTTTCTGCAAGAAACATAAATCCCATCTCATCGGCCAGTTCCAGCTGTTCTAATGAAGGCATATTATGAGAACTCCTTATCGCATTGCAGCCCATGTCTTTTAAAATCGTCATTTGCCTGCGAAGCGCGGCTTTATTTACGGCAGCTCCCAACGGTCCGAGGTCATGATGCAGACAAACACCTTTAAATTTTCGTACTTTTCCGTTCAGGCTAAAACCTGTGTGTGGTTCATATTTAATCGATCTTATACCAAATTTTGTAATTTCCTGGTCTTTTAAAGTTCCGTCAGCACCATACAACTGCGTAATTGCAGTATATAAATAAGGTGTTTCAGGACTCCATAAATGAGGTTTTGCAATAGCCAGATTTTGATGAAATTTTCCGTTTATCAACTCAGTGCTTTTCTGGGTTGCCACCACATTATGATCTGCATCTTTTATTACGGTAGTCATCGAAATATTTTCGCCATGAGCTTCTGCCTTAATATCAACAGTTGCAGTAGTTTCGCTTATTTCCGGAGTAGTAATAAAAGTTCCCCATTGCTCAAAACTTTCCTCTTCTTTTACTACAATACTCACTTTTCTGTAAAGACCGGCACCGGGATACCATCGTGACGAAAATGGTTCATTAGTGAGTTTTACGGCCAATATATTTTCTGAATTAGCAATGATATCTTTTGTAATATCAATATAAAAATAACTGTATCCATAACCCCACTGTCCTACTTTTTTTCCGTTAAGGTAAACCTGGGGTTCACTCATTGCGCCTTCAAAAATCAGCAATGCTTTTTTTCCTTTTTTGAATTCGGGAACTGTAAAGGAATTTCGGTACCAGCCAGTACCAATATGCGGTAATGCACCGGTACGCCCCGTTTTTTCAGTAGCTACTTTTTCACCATTTTGCACTATGGCCGAAACCTGCTTGTCCCATGTTTTATCAAAAGGTCCGTAAATTGCCCAGTCGTGCGGTATACTTACGGTTTCCCATTGTGTTGCATCAAAATCAACAGCAAAAGCTTCTTCTTTTATATCTTTAGCAAACTTCCAGTTATCCTTTAAAACTGTTGTCGACCGCGGGCTTTTGTTGTTATTTATCGTTGAACAGGCAGAAAATAACAATCCCAGAACAACAGGAAGCATTAGAATGGCTGCTTTTAAATTTATTTTTTTCATACTTTCTTTAACAGATTGCTTTTTAAAGTTTGAAATTAATTTTTACTGACAAAATTCACCAGATTTTCATGGATAGATTTTTCGCCTGAAACCTTATCCGCATTGACATTTTTAAGAAAAACATTCTCTACCGGAAGCTCTTTCTGTCCTAAAACCCTGGAAATAAACTTTACATTTGTTGTTTTTATATTTTCGAGATGTACGTTTTTTATTGGCGTAAGCCTGCGCTCGATTGTGGGTACCAAATTTCTCCATTGGTACAAAACATCGGTTTCTATTCCTAAAATACCCTCATCAATTTTACCGGATGTAATGTTACTCATATAAATATTATTCACGTAACCGCCTCTGCGTTCGTTGGTTTTAATAAATAAGAGATGATTGAGCTTTGCCCCATCCACGACAGAGCAATTGTCTATAAATACATTTTCTATTCCGCCTGAAAGTTCACTTCCTATTGCTACTAACTGATGTCCGTTTTTAACAATACAATTTCTCATTACAATATTTTTAGAAGGCGTATTCAGTCGCCATGCATCCTGATTACTTCCTGATTTTATGGCAATAGCATCATCTCCCTGATCAAAAACACAGTTTTCGATTAATACGTTTTGGCTCATTTCAGGATCTACTCCGTCGTTGTTATGTCCGTGTGCATATACTTTTAGGTTTCTAAGTACCAAATCTTTAGACAAAAAAGGATGAATCGTCCAGAACGGACTATTTGTAATCGTAACACCATCCATTACAATATTTTCGCAACGATTGAACTGTATGAATTGCGGACGAAAATGAGCCGAATCGTTTACCATTTGCCTCTCTTTCATAGGTTTGTTGTACGAAGCCAGATAATACAATCGTTTCAGGCTTTCCATGTGGGCTTTTGGGCGGGCGAACCATTCTTTCCAAACGTCCATTTTTGCTTTCAATTCACCTTCTCCCGTAATGGCAATATTTTTGCATTGGTACGCATAAATCAAAGGAGAATAATTGTAACATTCGTAACCTTCCCAGGTCGAACGAACGGGTGGCAAATAATCATTAGGATCTTCTGAAAACAATAATACAGCGCCTTTGTTCAAATGAAGATTGACATTACTTTTAAAATGAATTTTCTTTGTCAGCCATTCCCCTTCCGGAATTACAACAATTCCACCACCAGCTTTATTGGCTTTGGCAATAGCTTTACTGATGGCTTCTGATGTTTTTTCTTTATTTTCTTTAATGGCTCCAAAATCTGTAATCAAAAATGCTTTGCAATTGCTGAAATCCGGAATTTTGATGGCCGGCATTTCAAAAGGCGCTTTTACTATGACTTCTGTTTGAGTTACAGAAGCTGAATCTTTTTTGAAGGATAAAAAAATAAGCGAAACTAAAAAGCAGCAGCAAAACGTTATTTTTTTCATGATGGAGTTTTATTTTTTTAATTAATTATAAGATTTGTTTTAAACACATAGCCCCAATAGCTATCAGGATAGCTTTTGTTTGCTTAAAAAAGGCGTTTCAATTATTTAAAATTCACCTAGCTACTTATTGGCTAAAAAATATAACGCCCGAAGGATATCGGGCGTTAGACCACAAAAAACCACTTTTGCTTTAAACAAACTTAAAAACTTAAACTATCTATTTTTAATTGCCTGTTGATCTCAGGCAATATTTTTTACTTGATAATGTACCATTGTATAATAGCGAGTTACACATACTATAATTTGGTTTTGTAAAATAAGAGAATGAAAAAAAGAAAACTGTCCTGTACTATCCTTTCTTATTTATTGAAATTGTATTAAATTTTTAAATATTTATTTAAATAAATAATCCAGATCTCAATTATCATTCAAAAACAATCAAATTACAAAGCGAATTCATAATTCATGAATTCTAACAAACTTTTGAACAAAAAAATAAATTCTATTTTTTTTTAACATCATAGTACAGGATACTATATCAAAACGGAAACTTTAGATTTGAAAATCAAATCAACTAAAATCCAGAAAAATTGATAAAATTCAGAACCCTCTTATTTTGTTTGTGCATGCCCGCTTTTTTAGTTGCCATGCAGCCAAAAGTAAATTCGGCAGCTAATGATAAAGAAGGAAAATCTTTGCTGTTTTCTTTTGGTACTGCTGTAAAAACTTCAAAAGGAACAATTATTAAGAATGCCATACCTTATAATTCTAATTTAGGTTATGGTTTTGATGCTAACTCGGCTTCAAATGTCAGCATCAACTCCAATTCGTTTTCTATTACAAAACCCACTTACTTTTCTGTAAAAGTTCCTGAAGGAAATTATCAGGTAGAAGTGGTTTTAGGAAATTCTGATAATTCATCAAATGTTACCATCAAAGCAGAATCACGAAGATTAATGCTGAAAGAATTACCAATAAAAAAAGGACAAAAAATAACCCAAATTTTTAATGTGAATGTAAGAAGCATTAAAATCGATGATCAAACAAATATCAGCCTGAAAGACAGGGAAAAAGAAATTTTTAACTGGGATGATAAACTGACTCTTGAATTTCTGGGAGAAGCTACCATTCAAAGTATAAAAATCACTCCAAAAGATAATCTAACTGTGGTTTATCTCGCCGGAGATTCTACGGTTACCGATCAGGATGTAGAACCCTGGGCATCGTGGGGACAGTTTATCACCAATTATTTTGATGATACCGTTGTTGTGGCCAATTATGCCTATTCGGGATCTTCGCTGAGTTCTTTTAAAGGAGCAAATCGTTTAAAAAAAATACTTTCTCAAATTAAAAAAGGAGATTATTTGTTTATAGAATTCGGACATAACGACGAAAAAATCAAAGGCGAAGGAAATGGAGCCTGGGGGTCCTATTCGGATTTATTGAAAGAATTCGTGCAATCGGCCAAAGATAAAGGAGCAATTCCGGTTTTGGTAACGCCAACGCAACGCCGCTTTTTTAATGAAAATGGCACTTTAAAAGAAACCCACGGCGAATTTCCTGCTGCGATGCGCGCTGTTGCTCAAAAAAACAGCGTTGCCCTTATCGATATTACCAAAATGACCACTACATTGTACGAAGCCTGGGGCGACGAAGTTTCACGAAAAGCTTTTGTACAATATCCTGCAAATACTTTTCCGGGACAGGAAAAAGCGCTGGACGATAATACTCATTTTAATAGTTTTGGAGCCAACGAAATTGCACTTTGCGTTCTTAAGGGAATTCGCGAACTTGACATTCCGTTACAAAAACAAATTAAAAAAGAAACTCCGGACTACAATCCAAATAAACCTAACTTTATTTCCAGCTGGACACTTCCTATGAGTGCACGTTTCGAAATTGTGAAACCAGATGGCAACTAACCAAACCAAGAATTCAAACCAATTATGATGCTCAAAAACACCATTCAAAAGTTTAGTATTATTGCTTTTACGTTTTTTATATGTCAAAATAATACGGCGCAGCAAACAGATAAAATCTATCTTTCGGGAAAAGATTTTGAAAATCCTGTTCAATGGGATTTTTATTGTACAGGCGGCAACAACAGTAAAACCTGGTCTAAAATAAATGTTCCTTCGCAATGGGAATTAGAAGGTTTTGGCGAATATACCTACGGAAGATGGTACAAAGAGCTCAACCAGAAAGAACCCAGCAAAGAAGAGGGTTTGTATAAATATGAATTTGAAGTTCCTGCGAATTACAAAGACAAAGACGTTGTAATCGCTTTTGGCGGTGCCATGACAGATACCGAGGTGAAAATAAACGGAAAACTGGCCGGAGCAATTCATCAGGGCGGTTTTTATGAATTTAAATATGATATTTCATCGTTATTGAAGTATGGAGCTAAAAACATTCTAGAAGTGCATGTCTGGAAACATTCTGCCAATAAATCTGTAAATGCTGCTGAAAGAAGAGCCGACTGGTGGCTGTTTGGAGGTATTTACCGTCCGGTTTGGCTGGAAGTCGCTCCGAAATCACATATTGAAAATATTGCCGTAAACCCTAAAATGGATGGTTCGATAACAGTTGACCTGAATTTGAAAAATATTCCGAAGAACACTACACTGGAAGCTTCACTAAAAGGTCTAAACGGAGAAAATTTTCAGACTTTTACTTTTCCGGTTAAAGCAAAAAGTATCAAAGAAACTATTGCTGCCAAATGGAATAACATTAAACCGTGGGATCCTGAAAATCCTAATTTATATCAATTGGAATTGGTTTTGAAACAAAACGGAACGGTTTTGCATCAATACAATAAACGAATTGGTTTTAGAACTTTAGAGTTTAAAAAACAGGACGGAATTTATGTAAACGGCACTAAAATTATCATGAAAGGAATCAATCGTCATTCTTTCTGGCCAGAAGGAGGACGAAGTACCAGTAAACGTATCAGTGAATTAGACGGAAAATTATTGAAAGACATGAACATGAATGCGGTTCGTGGCCATTATCCGCCAGACGATCACTTTTTGGCCGTTTGCGATTCATTAGGGCTTTTTGTTTTGAATGAACTGGCGGGCTGGCAAAACTCGTATGATACAGAGACAGGAACAAAACTGGTTAAGGAAATGGTTACGCGCGATGTTAATCATCCATCAGTTATTATTTGGGACAATGGTAACGAAGGCGGCTGGAACTATGATGTAGATAAAGTTTTTGCCGATAATGATCCTCAAAAAAGAATTGTGATTCATCCGTGGGCCGATTTTAATGGTTGGGACACGCACCATTACCCTACTTATTTAACGGGAATGCACCGTTTTAATGCGGGTGAAAATGTATTTTTCCCTACCGAATTTATGCACGGAACTTACGATAACGGACACGGAGCGGCGCTGGAAGACTTCTGGAGCCGCTACAAACAAAGTCCGTTGTTTGCCGGAGGATTTATGTGGGCCATGCTCGATGAAGCCGTAAAACGCTCTGACTGGACGGGCGATGTTAAGTTTGATTCGAAAGGTTCGCTTGCCGCCGATGGAATTTTAGGCCCGCATCGTGAAAGAGAAGGAAGTTATTATACCGTAAAAGAAGTTTGGGCACCGATTCAGTTTCAGCCGAAACAGGTCACAGAAACTTTCGACGGATCGTTTTTGATTACCAACGATTATCTTTTTAGTAATTTGAATACCTGCAAAATGGAATTTAAAATATTAAAATCCGATAATGATGTGCTTTATACTAACGGTGTTGCCAAAGAAATTGCTTCGGGTAAAATCGAGATTCCGGGTATTGATCCTGGAGAGACACGTAAAATTCAATTTGCGGTTCCGAATAATTTTGCTGAAGGAGATATTTTGTCGATAGCGGCTTACGATCAGTTCAATAAAGAAATTTATACCTGGACGTGGCCTATTCATAAAGCAAAATTTTATGCTGATAAGTTTTTAGCCGTTCAGAATACAAAAGCCAACGCTTCAGGAATTAAAACAGAAAATGAAATTACCTTAAAAGGAAACGACATAACGGTTATTATAGATGCTGCAACCGGAGAAATTGCAGCAATTAAAAATAAAACCGCTACTATTCCGCTTACCAATGGTCCACGTCCAATTGGAATGAAAGCCAAATTAAAAGACATTCAGGTTTCACAAGAAGGTGATCAGGCCGTTTGCAAAGTCAATTATTCAGGCGGACTATCTTCTATAAAATGGATTATGGAACCGGACGGAAGGTTTAAAATGGAACTGGTTGCGCTAAAAAATGCTTCAGGCGGAGAAGGTTTCGACGGTGCTTTTTTTGAAGATAAAATCAGCGCATTTGGTATCACCTTCAGTTTTCCTGAAAAAGAAGTTACCGGAATTAAATGGTTTGGAAGAGGGCCATATCACGTTTGGAAAAACAGAATCAAAGGAACGACCTACGGCATTTGGGAGAAAGATTATAACAATACGATTACAGGTGAAAGTTTTGAGAATTTAATTTATCCTGAATTCAAAGGATATCACGCCAATTTATTGGGAGCGAACCTAAAAGCCGGAGCTTCATCGTTTAAGGTTTTCAGCGAATCTGATAATTTGTTTTTAAGATTATTTACGCCTGATTTGCCTAAAAATGCTTTCGCAGGAAGTTATCCTCAACCGGCATTTCCGGAAGGTGATATTTCGTTTATGTATGAAATTCCGGCCATGAGAGATTTTAAACCTTTAGAGCAACAAGGCCCTCAAAGTCAGCCCACCAACATTCGTATCAAAAGCGGTGATGATGGAATTAAAATGAATTTATGGTTTGATTTTAGAAACAATTAAAAAAGTTTCAGGTTTTCTTGTTTCAGGTTGAAATGGGAATTTAACCGCAAAGTGCGCTAAGGTTTTTTAACTTTTAGGATTATATAAAAACGCAAAGTTCGCAAAGCTGTATGTTCAAATAGCTTTGCGAACTTTTTATTCCAAACAAAAATTAAATAAAAAATCTTAGCGTAGTTTGCGTAAAACCTTAGCGCACTTTGCGGTTAAACCCTCATTTAAAACCACTTAACTCATAAATTATAACTCATAACTCACCACAACTCATTTAAAAGGTATCTCATAGCTCCCGCCTTCTGCTGTTTTATAAACCACCAATTGGTCTAAAACAATTCCGGTTTGGTTGACTTCGATTGTAATGGTATGTTTTCCTTTTGCAACATTCGAAAATGGCAATTTTACAATTGCACTATTTCGCAACACATTTTCTTTCCATGTATTTTCCCTGTCTTTTGTATTGGTTTTAAAAAACTGAATGGCATTTTTATCGAACTGAATTCCAATTTCATGATCGAAATTATTGGCGTGCGTGGGCAGTAAACGAACTTCAATAGTATAATTATCTTGTTCATCAATTTCGAATTCATAGGATACAGAAGGTTTTTCATTTTTGAAAACGTGCTGATCAAACGGAAATAAAGTTATCGCATTATTGCTGTATCCTAAACCATTAATCGGTTTCCAATGAAATTCTTTGGTATCTTTTTTAGCAACAAATTGATTTGCCTGAATGTAGATCCTATTTGATGTTTTGAAAACTGTTTCTTTCGAAAAAGTATTCTTTTTAACCGAATCAAAAACGGGCAGATTTCGGGGATGCATGGACATCATATGATTCCATTTGCCATTGCTTAATTGGGAATTATAAAAATCAGTCAATCCTTTGATTTTTCGGTATGCTTCTGAAGCTGACAATTCATATTTTTTCTTTTGATTTTCATCTGAAGTTGTCGCTTCTAAGTTCCAATATAAAAATTTGTAATTCATATAAGCTGCTCCTTTTACAGGATATTCAACCAACTGAAACCATGCCTCTTTTCTTTCGGCTGGAACAAAAACAGCTAAACTATCTACTTTCCGAATCAAATTATCATAGGCTTTTATTCTGTTCAGCGCTTCTTCTTTAGAAAAATCAGAAAGTTTTACTTGCGTTGTCGGTTCAGTTTGGCTCCATCCCATATATTCCGGTTTTCTGAGTGATGCTAACCGGTAGTATTCATTAAAAACAGCGCTTAAATCCGGTGCAATTGCAGGTGTAAATTCCCTTGAAATCCAATCTTTCAAATACTCGTTAAGTCCGTCTGATTTTATACTGTTGATATTCCATGCCAAGTCCAGAAAAAGTTCGGTATCATATTCTGCTGGTTTAATATCTCCCACATTTACAATCCACATTTTTTTTGCTCCGTTTTCATACGCTTTTGTCATTTCATACCAGATCAGACCTGGTTGTGTGGTGCTGAGCCACAGATAATCATGAGGCCTGCCCCAATAACTAATATGATAATACACTCCGCTCCCGCCCGGTCTTTTTTGTTCTTCGGGATTACTCAAACGGCGGATATAACCGTAATTATCGTCTGGCCAGACCAAAGTGATATCATCAGGAATTTTAAGTCCGTTGTCGTATAATTCCAATACTTCCTTGTAAGGAACAAAAGCTTGCGGAATGGCTGCCAAAGGCTTTTTGAAAGTATTAGAAAGCATTTCACGCTGGTTTATAATGATTTTTTCGACCATGGCAATCGATTCTTCCAAATCCTTCGCTCCTTCCATTTTACTGTCGTGAACACCACGCATGCCTAATGTCATAATGGTTTCGTTTTGAGCCTGTTTTAATTCGTCTAAGCGATCCTGCCAGTATTTATCGACCTGTGTTTTATTGGTAAAATAATTATAATCACCATGAATTTTCGGTTTCCACTCGTCTACATTATTACGAAGCATGGGTTCTGCATGCGACGATCCAATGACGATATGGTATTTTTGAGCCGTTTCTTTATTTCCCGGAATAGTAAAAAAACCTTTTGTAGACGGATGCATTGCGGGCCAAATAGTGTTGGCTTTTAAGCGTAATAGCAACTGAAATATTTTTTCGTAAGTTTTAGGACCAATATCTCCTGTTTCCTTTTCGAAAGTTTTAGCGGCCCACGGCTGCAATCCCCAATCTTCATCGTTTAAAAAAATACCGCGGTATTGTACGGATGGTGATGCCGTTACTCCGTTCTGCGGAAGCGTTAATAAAAGATTTTCTTTTTTGATCGAATGAACATCTGCCCACCATTTCCAGGGTGAAATGCCTAATCGTTCTGTTATTTCAAAAATAGCAAACACGGCTCCTCTCACATCCGATCCGGCTACGATAAGATTATTTTTTTCTTTTTTGATGGAAAATTTTTCCCATTGATTTAAAAGCTCTTTCTGAATTGCTTTTGATTTAAAAAGAGACGAAGAAACCTGCCCGATATAAATGCCTTTTTTTGAAATTGTGCTTGCTGTGCTAATTTCCGGTCGTTTTCCGGTTATATCCTTAACATCATCTGCCAATTCATTTACTGCCCAAACAATCAGCGGATCGGTATTTTTATCGATATAAATGGAAGTTATAGTATTGGAATCTGCAATAGAAAAATCGGTTAAATTCTTATTTTGACTGTAAGAACTTAACGTCGAGATGGTGAAAATTAATACTGCTATTTTTTTCATTTTGAATTATTTTAAAAAAATGTCCCTCGGATGGAGCGGGTTTTGGCGGATTTGATTCTGTTTTTTTTGCCGCAAAGGCGCTAAGGCACTAAGTTTTTTATTTAAAGTTCTATTTGGCTAAAGCCAATCACTTTGAACTTATTTTACTATTAAAACTTTGCGCCTTTGCGTCTTTGCGAGATTATTATGGTTCACGAGGAGACACAATGCTGTGCGTCTCTACGATTCAACCTTTACCCCTTTGAACCTTTTACGAAATTATTATTCATCACCAGGAGGCGCACTGCTGTGCGTCTCTACCATTCAACCTTTGTTCCTCTGTACCTTTGAACCTTTTACGAAATTATTATTCATCGCCAGGAGACGCACTGCTGTGCGCCTCTACGATTCAACCTTTGAACCTTTGCTCCTTGCTCCTTAAAAAGACCTTTTCAGCCACTCTTTAGGCACATTTACGATACAAATATTCAGCGTACGATTATCTTTGGAAAGCATTGCCGACTGAATCTGAATTTTTGTTCCGTCTCTGTTGAAAGTGGGATGAATATGATCTGCGGCAGTTTCTTTATGGCCTGTGGTCAACATCATCATTTCATTTGTTTTTCGGTCAATTAAATATAAACTTCTGGAGAAATCATCTCCCACGGCCCATCTTCCGTCAGATGAGCCGTGAACATGCCATAAACCGCTGCCGCTTTTGGTTTGTCCGGCGATAATCATTTCTCTGGTTCTGAGGTTTACAATTGCCAGACCTGTTGGTTTTTCTCTTGTTCCTGAATTTCCCCAATTGCTTTCCTGTCCGGGATTTTCAGGATTTCGTACTTCATTGCTGTCCGTAACTTCTACCGGTTTTTCTTTATGAATATCAATTTTTCGATGTCCCATAATCGCCATTGCAACTTCATCTTTTGAAATAACAGCTTCGTGCGTGACCCATTCATAATCTGATTCGGGATATAAAGGTCTTAAACCTGAACCGTCGGCCATGACAGTCCAGGTCCTTTGAGGTGATTTTCCTCCTGTTTCCCAGCAAAAAACCAATTCTCCGGGATTCCATATGTTGGATTGAATATGTCCTACCTGAAACGGCACTGAAACAACATGCCTGAATTCACCTGTTTTTAAATTCATGCTGCTAATTCCACCCGGTCCGGCACCCATATTTCTTGGGCCAAAATTCTTTTCGACTTTAATATTCGGATCTAGATGCCTGGCCGCTTCTTCTTTTCCTATTCTAAAATAAACTTTTTCTTCATCGGCATCCAAAGCCATATCACCTGAAGCACCCATTTCCGGATTAGTTGTACCGCAAACACGTTCGTAAGCTGCAATAGCTTTCATTTTTCCCGCCTGACTGTCTTTAAAAACATCGGCTAAATTGACTTCTATAATCTGCATTTTATCTTCCTGTGCTTTGCGCATAAAATACAATTTCATCGATTTTTGCGCCATGCACAGCGTTCCGGTATAACCGCCTTCTGTTACCTGAACCATTATCCCGGATTTTTCATTGACTGCGACGGCTTCGCCATTGGCTCTTTTGGTTCTGAAAATAAGCCATTCTCCATCTGCTGTCCATTGCGGATGTGTGGGATACGTTTTAGAGTCGCCTGCTGATTTCGTGGTTAGAAAAATTAATTCCTGACCTGTTACAGGGTCTTTTATAATCTTTTTTTCAGATGGAAAGCGTTTACCGATCTGACTGAAAGCTGTTATCGTACATAACAGAAAAAGTGTGCTTATTGTTGGTTTTAATTTCATATACTGCTGGTTTATTTGTCGTTAAGGCACTAAGTCGCTAAGCTTTTTTGTGTTTATACTTTGTCGATTAATTGCCACGAAGGCACTAAGACACAAAGTTTTTTTAATTATACACTTTGTCCATTAATCGCACAAAGTCGCAAAGCCGCAAAGTTTTATTACTATAGCTTTTTAATATTTCTTTTCGTCTTTGCTCCCGAATGGCTATCGGGATTGCGAGAAATAAACATTTAGTTTATCACTAATAATTCATAACTCCTTAACTCTTAACTTTCAACTGTATCGAGCTGTCATTGACTTCAAACTGATTATTTTTCAATAACAAAATCACTTCGGCTCCAGCCAATAAAACAGGGCCATAACCGTGAGCTGCATATAAATTGATGGGACGATAATAATAAAACGCAGGATCAAAGCCCATTCCGGTTCCAACGCAGGTTCCTTCGACCTGACCTTTTGCATTTACTTTTGAAGCTACCGCATTCCACGCCAGTAAAACTGCTGGTGTATAAGCCAGTTTATCAACATAGCCGCGATTGATTGCTCTGGCAATTGAGTATGCATAAATGGCTGTCGCCGAAGTTTCCAGATAAGTATCATTTCGATCAATTAACTGATGCCAGAAACCGGTTCCGTCCTGATATTGCAATAAGCCTGCAATGTGTTTTTGAAGCTGTGATAACACTTTAGCATAACCGGGATGATCTTTAGGTAATACTTCTAATAACTCTACCATAGTCATTACAGCCCAGCCATTTGCCCTCGCCCAATGAAACTCCGGATGAACCTGCATCGATTCGACCCACCCGTGCATGTAAAGTCCTTTTTGAGTATTGAACATTCGCTCAGAAAACTGATTGACCTGCTTTACAGCATCATCAAAATACTTGACATTTCCGGTATAACTGCCCATTTGTGCCAAAGCCGGAACGCTCATAAACATATCGTCTAACCATAGCGAATTGTCCTGAGGTCTGTTTCTTGCCAGTGTCCCGTCTTTTAATCGATGTTCTTTTTCGCTTATATATTTGATGAAATTATTAATTACGGGATCGTAAAGCGCATTGGCATCATTCTTTTTTGCTTTTATAAATGCCGCACACAATGCACCTGCATCGTCTAGGGCTTTTGGCTGTAAAACGGTATGAACAGGCGAATCTTTTAGATTTTCGGTTTTATAATTGGCTGCAATGTCTGCAATCAACTTCAAGCGTTTATTGGCATATTCAGCATATTCTTTTTTTCCAGTAGCATCCGCCGCCAAAAGCATTCCGGCATAGGTAACGCCCCATTCGTAACTTGTTAGTCGAAAAGCTCCGGGAGAAAATGCAATCTTTCCTTTGGCTTTTTTAAAATCTTTTACTTCAGAATTATCATTGATATTTATGGCTTTTGAAGCGGTATTTTCTTCCAGAAAGGTATAAACCCTGTTCAGTACGTTTTCGATATCATTTTTTTCAGGAATAACATATGGCGTAATATAATCGGGTTTCATTAAGTGTAATGGAGCTGTTACATCATTTGTCTGGGCAATACTATTTGTGCAGATTCCAATAGTAAAAACTGCTAAAATTTTGGTTAGGTTATAGTTCATAGTTGTTTGTTTTATTACTTTGAAAATTCAATTTTTAAACTACTTTTTAATGATTTTATAGCAATAGAAAATATCTATACTTAAAACATAATTAATTAAAAATAAGATATTTAATTAATTTTATTTAATGCGAAAGATTAACATAAACTGGCTGATCCCTATTACACACAATCTCACCATTTACATATTCTAATTCGGCAATTTGTATCGAACTTCTCTTAGTTTCATAACTATCGACACCTTTGTTTTCAGGAGTTCTTCCCGGATGTGTAAAATAAAAAATATAGGCTCTGCCTTTATTTACAATAACATCCGGATGTCCGCCAATTACTTTATCATCTTCTCCTGTTCCGGGTATTTGAAGAATGTTTTTTTCCTGTCGTTTCCAGTTTACAAAATCCTCTGAAGAATAGACATTCAATCCCCTCCATGAATCAGAGATCATCCAGTTTTTCCCTTTCCATTGAAATACTTTTGGACCTTCACCCCTGTCTTTTACAATTTTCTGACCGCTATCAACCCAATTATAGAGATCTTTACTATCAGCATAATAAATTGATTTTCCGTCGTTTTCGTTATTGTAATACATTCTCCACGAACCGTTTGGCAATCGAAACACAGAAGCATCAATACATCTGTCTGAAGCCAGTTTCAATTCGGATTCAAACTTCCAATTGGTTAAATTTTTACTGGTCAAATGAATTATGGATCGCGGATGATACCAATCGTTGAAAATCCCCGGAACGATCGTTAAATACATATGATACAAGTTTTTATATTTTATTACATCGGGTGCCCAATGTGTTATATCTTTAATTTTATAGTTGATAGTACACGTATCTCTGTATTTCCAATTTGCACCATCTTTAGATTCAGCAATTCCAATTCGGGTACCGTGTACCCAGGTTATTCCTTTGGCTATGGTATCTTTTGCTCGCCTATTGGTGTAGAACATAAACCATTTCTTTTCTTTATTGTTCCAAATAATAGCCGGATCGGCAGCTCCGTCAAAAACAGGATCGCGATATAATGGTTTATCTGCAAGATGAGATTTCTCTTTTGCTGCGTCTTTTTGCGAAAAAACAGTTAAGGAAAATAGCAACGATAAAAGATTTACTGCAAAATATTTTAGCTTGGTTCCGGACATTTTCTATTTAATTTATACTGTAATTAGGTTAATTGCATGCTTTTTTAATGAGTTTTCGCATCTTCTACTATAAGTTGAAGTATTTCCTTTTATTAATACTTATATTCAATATATTATACTTTTAAAAAAGAGCTTACAATCAGCTTTAAAATTAAAAAACTAAGACGATGTTGGCATCCTGTGCTTCCCTGCCTGAAAGAATCCTAAAAAAGCGGATCCTAAAAAAAACCGTCTCTTTTGAGACGGTTTCAAAAAACAAAAATAAAAAGAGATTAATATCCCGGATTTTGCCATTCTTTCTTTTGGGAATCAGATAAATTTGTACCATCATCATTTAGCAAGCCATCGATAAAGGATTGCGGAATAGGACGAAGTTCATGTTTATTGGCTGTAATATTAGGCGCTGCTTCTGCATTGAATGCTTTGGCGCGTTTGATCAGCATTCCTGTACGGGAAAGTGTTTCCCAACGCTGCCATTCTCCTAATAACTCACGGGTATATTCGTTAAGAATAAAGTTTAATGCACGCTCGTAATCACTTGCTGCACCTACTTTAGCAATAATAGCCTCATCTTCTGCCGGTAAATTACCAGGAAATGATGTTAATCTTAAATCTGATGCTGCAGTGGTAACCGGTATTGTAGGATTAGATAAATAATACGTATTCATATCTAAATTTGAAGCTGTAAAGTTTGTTGCAGCTGTTCCTGTATTCAAAGCATTGTTTTTAAATGCCTGAGAACCGTCATTATAATACGATCTGTTTTCTCCGCTTTTCCATTGTGCTCTTGCTCTGATCACGTTGATATCCTGCATTGCATTTCCATATTGCTGTAAACGGGCATAACATTCTGCACGTACCAGATAGGTTTCAGCAAGACGTGCCATAATTACATCACGGTGTGCATCACCTCTTTCAGCAGTTCTGGAACCATCTTCTGTTTTGTTGATTCCGGCAAAGAAATTACAAATAGGCTGATTTTTGAATGTAGGCGCTACGTAAGTTCCGTTTTGGTACAATACTGATGAGTTAGGTACATATTGTCCTTTTACAGCCGCTAAAGTTCCTGCAGTGGCAGTTTGTCTTTTTCCTGTAGTCCATTCCGGTAAACGGCCATTTACATCGGTCCAGGTTGGAGCCTGAACGCTTGCACCAAATTTAGCACCGTTATAAGTATTATCATCTTTGGTATTCAATATCATGATAATACCCGGATCTCCAATTTTAACCCCTGCATTTGCTGTTACTACGGTATTGGCTCCGTAAACAGTTCTAAATGTTTTCCACATACGGGCATCGTTTACGTGATCGTAAACTGCATAAGCATATTCCGTTGGGCGGCAACGCTGGAAATCCATACTTCCAATCCAAACACCACGTTTTACCCATCCGCCTGAGAAACTAGAAAATTGCGGGGCAAAATAACTATACGTACGGTTTCCAAAACGACCTACTGTAGCCGCGTCTCCGTTATGTCCTGCTGCCATTAAGATTTCGCTTAATTGCTCATTAGGGCAGTCAATTCCTGTCCAGTTGGCATAAAGATCACTATAATTATTCGTCAATGGTCCGCGGGCGGATATAGCATAACTACAAGCCTGAATTGCTTCTTCAAGATCTTTTGTTTTATAAGCTGAATTCCATTTATCATTACGTTCTGAAGCACGGAACAATAATGCTTTTGCCAAAAAGTGCGCTGCAGTAGCTTTTGTCCATGTAATTCCTTTTCCATAAGTAAAAACCTCACCTTCAAAAAGTTCATATGCATTTCGCAAATCAGATATTACCTGCTCCCAGCATTGTTCTTCTGTTGAACGTGTAAAATTACGAACAACCCCTGTTGCCGGTACGGTTTGCAAAACAACACCGCCGTATTGCGCCGTTAAACGATAATAATTATATCCTCTTAAAAAATAAGCATGTGCAAGACAAGCGTTACGGATTTTCAGATCCGCAATTTTAGTTGGTGCATTTGCAATGATGGTATTACAAGATGCAATTCCATAGTACATTTCGTCCCAAAGCGCGGCAGGATTTGTAGCATTTCCGTTAGCTGCTCCTGTAGCCGCAGTAGCACCAATTGGCCCAAAACGATTGTCGTAGGTATTCCACATTTCGTTGGTCAAATCGTTTGCATTGGTAAACTCATCAGTTCCGTACAACGTATTGGCATACGACCATTCGAAACCAAAATGCCAGCGAATGTTTCCATAAAGCGATACGGTCAAAGATTGCAGACCTTCTGGCGTGTCAAAATAATCAGTCGAATATTGATTGGTCAGCTCTTCGTCAAGAAAGTCTTTCGAACAGGAGGAAATCGATACTCCCATCATAATCAAAAGACCGATTCCGATATTTTTTATAGTATTCATTTTTTTTTACTTTTTTTGTTATACTTAGTTCGTTACAACACATTATTATTAAAATCCAACTTCAAGCCCCATAACGAAACTACGATTAGAGTATGTTGAATTTGTATCCAGATCATACCAATCTAATGATTGATAAATATTACCCGGATTTACCGCCTGTACGTAAAGTTTAAAGTTTGATAATCCCACACTTGAAGCTAAATCTTTAGGAAAATTATATCCTAACGAGATATTACGAATTTTTACAAATGATGCTTTTGGAAAACCAAGAAGTCCTGAGAATTTATCTGCTGAACCTGATGTCGCCTGTCCAAGAATAGGCTTTTGAAACTCGGCACCTGTATTATCCGGTCTCCAGTAATCAACTTCTCTCTGGTTGCTGTGTGCTGTAAGGGCTTCTCCGCCTAAATCTGCCAGATATCCCATACGTCCGTAGATATTGATTCCTAACTCAATTCCTTTGTATTCAAAATTGTTGTTCCATCCCATTGTCCAGGTTGGGTTACTGTTACCCAAAACAGTACGGTCTGCGACATCCATTTTGTAATCACCATTCTGATCTTTTGGACGAACATTACCAGGAGTAAAACCATAACCGTTTGCATTCCATTTTGCCATTTCAGCCTGATCTTCCGGCGTGTCCTGCCAAAGTCCTAAATTATCAAAACCATAACGAACTGAGATTTGCTCACCAATAAACCAGGTGTTGTCCGGCATATCATTTTTACCGTAGGCCAATTCTAAGATTTCATCTTTTTGCCATGCTGCATTTAGGTTTGTTTCCCAGGTAAATCCGCCTTTAGTCTGAATTGGAATTAAGTTCAGTGTTACCTCAATACCTTTATTACTTGTTTTTCCAATATTCGCAAAAGTCGATGGGAAACCTGTTAGCGTAGGGATTTTGACCGCCATCAATAAATCGTTTGTAAATGATTTATAAACGTCGATAGCACCGCTCACCCTGTTCTTAAAGAAACTAAAATCTACTCCAAGATTGTATTGTGTTGTTTTTTCCCATCCAAGCGCTTTATTTGCCATCGATAATTGCGTATCTGTATAATAAGGCTCATTTGTTGTATAGGCAATCTGGTTGCTCATACCGTTGAACGGAAGAAATATAGAAGAAATACTTCCTTTTGTTTTATAAGGGTCTACTGATGAGTTACCTGTTGTACCAAAACCTAAACGAAGTTTAAGATTTTCGATCCAGTTTACTCCTTTCAGGAATTCTTCATTATTGATTCTCCAGGCCAATGCTGCAGAAGGAAAGAAATCCCATTTGTGTCCGTCGGCCAATTGCGATGCACCGTCCCAACGACCAGACATTGTCAATAAATAACGATTATCATAACCGTAATTAGCACGAACCATATACGAGCTTAACTGACGCTCTGTAAGACCAGAACTCATACGTCCATTATTAGCAGGATTCGTAAGATCGACTGTACCCATTGCATTCCATAAAAAAGATGGTTTTGGGATATTGTTGGCATTCATAGAAGAGTTTTCAACATTCCATGATGAGGCGGTTTGCAATAAAGTCATTCCCACTTTATGCCTTGCAGCAAAAGTTCTGTCATAAGTTATGATATTGTCTAAAGTCCATGAAATATCTCTACGATTTTGAAGACGTGCATAATTGGTTCCCGCGCTTCCATCTGAATTGATTTTAAGTGATGATGTTCCATCAACATACACACCTTCTCTCCAATGACGGAAATCCGGACCAAAATTGATTTTATAACTAAGTCCTTCTAAAGGCTGGTATAATTTACCAATATTAAAATTGGCAGAAAAATTACCTAAAGCTCGCAGCGTTTGAGACTGCTGTGTACTTTTGTCCCATTCATCAATAATAGTGTAAACGCCTGATTCTCCTCCCGGATTGATAATCAACTTACCGTTTGCGTCATAAGGCACTGCAATATTATAAATCGATTTTGCTGCTCCCAGAATAGCATTGGGTGCTGTTCCGCTTCGTGCCTGTAAAGTCGACATACCATAATCCTGAGTACTCCACGATACATTTAAAGAGGCAGTCAGACCAAACCAGTCAACAGGATTTATATTAGAGCTTAATTTTGCTGTATAACGTTTGTACCATTGTCCTTTTTGAGTTCCTTCATTATCTAAAAACCCAAGAGAGGCATATGTATTTACTTTTTCTGAACCACCGCTTGCGCTTATTACATGTTCTTTACTAATACCTGCCTGAGTTACAAAATCAGTCCAGTCTGTATTGGTTACTTTAGAAGCATCCCATGTTCCGCTTTGCCATCCTTTTAATACATTGTCTCTTGATGTCTGACCGTCTAATGCGCTGTCAAAAATCAATTTATCATTTGCCATGGTCGGAGCATCCGGATGTGCATAAAGCGTTGGATTAAGGTTATAAGCTGCCCATCTTCTAAACTGAATAAAATCAGCTGCATTCATTGCCGGTGCTCTGTCTACAATACTAGAGGTCGTTAGAGTTCCTGCATAGTTTAGCGTAAATACTCCGGCCTTACCTTGTTTGGTTGTAACAATGATAACTCCGTTTGCTCCACGAGAACCATAAATTGCAGTTGCCGATGCATCTTTAAGAACATCAATAGACGCAATATCCCTTGGGTTAAGTGTTTCAATAGATGAATCTGACATTAACGGCACACCGTCTACTACATAAAGAGGGTTATTACTGGCAGTTAAAGAACGTGTACCACGAATACGAACAGTACCTATAGAACCTGGGCGTTCGTTGCTGGTAATATCAACCCCCGCCGCTTTTCCCTGCAATGCTTCAAGAGCATTAGAAACAGGTCTGTTCATTAATTGCTCTGCGCTTACACTTGCAACAGCTCCGGTTACATCAGATTTTTTCTGCGTACCGTAACCTACCACAACCACCTCATTAAGCTGAGATATATCATCGGCAAGTTTTACATTGATTTCTGAATTTGTTCCAACAGAGATTTCCTGTGTTTTAGAACCTGTTGAAGAAAAAACCAGCACTTGACCCTGAGTAGCATTTACAGAATACTTACCATCAAAATCCGTAGTAGTTCCTGTCTTGGTTCCCTTTACCAGTACATTTGCACCCGGTATTGGTAAACCAGAAACATCTGTAATGGTTCCTTTAACCACTTTGTTCTGCGAATAAGCTGTAGTATGCAATAAAGCAAACAGGGCAAAAATCAGCAAAAAATTAAGCTTGTTTTTCATAAAAGTTAAAATTTGGTTAATTATTTAGTTAATCCAAATTTATCGAGAACACTACTGCTCTGTATCCTGTAGTATCCTGTTAACTTTCAATATCTTATATGCTTTTTATATTTATCTTAACAGAAAAATACTCCAATCACCTGATTTACAACCAGTATTTAAGCTGAAATATGTCGAAATATCATATCAAAAAAAATATTTATTTATTTTTTTAATATTCTTATTTATTTCTACAAAAAAATACGAATTGAAAAAGAAAGACTACAATTCAATGCACATTCAATTTTATAAAACAGGATGCTACAGGATGGCGATTTCGTCTTTCGCCTATACTTTTACTTTACTAAAATTTAGATGTAAAAATTTGAATCGATGCTAAGCAACAGGTTTAGAATTCTATAAATAAACAATCAGTATGAAGAAGGCTCTTTTATATTTTACTGTACTCCTATTTAATTGCGTGCTGTTTTCTCAGGAATTTAAAAGGGAAAAGTTCAATTTTAATGCTGACTGGAAATTGAAAACCGGCGATTTTAAAGATGCTGCGGCTGTAAACTTCAATGATAATTCATGGAAAAAAATTACGTTGCCTCACGCTTATAATCAGGAAGAAGCTTTTGAAAAAGACATTGAACATCTCACCACAGGAATTGTCTGGTACCGCAAAAAGTTCAAATTACCTAAAGGAATTAAGAACAATAAAATTTTTATTGAATTTGAAGGCATTCGGCAAGCAGGAGAAATTTATGTAAACGGACAAAAAGTGGGACATCATGAAAATGGAGTAATGGCTTTTGGGTTTGATATTTCTAATTTAGTTAAACCTTTCCCCGCAGAAAATACGATCGCCCTGCGAATTGACAATGACTGGAAATACAAAGAACAAGCTACGGGAGCACCTTATCAGTGGAACAATATTAATTTTAATGCGAATTATGGCGGAATCCCTAAAAACGTTTTTTTGCATATCACAAGCAAATTATATCAGACGCTCCCACTCTATTCTTTTCTAAAAACTACGGGCGTTTATATTTATCCTTCTAAAATTGACATTCCTGCCTCAAGCGCTGTTATAAATGCTGAGACCCAAATTCGGAATGAATTTGATACGCCAAAAACAGTTGATTATGAAGTCCTAATTGAAGACTTAGACGGAAAACAAATTGCTTCTTTCGCTGGCGAAAAAACTATTATTTCGCCTAATGAAACTAAAATTTTAAAAGCCAATAAGCTGATAAATGATTTACATTTTTGGAGTTGGGGCTACGGTTATTTGTATACTGTAAAAACGATTCTAAAAGTAGACGGTAAAATTATTGATGAAGTTTCGACTAAAACCGGCTTTAGAAAAACCGATTTCAGGGAAGGTCAGTTCTGGCTGAATGACAGAGTACTTCAGGTAAAGGGATATGCGCAAAGAACGAGTAACGAATGGCCGGCGATTGGTATGTCGGTTCCGCCATGGTTAAGTGATTTTAGCAATAAACTGATTGTTGAAGGCAACGGAAATTTAGTGCGCTGGATGCACGTCACACCATGGAAACAGGATATAGAATCCTGCGACAGAGTTGGGTTATTACAGGCAATGCCCGCGGGTGACGCCGAAAAAGATGCTCAGGGCGATACCTGGAACCAACGGGTAAACCTCATGCGTGATGCCATTATTTATAACCGAAACAATCCGAGTATTATTTTTTATGAAAGTGGCAACGAGTCGATAAGCGAACCACATATGCATGAAATGAAAAGCCTCAGGGACACCTATGATCCTTTTGGAGGTCGCGCGATTGGTTCCCGTGAAATGCTGGACAGCCAGGAAGCGGAATATGGCGGAGAAATGCTTTACATTAATAAAAGCGCCAGAAAACCTTTGTGGGCGACGGAATACTCGCGAGATGAAGGTATGCGTAAATATTGGGATGAGTTTTCGCCTCCGTTTCATAAAGAAGGAGATGGTCCTTTGTATCGTGGCAATCCAGCTCAGGATTATAATCATAATCAGGATCGTCATGCGATCGAAAATATTGTTCGTTGGTATGATTATTATCGCGAAAGACCCGGAACCGAAAAAAGAGTCAATTCCGGCGGTGTAAATATTATATTTTCGGACTCGAATACGCATCATCGCGGCGAACAAAACTACAGGACAAGCGGCGAAGTCGATCCCATGCGCATCCCTAAAGATGGCTATTGGGCACATCAGGTGATGTGGAACGGCTGGGTCGATATCGAAAAACACCGCACTCATATAATGGGACACTGGAATTATACCGATAAAGTGGTAAAAAGCATTTATGTGGTTTCAACAGCTTCTAAAGTCGAATTGTTTGTAAATGGTGTTTCACAAGGTTTTGGAAAACGAAGCAGCGAATTCTTATTTACTTTCGAAAATATAGCCTGGCAATCCGGAACTATTAAAGCGATTGGTTACGATGAAAAAGGAATTGCTCTAAGTGAAGATTCTAAAATAACGACTGGTAAACCTGTCGCGATTCAGCTAAAATTACGCACTCAACCTGAAGGAATGCTGGCTGATGGTGCTGATGTAGCTTTGATTGATGTTGAAGTCACAGACAAAAATGGTAACCGCTGCCCTATCAGCAATGATTTGATTACTTTTGATATTGATGGTCCTGCAAACTGGCTTGGAGGAATTGCTCAAGGGCCTAAAAATTATATTCTGTCAAAGAAAATTCCTGTCGAAAATGGCATCAACAGGGTTATGATTCAATCTTTGGCGAAAGCCGGAAAAATAAAAATTACCGCTCAGGCAAAAGGATTAAAGGCAGCCGAACTTACTGTTGAAACAAAACCCGTAACAGTTACAAACGGTATTGCTAAAGATATTCCCGGAATAAATCTTCCTTCGAATCTGGAACGCGGGCCAGCTCCTGCAACGCCTTCTTATACGCAAAAGCGAAATACGGTCAATATCTTAAATGCAGTATCGCCATCGAATAATAATGATACTTATAAAAGTTATGATGATAATGAATTGACGGAATGGCGAAATGACGGAAACATCAATACAGGATCGATAACCTATACGCTTTCTAAACCTAGCATAGTAAGCGAATGTGTGGTTAAAATGACGGGCTGGAGAACCAAAATTTATCCTATTCGTATTTTGGCTGATGGTAAAGAAGTTTTTAAGGGCAATACTACTCAAAGTCTGGGTTATATTACGCTTGCCCTGGAGCCGGTTCTTGCTGAAAAAATCACGATTGAATTGATTGGAGCCAATAAGGAAAAAGACGTTTTTTCTAAAATTGTTGAAGTAGATACCACAAAAGAACTAGATTTATATAAAGATAAAACATCAGTAGATGCAACCGGACAATTACGTATTGTTGAAATAGAATTTTATGAAAAAATCAAATAATTTGAGAACACTAAAAGCCTTACTCCTTTTTATATCCTTTTGGATGAGCATTCCTTCATTTGCACAAAAACAAGAAATCCCGTTATGGGATAAAATTCCTGATGAGATTAAGCCAACAGGATATTCTGAGGTAACAGATAGAAAAGGCGACATTTCAGAAGGTGTTAGAATGGTGACATTGTCTACTCTTACTGCTTATTTTGCAGCACCTGAAAAATCGAACGGAACTTCGGTTATTATTTGTCCGGGCGGCGGTTATGGCATGCTGGCCATTAATAAAGAAGGTTATAAAGTGGCAGAATGGTTCAATAGTTTGGGGATTCATGCTTTTGTTCTAAAATACAGATTGCCAAGTGACCTGATTATGAAGAACAAAACAGTCGGCCCTTTGCAGGATGCTCAGGAAGCCGTAAGACTGGTACGCCGAAATGCCGTAAAATGGAAACTGAACCCCAATAAAATCGGGATTATGGGATTTTCTGCCGGAGGTCATCTGGCGGCAACACTAAGTACACACTATAATGATAAAGTCTACACCCCAGCTGATACGACAAGCGCAAAACCTAATTTTTCTATTTTAATTTATCCCGTTATTTCGATGCAAAACGGAATCACGCATGAAGGATCCAGAGATAATTTATTAGGCAAAAATGCCAGCAGTGAAGCCATTGATAAATATTCAAATGAAAAACAGATCAATGCTGCAACGCCAAAAGCTTTTTTAGTTCATGCTACCGATGACAAGGCAGTGCCTGTAGAAAACAGCATTAATTATTATCTGGGTTTAAAGAAAGAAAAGGTTTCAGCAGAAATACATTTGTATGAAAATGGCGGTCACGGTTTTGGTTTGGGCACAAAAGGAACGAATGCTTCGTGGCCAAAAGCCTGTAAAAAATGGCTTAATGCTAATAATTATACGCTAAAAGCAGATGGTTATGTTTTTACTTATTTTAAAGGAAATGGCGAAGACGGCCTGCATATGGCTTATAGCGAAGATGGTTATCAATGGAATGCCTTAAAAAATGATACTTCTTTTTTGACGCCTGAAGTGGGCAAAGATAAACTAATGAGAGATCCGTGTGTTATAAAAGGCGGCGATGGCCTGTATCATATGGTCTGGACAGTGAGCTGGACAGATAAAGGAATTGGATATGCATCTTCAAAAGATTTGATTCATTGGTCGAAACAGGAATTTATTCCGGTTATGGCGCATGAAGAAAAAGCAAGAAATACGTGGGCTCCCGAAATTACTTTCGACGAAAAAAACAAAACTTACATGATTTATTGGGCTTCAACCATTGACAGAAAATTTCCGGAAACAAAGTCGGATGAAGAAAAAGGATACAATCACCGCATTTATTATACAACCACAAAAGACTTTAAAAAGTTCGAAAAAACCAAATTGTTGTATGAGCCCGGTTTTAATGTTATCGATGCTTCGATTGTAAAACAGGATCAGGGATACGTGATGTATCTAAAAGATGAAACGCGTAATCCGGTGCAGAAAAACTTAAAAACAGCCATCAGTAAAAACCTCGCAGGGCCTTACAGCAAAGCAAGCGAGCCTATTACAGGAAATTATTGGGCCGAAGGTCCGACTGCCATTCAAATCGATAATGAATGGGTGGTGTATTTTGATAAATATACGCTGAAGAAATATGGTGCTGTAAAACAAACTTCAAAAGGCTGGCAGGATATCTCTGATCAGGTTAGTTTTCCTGCGGGAACGCGCCACGGAACGGTAATAAAAGTTAGTGCCGAGGAAATTATGAACCTGAAAAAAGAGTAAAATCTTCTTCTCTATAAAAAATATACATCTGACATATGTATTTATATGCCAGATGTATTTACAAATCAACCTCCAATTAAATTCTTATTTTACGGTATACGACATACGGTTTGCTTCGCAAACTCTGAAATAACCTAAAGCAAAATTGTTTACATCAGTAGTATTAATAATATTCCCTCTTATGTTTCCTGGTACTGCCCCAAAAGGATTAGAACTTGCAGCCTCTAAAATTAAATTCATATAATTATAAAAGTTTTTAGAAATACCACGATGTGTTATATCAAGAACTTTTCCTGGTTTTAAATCCTCATCTGTAAATTTTTCATTGATTTCATTCCCGTTAACAAACTCATCACTTGTTGATGTATATTCCGGATAAGGCAAAATATCTGTTTTATAATCTGTCAGATAATAATTAACCTGATCGGCTGGATCTTTATAATAAAATGTTACTACAATAAAATCCTCCTTTCCCGTGGGATTGGCCATAAATTCCTGATCTATTCTTTCAATTTTTGGCACAGGAATTAGTTTCTCCGTAGCCGTTAAAGTTTGTCCATCGACTTGTACAAATAATTTGTATTCCATATCAATTGCAGGTACAAAATTAGTACACTTATATAAACCCGGTTCAGCTTCATTAAATGTAAAAATATCACCATTACTATTTTCAACTCTTACCTGTGCTCCTGAAACCTTTGGTGTTGCAGGACTGTAATAAGAAGCCATTCTGCTTATTTTTATGGTCTGTTCGTTTCCACTCGTTCCTTTTTCCCAAATGATCTCGGCGTCGATCACTATTTTAGGATCTCCCGTTTCCAAATCAAGTTCAACTACTTTATCACAAGACAAAAAAAGTAAAACAAAAACAACACTAAATAAAGTAAACGCTTTACTTTTTAAATTGTATTTTTTTAATCGTAACATACTATTAAAATTTAAAATTATAAGAAACACCAGGTACTAATCCGTAAATAGACAATTGCTTAGACTCATTTGCTCCCGTATTATCATTTTGAGAAAACGTCATCGATGCTGCATTTTGTCTGTTATAAAGATTATAAATACTAAATACCCAATAGCTTTGCCATCCTTGCTTTTTATCCGGTTTAGGCGTATAAGTTGCGCCAATATCCAGGTGATGATAGGCAGGAAGTCTGTCTGAATTTCTCAAGGTATAATTAGGCACATTTCTTCCGCCAAATTCATAATAACCGTTTGGGTATGTTACCGGCTGACCAGATTGTAAACTAAAATTAGCATTAAACGACCATTTAGGATTGAACTCATAATTGGCAGTAACATTTAGATTATGCAATTTATCGTATCCTGATAAATACCAACCGCCATTGGCAATTCCTGGTTCTTCAGGGGTTCTGCCAGGCGTTCTTTGTTCTGCCTTAGACAAAGTATACGCAACCCATCCTGTAAAACGACCTGTATTTTTTCTGAATAATAACTCCATACCGTATGATCTTGCTTCTCCGTTCAGGATATCCTGTTCGATATTATTGTTCCCCAATAAATTGGCACCATCAATATAGTCGATACGGTTTTTGATTTTTTTATAAAATAATTCTCCTTCAAAAGAGTATTCACGCTCTTTAAAATTTTTGAAATATCCTACTGCATATTGATCCAGCATTTGCGGTTTTGTAAAAGGTCCGCTTGGTGTCCAGATCGTCATAGGCAGCGGAGCACGGGTATTCGACAACATATGAATGTACTGTGCCATTCTGTTATAACTCGCTTTTACAGAAGTTTCATCAGTAAAAGCGTAGGACAATGCCAGCCTTGGCTCAAAATTAGTAAAAGTACTGATGGTTTTTCCTTTTCCGTAATACGTACTCCCTATTGGGTCTGCTTCTTCATAAATATGATACAACGGATTATAGACTACCGCTTCTCCATTTGCGTACGTACTAATAGTTTCACCGCCTAAACGATTGAACATACTATAACGAAGTCCGTAACGAAGATTCAGTTTATCTGTAATTTGATTCTCAATATCCAGATATGCAGAAGTTTCTAAAGCATATTTTTTATCTAATTGATTATAATTGTACTGCGAATCAACACCATAAGGCTTTACAGTTCCCGGATTAAAATCATAAAATAAACCGTCTATACCATAGTTCAGTTTAAAATTGTCTGATATCGTGTGGTTCCAGTTGTATTTAAGTCCGTAGTTGGTAATTTTACTATCCCATTCAAATTTTTGAAATGGTATTTGTAAATTAAATTTATAGTCACTGTAAAAAACAGAAAGGTTGGTATTTAAATTGTCTGAAAATTTATGTTTCCAGCTAAATGTTCCCATCGTATTACCGTATGTACTCGCAAAGAAATTATTAATATCGAACAAATCATTTCCTAAATATCCTGAAAACGAAATGGTATTATTGGCTCCCAAACGATAATTAAGCTTGGCGTTGATATCATAAAACATTACAGAACTCTTGATATCAGTAAGTTTTAAAAATAAATGGGCATAAGAAGCACGACCTGCAATAATAAACGAACCCACATCCTTTTTTAAAGGACCTTGTACTAAAAGCCGGCTTGAAATAAGACCAATACCTCCGTTTACTTTATAATCATTAAGATCTCCGGTTTGCTGACTTACATCAAGAACTGAAGAAACGCGTCCTCCAAATTTAGACGGAATTCCTCCCTTATATAAATCTAATCCGCTCACGATATCGGCATTAAAAATAGAAAAGAAACCAAACATATGAGAATCCCCATATACCGGAGCACCATCTAAAAGAATTAAATTCTGATCTGCAGCACCTCCACGAACATTAAAACCGGATGAAGCTTCGCCGGCATTTGTAACTCCGGGCAAAGTCAATAATGATTTTAAAGGATCCGGCTCACCCATAGCAGTCGGCAGTCTTTTAATCTCAGCCATCGAAAGTTTATTTACACTCATTTGAGTATTCTTTACATCAACTGCCTTGCTTGTGGTGATTACCACCTGCTCTAATTCGTGACTGTCTGACTCCATGTTGAATTTTATTCTTTCATCATCAGAAATCGTAATATGTTTTTCTTTATTCTTCAAACCTACATAACTAATTTCAACGGTATAAGTACCGTTATCGAGTTCTATAGAAAAATTTCCGTTTGCATCAGTTATTACGCCATTAGAAAGTTCTTTGATGTAAACATTTGCACCAATAACAGGAACTTTATCCTCGTCAAGAACCTGACCGGTCAGCTTGTTTTTTTTTTTAGTCGATGACGCTTTTGTAGTTTTTTGCTTTACAAAGATATTATTTCCTACGATCGAGAATTGAACCGACGCGGTTTTATTAAGTTCAGCAATAAGATCCTTTACTTCGGTATTGGTAAAAGTACGTTTTTGGGTAAAATATTTTTGACTCGTATTAATCTGATCTGTAAAGGCAAATTTAAAATCGGTTTGATTTTCTATCTGCTTAAAAAATTCTTTTAATGTTACAGTCTGGTCTACCGTTACGGTTACGTTTTGGGAAAACATACACCAACTGAATAAAAAAAAGCATGCTGAAATTATATGCTTCATGAAATTTTGTATTTTTGAATATTATTAAATAGGATAGCTTCATACTATCTTGACAATGAGGAGGATGTTTAGTTTCGCGGCTAGTGCATCCTTTTCTTTTCTATTGAAAAGTAATCTGTTTTAAATTTTCATTTATTTCATAGTTTAGGTTATACATTTCTGATATTAATTCGAGAATCGTTTTTAACTCTTCTTTTTTATTGATTCTCACTGTAATTTTCTGATTATCATATGCTGCAGGAAGAAGTACTTTGTAACCATAATTCGACTCAATATAAGCGCTTACATTGCTTAGTTTTTCGTCATCAAAATCCATAAACCTGTTAAATCCGCCTACTGTTGCGGTTTTGTTACCGTAAGTAAACTTTTCTCCGGGTTTCAGAATCCAGTTTTTATCCTGATTTTTTACATTCATCTGTATGCTTCCCTCATAAAGAGCCACGACTACTTCTTTTTGGTTATACTCTGTAACGGTAAAAGAAGTTCCTAAAACCGTTGTTGTTGTTTCGCTGCAAACGACCTGAAAAGGATGTTTTTTGTCTTTTTTTACTTTGAAGTACGCTTCTCCGGAAACTTCCACTTTTCTGTTCACCGCAAAATTATCGGCATAAACAATTTTAGAATTCGGACTCAACTCTACCCTTGAACTATCCGGCAGGGCTATGATCTTAATAATCGAACTGGTATTTTCGATCGTATTTCCGGCTACAATTATACCGGAACTTTTGGTTAAAGAAGAACCATTAAAATAAATCCCGGTTCCAGCCAGGGCAAAAACCAAAATGGCGGCCGCTGCAGCCACATAACGCCAAACTTTAGATTTTTGCTTTTTTGGAGCAAACGCCTTTGCCTGGAATTGCTGCCAGGAAACCTCTTTTTCAGTGTCAGAATGCGAAACAGGGGTTTCGTCCCAGATCTTTTTTAATTCTTCTTCTAATTTTTTTTCATCCATTGCTTTGGGGCTTTATATTTTTTGACAATAAAATCCTTGTTTATTAAAAACACCGTAAACCATTTCCTTGATATCCCTGTTGGTTTCGATTCTTAGAATATGGTTATTGTTTTCTAAGTCGAACTTCATGATACAATCAGAAATAATAAACTGCAGAAGCACTACAATAAAGCTTGCATCTTCTTTGGATGTAACATCTGTTTTATATGATTCGATATGCATTTTATGTTCTGTTTATTAGTATAACAAACGAGAACACAAAAGTTCCTAATGCTCTTCGATTTTTTTTCGAATAAATTTACTGGCAAGGTAAATATGATTGGCAATTGTCTTTTCAGAAAGCTCTGTAATTGCTGCAATCTCCTTATAGCTAAGGTTTTCCAGTTTATGTAAAGTAAATATTTTTTGTTGTTGTTCCGGAAGAAGATTAATAAAATTATGCAGTTTTTCTCTTCTCTCTTCAAAAATTATGGTTTCGGTATCCTCAGTTTCCATTTTTTCGAACCCGGGATCAAGCTGAATTATTTTATTTTCTCTGTTAACGTGATTCAGAATGATATTCTTGCAGATGGTAAACAATTGTTTGTCGAACAGGACTTCTTCATTAAGCAGTTCTCTTTTATTATATAATCTTAAAAAAGTTTCCTGAACAAAATCCTGTGGGGTAAGCACTGTAAAATCAAAACGCCTGGCAATGTTTATCAGTTTATCGTAGTAATTGAGATACACTTCTTTGAAAGATGCCTCATTACCTTTTTTTAAACTTAATATAAACTTCCTGTTGTCCATAAACGCAAATACGATGATTATCCTTAACTTAAAATACTTAATAATATTGTATTTTCCATTGGTCGCTAAGACTTAGACTTCGTTACTTTTTTTAGATAAAAATTTTTAACAAAGAACAGAATTTTAATTAATGTTCGTAAGCTTTTTTGGGAATTTAATTTAGGAACTGCAAAAGAGTTTTTTTTATATCCTGTAAAAATAAACTTTTGTTGAATGTTATTAAA